>WBZV01000436.1_pt1 | contig 25154 bp, 20 predicted proteins | sample 5204221 | NCBI WGS metagenome assembly WBZV01 (sample SAMN12344360, study PRJNA552823) | activated sludge metagenome | biome: Activated sludge suspended growth; feature: Nitrification reactor; material: Wastewater; isolation source: activated sludge from nitrification reactor of wastewater...
TTTTAATTCACTCCAAAGATGATTTGGTATAAACTTCATTTTAGCCCTTTTTTTGTTTTAGCAAAGGCTATTATAGCCTACTTCAAAAGGGCTTTCATCTTTTAATTAATTTTCGGATAAGCTTTTAGTCTTGCGTTAGCGATTATCGTTGGATATTCCCGATACATTGATAAAAATGTGAATATAGTGCAATCGATGCTATGGGTAGTTATTGCAGAGATTCTTACTTCAATAATAGCAGGTCTTGTTATTTTTGGTGGTATTGGGTATATGGCTCATGCACAGCAGGTGCCTTTTGAATCAGTAATAACAGCATCATTATTTGGCCTTGGTTTTGTTGTCTTTCCTCAAGCGATTGCCATGTTTCCCTATGCATTGCGTGTTGTTTTGGGAACATTTTTTTTCTTTTGTATATTTATTACAGGCATAACAGGATTATTTTCTATTGTTGAGATAGCGGTAGGGAATTTTGAAATTGAATGTGGTTGGTCTCGTCGCAAGGCAGTGACTGTTATTACTGCAGTTATTTTTGTTTTGTCATTGTTCTATACGGGAGGCAATGGCACCTATATTATTGATGCATTAGACGTGATGGTGTCAGGTTTTAATGTTGTTCTTTCTGGATTGCTTGAAATTATTGTGTTTATGTATTGTGCTTCGCATATTATGGAGCATCCTGTTTGGTTTTCGCATTCTGGTAAACGAGCATTTCGTTACTATGCTTTGAAATATGGTGCATTAGTTGTTTTATGCTGTGTCTTGGTTTCATTCTTAATTGCTGAATTTAGTGGTGCTATGGGCCTTACGCATATTATCCGATAGGTCTGGTTTGCAGGGGCAAGCTGTCTAGCGTTGGTATGTGCGTATAAAAAGAAATAGTTTATACTGAAAGGCATAGTATAAAAATGGTAGGAACAATATATGAGTTATGATTTTAAAACGATTGAAAAAAAGTGGCAGAAGAAGTCGCAAGAATCTATAAATGGGGCCCCCAATGGCGAACATCGTAAGCATTGGGGTAAAAAATTTTATTGTTTAGACATGTTTCCCTATCCTTCAGGAAGTGGTTTGCATGTGGGACATTGGCGTGGATATGTTCTTTCTGATGTTTACACGCGTATCAAGTGGTTAGAAGGGTATGAAATTTTGCATCCCATGGGGTGGGATGCGTTTGGTCTTCCTGCAGAAAATGATGCGATTAAAAAAGGTATTCATCCGCAAGAAAGTACGGCAAAAAATATCGCAAACTTCAAACAGCAACTTATGGCGATTGGTTCATTGTATGATTGGGATAAAGAACTTAATACAACAGATCCTGATTATTATAAGTGGACGCAGTGGATTTTTTTACAATTGTACAAAGCTGGTCTTGCGTATGAAGCTTTTGTGCCAATTAATTGGTGCCCATCATGTTTAACGGGTCTTGCAAATGAAGAAGTTATTGATGGCAAATGTGATCGCTGCAGCGCTGATGTAATAGAAAAAGAAGTTCGTCAGTGGATTTTAAAAATTACTGCTTATGCAGATAAGTTATTAGAAGGGCTTGATAGGTTACAGTGGCCAGAAAAGGTTAAATTAATGCAACGTAACTGGATTGGCAGAAGTGAGGGGCTAATTTTTACTTCTCCGGTAAAAAGTTCTGATCTTGTATTAGAAACTTTTTCTGCGCATTTTGAAGCATTTGCAGCAGATACTTTTTTAGTAATTGCACCAGATCATGCATTGTTACCGCAACTGATCAAAAATGTGCCAAATAAACAAGAGATTTTAGATTTTTGTGCGGAGTTAGTACATGAGCGCATTCACAATAAACATCAAGAAAAAGAGTCTAAAGGAATTTTTACTGGTTGTTATACGATAGATCCTGTGGGAAATGGCGAGCTGCCAATTTGGGTTGCAAATTTTGCAATAGCTCATTATGGTACTGGTATTATCAAGTGTTCAGCGCATGATGAGCGTGATTTTGCTTTCGCAAAAAAATATAATATTCCACTAAAAGTGGTGTTGGCTCCACAAGATGAGCAATTACGTAAGCGTGTTGAAAACTTAGAAGTTTGTTACACCGACATGGTGAATGGAATATTACTTGCACCATCTGCATTTACAGGAAAACGTTCTGGTGATGTTCGTCAAGACATTATAAGCTACTGTGAAAAAAATAAATTAGCGCGCTGCAAAACTAATTATAAATTACGCGATTGGGTTTTTTCTCGTCAGCGCTATTGGGGAGAGCCAATTCCATTAATTCATTGTCAAAAGTGTGGTATTGTTCCCGTGCCAGAAGATCAATTACCTGTGCGTTTACCGGATATTGATCAATATCAGCCAACAGGAACCGGTGAATCACCACTTGCAAATATTGCAGAATGGGTGAATGTGTCATGTCCACAATGCGGTAATGCAGCAAAACGTGAAACAAATACTATGCCACAGTGGGCGGGTTCGTGTTGGTATTTCTTGCGTTATCCAAATCCACATTTAAAAAATAAGGCATGGGACAAGGCTGATATGCAATACTGGTTACCCGTTGATTTGTATGTTGGTGGCGTTGAACATGCAATTTTACATTTATTATATGCACGTTTTTGGGTGAAAGTTCTGTATGATTTAGGACATTTACCTTTTGATGAACCATTTGCGCATTTGTTCAATCAGGGCATGGTGCTTAAATATTCAGAAAAAACAGGTCTTGTGGAAAAAATGTCAAAATCAAAAGGTAATGTGGTCAGCCCAGATGAGATGGTAGAAAAATATGGTTCTGATGTATTACGCATGTATATTTTATTTATGGGCCCACCGGAACTTGATTGTGAGTGGCAAGACAATGGCATTGAAGGTGTTAAGCGTTTTGTGCACCGCCTTTTTGATTACATGAGTAATTTATCACACATCTTGTCAGATGGTGAAATTGAAGATATACGTGTCACCAGTCGTTTGCATAAATTATTAAAAGAGTTTCAAGAACGTCTTGATGTGTTCAAACCAAATACAGCTCTTGCAGCATTTATGGAATGGCTGCATGATGCAGTTAATCAATCAATGAGATTGAGTAAAGATTCTGCAGAAAAAGTTATTGTTGCACTGTCGGTTATGGCACCACACATGGCAAGCGAATTATTAGAAATGGTATTACAAAAACAACTTTCAGATTGTTCATGGTCTTCTTATAATCCAGAATATACGTATGAAAATGACGTAGAAATTATTGTTCAGGTTAATGGTAAATTACGTGGAGAGATTGTTGTTGAACGCGGTACAGAACAGTTGTGCGTAGAAGAATTAGCGCGAGATAAAGTGGCACAATGGTTGAAGGGCAAAAATATCAAAAAGATTATTTTTGTAAAAGATAAATTAATTAATTTTGTTGTACAATAATATGAAATAAAAAGGCAGAAAAAATTCTGCCTTTTTTTATTGTAACTTAACAAATGGCATCCGCTTGTGCAAAGAAATGGGTACTATTTTGCGTATATAATCGCTCATTTTTTTGCATAAATATGATTGGCCAATAGTGTCGCAGAAAAAACCTAATTGTTTAAGAATGACGGGATTAATAACGTTACGAGCATCAACAATTAATGGCTGTTGCATTAATTCTTTTACGCGAGAAAAATCAATTTGTTTAATTTCATCCCAATCAGTCATGATTATGAGAGCATCAGCGTCTTTTACCGCTTCATATAATGAGTTGCAATAAGCAATGTCGGGAAAAATTAAACTCATATTTTTCATGGCGATTGGATCGTACGCCTTAACATACACATTATTTTCCAAAAGCAACCTAATGGTGGTGATAGCAGGTGAATAACGAACATCATCTGTATTTGCTTTAAATGCAAGACCTAAAACAGCAACCGTTTTGTTTTCTATATTTTGATCAAATTTATTTTTAATTAATGTGATGAGTTTTCCAACTGGTTTTTGTTGCTGTATTTTATTTGCTTCAAGCGCAGCCTGTACTGTGTGAAATGGTAAACCATGTTGTTGAGCAATGTAAACGAGAGCTTGAGCATCTTTGGGAAAGCAGGAGCCACCAAATCCTGGACCTGCTTGTAAAAAGTAAGGACTAATGCGATGATCAAGTCCCATGGCATAAGCAACTGTTGCTACATCTGCGTCTACTTGATCACAAAGATTTGCAATTTCATTAATATAGCTGATTTTAATGGATAAAAAACCGTTTGAAGCATATTTAATCATTTCAGCAGTTTGTATGTTTGTTAAAACATGATTAACGCCAGCGGCAATAAGCGGTTCGTATATTTCGCATAATGCCACAAGTGCCGTATCAGAGTCTGTTCCTATAACAATTCTGTCAGGGTTTAAAAAATCATTAACAGCAAGTCCTTCGCGTAAAAATTCAGGATTTGAAGCTACGCTAAATTGTTCTGGTGCAATGTGATAGATATTTTCTAATGTTGCTCTAATTTTTTTTCCTGTGCCTACAGGAACGGTGCTTTTTGTAACAATAATTTTATATGTGTTGAGATTACGTGCAATTGTGTCTACTACTGATTCAACATAGGTAAGATTTGCGCTTCCATCCTCTCCCATAGGCGTTCCTACCGCAATAAAAATGACATCAGCCTGTCGAACTGCAGCATCAACATGTGCTGTAAAAGAGAGTCGTCCTGCTTTAATATTACGTGCAACAATATCGCTGAGCCCTTGTTCATAAATAGGCATGATGCCATTTATAAGATCATTTATTTTTTCTTCATTGATATCTGCGCAAATAACGCGATTGCCAAGATCTGCAAGGCATGCACCAGAAACGAGGCCTACGTAGCCAGTTCCCACTATCGTGATGGTGGTTTCAGCATTTATAAAAAGCGGTGGAAGTAATAGCAATGAAATAAGAATTTTTTTTGATATATAATGTCCAATCATACTCTTCCCTTTTTTTATAAATACATTTTTGCTTCAAAAATATACTCTAGAAAATAATTGTATAGATTATTGATAAGGATCAGCAATGATTTGTGGCGATTTCTATATTTTGGTATTATTTTTTCATTAAAAAAAGAAGAAGAGTTTTAAGCAAAAAATAAAAAGGTAAAAAGGGGAAGCTTGTGGAAGCGTCGCTAAAAAAATGTATTTTTTTACTCAGTTGTATTACGTTTGGTGTGTGGTGTAGTCAAGCAAAAGAGGCAATAACCGAAAAGCCTATTGTTGTAGTTGCATGTTCTTATAATACAAGTGAATGGTCGCATCATACGTTGGAATCTATTTTTACTCAACATTATTCTAATTTTCGAGTTATTCTTGTAGATGATTGTTCTACTGATGGCAATCAAGAGGTTATTCAAAATTATATAGATGAAAATGATTTGGCGGATAGAGTGTCGTTTATAAAAAATACTGTACGTAAACGGAAATTATTTAATCTGTATCGTGTTTTATATGAATGTAATGATGATGAAATTGTTGTGATGGTTGATGGGGATGATTGGCTTGCTCACCCAGATGTTTTATCTTACATAAATAAGATGTATGACGATGAAGATCTTTGGTTTACGTATGGTCAGTATAAAAACATTCCCGCTTCTCAAGCGGTTCTGTGGGGGCACAAGGAAATGGGGTATTGTCGATCGGTACCTAAATACGTACAAAAAAAGCATGCATATCGTTACTACAGCTTTATTTATATGCATTTGCGTACTTTCAGAAGTTGGTTGTTCAAATTAGTTAAATTAGAGGATTTGATTGCAGAAAAAATACCGGGCTTCGAGGGTGATTTTTATCCTGCGAGTAATGACGTCGCCATGTATTTTCCTATGGTAGAAATGGCGCATACGCATATTAAATTTGTTCCTGATATTTTATATATACGTAATTTATATTCAGGCATTGTTGGATTTAAAGTTGATCGAAAAATTCAAGTAGCTTCAGCGCGGGAGATTAGAAAAAAACAGTGCTATTCTAGTTTGTTTAAACCGAAAAAAAATCGTTTGGAACAATTTAAAAATGCATCAGCAGATGCGTTTATTGTCTGTAAGTATAGTGTTTCAGGGATTAATGTTTTGATAGATAATATTAAAAGTATGACCAAGTCGCTTGGCAAGATTCATGTTTTTTTTAGAGATACTGAAGAAAATAAGACGAGCTGCAGAAAATTGAAACAGCAGTATCCAGAGGTTATTTTTGTTCCCTATAGTGCAGAAGGGGTGAAATCTTTAAAAAATCGTTTATTAGATAGTTTAAGTTGTAGTGGAAATGAACATTTTTTTATAGCAACAGATACATTTTCTCTTGTTAAACCTATTGATCTCTCTCATGCTATCTATAATCTGGAAAAGACATTTGCATATAGATTTTATTTAAACAGGGATTTTTCACAGATTACAGCACGGTATATAGCATTGGATGATATTGTCTGCGCATGGAAATTTTCTTACAGTGTGCAGGGCTGGCATGGTGTTAATATGGTAAATGATGTTATTTTATGTCGCAAGTCAGACTTTCTTAAAGATATAAAGGGAGTACGTTTTGACACGGTGTATGGTTTGGTAAACATACTGCATCATGTTGATATAAATGATATGCGAGTTGGACTATTTTACAATGAAGCGCACATAAATTCTATTTATTAACTGCTTTTTTAACGTATTCAAGTTGTGCGATTTTATTATCTATTCCTTTTGTCCAATTTGCATGATGCATGACAATGTCTTGTGGAATAGGTAATTTTTTACCTGGATGCCACGAATAACCAGGGTATGCAATCAGCGTTCCAGCTCCAAAAAATATGTCAGGTAAATAACTCCAGGTAATACCATAAGGATTTTTTTTGCTATTACGTTTTATGCATTGATTAAACGTTATTTGATCACTTTGAGAAGATTTTTTTTTCATTATTTTTTTAACATCTTGCCATAGTTGTAATGTTTTTTCATTACCTTTACATGCAAAGAATCCTGTACATAATACACCGCTCGGGCAATTTTTTTGCATGATAAGATCGTTTTCTGTCATGTGGGATAATATGAGATCATGTATAGGAGAAAAAAATTGGATATCGACATCTGAAAAAATGAATATTTCACCCCAATTTTCTTTTATTGCACGGATGATAAGATCAACCTTTTTAATGGTTGTTTTGGTCCAGCCTGAACTCATAAATGTAGCAGATTCACATGTTTGCTCTACTGGTTCAATAATAAGATCAAAATCATCCTGAAGAGAAGGTAAAAAATAATTGTCTTTTAAAATGGCATGTGATGGGGTGTAAATGGCATACAATTTCATTTTCGCATGGCAGGGGGTGTATAATGAAAAAAGAACTACAAGTACAAAAAAATATAACATACCTATCCTTTTTTAATAATTGCTTTTTTTTACTCTCATGATTACTGTATCAATAAGAAGATAAAAAAATAGTAGCAATGAAGAGGGCATGATGAAAAACGCGATAATAGTATCACTTTTTTGTAGTATATTTTTTTTAACTCAAGCAGATAGTGTTACCAGTGCAATCACGTATGAATTAAATGGTGGTCGCTTTGGTGATAATCTTTTGTCCTATTCTCGAGCAAAATGGCTTTCTTATGTATATGGTATACCAGTGCAGTTTTTTCCTTTTCCTTATGCAGATCAATTAATGTTGTTTGAACGAGAACAAATGTTGTGTATTGATAATTTTAAGCATATTGTACGTTTACCAGCATCACATAATTATGTTTTAAAAAAAGATAGTAACACACTTTATGTGAATCATTGGCGCAGAGATGTTGAGGTAAATTGGAATGACGTGGCATTTGTTACTCAATTAAAAGAGATGATTGCGCCACGTTATGAAATTAAAAAAGTTGTTATTCCTGAAGGATATTTGTCCGTTGCAGTGCATGTCAGAACAGGAGGTGTTTTTTCAGCAGACACGTCGAAAGAACAGGAGCGGTGCCCATTGCGATTTGTTCCAGATGAATTTTATATTGATCAAATTGCGCGTATCGCACGCATGTACCCAGATCAGAAGTTATACGTCTACATCTTTACAGATCACAAAAATCCTAAAAAATTAGTAAAAAAATTGAGTGTTGCACTTAATAATGACAATATTGTCTTTGATTATCAAAAAGAAGAAACTTCACATAATCTTAATGTTTTAGAGGATTTTTTTTCCATGATGCAGTTTGCCTGTCTTATCAGACCAGGATCACATTTTTCTCGTTTTGTTGAACGTCTTGGCAATGCACACCTAGTTCTTTATCCCTACAGTTATAAAAAGGAAGGAAAAGAGGCTGTTATTGATGTACTTGGTGTCAAAACACGTCTGGCAAGTGGAAAGTGGAAGACAGTGAAAGAAGTAATTGCGTAAAAACTATATTTTTACTGTCGTACAAAAAGGATATTACCAAAAAAGTTTTTTGTTGTATCTATAAAATCTGAACCGACATGAGTAAAGCCTTGTTGTTGCATCCACGTAATAAGTTCTTGCATTGATGGCTGATCATAATAACTTTCAATAAATGAAACTTCAGTAAGGATAACACGAATTTTTTGTAGCAATGGTTGTGCTGCCTGTAAAATAGTAAACTCATGCCCTTGTGTATCAAGCCACAGCAAATCAATGTGATCTATTTTGTTTTGTTCAGCCCATGTTGGCAGTGTTATTGTTTGTACATTTGTTGTTCGCGGAAAAATAAGAGGAGAAGCCTTGAGTCTTTCTTTTGGTTGATGTAAAGAACCTGCTTGTGATGCGAGGCCGGGTTTTTTTGGATTTTCTGATATATAAAAAAGTTCCGTGCCATTTTTATTGCTCAATGCATAGGGATAACGGCGAACATTGGAAAAAGTGTGTGTATTGGCAGTTAAACGTTCATAAATTTCTGGGACTGGTTCAAATGCGTGAATTATACTTTGTGGCCAGGCACAGGTCATTTTTTTTGTATCAAGGCCATCAAAGGCTCCGACTTCGACAATAATGGGGTTTTTGGGAAGAAATTGTTGAAGGGTTTTGATTGTTTGGTGATGATTAAAAATAAGCATGATTATATACTTTGCAATAAAAAATAAGTTTTTTTATTGATTGTAAAGAATAACGGGCTCATTTTCAAGAGGGTGAAATAAGCGGTAAACTGCTTCTGTTATTGTTTCAACTACAGTTCTAAAAGAATCTACAATGATAGACATTGTGTCTATAATTATATGTATCACTTGTTTATACCAGCTTATTGTTTCAATAGGCACGGCTTTTTTTTCAACGGGAGTTTTCTGGGGCCATATTTTTTTAGCTAGTGGTTGCCAGAATGTAGGTTGTTTTGCTATTTTTTGTTCTTCTTTAGCAGCAGGTTTAGGTGTTACAGCAGGTGTTACCTTTACTGGAGGAGGACTTTCGGTTCTTGCTATTTTCATTTGTGTGTACGGAATATGAGGTTTTTCCGCAACTGCTCGGGCTGACGAGTCAAATGATAATATTGGGCTTTGTCGAGATGGTGTGCGTACTGCTTCTTGTCTTGCGCCCCTGAAGGTGGGCATAGGATACGGGCTCGGCTTGTATTCTTTGGGGGCTTCTTTTTTCCATGGCTTAAAGCCAGGTCTTACAATGTTTACGCCCTGTGATGCTCCCGTGTATGAAGATGTTGAAACAGGGGTAGGGCTTTTTCTTGTTTGCGTAAAGGAAGGTAGCGATGGTGGTTGCGTTGAAGAAGTTGAGGTGTAGGACTGTGGTGTTTGTACTATTTTTTGTTCTGTTGTTGAAGTTTGCATTTTTTCTCTTTTTTGTTGTAGTAATTCGATGGGAGGTATAGACGCTGTTGTTTGTTCTATCGCAGGAATTTCTGGTAATGGCAGAATGACAAAAGGTGCTTCACTTGCTTGCGCAGGATGTATTTCTTTTTCAGGAATTGTTAATTTTTTTTTTTTTTGTTTTTCTTCAGCGTCTCCCTCTCCGCTACCGCTTGCTTTTTCAAACGCACTTTTCTGTTGTGGTATTTCAGAAGTGGTTTCTTTTAAGCTACTTTTTAAAATTTCAAAATCTGTTTGAATGGATTTTATTTCCTCAGAAATTGTTTGTAATTGTTCAGATAAAAGTTGTTTTTCATTTTCCAGCTCTTTTATTGCTGCAGTTTTTTCCGTGTTCTTTTGTTCGGCTTCTTGCTCTGCCTTTTGTAATACTTGTTCTGTTTCTTTAAGTTGATTTTTTATACTGTCCTCTGCTATACGTTCATGTTGAAGCTGCTGTTCAAGGGCATCAAGTCTTTTTTGTTTAAGTGCTGCCAGTTCTGCTTCCATTGCTGCAATTTCAGCCAACTCTTTTTTTTCTTGTTGTTTTTTTGCTTCCAGTTCTTGCGCTTTACCTTGAGCTGCTTCTAATTTTTGTGTTTCGGATAATTCTTTTTCCTGTACTATTTCAGCTTCAAGTTTAAGTAATTCTGTTTGAGCATTCTTTTCTATTTCTGCAAGGTGTTGTTTTTTGCGCAACTCAATATTGCTTTTTTGTTCTTCAATTTTTTGCTTCATTGACTCAGTCTCTTGTTGAATCAGCTTCGCATAATTTGTTTCTCGTTCTATAGTCTTTTGAGCCTGTTTATTTTTCAGTGTAGCTAATGTTTGTTCTTGTTGATTTATTGATTGCTCCAATTCTTTTTTGCCTTTTTTAGCTTCATTCGTTTGTAGTTCAAGATTTTCTGCTTTTTGTTTCGCTAGTGATGCTTCATGTTCTGTTTTTGCTTGTACTTGATCTTTTCGTGCTTGCTGATACTTTTCCTCTAGATCTTGTATTTCTGTCTCTTGTTGAGAGTATTCCTGTTGCAATTGTAACAATTGTGCATCCTTGTCTTCTATCTGTTTTTGTCGTTTTTGTTCAAGTTCCGTTTTTTCTAACGCACTTTTTTGTTCAAGTGCTGCCGCTTCTTCTTGTGCTTTTTTTTGTAGTACTGTAAGCTCTTCTTGCTTTTTTTGTTCTAGGAGCTGTTTAGCTTCGTCTTGCTTTTTTTCTAGTTTTGCTTTTTCTTCCTCTATCTCTTTTTCTTTTTGTTGATAATCAAGCTCACGTTGTTTTTTTTCTGCTTCAAGTTGTTGTTGTCGTTGTGTAGATGCTTCTTTTTGCTGTAACATGTCTGTTTTTTCTTCTTCAGCTAATTCGAGCAGCTGTGCTTGGTGTTGTATATTGCGTTCTGCTTGTTGTCGTTCATATTCAGTATCTGCTTGGGCTTTTTTTGCTAGGGCCTTTTCATGATCTTGTTGTAGTTTTGCTATTTGTTGTTCATATTGTTCTATTTTTACGTCGTGTTCTTGTATGTTTTTTTCTACTATAGCTTGTTTTGCTGCTATAGTTTCAAAAGCACGAGTTTCTTGTTCAAAAAGCTCTTTTTGTTCTTGTTCATATTGATTTATGATTTCCTCAGCTTCTTTGTTGTGTTCTTGTAATGTTTCTTCTATAACTTTTTCTATCTCGATATCTTCTTTTTCTTTAGCCTGAAGCAGTTGTTCTTTTGCTTGTTCAATATTTTCAGTAAGTTGTACTGTTTTGGTATCTAGTTCAGCGAGTCTTTGTTGAGCAGCTAATTCTTGGGCGCGGAGCATTTCTGCTTGTTCGGCTAAAGCAGATAATGTTTGTTCGCTTGGTATGACGTCTGTTTTTTTTTCAGCGACCTTTTCTGCCGTTTCTTCTGCAGCTTTTTGTGCCGCTATTTCTTGAGCCTTTAACTGCTCAAGAAGTAGTCGTGCTTCAGCCTCTTTTGTCTGCGCGAGATCAAGTGCTTCTTTTGTCTTTTTTTCAGCTTCTATTTTTTCTAAAATTGCTCTTTTTGCAGCAAGTTCTTTTTCTTGAGTTTCAGCTTTTTGTTGAGCTTCGGCTTCAGCCCTACGGAGCTCTTTTTTTACAGTTGTATTTTCTAATGCGGGTCCAAGTAGTTTTTTTACATCATTAAGCTCACTTTTGGCGCTTTTTGGTTTAATATCTACTTGTCCCCATTGAAAGTGTTCATCATCAATGAAGTTTCGATGAATTTTTTCTCCAGCAAAAATAGTATAAACGGTAGGTTTTTGTTCGTTTGTTTTAGGTAATGCAAAACGGTAGCCGCCAAAAGGCGTTATCTCTGATGTAAAAATGATCTTTCCTTCAGCATTTTTTATTTCATTGGTATTAGACTGAAATAATTCTTGAGCTGCGGGTTCATCTTTAATTAAATCAGCAACGGCCTTATCTGATATAAATCCTGACTCAAAGCCTTGTTTGTGTAATTCAGGGGCTGTATTAAATTCATTTTTAATTTCAATATCAGATTTTCTGATTGTTATCGCTTCAGGTGGTTTGTGTCCAGCAGCAGGGAACGGTAGCCTAGTTCCTCCTTTTTCTGATGTCAATGGAATATGAGTTGCAGCCGTGGGGGAATATTGTTCTTGAGGAGTTAATAGTGATTGTACGGGTATTGGAGATGGTATTGTTCCAGGTGCTTGAGGTTCAAGACGAATACCTGTAGCAGCGCCTCGTGTTGCGCCTCTGACTGCACCAGCTCCTACGGTACGCGTTGCCGTACGTCCTACTTGTCCAAGCATTGCAAATGAATTATGAACATAAAAAAGAGTAAGAGCGATTAAGAGGATTAATACCCTACTTTTTTTCATTGCAGACTAGCCCTCTTTTATTTCTATTAGTTTTTCTTGAGTCTATTCATTTTTGAGGTAGTATTTCAATAGTATGGTTAATATGTAAAAATATGATAGCGATAAACATGATGAAATTAAGTATTGTTATTCCTGCTTATAATGAAGAGGCGCGTATTGAAAAAACAATACGCACATACTATTCTTTTTTTCTGCAAAAACAGCAAGAAACTACATTGTCTTTTGAGTTAATTGTTGTATTAAATGGCTGCAAAGACAACACGATTGGCGTTGTTGAACGTGTGCGCAATGATGTTCAACATAATATTGTCATTATTGATATGTTGTCTGCAGGAAAAGGGTTGGCGATACGCGCAGGTTTTGCAGATGCCCTTGTGCGTGACAATGATATTATTGGATTTGTGGATGCTGATATGGCAACAGCACCAGATGCATTTTATGATCTTATAAAAAATATTGATGATGCTGATGGCATTATTGCAAGTCGTTATATGCCAGGTGCACAGATATTTCCACCACGACCCGCATATAAAAGGTGGGGAAGTCGCATCATTTATGAACCGTTTGTGTATTGCTTATTTGGCCTGTCGTATTACGATTTACAGTGTGGTGCAAAATTATTTAAGCGTACAGTCATTGAAAAAATTACCCCACAATTAACCGTTGATCAGTGGGCGTTTGATGTAGAATTGTTGTATCTATGTAAAAAATATGAATTTACCATTAAAGAAATTCCTACAATATGGCATGATCAAGCAGGGAGTACGTTGACTATAAGAGGTGGATTAAGGATGTTTGTAGCTTTGTTTAAAGTGTGGTGGCAGCATAAACCGTAGGGTTTTTTGTTAAGCCCTTACGTATCCTAACATAAAACCTGTTTTTCAATTTTTCTTTTTTCAATATTTTTTATATTTTTATCATAACTCACGTGACTTTTTCGTTGGAGGGTTATGCGAACCCTCCAACACCACCCCGCACAAACGTTCCCTTTGATCCCTTTATCGGTATATTCAGGGCTATAGAACGCTACGCATTCTAATCCCATCAAATGCCTACTAGGGAGCTCATTTCATATCGCAGGAGTGAGAATTTGATTACGCTTTTTAAATACCAAGGCAGTTGGGGTAAGGTTCACATAACCCCCATAAAAAATCACTTACTTTAATGTTGATAGCATTCAAAATAACGTCATTGTCATGATGTTTAATAACATCATCAATTAAATGAGCAATTTCACGACAACTTTCTTCTTTTATGCCTCGGGTAGTAATTGCAGGTGTGCCAATGCGAATTCCACTAGCAATCCATGGTTTTTCTGGGTCAAATGGAATGCAGCTGCGCGTGACAGTAATGCCAGCTTTTTCAAGAGCAACTTCTGCTGTGCGTCCAGTGAGATTGTGCGAACGCAAATCAACAACAAAAAGATGATTATCAGTACCACCAGCGACAATGCGATATCCAAGAATTTTCATTTCTTCAGCCATTGCGCACGCATTTTTTATTATCTGTTTTTGATATGCAACAAATGCTGGTTGTAATGCTTCATGAAACGCAACTGCTTTAGCTGCAATGGTGTTCATTAATGGACCGCCCTGCATGCCAGGCATAATAGCACGGTCGAGTATATCTGCATGCTTTGTTTGTGCCATGACAAGCCCACCACGTGGACCACGTAACGTTTTATGCGTAGTGCTTGTGGTAAAATCTGCGCAATGTAAAGGACTTGGATGAAGTCCGGTTGCAACTAAACCTGCAATGTGTGCAATATCTGCAAGAAAATAGGCGTTATTATTGCGTGCAATCTCTGCAAGATGCTCAAAATCTATAATGCGTGAATACGCAGAAGCGCCTGCAATAATGAGTTTTGGCTTATGTTGTTCTGTAAGGCGTGCAATGTCATTATAGTCCAGTTGTTCAGTGTCTTTGTTAACAGTGTATTGAATACTGTTAAATAGTGTTCCAGAAAAATTAACATTATGTCCATGTGTTAAATGCCCACCGGACGCCAGACTCATGCCTAAAATAGTGTCTCCGGGTTTGAGCAAAGACAGGTAAACTGCCATGTTAGCTTGTGAGCCAGAATGTGGTTGTATATTAGCATGTTCTGCATTAAAAAGTTTTTTGCAGCGCTCGATTGCAAGTGATTCTGCTTCATCAGCAAACGCGCACCCTGGGTAGTAACGTTTATGCGGATAGCCTTCAGCATATTTGTTGGTGAGCACTGAACCGGTTGCTTGCATGACTGCATCAGAGACATAATTTTCTGATGCTATTAAGTTAATAGTTTGCTCTTGACGGTTTTTTTCTGATTCTATGATGGCAAAAATTTCAGGATCGGTAATTTTTAAGGGCATACAATGAGGCCTCTTTGAGGATTATTTCTGAAAAAATTCTTGTTCTATTTTTTACTATCGTTATCATCAAGAGTATCAAAAATTATAAAAGTGTCATACTAGAAAAAGATTAGTTTTTATTTTTTAGCCCCATTTGCCTTTTGTACAGGCTTTTTTTATACTAAAAATAGGCCAAAAAACCCATTAATATAAGGAATGAGAGTGATAGCTACGACTGATTTTAAAAAAGGCATAAAAATACTCTATAATAACGCTCCATACATGATTCTTGACTACCATCATGTCAAACCAGGAAAAGGCGGCGCGTTTGTAAAAACAAAAATGCGCAATATGATTACTGGTCTTATTTGGGAAGATACCTTCCGTTCAGGTGAAAAATTTGAGCAGCCAGACCTTGAATACAATGAAATGCAATATTTGTACTCTGACGAGGATTTATATCACTTTATGGACCAAAATACATATGATCAGGTTTCATTTAATAAAGAGCAGCTTGAAGACGTTTTGGATTACTTAAAAGAACAAGCAATATATACGGTGTTAAATTTTGAAGGCAAGCCGATAGCGGTAACTCCTCCAATGTTTATGGAATTAAGCATAAAAGAGGCAATGCCAGGTGTTCGTGGTGACACAGCGCAAGGTGGTGCAACAAAGCCTGCAACGCTCGAGACGGGGCTTGTTGTACAAGTTCCTCTTTTTGTGAATGAAGGCGATATTGTACGTGTTGATACACGTGATGGCAGTTACATGGAACGCGTTAAAAAGTAGTTACATTTGAATCAGTTGTACGTGGGGGTTCTATCAATGTGTCCACTTTTTACTTCTTATACAGAAGATGAAAATACATTGTCAGAGAATGAGCAAGAGCAAGAAATCAAATCATATGATGATCTTTCTCGCAGAGATGTTCGTTCTTTAATATTTCATTTGTTGTACACTGCAGAGTCTTTTGATTATCAAGAGCCGCTGCAGTCAATTGTTGATAATTATAATCGCGGATTTAACTTGGACATTCCGTTTGATAGCGAATTAGTTGCGGTAACCAATTCAATTATATACGATCGGGATGAGCTTGAAAAAATGTATGGTGCATATCTTTCTAATTGGCGGATTGACCGAGTGAGTGTGTGTACTAAGTTGATTCTTGTATTTGGTATTTGGGAACTTAAAAATACAGAAACTGATGCCCGTATTATTATTAATGAAGCAATTGAACTTGCAAAATGTTTTGCAGAAGAGGATGCTTACAGGTTTGTTAATGGTATTTTAGATTCTATTGCTAAAGATTTACGTAAAGAATGCAATATAAGCAACGAAAGTTGATGATCGCGTTCCAGTGATTCTTGTCTGTATATGTCGTGATAATAAGTTGGAGCCTGTGTGTCAGTAAAATGAATGACACCAGGCTCTTTTATTTTGAGCTCACACGTAGTGATAATATTATGCAAGAGCGGTAGCCATGTACCAACAATGGGATCATGAAGTTCTGAATGGTTAGGTTCTTTATCATTGATAATAACGCGAATATTTGCAATACGTTCGTGTGGCGGATGCTCACGGTTAAACATACCAAGAACGGGTTGCACTAAATCTTCAAAAGAAAAAAGGTTATAACAAAAGTCTATTTTTTGCATGTTGGGATAGAGAGCTTTATTGATGGGTGTGCCAAGAGTATACAAGCAAAAAATTTTATTTTTTGTTATTAGATGTGATGCTAGCAGTGCAACGGTACCACCGTGGCTATGGGCAACGATAATAATTGGTGTTGCGCTGTCATATGTTTCAATAAGTCTTGCAAGATTATGTGCTGCTTGTAAGCGGGCCTCATTGCTGTTGTAGCCGCTCCACATAAAAGGAACGACAGAGCTTTTTTCTTTTTGTGCACTGATTTCCAGTGCATCAAAAAAATCACCACCTGGCGCATACCAGGTGGTGTCAGATCCCCATGTGCCATGAATAACAATAAAAATTGTTAAAACATGTTGCAAAGAATAGAAAGTGTTCACTTTATCCGCAACAAGATTCTGATTTGATATCAGTCATCTCCACTACTTCATCTTCTGATTCAAACCCAAACATTTCAGGAAAGAACAACTCAAGTTCATTGATAGCAGTTTCAGATGAATCTGACCCATGAACAGCATTGTTTTCAATACTTGCGCCAAATTCATGACGTATAGTACCTGGAGCAGCATCTTTCGGATTTGTTGCACCAATAAGTTTGCGCCATTCATTTACTGCATCTTCTTTATGCAATGCCATAATAATAGCTGGTCCTGAAGTTACAAAGGTAACTAATTCATTGTAAAATGGTCTTTCTTTGTGTATTTCATAAAATTCTTCTGCCAAATCTTTGGCAAGTATTACTTTATGAAGACGTACAATTTCAAATCCATTTTTTTCGATGACATCAATGATTTTACCTGTATTGTTATGCAAAACAGCATCAGGCTTAATCATTGCGAAAGTAAGATTCTTAAGTTCCATAAATATATGTCCTTTACAGCTATTCGTCGCTTTTGTCAGATTTTTGCATAGACTCGAGAGCAATTTGCAAAGATCCGCGCATTTTTGGAGCAGATTCTTCGTTTTTCTCTTTTTTGACTACTTTTGCTGTTGATCTTGCTGGTTTGTCTTCATCTGACCGAGTTTTTTTAGCTTCTTGCTTTTTAGGTTCCTGTTTCTTTTCTTCAAGAAGAGTACTGAGTGCAAGTTTGCGGTCTTCTTTATTGATATTAATAATACGGAATTGTGCTTTTTGCCCTACGGTAAAGAACTCGTCAGCTTTTTTGCTCTGTTCTTGTGTAAGAATTGTGTTGTGCATTAAGCCTTCAATATTATTTGGCAATCTAACAAATGCACCAAAATTGGTAATTTTGCTAATTTCACCGTCAACAATTGACCCGACTGGATATTGTTCTGCAACTGTTTCCCATGGATCATTTGAAAGTTGTTTGATACCAAGAGATATCTTTTTATTATCTTTATCAATGTTAAGAATAACAGCTTCAACTTCTTGGCCAATTTTGTAACGATCTGATGGGTGTTCAATGTGCTCCGTCCATGAAAGGTCAGAAATATGCACAAGGCCATCAATACCAGGTAGCAACTGAACAAAAATACCAAAATCAGTAATATTGCTTATTTTGCCTTTAATAGTTTGACCTTGTTTAAATTCTTCGTTCACCATTTCCCATGGATTTTTACCAAGCTGTTTTATGCTCAGGGACATGCGACGGTTTTCTTTATCCAAGGAAACAATAAGAATTTCAATTTCATCGCCGAGTTTATAGAGACGATTAAGATCAGTAATACGATCTGTCCAGGAAACTTCAGAAATATGAACAAGTCCTTCAACTTCTGGCGCAACTTCTACAAAAAGACCATAATCGGTGATGCTAGAAATTTTACCCTTGATTTTTTGTCCAATTGAAAGACCTTCGCTGATTTTATCCCAAGGATTTGATTGTAGTTGTTTAAGACCAAGTGAAATTTTCTCATTGTTTTTGTCAAAACTGAGAACTTTTACGGCAATTGTATCGCCAATTTTAACCATTTCACTTGGATGAGCAACGCGGCCCCAGGTCATATCAGTAATATGGAGAAGTCCATCAACGCCACCAATATCTATAAATACACCATAGTTGGTAATATTTTTAACGACACCCTGAATGACTTGACCTTCACTTAATGTATCCAATATTTTTTTACGTTCTTCTGAACGTTGGTCATGGAGGTATTTACGACGAGAAATAATAACATTTCCGCGTTTTTTATTGAGTTTTAAGATGCAAGCCTTAATGGTTTGTCCCACGTATTGATCAAAATCAATTACGCGTTGTAGATCAATCTGAGATCCAGGCAAGAATGCAGGGATACCGATGTCTACGTTTAAGCCACCTTTAACTTTATGGGTAACGATACCTTCTGCTGGTTCTCCTGCTTCAAAGAGCTTGGTAACCGCATCCCAGGCGCGCATTTCTTTGGCTTTTTCGTATGATAATACGATTCTGCCATCAGAATCTTCTAATTGGTCAAGAATAACTTCAATTTCATCGCCAGGATGTAATTTTTTTAGTTCATATTCGCTAAATTCATAGCGAGGAACTAGTCCGCGAGATTTGTATTTGATATCAACAAGAACGCCATTGTCTTCTATTGAAACAATAGTTCCTTTGATAAGTTTACCTAATTGAAAGGTTTCAACCGCTCCTTTGTAGAGCGCTTCCAGCTCTTGCTGTAGCTCTGGATTGAGTTCAAGGAGAATTTGAATGCCTTTTGATTTGGATTTGACCGTACAAAACTGATCCGATCTTATGAGTTCTTTTGACATGTAAGTGTGTCCTACTGCTATTATCACGAGCATGATAACAGGTAAAAAGGTTAATAATTATATAATTCTATGATATCACGATAATTGTTTGCTGACAAATAGAGGTTTTTTGATATTTTACTTATTGTTATTGCTTATTGGAAGGCTTAGGAAAAACATGTGTAAATTCACCTACAAATTTAGGTTTAGCCCCTACTTTGTTCCAAAACTTTACAGCGCTTGGCGCGCTGGTTAAATAGATTGCTTGACACCTATGGTTTGAACGCATATCTGTAATGGCTCTATGTACAAGTTCTGTTCCGATTCCTTGTTTTTGATATTTTTCATCGACATCTAAATATTGGATGGAGCAGTCGTCGGGATCATATGCAATATGCGCAATATGTTGCTTTGCCTCTTTATCATAAACTTCCCATCGAGAAAAAAGCACTCTTGGGCACTCGTTTCGTTCTTCATAAGTATTCAAGCGATCATCCCAATATGTTCTGTTGCATGTGTTTTGCGTATACACTTTGTTGTGTTCTGAACTAAGCAAGAGTGCATTACTTAAAAGAAGGATGTATAGTAATTTTTTCATATTTCTTCTCCGTATTAGATCGTATTGCAATTTATAATTTTAAGAGTGCCAAAAATGTTTCAGACTGTAAAAATGCTAGGGGTTTTTCCCATTGGAAGGGAGTTGTGCGAATAAGTAGCTTTTAGTCCAAAATGGCCTTTAAATAAATATCCAAGCTTTCTTCAACCGCATGGGCCACAATGGCATAAAAATTATCATAATTTTCTGTTGCGCGTGCCGTTTCAATGGCCTTGATATAGGCAGCACGATGTTCATTTTTTATGATGGCAAGAGGGTAGCCAGTTTGTAAGAGGAGTAAATTCATGAGAAGCCTTGCTGTTCTGCCATTACCATCTACAAATGGATGGATGCTGACGAGTTTAAAATGAGCGTGCGCTGCACTGATAATTGAATGTTCATCAGTTGAATGTAGCCATTGCATAAAATTGACCATCAGAAAAGGAACTTTTGCTGAATTAGGAAAAATAGTTGAAGACCCTGTAACGCGTACGTTAACTTTTCGAAAAATTCCCGCATTAAGATCATCGACGCCTTTTAATACTATTTTGTGTATTGCTAAAATATCATCAAGAAAGAGTTCGATTTTTGTTTTACGAGCAAGAGTTTTAACAAATTCTATGGCTTTCATGTGATCAATTACTTCAAGGTGTTCACGAATAGTTTTACCACCAATGGTGATACCTTTTTCTACAACGATAGCAGTTTCACTTAATGTGAGCGTGTTACCTTCAATAGCATTTGAATTGTAGGTGTAATCAACTGCAAACCATTCATCAAGATTTTTAATGAGTTCTGGTGGCAGAGGGCGATAGCTATCAAGTTTTTTCTTTTTTTCATCTATCTGGACAATCAATTCTTTTATCATATTTTTTATTTACCGTAGGTTAAAATCCACTGCTTAATATCATGTTGTAGTTGAGGATTATACTCACCACCGCCGCCTTGGATACTATTGTGCACTCCTCCTCCGCGTAGATTATGTTTACCTTTGAGCCAGGAGGAAAATGCTTTTATGTCAATAGTTGTTGCATATTCAGCAGATAAAAGACCATAGAAAAGTGTTTGATGATCAAAAGAGCTTATGGCAAAATAAAAACCAGGTTGTTTTTTTTCTAATGTTGTGGTGATAGTGCGTAACTCTTCTTGTGTTGCGTTGGGCATATGTACAAATAAAAATGGTGTACTATTAATATAATCCATAGATTCTTGCCACAGCGGTAATTGTGCATTAATTAATTGGGTCTTGAGCTGTTTTATGTGCTTGAGCAGATCCACAAGTTGATCTTTTTGTTTATTTACCGTAGCAAGAACTTCTTCGCGCTTTACTTTAAAATCTTGCCCAATTGTTTTGACCGTATTAAATGTTTCTTGAAATAATTCTATTGCTTTAGGTCCTGTTACAGCAAAAATACGACGATGTCCTGCGGACAGGGCGATGCTATCCGTTATTTTGAATGTACCGATATCACCGGTTGCGCATACATGTGTGCCGCCACACAGTTCTGTGGAAAATTCGTCTATTTTCACCATGCGTACTTTTTCGGGTTTATATTTTTCTCCAAAAAAGGCTAAAGCACCGTCTGCTTGCGCTTCTTTAAGTGTGCAATAGTTGATGGATACGGGGATATTGTCTCTGATTTTTTGATTAACAAGATCTTCAACCTGTTTAATATCATTAGTACTTAATTGTTTGTGATAAGTAAAGTCAAAACGAAGATAATCAGGATGAACAAGAGACCCAGACTGTTGAATTTGTTTACCAAAAAGTTCAATGAGAGCAGCTTGTAATAAGTGTGTTCCGGTGTGATTTTTCATTGCGTTAGTACGCCATGTTTTATCAACGGTTGATAGTATTGTGTCGCCAATAGAAATAGTTGTTTGAACGGTGACAAGTGGAGCTATTGCTTGATTAATAAAACGTACTTCTTGAATTGGCATTTTTTTACCATTAATAGTAAGCCATCCCTGATCAGGAACTTGTCCGCCACCGACGATAAAGAAGGGGGATTTTTCTGCAATAACATGCGCCGTTTGTCCTGGTTCTATAGTGGTAACGCATTGCCCTTCATGAACAATAGCAATAATTTTTGATGTTGTCTCTAATTCTTGGTATCCCGTAAACTCTGTTATGACATTAAGTTCCAGTGTAGCAAGAGCATCGATTATTTTTTTACCCGATTGATCTTGTTGCTTGGTCATTTCTAGATCAAATGCATCTGTGTCCACGGTGTATCCATGTTCGCGAGCCGCTGCAACAGTGATTTCGATGGGAAATCCGTATGTGTCATATAATTTAAATGCTTGTTGTCCAGTGATAGTATGCGTATCTTTTGTTTCTTGTAAGTAGCGGTTAAAAATCATATTGCCACGCGTAAGGTTTGCGGAAAATTTTTCTATTTCACTCGTTAAAACATCATAAATGAGCGTTTCATTGAGAATAAGTTCTGGATAAATAGTACCCATACTAGCAATCATTACTTTAGATAGTTCGGGAAAAAGATTTTTGTCTGTTAATTTTTGAGTAAATAATGCGGCACGTCTAATTATTTTACGTAATACATAGCCACGACCCTCATTGCTGGGTGCGCATCCATCGGAAATAATGAGACTACATGAGCGAATGTGATCAGCAAGTACATGAAATGCAGCTTTAATTTCAGAAGCAGCGGAAGAATAAGATACTCCTGTTAATTGTTCTATTTTGGTGATAATTGGCATAAAAAGATCTGTAGTAAAAATGGATGGTTGATTTTGTACAACGCAACAAAGTCGTTCAAGTCCCATTCCGGTATCAACGCCAGTTTGCTTGAGGGGTTTTAGTGTGCCATCAGGTTGTCGTTCAAATTGCATGAAAACCAAATTCCAAATTTCTAAAAAACGATCGCAATCACAGCCTGGAGCACAATGAGGGTTATTGATGGAACAAGGTGTTTCGCGATCAATATAAATTTCGGTACACGGCCCACAGGGGCCCACATCGCCCATTTGCCAAAAATTATCTTTTGCACCTAAGCGATGAATTTTTTCTTTTGATAGACCGATGGTTTGACGCCACAGATCATATGATTCATCGTCTGTTTCAAAAACTGAAGCGTGTAATGCTGTTTTATCAAGTCCTATTTCTTCAGTTAAAAAGGTCCACGCAAAATGAATGGCATCTTTTTTAAAATAATCACCAAAAGAAAAGTTACCCATCATTTCAAAAAAGGTAAGATGGCGCTTGGTGAAACCTACATTATCCAAATCATTGTGCTTACCACCTGCGCGAACACATTTTTGTATGGAGACAGCACGTACATATGAACGTTTTTCTTGTCCTAAAAAGAGATCTTTGAATTGATTCATGCCGGCATTGGCAAAAAGGAGTGTTGGGTCTTGTGCTGGTATAAGAGATGAACTAGTAACAATTTCATGGTTGTTTTTTGCAAAAAATTGTAAGAATTTATTTCGTATTTCTAAGGAATTCATAGTTTTGACCCTTTAATATGTGTGCTTTATGCCTTCGTTTAGTATTTCATATTTTCTTATAAGAGAAAAGAGGGGTGCTGTATCACAAATAATAAAATAAAAAAAGAACAAATTTTTTAGTATGATACATGCGATAAATAAAAACTGTTTTTTAAAAAGGATGAGTATGCAAAAAATAAGTTTAAGTATGTTGTTTTGTGTAACGAGTATTGTTGCGTGGAATTATATGCCATTTGATGAAGCGATGAAAAGAAATCAATTTTCTAAAGCGCTGCCGTCAACAATGCATTTTGTTGGTATTGATGGGGAAGAACTATATGATTTTTTTAAATGGTTATATGAAAATAATAATTTATCTGTTGTTGAGCCGCGTGAGCAGCGTATTCCAAAAATTATCCATCAAGTTTGGTTAGGAAGTCCGGTTCCTGAATCATTTGTAGAGTTACAAAAATCATGGATAGAAAATCATTTGGGACGTGATTGGTGTTACAAATTATGGACAGACGCTGATGTTGAACAGCTGGAATTGTACAATCAAGAATTTTATGATGCTAGCGAAAATTATGGTGTAAAATCTGATATTTTACGCTGGGAAATTATCTATATGTTTGGTGGTATTTATGTAGATATGGATGCAGAGTGTTTATGTCCCTTTGATGAGCTATTGTCGTATGATTTTTTTACCGCGTTGCAGCCGCTTGATACGTTTTTTGTGCAATTAGGTGCGGCATTATTTGGCGCAATTCCAGAGCATCCTATTTTAAAATATTGTATTGAAACTATTAAAGATGATTGGCATTTGCAAGGTGCACCTAAAAAAACAGGACCTGTTCATTTTACCAAATCATTTTATGCTGTTGCCGGTCAACATGGCATGAGAGATATTGCATTGCCATCATATTACTTTTATCCACTTGGTTCACAAGAAATAGAAGAAAAAAGGTTTGAATGGATCAAGAGAGGAGCATATGCTGTGCATTGGTGGGCAAAGAGCTGGATGCCAAAAAATTATCGTCCTTTACGTTTTAAAAACATACACAATGATGCGTCGGCACAAAGTTGGAATAATTAAATAATAAGGGATTTTGAAATGAGCAAAATTATAGCAGTATTATGCTTATTATACATGCAGTCTATGTATAGTATGTACTCCATGGCCTCTCGTGGAGTATCAACACATCCACGATATGCATTGAATACGCATGAAAATTTCGGCAAAAGGCATTTTATTGTTGGGTATCAACAACCTAACAAAGTAAGTCAACAGCGTGGCGTATCACAAAAACGCGCAGTGCCCAACAGAAAAAATAAACCGTCTTCAACTGAGTCGTTTTTTACCAGCGTACATGATGTGCGTGCAGAGGTGGCAAAATGTCTTGAAAGAGCAAAAAAAAGTATTTGTGTGGCAACATATGTTTTTACTGACGCTAAAATTGCTGATCAACTTATTCGGGCACATAAATCACAGATTAAGGTGATGGTGGTGACAGATAAAGAGCGTATGCGAGATAAGCATAGCAAGATTAGAAAATTAGTTGCATGCGATATTCCGGTATATTACTACAGTCCTTTGCTCAATCCCAATCCGCGACAAAAACGAGCAACAGAAGCTTTAATGCATCATAAATTTACTATTATAGATGATAGCGATGATGATAATAAAATTCTCATGTTTGGCTCTTTAAATTTTACAAAAGCGGCGCAAGAAGAGAATATGGAAAATGTTACTATAGCATGATTCATTAAAGTTGGCAGGTCTGTAAATAAAGATTGCATAAAACAAAAATATGTTTACCTTGTTATCCAACAAACTAAAAAGAGGTAATAATGAAAGCATATAGCATGGATCTAA
>WBZV01000437.1_pt1 | contig 25133 bp, 22 predicted proteins | sample 5204221 | NCBI WGS metagenome assembly WBZV01 (sample SAMN12344360, study PRJNA552823) | activated sludge metagenome | biome: Activated sludge suspended growth; feature: Nitrification reactor; material: Wastewater; isolation source: activated sludge from nitrification reactor of wastewater...
TTGCAGAGTTCGAGACCCGCCTGATGCGTCCGAAATTTGACCCTTACGTGACACGAGAGCTTCGACTTCAGATCGTGCGCGACTTCAGCGTGGTGGGGGAGTGGGTCAAACCCGCCGACGACACTGGTTATTCCCGCGATCCTGATGACGACAAGTTCATCCTCGCCGCACGGGCGGGAAATGTGGATGTGTTGGTCAGTGGAGATGCGGACCTGACTGATTTGAAATCGGTCGATGGCATCCCCATCCTTTCGCCGCGCGAATGCTGGGAATGGCTGAATTCGTAACCCCGAGGTGGACGGCGAGGGTTTTACCCCGCCGGGGCGTTGCTGGAGCAGGTGATGCCGATGGTTGCGCGCAAGCTGCAAACGCTGGCGGACGTGGGACTGAGCTACCTCAAGCTCGGCTAGAGTGCCACCACGCTGTCGGGCGGCGAGGCACAGCGGGTGAAGCTGGCGCGCGAACTGTCCAAGCGCGACACCGGCCAGACCTTGTACATTCTCGACGAGCCGATCACTGGCCTGCATTTCCATGACATCGAGCAGTTATTGAAGGTGCTGCATGAATTCCGGGACTGGGGCAATACGATTGTCGTGATCGAGCACAATCTGGACGTGATCAAGACCGCCGATTGGATCATCGACCTGGGGCCGGAAGGCGGCGGCGGGGGAGGGGAAATAGTGGCAGTGGGTACACCGGAGGAGATTGCTCGTCACCCGGATAGTCACACCGGACAGTTTTTGGCGCCGGTGCTGGGGCGATAGCACGGTGAGAGTGATTCGGGAATGTAAGTAGGCGTTATCCGGAGGAAATTATGCCAGTAAAAATGCCACATCTATATAACGGTTATACAGTAAAGGTTCTTGGTCTGCTCGCTATCATAGGTTTTGCTGCAAGTGTGTGGTTCATTCTTTCAGGCAGAGACAATCCAACGCCAACATATAAGCTCTTGTGCCAGATAATTGGCGCCCTATGGGTTCTTGGTCCACCACTTTGGTTCTTCTATGAGCACTTCTACTACTTTCCAAAACACGGAAATTCTGATGCCGATTTTGCGCAACTGAAATCATCGCAAGACATAGCCGCCAAGGTGTGGGCAGCATTCTTGGTAGTACTGGCCGCACTGTTCACCGGCACTTTTCCCAAGTGACGCCTAAACGCCCTTCGCACCCAGGTGAATTGAAAGCCAGACAATCGGAGAAAGCAAATGAACGAGTCGAGCATTCACGGTGGTTGCCTGTGCGGAACAGTGACCTTCGAGGTCGATCCGCCATTCCAGAGAATGGTTCATTGCCATTGCTCGCGGTGTCGCAAAGGCACGGGCACGGGCCACGCTACGAATCTGGTCGCTGGTCCCAGCCAAGTTCGATGGTTATCGGGGGAGGAGGCCATCACGCGCTATGACCTTCCCACGGCAGAAAGCTTCGGCAAATGGTTTTGCAGCCGTTGCGGAAGCCCAGTCCCGCGCCTGGCGCGCAACGGCAAGATCATGGTGATTCCGGCCGGCTCGCTGGATGCGGCACCGCTGATCACGCCGACGGATCACATCTTCTGGGCATCCAGAGCGCCGTGGGGTTGCCCCAGCGGAGGGCTTCCGACCCACGCCGAGTATCCGGAGTCATGGTAGAACGCGCCAAACACGGCAGCGGTAAGCTCTGCTGGACGTTGACGCTTCGCGCCGCACAACCACGCGGATCAAGCCGACTCCAGGCGAAAAAGTCTGTGGCTTTCTCGCCTTGTGCGGCTTGTCCGCTGCCCCGTTAGGCGTCCCATGAACCACTCACAGGACTAAAGGGCGACATCGGTGCAACGACCCGCTATCCCAGCAGAAATTCGCCGGGCCGTACTTGTGGAGGCCGGTCATCGTTGTGCGATTCCTACATGCAGATACCCGAGCAGCGATCTGCATCACATTATTCCGTGGGAGACTTGCAAAGCTCACGATTTCGACAATCTCATTGCGCTTTGCCCAAATTGCCATCGGCGTGCAGATTCTGGAGAGATAGACCGGAAATCCCTTCGTTTGTACAAGTCCCAGCTCTCGGCTGCCTTGGGCACAGACTCGGCAAATCTAGATGTAAAATCCAATACTATCACAGAGATTGCTCAGGGATTTCCTGGCTACGAGTTTGAAATTCAGCTCCCCGAATTTGCGGAAGATCAACTGCAGCCCGTAATTACCACGCTCACCTCTTGGGCCAATTCTTTGCTGTTCGAGCATCGTAGCGACCACTGTCTAAGTTCCCCCTTCGACCCTAGCATTCTCAGAGGCCCCAACACAACATCTGCTTCCTATGAATTTGTTCGCAACGATTCGGCGATTCTGAGCATTAAGTATCAAGTCAACCGCTATTTCAGCGGTGCTGTCCATGGTAGCGGACAGACTGTAACTTGGACCTTTGTACGACGACCACTATTCCTTCTTTCACTCCGTGGTTTGTTCGAGGCTCCAGATTTTCTTGAGCATCTCTCTCGTCAAAGCAGAGCCCTTCTGCTCGAAAACTCGAACAGGGACGAGGCTTGGGTGCATAGAGGCACTGAGCCCGTGGCGACTTCATTTCGCGCTTTTAATATCAGTCCTCATGGGTTGCTGTTGACGTTTGATGAATATCAAGTCGACTGCTACGCGGCAGGTCCGCAGATAGTTGAGATTCCTGCTGCTGGTATAGTTGATCTCGTACGCCCGAAGCTTCGTTCGCTGTGGGAAACTGGGTAGCAAAGTGCATAAGACGCCTAATAAATAATTGAAATTTAAGTAAACCACCGGCTCTGCCGGTGCGACTAGAACAGGCGCTGCCGTTCCGGCGTAAAAAAGCCTCCTGAGGGAAGCCCCAAGGGCTGAAGTCAGGAGGCACATGATGAAAGAATGGCAAAGCTTAGCCCACGTGAGATGGGAGTGTCAGTACCACATTGTGTTCGTCCCGAAGTACCGCAAGAAGGTTCTGTACGGGCGGACGCGCAAGCAGATGGGGCGGATTCTGCGCCAGTTATGCCGGCAAAGGGGGGTGGAGATCATGGAGGGACACGCGATGCCCGACCACATTCATCTGGTGTTGCGGATTCCCCCGAAGTTCAGTGTGGCACTGGTGGTCGGGTATCTGAAAGGGAAATCGGCGATCCAGATTCACCGCGAGGCGCTGGGTGTGAAGAAGGGGTTCACAGGGAAGCACTTTTGGTCGCGAGGATACTGTGTGAGCACGGTTGGCTTGGATGAGGCGACGGTTCGCGCCTATGTGCGAAATCAGGAAGAGTTGGATAAGCAAGAGTCGCTAGATTTCGACAACTAAAGTAACAGCCCCTTTTAGGGGCTTTCCTCAAGCCACCCGCTATGCGGGTGGCGCGTGACTTTAGGTTCAAATGAACCCGGATCTTGCTCAGCGAATTCATAAATACCCTTTTCATCCCGAGCTATAAATAAAAAACCTGTTTTCTCACTTATATCATATTTTTGCGGAATGACTTGTTTATCATGAAGCGCTCGTTGTGCAAGGTTTGTCTTAATAATTTTTTTACTGCCTTGGCCTGAAATACCGAGAAAACTCTCCATGGAAATTTGATACGTCCACGTTCGACCTTCATCCAAAGGTAGATATATTTCAGGCATGAGCTTCCTGAAGGTCATCGAAATTAATTTTGAGTCCGGATTCGTTGTAAATTCTTTTGGTCGGCCTTCGGGACTACTTGGAAACCGATAAGCTATTCTTAATTGATTCCCATTGACCTCATAAACGCCAAAGAAGGTTTCATTATCACCAGTGATATCCAAATGCATAGGGGTCTGGGTTGGATCGATTCTAAATTTATAAATACTATTTGTAGTAAAAAGCTCCCCCTCTTCAAAATTATAACGCAACGGTTTGAACGACACCTTTTTCCCATTGATTTCCATTTCGGTAAGATCCCATGTACTTTGCCGTAGATGATCCAGATCCGCAATCGTTTGCCGTAAGACCTTCGTAGTCTGGTCATGGTGGTTTTTAATGGCAAGTTCAAGTGATTGATCAATACCTTTATATGCGCCATATCTGAGAAATAAATCTACAACTTGATAATATCCACTCTCGGCAGCATGAACTAAAGGTGGATAACTCTCAATGCCTATTCCTTTGCATCCAAAATTTATATTTGCTCCATTATCAAGAAGCATCTTCACAATCGGTAAACGTGAATCACCACCTTTGGTTGTTTCCTCATTTTGTATATCATGTAGCCCTATAATAGCATAACATATAGCGGTATCCTCATCATTAATCTGAGAATTTACTTTAGCCCCTTTTTTTATTAATAAGCTCAATAAAGAGAGTTGTTCATCTTTTGATAAGGAGATTCCACATCCATCTGCACATACTATTAAAGTCAATAAATATGTTTGCAAATTTACATCCAACCCTCCATCTATCATACTTCGAACGCCTTCTAAGTTTCCTTTTTTAAGTTCAGAAATAACCTGCTCTTCCTCAGCCAGAAGAACAGCAGGCATTAGTGTGATCGCTACTATCAGCCATAAATGCCAAGAGCGTATGTATTTCATTGTTACTCTCCATCTTCGCTGATCTATCTTCTCTTTTCCAACCAACAACAAGTAGACCTTTAGATAGCGATCACACTCACACAACATCAATGCACCAGCGATTCAGCCGCACCCCTTGCCAACGTATCACGTTCCTCGGTGGCTTTTTTAAGCTCTCGTTCCAACTGCTTGACTTCCTCAGAATCCCCCTGTTGTGATCTCTTAGTCGCTGATATTTTTGTCTTGAGTGCCTGCATTTCCCTTTCTTTCCTAGCAACATCAGTCTGTTTAGTCGGACTGACAGCAGTAGTCTTATTTCCTGTAGTGCGAGAAGCTCGCCCTTGCGCTTGGCTTCTTTGTTTTACGGTACTCCCCTTTTCAGTTTTCAGCGATCTATTTTCACTTTGCAAGCGCTCGGTTAGCGATTGAGCCGATGATAGTTTCTCCTGCTTTTCTTCGATTCGTTTCTCGTAGCAACCGGAACCCATAGCGGATAGCCCGGCAATAAAACCTCCCTTTCTGGGGTCGCACGTAGATGGATCGCTCGCGCAGGCGCCGAGCAACAGAATCGTAGCCGTTCCCACTAAGCCGTGTTTCAGGATGCAGGGGTAAGTCATTGGGGTTTCCTCCTCAAAAAACTATCTGGTTTTTCATAGTTATATTACTAAAGATACCCACCCACTTTTGCGCTCAGATTTCCCATATCATCGACACTCTTTCGTAGAGCTGTGGTTTCGTCCTGGGTTTTTTTTATCTGCTTTCTTAATAAGTCAGCTTTCCGGTTTTTTTCCTGCTGCATCTTCGCTAGCAGGTTTTTTTGCTTTTCCAGTTCTTTATCGAGATCTTTCAAGTTGTTGCTGTTTGATTGGCGCTTCTTTTCGATATCGTTTCGCAGCGCTTCCAATTGGCTCTTGCTCGCCTTGCCGGATTGGTATTGAGCAATCAAGCTATCTGTTTGGCGCTGATCTGCCTGGATGCTGTTGCGTAGACTTCGGTTGTACTGGGCCAGCTCTTGGTTCAATTTAGTTGCTTCTTTAATCTGCTGATCATAATAATCCTCGGTCGATGCGTAATCGCTTTGTTTGGTATCTACAAAAATACCGGCCGCTGTACCGAGAAGAGCACCGACAAATCCACCCAATAGCGCACACTGAGCTTTATTTTCTTTTCCACACGCCGCTAACCCAATAGCGGCACCGGCTGCTGTACCTACTACAGTCCCTTCAGTTACCGTCGATGACTTGGAGTACTTTTTACCAGAACTACCGGCTTTAGAACCTGCCGTACCGGGGCTTCCAGCATAGGAATGACTCGTGTTCCCCCCACTTAACCCAGCCGGTACGGTTAGTTGCTGACCGACTTCCAATCGATTCATATTTTTAATGTTGTTGTACTCTGCAATGGCTCGCGCGTTGTCCTTCGTGCCGGTTGTTTTTTGCGCGATTCCTCCCATGGTATCTCCTTGTTGAACGACGTAAATGGTATCGGTGCCTGAACCTGGTGTAGTAGCACACCCGGAAATAGCGATAATCCCCATCAGCAACACCCAACTGATCAATTGGTCAAATGAGCCATATTTCAACATCACCGTATCCTCCCTAACGTAAATATTATCATTTCATCAAACGTGACACTTTATTAATCCAGCCGGCTTCCGGCCCCTCATCGTTGATATGGACATGAAAAACTGGCTGATTGGCATTTCCTAGAGTTGCATCAACAGCTTTTTATCCTCGAACGCCTTGATAATTTGCTCGCGCCATTCCGGCGCCGTCGCTCGCCGCGCATGGAACCGCGACCATTGCTCGGCGAACAAATTGAAAGATTCTTGTTCGGCCGTTGAGACGTTACCCCGCCCGATTTCCGCCCGGAAATTCTCCAAGCTGCGCTGCGCCAGCCGGTCGCCGCATTCGGCCAGTCGAATCATCTCGTCGGTGTATTTCTTGAAATAAAACGCTATCTGGTTTTCTTCATGAGTCGCGGCGACCTGCAGGCGTGCGATGGTCTGTTGATCTTGCGCGCTGAGATTCTGGTTTCGGGACAGCGCCTCGCTTAGTTTCAGTTTCTGCACCCGGTCTCGGTAGGATCGAACCAGCAGGTTGCTAAAGATAACCGCATGTTTGACGTAGCCATCGCAAACCTGCTGGTTGCCCAAATCCAGCTTCACCGCCGTGTTTTTCAGCTCCGTCGTCGTCTTTTCCAGCCCGGCCTTCAAGACCTTGAACTGTTCGAGTACCTGCTGGGGATCGGCTGTGGGCGCCATGCCGGTCAACGCCGACAGTTCCTTGGCCAGATCAATCATCGTGTTCCCTGCTTGCACGGCGCCGTTGACGGCAGTTTCGCCCGCTGGCGTCTGGCTTCGCAAGGAGTTCACATAGGACTCATAGTCCTTCTCGATCTGGCTGACGTACTTCTGAGTGGGAAGCACGGGGGCGACCAAAGCCAAGCGAAACCCGGTGGAGTAATTGCGTCCTTCCTCCATTTTTTCGCTCTTGAGCTGATACAGCGGCATTTCGCTGCGATAGGCGGAACGGATGTTGTCCCTAGTATTGTAAATACTACCGCCTCGAACCGTCAGGGCACCCGACTTGCCTTGGCCCATATCAGCCTGAAACCACTCGGCGGTCAGTTCCTGGACGTTGCCAAACAGGTCGTAAAAGCCGCCCTCGGTCGGTTCCAGCGAGCCGATGCGTCGGGTTTTGGACTTGGCTTCCGGTTGGACGAAGGCGTACTTCGGCAATTCGGTGCGACTTACCGGCAATTCCTCGTCAAACCGCCCGGCATCCACCGCTGTCAAGCCACCCCGGGCGGCGTACTCCCACTCCATCTCGGTCGGCAGGCGGACGAATCCCGGCGCCCCTTCCCTCTCGCCCTCGGCCTTGAGCACCGGCACGGCTTGCTTGCAGGCAAAGTCGTTTAAACACCATAAATTATAGGTGTTAATAAACTCCTGCACCGCGAACCAACCGATCCAGGCCATCGGCCAAGCTAGCGCCCGGTTCAGGTCGTCGCCGGTGAGGCTCGCCAGTTTCTTGTCGTCGGGATCACCGGAGAGTTCGATCAACCGCTGGATGCCACGCGCCAGATCGCCCTGGCCGAGAACGGCGGCAAACTGCGCCTTGGAGACTTCGTACTTGCCGAGATAGTAGCTCCAGTCGTTGGAACCTGCGGGCAGAAAGGCGCCACCGACCATGCTCTTGCGCTGGCCCTGAAAAGGACCGCCCCGGGGATCGCCGGTCCGCACGACACGGCGGCTGTCACCCCAAAAGGCCCGGCCAGGGACCTTGACCTCGCGGAACACCAGTTTCAGACCAGCCGGCATGGGTAGCACGAAATCGCCTGGCGCGGGACAGGGATCCAAGCGGATGTCGCCACCACTTTGCCCATTGGGACAGGCGAGCGCCGCGCTGGCCAGAACCCAACCCGCCAACAACCACCCTTTTAGGGCTAATCGAGCTTTATTCAACACGGATCGCCTCCGCAGGTTCGATCAATGTAGTCCGCCAAGCGGCGAACAACGAACTACCCACCGCTGCCGCGACTGTCACCACGAGCGTCTGGACCAGCGTACCCATCGGTAACTGACAGATCCGTGCGCCCAGTCCCAGCCCAGCAGCGAACACGGCATTGATGACCGCCGCCAGGGTATAAAAACCGAGAATAGCCAGGCCCGCCGCCAGCGCTGCAATCGCCGCGCTCTGATAGAGGGGGAAGCGAGACACCGCGAAGCGCGACAAACCTAGCAGCCGCATCATGGCGATTTCGCGCTGCTTGCGTTCCACCGTCGCGTACAGGCTGGCCACCAGCGCCGCGACGCCGCCGGCGATGCCGACCACCGCCACTAGCCAGAACAACCGGGTCAGGGTCTGATCCAGTAGGCGGATGCGTTCGATGTCCTGCACCTTGGCCAGGGTCTCGATGCCCTGGTCGCGCAGGCTGCGGTGCAATTCGGCCACGTCGTCGATGCCGCGCGCGTACAGGCGAAATCCGCTGTAGCCGACGCGTGCTAGCAACAGATTGTTTTGCTCAGCGGAATACCCCACTTCGCGCAAGGTACTGGTGCGCAGTGCCGCCAGCAGTTCCAGCGGCACTACGGCGCGAGCATTGAAGCTCGAACCGGCCAGCCGTAGCGGGAAGCGCACGGGGCGGGGAACTCCGGTCAGGGTGGCCGTCATCGTCGGCTCGGCCAGCGGCGGGAGCGCGGCGGGTAACAGGATTTGCGCGTACTCGGCAAAGGGCGTCTCCGCCTTCAGCGGTCCCCACGGCAATTCGGGGATATTCAGCAGCAGCCGTTCCGGCGGCGAGAGTGACAAGCCCACCACGGCGACGGTGAACGGCGTTCCTCCGGTCGGTTCCAGGGACAGTGTCATCTCCTTTACGTAGGGTACCATGGCGACTTCGCGCCCACGCAACTTGTCCCGCATGGCTTGCAGTGATGCCCATTGCACCGGTTCCTGCAACACGCGCACGTCGTAAACCTGGGTATCCCCAGCCACGCTCAGTCCGGTGCGTCGGGTAAACTCGACGGGCGCGATCGGCTCCACGGCGCCGAAACCGGTGCCGATCACCAAACTGCTAGTGACCAGGGAATCCAGTCCCTCGGGCGCGACCACGAACGCGCCGTCGAAACTGAAATAGGGTGTGGCCAGGCCGCCCGGCCAATTCCGGCCCGGCACGGCGCGGCCCTCACGGTAGATTTCCACGTCGGTCGCGAACGACAGCGGGGCGTAAACCCGCTGTTGGGCGTCGGCCCGGGGCGACAGCACGCTGCCGACCTTAAAATCGGTGGTGGCGGTCTCCATCCGGCCGGCGCGGCTGCGGGTGATCCGCGCCCGCAGGGGATCGCCGGCCCGAGCTCCCAGCTTGGCGGCGGCATCTGCCGACAGTACTACCTCCCCCTCCTGGGGAATGACACCACCGTTTTCCAGTAACAGCACGTCGCCAGGGCCGGTGGGCAGCAGGTCCATGGACACGGCCTGTTCACTATCCGGTTTGCCGATCCGGATGACGGATGAGCCGCGCAAAATGGTCGGGATGACGAAGGCGACATCGGGCCGGGCAGCTAGGGTCTTGAACCAGGCCGGGCCGAGATTCAGGCTTTCCTGCGGCTTGAGCTCCCGGTAGACCGGATCTTGCACCAGGCGCTGGCGCATCGCGTCGACCACGCCGTTTTTCAACCCCAGCAGCAGGAGCAAGGGGGCCAGGATGGCGGCCAGCGCCAGGATCAGGCACAGGCTCAGCGGCCATTCGTGCCACAGATCGGCCAGGGCCAGAAAGCGCATCGTGCCGCCGAGGCGTTTGGCGTTGGCGTGATAGGGCTGCGACCGCGCGCTCATTGGGTGTCCTCACTGCAACCGGCAGACGGACTGGATGCCAGTGGCGGAAACTGGCGTCACGTCGAAGGTGTAGGTCACGTCCGCTAGATCCCGCACCAGGCGGTAATCGTGGGTTACCATAATGATAGTGGCGCCCTGGTCGCAGGCCAGGCGCTTGAAGTCCTGGACGATAGCGCGGGCGCGGCTCTTGTCCACCGCCGCCGTGGGTTCGTCGGCCAGGATCAGGCGTGGGTTGTGGACGAGGGCGCGCAGGATCGCCGCCCGTTGTCGCTGGCCGCCGGACAGGTGCTGGGGCTTTTTTCCGAGCACAGCCCGGATGTCGATGCACTCGGCTAGATCCTCGATCTCCGCGTGGTCGATGGGAACGCCCAGAATGCGCAGGGGTAAGTGGATATTTTCCGCGACCGACAGGAACGGCAGCAGTCCGCCGGTCTGGAGTACGTAGCCCAAATCACGGCGGCGGATTTCGGCCAGCTTGTGTTCCGCGCCCGCGTTCCACAGTTGCCAGATATCGATGCCGCGCCCGGCTCCGCTCCCCTCCGCTAGCCAGAAGGTCTCGCAGTGAGTGGGCTTCAACACCAGCGCCAGCAGGTCGAGCAAGGTGCTTTTGCCGCAGCCGCTCTCGCCAACTACCGCCACGAACTGGCCGGCGTGCAGGTGGAAGGCGGGGACGTGCAGTTCGAAACGCGTCTCGCCCTGTTCCCGCGTCTTGCGCAGGTTGGCCAGCCGCAGAATGGGGCCGGCCGTTCCGGTCCCGGACCCCTCTGCGCCCCGCGTTTCAGCCGTCGGCGTCATCGCCGGCCGCCTTACGGCAAGACATCCAGCGCCAGGGGATAGACCTTGTTGGCGTTCGCGTCCTGATCCTGCTCGCTCAGCGGTTTCCAGGCATCCACTTTTTCGCTGATGTCCTTGTATAACTGCAGCTTGGCCTTCAGGCCTTTTTCGAGCTCCGAACGCTCGGCGGGCGCCATGGCCTCGAACTTGTCGTCGCTCATCTCCAAGATAGCGCTCTTGTAAGGCAGGCTTTCGATCCATTTCGGCAGCAGGTTCGATTCGACCAGTTTCCTGGCTTTTTCGAAGTTGATGTCCTGGCCTTTGGCCGCTTCTCCCAGGATGGCTTGCAACGATTCGAAGAACTTCATTTGCGTAAGCTCGGCGGTCGCTAGGGCCTCGGTCACCCGCTCCAGGGCGAGAATCAGACTACTCAAATCCTCTCGGTTGATGAGGAGGTGGACTTGGAGTGCTCTTTTCCTCGGGTCGACCAGATCGCGGTCCATGGCCCAGAAGGTAACGTCGCGCGGCGGTTTGCCGGATATAGTGCCGAGATAGCTAATCAACGCCCCGGCGATTACCTGCCGGATAGTTTTATCCATATCGCTGTCTTTACTGGGCGGAACCGGTGCGCCCCCACCTCCTGTCTCTGACAATACTGGTGGGGTAATGGTAGATGGCTTGGTCGCTTCCCCACTCTCCGACAAAACCGGAATGGCTACAGCGATCTTACTCGGATCAACTACATTCGTTTTCTTGGCATCCGCAATGACTAGCGCAATATCTTTTGATATCTTATCAGCTGCCTCCTTGAAATCAGCCGGTTTAGTAACGTCCACCAGGAACAATGCTGGCTTTTTACTTTCATCATTAGTGGCAATAGTCCCGAACTGCCGTTCGGCAATCTCCCAATCTACCTTAAACTTCTCATCCCGTAAATGAATAGCAAAAGCATTGATAACGTTATCCCATTCAGGAAGATTATGGACTCCCAAGGCATCCAGGCCCGTAGTGCTTTGGGGATAGCCCGGATCATGAGCACTGGCATCGCCGATCAAGACCAAAAAGTGTGGGCCAGTAGGTCTCCATTGCGTCGAAGTCAAGGCTTCCTTGATACCCGCGTAGACTTCTTCCGCGTAATCTTGACTGTCCACCAACGTAGTCCTCACTTCTTTATTAACCAATTCAATAAACTGCTCGTCTTCAAGCAAGGTTGGCGTAAAGTTTTTAGCAGTAAATTCCAGCCCTGGTATCGTTTTGATATCGTCACGATAGCCAACGATACCAAATTTAACTGCCTTGCTGATTTCTGGATCTTTAGTAACAGTACGGGCTAATTGGGCAATAGTCTCCTTGGTCATATCCACATAAGGGCCCATCGATTTAGTGAGATCCATAACGAAGACGATGTCCGCAGTCAGGTTCTTGGCAGCGTCACCCTCTATTTTGTCAGTTCCACCACCCATCGGCGGTTTTACTCCTGGATCAGAGCGCTGTTCGGGTACGGCGGCGGTAATTTGCAATAGGCGGGTATCATCATCGAAGCGGTTCTCCACCTTGTAATCCAGTACAGGCAAAATATAGAACTTATTCCCAATATCGATGAATTGATTAGGCTCCATGGAGATTATGGCATCCGGATACTGTTTATTTTTAATCTGCTCATAAAGCTTATTCGCTTGTTCTGGCCGATCCTGGGCACCGACCACGGCTTCCAGCGCCTGTTTGGTATTGAACATCAGGACCGGTTTGCGGGCCTCTTCGCCCACGCCGGGATGGGTGTAGGACACTACGAGAGCCTGCCGCCATTCCATCACATCCTTGGCCTGCATCCAGCCCAAAGGCTGGCTGGTTGTGGAACCGACTTGATACCAGCCCTTGGGGTTTGCTGGATCAGTGTAATCCACTTCCTGGCGGTCAAACACGTAAACGGGGAAAAACGCCTTGACGTTGGCAGCCAACACGTTATCGTCCTTGGCCTCCTTCGATTTGTACAGATTCGAGAACGGCCGGGGTAAGGCGCGCAAGGGCAATAAGGTGTTCTTTTCCCGGCACACTTTACCCGGCTGGCAGTCGATGTCGTAAGTGGTCTGGGCGTTGGCCAGTCCGCCGCTCAGGCTGCCGGCCAATAGGCTAACAGCGCAGAACGCTGGCCAGGTATTAGGGCGGCGCGTTGATTGGATGCTCGTTGTATAAAGCATGTCTTTTTCCCTGTGTGCTGGTTGTTGTTCGGATAAAATTCACTGGACTATCATAAAGTTGATTCAATAATGCTCGATACTTTGCGGGGATGGGCGTTGGCATTCACTCAACCACTGCGGCCACTTGAGCGTTACGCAGGAAACTCGCGCCGCTCTCGGCCGCTTTCACCTGTTTGGCGGTTTCCTCATCCAACACCAGATTGGTTTTGTTAGTCCCGCTTGTGACGACCGCCTTCACCACTAACGGATTGTGCCCGGTGCGCGGCGGCTGCCGGGCGACCTCCAACGATTTCTTGTAATCGCACATGCCCCGCTCGGTGGCGGCGTTGGGATCGAGGATGGTCAGATCGCAGAGTACGTCTCCAGCTTGGGAGAGCAACTTGGGAAACGCGGCGGGACTAGGATTGAGGCCGCGAGCATCCACGATCAATCCGGTGTAGGGCGCGGGCTTCGGGACCGCAGCAGGCTCGTTACCTGCGGCAGGACCCGGTACCAGCGCTGACCAACTTGCGGGCTTCACGATGACAGGTTGAGTCTCCGACGCCGCGTTGGGCAGCGGCGCCGGCGGCGGACTCGAATCGGCGAAGGTCGTGCGGCTGGCGATTCTGACCTGCTGAATCTGAACGATCTGCGCGGGAATCAGCGAAGCGTTCAATCCCTCCGGCTCGATCATCGGCATCGACATCATGATCTGATAGCTGCCCTCGCTGATCTGCCGCTGCTCTACGATGACCGCGTTCTTGATCAACCCCGATACCCAGGTCCGCACGATACAGCCCTCATTGATGAAGTTGCGGGTGGTGGACTCGGCATCCACCTTGACCTCCTTTATCGTTCCCGGTAGGCGAGCTATGGTTTCGTCAATCGCCGCCCGTTTGGCACGGACCCGGGGCTGGGCCGGATTGACCGCATCTATCGGCGGCACACCGTCGCCCACCGCATAGACGACCTTATTTTCCCAGTCGATGCGACCGATCATCTCGTTTTCGAGGGCGTTGACGGTCTGCATAACGGGTTCCCCGGTTTTGCTCCGCACCGACAGGTTGCTGACGCCGCTATCCTGAGCTTGGGCGGCTCCCAGCAGAAGCAGACTAGCCAACGCGATCGGCATAACAGGCGAGAGCGCTTTCATCGAATCGAACTCCTTAAAAATCGAACTCCTTAAAAATCGAACTCCTTAAAAAATCGGGCAAGTGTAAGTTTCGAAGACCGACAACGTCACTGCGGATCCTCCTCCCCAAAGTCATGGGCGGGAAATCCTCATAAAGCTGGTAAGGCAGGTTTGCCCACGACCGGCAAGGCCATAAATTGTGCGCTATTTATAAACCAATTAAAGCAATATTGTAACTTATTATGTACTTACTTAAACGCTTCATGTGAGTTGACTGGGTGATATCACTACTGGCAAGCGGCCTATGGCGCCGAGGTCATCTACACCCCCAAGCGCAACACTCGCCACTCCTGGCCGCGACCCTGACTGGCCGGCATTCGTCAGAATTTGCCGTAGAGACTGAAAGGCGAACCGACAGACGGGTAGAATAACGGCGCAACCCCCGCAATGAACCTTGGAAATGACTGAAATGGATTGGCGGTCGATCCTCTTTGACTCCAAGCGAGGCCTGTTCAAGCACCTGGACGCGCTGGCGCGGCGACGCTTTCCCTCCGATCCCGGTCTGGCAGAGGAAGCGTTCAACGTGGTGCTGGAGGCGCTGAGCCGCGACGACTGGACGCGCTTGACGCGATTCGATGGTCGCGGCAGCGCCGAAGGTTATTTGGTCCGCACTTTTAGTCACGCGCTGGAGGATTTTGCCCGCCAGCGATTCGGCCGGCCCCGGCCACCGGCGATTATCACCCGGCGTGGCGGCGTGTGGTTGCGGATTCACCAGCAGCTCATCGTGGAGCGCCGGCTGGAACCCAGCATCATTGATGCGCTGGTCGCTGATACCGATTGGTCGGTGGCGGATATCACCGAGGCAATCCGTGAAGTCAAGGCGTTATGCCGGTCAGCGACGAACTCAAGCGCCTTCGTGCCGCTAGAAGCTGATCTCGATCCGACCGCGATCCGAGAGGCGACGGTCGATCCACCCCTCGAACCCGAGCGCCAATTACAGCGGTCGCTGCGCGAGCGGCTTGCGCACGGGCTCTCCCGCCTGTTTGATACGGCGAATCGCACTGCGAACGGCGATGACTGGACGGAGCTAGACGCCGAGGATCGCGTGCTGATTCGCTTGCTCTATGCCGAAGGGCTATCGCTGGCCGCCAGCGCCCGACTGTTGGGCCGCTCCGAACACGAGGTCCGGCGGCGCCACCAACACTTGCTCAAGGCTCTGCGCCAACAGTTGCCGCCCGCCGCTGTGGACCTAGTGGATTGAGGAAAATAGCTGAAATCCCGATGTCGGATGAGTGGTTCGCGTCCGTCTCTTTTCATCTAGAGAGAAGATCCGACCATGCACCTTGACCCTAAAGACCGACAACGCCTGCTCCATCTGCTGGAGCACGCCCCGCGCCCGACACAGACCGATGGCCTGCCGCCGTCGATCGATGAGTTGACGGCGCTGAGTGATAACACCCTGAACCCGGAACGCCGACAGCAGGTGCTGACTTGGCTAGCCCGCGATGGCGAGTTGACCCGCGCCTGGGTACAAATGCAGCAGGATTGGGAGCGGGTGCGCGGCGAGTTACGGAAACCTCCCCCGGCAACGCGGCGGTCAACCTGGCGCTGGGTAGGCTCGTTCGCGGGACTGGCGGCGGTCGCCACCGTGGTGGGACTACTGGTCGTGCCAGCCTGGCGCAGCGATCCCACGGCGACGCTGGACGATTTAGCCTGGCCGGCCGACGTGCGCCCGCTGCATTGGGCGTTGGGCGCCAAGAGTTTGGAACCGGCGGCGGACACCATGGCGCGGGCGGCGTTCACCGCCGGGGTTGCGACCGTGCTGGCACGGGCTCCGGCTGCGGCGGACTGGGCGCGGCTGCGGGATTATTACGCCGAGCGCGGCGCGGCCAGCGCGTGTCCCGGTGCGTGTTCGGGCGAGCAGCGCGAGGCTTGGCAACGCGGGCGCTGGGCGGCGTGGACGCGGTTGGCGTGTTTGAGCGATAGCCCGCCCCAAGCGGCGATGACCGTTTTGGTCGCCGCGCGGGCGGAGATGACGACGGCGGATGTCCCGCCTGCGGGAACGGCGCTGGACGAATTGTGCAAGGAAGCGGAGCGGCTGTTTGAGCGGTATGAATGAACGGTACTTGAGTTGGGGGAAATCGATATGCGTTGGGGGGACCGGTGGTGTTGGCGAGGATTGTTGTTCGTTGTATTGGTGCTGTTAGAACCTTGGCCGGTGGCGCAGGCGGCGGGACGGGTTGCGCTGGTGATTGGCAACGCGAGCTATGCCGAGAGGCCGTTGCGCAACCCGCCCAACGACGCGCGGGCGATAGCGGCCTTGCTGCGCAAACTGGGGTTCGCGGTCACCGAAAAGACCGATCTCGATCTGAGCGGTTTTCGCGCCCAGGTCAACGCGTTTCTGGACCAGAGCCGGGGCGCGGACCTGCGATTGTTCTTCTACTCCGGGCACGGAGCGAGCTACGACGGCGACAACTACCTGTTGCCGATCAACCACGGCGTGACCCGCAAGCACGAATTGCCGGATCAAGCCTATTCGCTCAAAACGCTGCTGCGGGGGTTTAAGGACCTGAGCGGCGTCAATCTAGTGTTGCTGGACTCGTGCCGAGACGCGCCGTTTGGCGATGATAAATCGATCTGGGACGACAGCAAGGGGATGAAACCGATTCAGCCGCAGGAAGGCGTGCTGATCGGCTACGCCGCACAGAACGGGCGCACGGCCAGCGACAATTCGGGTGGCAGCAACAGCTTGTACACCAAATATCTGCTGCGTGAACTGGGCCAGGCGCTGGAACTGCGGGAAGCGCTGATGCGGGTGCGGCAAGCGGTGTACGACGAAAGCCGGGGCGAGCAGCGACCGACCACGGAAGACGAAGTGCTGGGTAAGGTGTATCTGGCGGCGGCGGACGCGCCGAGAGAACTACCCTCGGTCACCACGGGGACATTGGTGGTTCGCAGCAGCCAGCCGCCGGGCGCGGTGCTGTCCGTCGACGGCAAGCGATTGGGAGCGGCCCCGCAAACGGTGACGCTGAAAGCGGGCGAGCACACGATCGAGGCTAAACAGGCGGGCTTTATCGATTACCGGGACGCGGTGCAGGTGCGGGCCGGGGAACAGACGGTGCTGAATGTGGTGCTGACGGCGGCGCCACGGGAACCTGCGCCGGTTGAACGGTCCCGACAGGCGTTTGAACCGGACATGGTTTCGATCAGCGGTGGCTGTTTCCAGATGGGCAGTCCGGAATCGGAGACCGGTCGAGAGAGCGACGAGCGGCAACACCGGGTCTGCGTGGAGGCGTTCGAAATCGGTCAGCGCGAAGTGACGGTGGGCGAATTCAAGCGGTTCGTGGCGGCGATGAATTATCGAACGGACGCTGAGAAGAACGCGGCTGGGAAGGAGGGCTGCTGGGCGTGGGATGCCACGGACAACAAATGGGACTGGCGAGCGGGCTTGAGCTGGCGCAAGCCGGGTTACGAGCAGAAGGATAACTCTCCGGTGGTGTGTGTGAGCTGGAACGACGCCAACCGGTACGTGGAGTGGCTCTCGCGGGAAACCGGCCAGAGCTACCGGCTGCCGAGTGAAGCGGAATGGGAATACGCGGCGCGGGCGGGGACGACGGATGCGCGGTTTTGGGGCGAGGACCCGAACCAAGCCTGCCGGTACGCCAACGTGGCTGACCAAACGAAGGGGCCGGAAAATAAGGTCTGGACTGAGAAGCACGACTGTAGCGATGGCTACTGGTATCTGGCGCCAGTAGGTTCGTATCAATCGAACGCCTGGAAGTTGTACGACATGCTAGGCAATGTGTGGGAATGGACCTGCTCGGCCTATGATAAGGAGTATAGTGGGCCGGAGGCAAAATGCACCGAAAAAGGTACAACTGCCCCCCTGGCGGTGCGGGGCGGCGCCTGGAGCAGCAAACCCGCGTGGGTGCGTTCCGCCACCCGCTTCAGGAACGCGCCGACTGGCCGCAACTACCTCCAGGGGTTCCGTCTCGCCAGATCACTATAACCCTTTGATCTTTATTCTTTTACCCTTTACTGCGCGCGAAGCGCGCTTCTTTTCCGCGCGATTTTTTGGGGGGAGTTATCCACAGATGGCCGACGAAACTGCGCGCGATGCCGTGCCCCGAGCGGTGCAAGCCTGCCACGAACTGCTAGTGTGGCTGATTCCGCAACTGGATTTGTTCCCTCGCGCCCGGCGGTTTACCCTGGGCGAGCGGCTGGAAAGCGGCCTGTTGCGGGTGCTGGAAGCGCTGGTCGAAGCCGCCTATAGCCGCGAGAAACGGGCAACGCTGGCCATTGCCAACCGCACCCTGGAGGTCGAACGGCATTTGTGGCGGCTGGCCCACGAACTGCGCGTGATTCCCTTCAACCGGTACGAACACGGCGCCCGGCTGATGGACGACCTGGGCCGGCAAATCGGCGGCTGGCTACGTTCTCGACCGGAAGGCAGCGCATGAAACGGCTACGAAACCTCTGGCCGCAACTGATCGCCTTCGACAACCTGTGGCAAGCCTGGCGGCAGGCCCGGCGCGGCAAATCGCGCAGCGCCGGCGCGGTCGCCTTCGAACTGAACCTGGAGCGCGAACTGCTGGCCCTGCAACGGGAACTGGCCGAGGGTTCCTACCAGCCCGGCGCCTATCGGCTGTTCACCCTGTACGAACGCAAGCCCCGGCTGATCGCCGCCGCCCCGTTTCGCGACCGGGTGGTGCATCACGCGGTCATGAACGTCATCGAACCGCCGCTGGACCGCACCTTCATCTTCGACTCCTACGCCTGCCGCCGGGGCAAGGGCACCCACGCCGCCGTGGACCGCTATCAACGCTGGGCGCAACGCTATCCCTACGTCCTCAAACTCGACATCCAGCGCTATTTTCCCTCCATCGACCACGCCCGGCTCAAAGCCAAACTGCGGCGGCGCATCGCCGACCCCCGAGTGCTGGCCTTGCTGGAGCGGATCGTCGACGGCAGTCCTACCAACGTGGCCGGCGACCCGATCCATTTCCCCGGCGACGACCTGCTCACCCCGCTGGAGCGGCGGCGCGGCATTCCCATCGGCAATCTCACCAGCCAATTCTTCGCCAACCTCTACCTCGACGACCTCGACCACTGGCTCAAGGAACAGCGCCGCGTCCCCGCCTATCTGCGATATGTGGACGATATGGTCCTGCTCGCCGACGCCAAAACCGAACTGCACGACCACCATGCCACGCTGGCCGACTACTTGACGCGAGAACGACTGCGCCTCCATCCACGCAAGGCTCAGGTCAGCCGCACCCGCGACGGTCTCAACCTGCTTGGCTACCTCGTCTTCCCTCATCAACGGCGGTTGCGCAACGACAACGGCCTACGTTTCCGGCGGCGGCTGCGCCGTTTCGCCCGCGCCTACGCGTTGGGCCGCCTCAGCCTCGCCGCCATCAACCCCAGCGTGCAAGCCTGGCTCGGCCACGCCCGCCACGCCGACACGCTCGGCCTGTGCCAAAGCATGTTCGATGCGATACCCTTCATCCGGGGAGCGGACCGATAGGTGGCCCCCTGGCGGTGCGGGGCGGCGCCTGGAACAACAAACCCGCGAGGGTGCGTTCCGCCAACCGCAACAGGAACACGCCGACTAACCGCAACAACAACCAGGGGTTCCGTCTCGCCAGCCCGCCCGCCTTCCAGAGCCGCCGCGTTCACGGATGCGACGGGCGCGAGGCGCGGGTGATCATGAGTCCGCTTCCAGGACTCGCAGGGACGGGAGCGCCGAATAGCCTTGCCAGGGACGACGGAGCGCGGGGCCGGAGGATCGCCGAAGGCTCCGCGTTCATTGTCTTCGCAGTCGAGACGGCGTTCCCACGCTGGAGCGTGGGAACGAGAGCCCCAAAAACCCCGGAAAGAACGGTTCCGCCGCTGTCATCTGGCCCCCATGCTCCAGCGTGGGAACGAGTTAAACGAGTTAACGAATTGCCCCTTAATGAACACCATCACAGGAGACTATCATGCCAGTGCTGCGTCTGGATAACCTGCCCGATTTCGCTCAACGCGAGCTTTTGGATTTTTACCAGTTTTTGGTGGGAAAGTATGTTCTCCAACAACCGGCCACCCATCAGAAACCCGTCTTGGTTCCCCGCTTGGTGAAACCGTTTGAACCCATCCGCCGTGAGGAATTGTATGAGCGGTGATTTTTTAATTGACTCGAACATCTGGCTATACGCTTTCATGGATGAATCTTCGCCAAAACATGCCCGCGCAACAGCGCTGATTCAGCAAGACAGGGTGGTGCTGAGTACACAAGTGGTCAATGAAGTATGCAACAACTTGATTCGTAAAGCGGGCTATACCGAGCCTGAAATCCAGCAAACCATCCAGAATTTGGATGCGGCTTATCCGATTTTGGATGTGACCCTTCCTAATTGTCCAGCAGGCTTCTGTGCTGCGTGTAGCGTATCGCTTTTCGTATTGGGATAGCCTTATTCTGGCTACAGCACAGGATGCGGGCTGTTCGATCGTCTATTCAGAAGACATGCAGGATAGTTTGAGAATAGGTGCATTGATCCTCTGTAATCCATTCAAAGCCGGATCGTCATGATCAAGAAGTGCTCCGGAAGCTGGTCGTCCTGCCGTAAACACTCACCTCCCCCCTTTGTCAAAGGGGGGAATTTCCCCTATCCCCCACTGCTTCACCGCCCCGTGGATTGCGACGGTCCCGCGAGGCCGATGCGCGCCACCCACGCCTGCTCGGTCAGTTCCGGCACCTGCGCGAGCGGCAATGTAACTGTTACCTGAGTTTCGGCGCGCTGCACGGGCCATTTCCGCGCGCCGGCCCAAGCGTCCAGTTGCGCACCGACGGCCACCTCGGTCAACGTCACCGCCACCGGCTGAGGTTTCTGATCCCCGCTTGCCCGTGCCAGCACCACCTGACGCACCAATGCGGGCGCCGCCTTCAGCCGCCAGGCCCGCCGTTCGCCGGTGGCTTGGTCCGCCAACGCCTCCCGCCACCGTTCGTCAGTCCAGCGTTGCGCGTCGCCGAAGCTGAAAAAGCGATAGCGGGCGCCGCGATAGGTTTTGTTATCGACCGTCAGCGTCGCCTCGCGGGCGAAACCGGTCGCGGCGTGGAGAATGTCCGGGGTCCGGCCGTCCACGCCGGTATGCACGTCCACCACCACCGGCAGGGACGGCCGCCCCGCCAATTGATCCAGCCGCTTGGGCAAGCCGCGCAGGAACGTTTGCTCGTCCGGCGACGGCGGTTTGCGACTTCCCGCCAGCGTCACTGCCCGTTGCAAGAGCTGATTCAACTCCGCCCAACGCGCTTGCACCGGTTTCGGCGCGCGCCGGGCCAGCTCGGCGCTGAACGTTTGCAGCGTGTGGATCGCCTGAGGCGCGAGTTCGATCACCGCGCCGCGCTGGGCCGGATCGGCGGCCGGTATCTCCAGGCCCTTGCCGGTCGCGGTGTAGGACTGGGCCTGATACAGCAATTCGGCGTGCTTGAACTCGGTCCACAGCCCCTTCATGGTCTCGGCCCGCTGCGGCCAGTCCGGGCTGAAGCCGCTCAGGTACGCGGTGAACACATTGACCCGCCAGCCCTCCAGACCCTCACCGCCGGTGGCCAGTTTTTGCAGATCGTTCCAGGATGGATAGTTCTCGAACGCGGTTTCACCATGCTGGGTCAATTGCTCCCGCAACGGCGGGACGCCCAGCGCCGCCACCCATTCGTCCGCCAGTGGGCGCACCTTGGCTGGCCCGAAACCCTCGATCACTCCGAGCCCAAGGGGTTTTTTAGCTGGATCTTGACCTTGCCAAGCGCCCGTATCGGCGTAGACCAAGCGTTGAAACACCCGGCTGTCGGTCACCTCCAGCAACGGCGCGAAACGGTAGCCGGTCAGCGCGTCGCGAGCGGTCAGGCCCGGTTCCAGCTTCCCGACATCGACGCTAGCCGGTAACACTTGGGGTTGTCGGCCCTCCTGTTGCGCCTTCTTCAACAACGCCCGTCCCCAGGCCAACGGATCGGTCTGGCGCGCTTCACGGTGGACAAAGACCAGATCTACACTGGCCGGCTGGCCGGGCAGCAGATCGGCAATGCTCGCCTGCAATGCACTCAGCGCCGCTGCCGGTTCTTGACCGGACAAGTTGTTCAAGCGCGCCAATTGCGCCAGTTGTTCCAGCAGCCGCTGGCCGGTGGTCGGGTCCAGTCCCAGCGCGGCGCTGGGAACCAGCGGGAACAGCGCGGTGGCCGCGTAGCGATAGGCGCGGAAGAAGCGTTGGCGGGACTCGCTTTCGGCGTAGGCGCCGCGTGGCAGGAACTGCGAATAGTCCATCCGGTAACCGAACAACGGCGAGGAGGCTTCGCCGGCCGCGCTCTGTACCAACCGATATTCCACGTTTGCCCGCTCGCTCAGGCCATCCGACTGGCCGGCCAGCAGGGCTTGCAGCAGTTGCAGGAAATCGCGGTTGGCGGCGGTGGCCGGGGTATCGGGTTCACTCGTCAGGGCCTTGAGCAGTTCCGCCGACGCCGTGTTCAGCCGGGGCGCGACAGTTTCCGCTTCGTAAACCGGCAGGGTGTCCTGCCACAGCCGGGTCACGGCGTGGGCCAGCAGATCGACGGTGATGAGATCGCCGATCGCCAGCTCACGGTTCTCCTCGTACAGGGCGGAAAAGCTCAGGGCGGTTTCCGGCGCGGAGCCGAGCACGCCGCTGAAGCGGTTGAAATCGGGCAGAGTCTCACCGCCGCGCGCCAGCAGCGTCATACCGAGCAACAGGGCCAGGGCACCACCGCGTGCTAGAGCGCGCCAAGGGCAGGGTTTACAGCAGGGTGAAAGCCATAACATAAGGATTTCTCCGGTAAGATCGGATAGGAATGTCCGTCATGGACTATAAGACGGACATGCAGCCCGATTGAAATACGATAGCCTGGATATTTTGTGGCTGAATGAGGAATCAGCGTGCGCACGCGGGGTGCTTATTGGTTAGTTACAATTGTTGGTCGAACAGAGTAACAGGGGGATGGCGGTAATGAACGGGCGAGGTTGGAGGATCGGGTTGCTGATCGTGGCGCTGGCGGCGTTAGGCCGACTGTCGGCGGCGGACGCGGCGGAGCGGGTAGCTTTGGTAATCGGCAACAGCCGTTACGACCACGCACCGTATTTGAACAACCCGGAACGAGATGCGCAAGCCATCGCGGAGGCGCTGTCCGGATTGGGCTTTCAAGTGACCGGGCCGCTGTTGAACCAGAATAAAAGAGAGATGGACAACGCGCTCAAACAGTTTGGGCGGCGGGCGCGGAGCGCTGAAGCGGCGGTGGTGTACTTTTCCGGGCACGGGGTGGAGGTGGGCGGGAAAAATTACCTGATCCCAAAAGATGCGGTGCTGGAGCGGGAAGGCGATGCCTCGCTGGAAACGGTGGCGCTGGAGGTGGTGCTGGATCAAATCGGCGGAGCGAGCGGCTACCGGCTGGTGATTCTGGACGCCTGTCGGGATAACCCGCTCGCCAACAACATGGCGCGGGCCAACGGTGCGAAAGCGGCCTACCGGGGGCTGGCGCCGGTGGAACCGGGGGGGCAGACCTATGTAGCGTATGCGGCGCGAGCGGGGCAGCGGGCGCAGGATGGCGCGGGGGGCGAGCACAGTCCGTATGCGGCGGCGCTGCTGAAGCATCTGCCGCGAACAGGATTACCGCTGGAACGGCTGTTTGGCGCGGTGGGAGACGAAGTAAAGCGGGCGACTCATGGCGAGCAGACGCCGTTCCTATACGGCGAGCCGAGCGCGGAACCGATTTATCTGACCGGGCTGGCTCCATCAGCGCCGGTTTCCACCCCGTCGCCCCCAGCCGTGGACCACGATCTGATCGCCTGGCAATCGGCGGAGAAATGCGGCACGGCGGCCTGTTTTCAGGCGTATCTGGACGACTACCCCAATGGCCGGTACGCGAGGATGGCAAAGGCGTGGTTGAAACCGGAATCGCCACCCCGACCGACGACGACAGCGTCCACCGCGCCCGCGCCGGTTGCGCCGTCCCTACCAGTTGCGCCGCCCGCGCCGGCGGCACGACCCCGGCAGTCGTTTGAACCGGAGATGATGCGGATACCGGGCGGCTGTTTTCAGATGGGCAATCCGGCATTGGCGGATCGAAGTGACGGCGAGCGCCCGCACGAGGTTTGCGTGAAGGCATTCGAGATCGGGGTGTACGAGGTGACGCAAGGGCAATGGCAAGAGGTGATGAGCAGCGGTCCTTCCTATTTTAAGAAGGGCGACGATTACCCAGTAGAGAGTGTCTCATGGAATGACGTCCAGACCTACCTGAACAAACTCAATCAGATGACCGGCCAGAGCTACCGCCTGCCGACGGAAGCGGAGTGGGAATACGCCTGTCGGGGCGGGGTAGCCGGGCAGCACTACTGTGGCGGTGATGATATTGACCGGGTGGCGTGGTATGGCAGAAACAGTGGTCACCAAACTCACCCGGTGGGGAAGAAGGCCGCCAACGGTTTTGGGCTACACGACCTGAGCGGGAACGTGTGGGAATGGACGTGTTCGGCCTTTGCCGAGGATTACGGCGGCTCGGAGTCAAAATGCGCCAATAAAGAGACAATCGGCCCCCTGGCGGTGCGGGGCGGCGCCTGGAGCTACGGGCCCGCGTGGGTGCGTTCTGCTACCCGCACCAAGCTCCCGCCCGCGTACCGCAACGACGACCAGGGGTTTCGCCTTGCCAGATCATTATGATCCTTTGATCTTTAATCTTTTACCCTTTATCCCCGCGCGAAGCGCGGGGCGATTTTTTTACGCCTCCCCTCTTTGGAAAAGGGGGATTCCCCATTACATAGAATGATGACTGCTATTTGAGCCAGTCATTCAGCCAGCGGACTTGACCGGGCCATTCCGCGGCATCGGTCTCGGAAAGCAGTGTAACCGTCCGCTTCAGGCCGTCTGGACGATTTGAGCGAGCGGGCTGAGACTGCGGCGAGCGGATGCGCGGGGTGTCCGCGCGACGAGAGGGGGGGCCGTCATGGCGGATGAAGCCGTTCTACCGCCGGGGGTGATCCGGATCGACAGCTCGGGCCGGCGGCAGTACAGCGTGGAGTACAAGCGGCGGCTGGCGGAATTGACGCTGGAACCGGGGGCTTCGGTCGCCGGGATCGCGTTGCGGCATCAGCTCAACACCAACCAGCTGTTCAAATGGCGGCGGTGGTACCTGCGCCAGCCGAGGCTGACGGGGGTGGAGCCGGCGC
>WBZV01000443.1_pt1 | contig 24862 bp, 21 predicted proteins | sample 5204221 | NCBI WGS metagenome assembly WBZV01 (sample SAMN12344360, study PRJNA552823) | activated sludge metagenome | biome: Activated sludge suspended growth; feature: Nitrification reactor; material: Wastewater; isolation source: activated sludge from nitrification reactor of wastewater...
AGAACAGCGGGCCGTTCGAGCCGGTGTCGTGGTCGGTGATCACGAAGTGCGGTCGCGTGCCGCGCAGCGCATCGCGCAGGCCTTCGTAGTGGATGGCCTGCACCAGCGAGCGCTCGGCCAGCGTGTCGGCCTGGATCTGCAGCGCCTGGCGGTTCGGCACCAGCGGTGCCAGGTGTTCGGCGAAGACCTGGCGCGCGGCCTCTCGGTAGAGCAGCGCGGCGGTGCTGACGGCATCGGCCGGCAGTTGCGCCAGCGGCACCTTCATCGTGCCGCGGCGGCGCACCGGAATGTCCCAGTGCGCGCTCGGCAGGTCGATGTTGGCCGGGAAGGCGCGGGCGATCTCGGCCTGGTAGTGCTCGTGGTGGTGGTAGCAGGTGGCGATGTGCGTCACCGCGTGGGCGTGCCCGCTGGCGGCCAGGTGTGCCACCTCGCCGAAATCCCAGCACCAGGCGGCGTGGTCACCCACCCAGTTCAGCGTCTCCTCGTAGTGATCGACGATGCGCCAGCGCGGCGAAGCGGCGGCGAACAGGTCGGTGGCGAGGAAGGAATCGAAATAGAAGAGCTGCGGCTTGTCGGGCCGGTACAGGCCGATGCGGCGCTCGGCGAAGCTGCGCTCGCACAGCTCGCCGAGGTATTTGGCGACCAGCGCGCGGATGAAGAACAGGCGCATCGGCCCCTGGTCCCAGCCCTGGAACACGCCTTGGCCGAAGAGGCGCTGGCGCTGCGCGGTGAGTGCCTGGTCGAGCGTGGCGGCGCGCGTCAGCGCCTCGGTGGCCAGGCGCGCATGGAAGTGCGGCCCCACGGCCAGCGGCCGGTAGCTGAAGCGCTGCGGATCGAGGCCCTGGGCGAGCGCCTCCTCGGCGAGGCCGGGGTCGATGAAGAGCAGCGGCACGTCGCCGAAGTCGTGGCCGGCACGCACGTGCTGCGCGATGTCGCTGCGCTGCAGAAACAGGAAGGCGTCGATCTTCACGGTGCGGCGCGAGAGAGGGTGCGGGCCATGCCGTCATTTCACGGCGGACGGGTGCACCCGGATCGGCGGAGAACCGGCCGGATGGCCGGCCTTTTCCTTCGTGTCAGGCCGCCAGTTCGGCCGGCAGCGAATGGCCGGCTTCGCTGCGCGCCTGCGCCGCATGCGAGGCGGCGCTGCGCACGCCGCCGTCACGGCTGGCCGGCACGAAATGCGGCGCGAGCCGGTCGTCGCCGATCAGCACCGGCACCGGCGCTCGCGCCGCCGCGCTGGCGCCGCGCGCCAGCGCCACGAGCGTTGCCACCACCGCCTGCACGGCCGGCGTGAGCGTGGCGGGCCCCTGCTGGCGCAGCCGCTGCGCGACGCTCTCGCGGTCGGTGATCAGGCGCAGCTCCTGCAGCTCCCAGCCGGCGCGCGCGGCGGCGCCGGCGAGCTGCTGGCCCCAGGGCGTGCGCTGCCAGTCCTCGCCGCGCTCGAGCGCCATGCGCAGCTGCAGCTTGGCACCGACGCGCGTGATGCGGCGCAGCTCGGCGAACAGCGGCGCGATCTCGGGCAGGCCCTGCAGCGCATCGTTCAGGCGCACGCCGTCGAGCGCGCCGTCGGCCAGCGGCAGGCGGCCGCGCTCGTCGATCTGCACCTCGTGGCCGAAGTTGAGCCAGCCGGGAATGCGCTCGTCGGCCGCGTCGATGTTCAGCACGCGGGCGCGCTGGTCGAAGCGCTGCACGCGCTCGGAGAGGTAGGTGCTCGACTGCTTGCCGCGCACGCTCCAGTTGCTGAAGGTCTTGGAGGCGTGCTCGCGGTAGTACTGCTCCTCGGCGGAGAGCTGGCCTTCGATGGCGTACCAGGGCGTGTGCTCCACCACGTAGGGCCGGCCCAGGCGCAGTGCGCGGTCGTCGATGGAGAAGGCCGCCTTGGCCGGGTAGAGCGCGAAGGTGGTGTCGATGGGCGCGGCGAATACGCCCGGCGCCACCGGGTGCTCCCAGAACTGGCTCTCCCACTTGCGCACGGTGTCGGCGTCGGCATAGCCGTCGGGCAGGTTGTCGATGCGCAGCGCCGGGCCGACCTTGCTCGCGTCGGGGTAGCGCTGCAGCGTCTCGTAGAGCCGGACCACGAGGTCGGCCGGGCAGAAATCGGCCGGCACGATGTCGGAGTCGGTCAGCACGTAGGGCGTGTCCAGCACCTCGTGCACGCGCTGCTGCCACAGCACGTAGGGACCGTGGTTCTGCGGCAGGCGCAGCACCTTCACGCCCTCGGGCAGCGCGTCGTAGTACTGCAGCAGCGGCGGGTAGGTCGAGGCGTTGTCGAGGATCACGATGCGCCGCGTGCCGCCGGCGCGCAGCCAGTCGACCAGGCGCACCATCGCCTCGTGGCGGTTGCGGTTGACGATGAAGACGGGGATGTCGCGCCAGTCGAGCGCGGGCGCGGCGGCGGCGGGGCCGCCGGCATCCAGGCGCAGGTGCTGCGCGCCCGATTCCACCAGCAGCCAGGCGACGTCTTCCAGCGGCATGTCGCTGCGGCCGGCGGAAATCACCAGCTGCGCGTCGTGGCGGTGCATGGCCAGCGCGAGCTTGGGGCTAGCCGCGCCGCCTTGCAGCGTCACCACCGGCTGGCGCGCGCTCGAGCCCTCGCCGGCAAAGCTGGCGACCAGGCAGTCGAGGAAGCCGGGCGGGAACTCGGCCGTGGCATCGCAGCGCACCACGATGCGGCCGGTGGCCAGACGCAGCGCGCGGTTGAAGGCGAGGTGCAGCGCGCCGGGCGCGGCATCGGGGTCGGCGAGCAGCCAGTCGGCCGCCTGGCGCACCGGCTCGGGCAGCGTGGTGCTGCCGGCGCAGACGCCGACGATCTCGAAGCGCTCGCGCGCCAGCGACTGCCTGGCCAGTGAGCGCAGTGCGCCGGCGCAGCGGCCCGCGGCGTCGAGTTCGATCAGCACGCTGACATCGAGATCCGGCGGCGCTTGGGTGTTCATCGGGCGACTCCATGGAGGCAGCAGCGCCGGCACGATGCCGGACTTGAGCACAATCTAGCCATCGCCCGCCGCGGCGATCGCCGCATGAGGCGGTGCTTTCCGGTCCATTTGCCATGAGAGTCGAGCGCATGAAGTCGATCGCCGCCGCTGCCGCCACTTCCCTGCTCGTGCTGGCCGCCTGCGCCGCGCCGCCGGCGCCGCAAGAGGTCTGCGGCCACTGGGTGATCGAGCAGGCGCGCTCCGCGCCCATCCTCGACAAGCGCCGCGCGCGCCTGGTGCTGGGCCGCGACGGCCGGCTCTCGGGGCACAACAGCTGCAATGCGATGAGCGCGAGCTTCACGCTGGACGGCGCGAAGATCGCCATCGGGCCGATCGCCACCACGCGCATGGCCTGCGCCGAGCTGCAGCGCGAGCAGGAAGACCGCATCCTCAGCGCGCTCGAACTCGCTGCCACGGCGCGCGTGCGCGACGACGGCCTGCTCGAGATCCGCGATGCCGAGGGGCGCGGGCTGCTGCGCGCGACGCGGGCGGACGATTGATGCCACCACCGCGCGAGGGCGCCCCGCTGGCCGGGCTGTCGCCCGCCTACTTCGGCATGGTGATGGCGACCGGCATCGTCTCGCTCGCGGCGCACATGTTGGCCATGCCCTTGCTGGCGAAGACGCTGTTCCAGCTCAACATCGTCTTCTACGCGGCCCTGTGGCTCCTGACCGTGCTGCGCATGCTTCGCTACCCGCGCCGCTTCTTCGGCGACATGGTCGACCACCTGCGCGGCCCCGGCTTCTTCACCACCGTCGCCAGCACCAGCGTGCTCGGCAGCCAGTTCGTCGTGCTGGCCGCGGACTATCGTGCCGCCACCGTGCTGTGGATCGTGGCGCTCGTGCTCTGGATTGCGCTCACCTACACGATCTTCGCGGGGCTCACGATCAAGGAGCGCAAGCCCAGCCTCGACCAGGGCATCAGCGGCGCCTGGCTGCTGGCCGTCGTGGCAACCCAGTCGATCGCGGTGCTCAGCGGGCTTCTGGCCGCGCACATCGAGCAGCCCTACCGGCTGGAGCTGAACTTTCTCGCGCTCTCGATGTGGCTGTGGGGCGGCATGCTCTACATCTGGATGATGTCGCTGATCTTCTACCGCTACACCTTCTTCCCGTTCTCCCCCGGCGACCTCTCGCCGCCGTACTGGATCAACATGGGCGCGATGGCGATCTCCACCCTGGCGGGCTCGCTCCTGATCATCAACGTGCCCGACGCGCCCTTCCTGCTCTCGCTGCTGCCCTTCATCAAGGGCTTCACGGTGCTCTACTGGGCCACCGGCACCTGGTGGATTCCCATGCTGGTGGTGCTCGCCCTGTGGCGCCACGTGTACCGGCGCTTCCCGCTGCGATACGACCCGCTCTACTGGGGCGCCGTCTTTCCCCTCGGGATGTATGCGGCCGGCACGCACGAGCTGATCGAGGCGATGGGATTTCCCTTCCTGCGCTTCCTGCCGGTGGTCTTCCTCTATGTCGCGCTGGCTGCCTGGCTGGCGGCCTTCCTGGGGCTCGCCCACGACCTGCTGCGCCGGGCAAGCGCCCGTTCGTGACCTGCTGCACGCCCGGACAGGCCCGCAGCGGCGCCTGTAGGAAGAAATCCGACAAGCGCTCTGGACGAAAGTGGACTCAAGCCGTGGAGATGGGCCGATGTTGCAGCCCTGTTGCGCTGCTCACAATTCATTCCATGCCGTCACGCAAGGCGGCGCTGAAGACGAACAAGGAGCACGCACATGAACGCCGACCAGATCCTCACCGAAATCCGCGAAGCCAATCTCTCCTACCTGATGCTGGCGCAGAGCCTGATCCGCGCCGACCGCGAGCAGGCGCTGTATCGCTTGGGGCTGGGCGAGGACACCGCGCAGATGATCTCGCTGCTGACCCCCGCGCAGATGATGAAGATCGCCGCCGGCAATACGCTGCTGTGCAAGTTCCGCATGGACGACGAGCTGGTCTGGGGCCTGCTCACCAACCACGGCAAGTCGGCCGCCAACGACACCACCAGCCGCCTGCACGCCGCCATCCTGATGGCCGGCCGTCACCAGGAAGCCGCCTGATCATGGCCCGCGTCAAGTCCATCCTCACCGAGGCCAAGCAGATCGAGCGTGCCGTCACGCTGATCCACCTCGGTGCGCGTCTGCAAGTGCTGGAATCCGAGACGGATCTCTCGTATGAGCGCCTGCTGCGCCTCTACAAGGAAGTCTCCGGCAAGTCGCCCAGCAAGGGCCAGCTGCCGTTCTCGACCGACTGGTTCATGACCTGGCAGCCCAACATCCACGCCAGCCTGTTCCTGAACATCCACGAATACCTGAACAAGGCCGCCGAGCTCGACGAGATCGACACCGTCATCAAGGCCTACCAGCTCTACCAGGAGCAGACCAGCGCCCAGGGCCTGGAAGCCCTGCTGTCGGTGACGCGCGCCTGGCGCCTGGTCAAGTTCGTCGACAACGGCATGCTGACCATGACGAAATGCTCCAAATGCGGGGGTCACTTCGTCACCCATCCGCACGAGATTGCGAAACACTACGTCTGTGGCCTGTGCAATCCGCCGGCCCGCGCCGGCAAGGGCAGTGCCGCCGGCGCGATCCGGATGGACGTCCACTAAAGATCGGTGGCGTCCGGCCGATACACAGGCCAACGATCGGTTTTCTTGCTTGTCTCCTCCTGGCACGTCCCTAGTGCCTTCGACGCGGGTCCCTCGGGGCCCGCGCTTTTCTTTGGCGGCGCGCTTTCGCGCGACCCGCGCATCACTTCTCCCGCTCAAGCCCCCCGCCCGCGCTGCCGATAAGGCGTCGTAGCCGCTGCGTTCCATGCCGTGGCGCAGACCAAGAATCAAGCGCAAGCCATGTTCGTCATCATCGGTTGGGTCGTAGCGATGGGGTGCATCTTCGGCGCCTACATCGTGCACGGGGGCAACATGGGCGTGATCATCCACGCCCTGCCCACGGAAATGATGGCCATCCTCGGCGGGGCCATCGGCGCCTTCGTGGTCAACAACCAGCCCAAGGTGCTGAAGGCCACCCTCGGCGGCCTGGGCGGCGTGTTCAAGGGCTCCAAGTACACCAAGGCGCGCTACATGGAGCTGCTGGCGCTGCTCTACGACATCCTGCAGAAGGCGCGCAAGGAAGGCCTGATGTCCATCGAGAAGGACGTCGAGGAGCCGCACAGCTCGGCGCTGTTCCAGAAGTACGCCAATGTCGGCAACGACCACCACGTGGTGGAGTTCGTGACGGATTACCTGCGCATGATGGTCTCGGGCAACCTCAACGCGCACGAGATCGAGTCGCTGATGGACAGCGAGATCGAGACCCACCACCACGAGGCCCACGCGCCCGCCGCCGCGGTGGCGCGCCTGGCCGGCGCGCTGCCGGCCTTCGGCATCGTGGCCGCGGTGCTGGGCGTGGTGAACACCATGGGCTCGGTGGGCCAGCCGCCGGCGGTGCTGGGCGGCATGATCGGCTCGGCGCTGGTCGGCACCTTCCTGGGCATCCTGCTGGCCTACGCGGTGGCCGAGCCGCTCGCCGGCCTGATGGAGCAGAAGTGCGACGAAGGCTCCAAGGAGCTGCAGTGCATCAAGACCACGCTGCTGGCCAGCATGCAGGGCTACGCGCCGCAGGTGGCCGTCGAGTTCGGCCGCAAGGTGCTGTACTCGACCGAGCGCCCCACGTTCAGTGAGCTGGAAGGCCACGTGAAGGGGAAGAAATAAATGGCCGGCGACAGCAAGAAGCTCCAGCCGATCATCGTCAAGAAGATCAAGAAGGGCGGCCACGGACACCACGGCGGCGCCTGGAAGATCGCCTATGCCGACTTCGTGACGGCCATGATGGCCTTCTTCCTGCTGATGTGGCTGCTCGGCTCCACCACCGAGGGCGACAAGAAGGGCATCGCCGACTATTTCAACTCGCCGCTGAAGGTGGCGATGTTCGGCGGCTCCGGCTCGGGCGACTCCTCCTCGATCATCAAGGGCGGCGGCGCGGATCTCTCGCGCAGCGGCGGCCAGGTCAAGCAGGGCGAGGTCGAGGCCAGGAAGCGCACCCTCAACCTGCAGGCGCTCAAGGCAGACCAGAAGCGCGCCGAGCTGGCCAAGCTGCAGGCCATCAAGGAAAAGGTCGAGGAGGTGCTCGCCTCCAACCCCAAGCTGGCGGCGATGAAGTCGCAGATCCGCCTGGACATGACCGCCGACGGCCTGCGCATCCAGATCGTCGACGAGCTCAACCGCGCCATGTTCGACAGCGGCAGCGCCGTGGTGCAGCCCTACATGCGCGACCTGCTGCGCGAGATCGGCGCCGTGCTCGCCGAGGTGCCCAACCGGCTGACGCTGGAAGGCCACACCGACGCGCAGCGCTTCGCCGCCGGCGACCGCGGCTACGGCAACTGGGAGCTCTCCAGCGACCGCGCCAACGCCTCGCGCCGCGAGCTGGTGATGGGCGGCCTGCCCGACGAGCACGTGCTGCGCGTGCAGGGCCTGGCCTCCAGCCAGCTCATCGAGCCCGCCGACCCGGCCAGCCCGGCGAACCGCCGCATCAGCATCATCGTGATGAACCGCGAGGCGGAGGAGCGCATCCTCAAGCCGGCCGCGCCGCCCGAGCCCGAAGCCGCCGAAACGCCGGAACTGGTCGACCACAAGGTGGTCGAGCCGGTCTCAACTTTCGTGCCGCCCGCCCGATAAACACCCGAGCAGCTTTCCGAGGCCCGCCATGAGCACCCCCAGCGACCTGAAATTCCTGATCGTCGACGACTTCTCCACCATGCGCCGCATCGTGCGCGGCCTGCTCAAGGAGATGGGCTGCAACAACGCCGAGGAGGCGGAAGACGGCGCCGTCGCGCTCAACATGCTCAAGAGCGCCAAGTACGACTTCGTGGTCAGCGACATCAACATGCCGAACATGAACGGCTTCGAGCTGCTGGGCGCGATCAAGAAGGACGAGTCGCTCAAGCACCTGCCGGTGCTGATGGTCACCGCCGAGGCGCGCAAGGAAGACATCGTGCGCGCCGCCCAGGAAGGTGCCGCCGGCTACATCGTCAAGCCCTTCACCAAGGCCACCTTGGAAGAGAAGGTGCAGAAGATCATGCAGAAGCTCGCCGCCACGGCCTGAACGGCTGCCAACCAGGGACAACAACATGAAGATGGATGACCTGTCCGACCTGGCGCCGCAGATGGCCGCCGGCGCCTCGCCCGAGGTGTTCCACCAGCTCGGCATGATCACGCGCCAGCTGCACGACACGCTGACGCAGCTGGGCGTGATGCCCAAGCTGCAGATCGCCGCCGACGGCCTGCCCGACGCGCGCAGCCGCCTCAACTACATCGCCAGCAAGACCAGCGACGCCGCCAACAAGGTGCTCAACTCGGTCGACAGTGCGAAGGTCGACCACGCGCACATCAGCAGCGAGACGCGCCGCATCGCCGAGGCCATCGTCAAGGACCCGGTCAAGGCCGTGGCCTCGGGCGCGGTGATGAATTTCGTCGGCGACGTCGAGGCCGCCACCGCGCGCATCGACCAGCACCTCACCGACATCATGCTGGCGCAGGATTTCCACGACCTCACCGGCCAGGTGGTGGCCAAGGTGGTCTCGCTGGCCACCGAGCTGGAAGACAGCCTGGTCAAGCTGCTGGTGCAGGCCGCGCCGCCCGAGCAGGCGCAGAAGGTCGAGGCCGCCGTGCTGAACGGGCCGGTGGTGAACCCGGAAGGCCGCACCGACGTGGTCAAGGACCAGGCGGAAGTCGACGACCTGCTGGCCAGCCTCGGTTTCTGAGCGGGAACTGCGTCACATCCCACCGAGAGGGCCGCGATAAGCGGCCCTTTTTGCGTTCTCTTCCGGCTCAAGTTCGCAGGACCGCCCGGAACAATGGCCTGGCCCCCTTCGAACGGGGCGTCACGCCATGGCCGACCAGGACGCACAGGACCGCAATCTCCCAGCCTCAGCCCGCAAGCTGCAGAAAGCGCGCGAGCAGGGCCAGGTGCCGCGCTCGCGCGACCTCGGCCACTTCGCGGCCATCGCCGTGGGCGGCGCGGTGCTGGTGGCCGCCATGCCCTGGGCCACCGGCTGGCTGAAGGCGCGCCTGGTGCAGGCGCTGCAGTTCGACGCCCGCACCGTGGCCAACCCGCAGGCCATGCTCGAACGACTGGCCGAGCTGACCGCCACGATGATGTGGATGGTGCTGCCGCTGGGCCTGCTGATGACGCTGGTGGCCGTGGGCGTGAGCGCTGCCTCGGGTGGCCTGAACTTCACGCTCAAGCCGCTGCAGCCCAAATTCGCCTTCCTGAACCCGATCACCGGCGTCGGGCGGCTGTTCTCCAAGCAGCAGCTGGTCGAGACGCTCAAGGCCTGCGTGCTCGCGCTCATCCTCGGCACGATCGGCGCGCTCTACCTGAAGGCCCACGTGGGCGACTTCGCTTCCCTGCTGGGCATGAGCCTGCCGGCGGCGGTGGAGTCGGGCGCGAGCACGGTGCTCGGCGGCCTCGCCCTGCTGGTGCTGGCGCTGGCCGCCTTCGCCGGCATCGACGTGCCGCTGCAGCGCAAGCTGCACGCCGACCGCCTGAAGATGAGCCACCAGGAAGCCAAGCAGGAGCACAAGGAGTCGGAGGGCAACCAGGAGGTCAAGGGCAAGCAGAAGGCCAAGATGCGCGAGGTCTCGCGCCGCCGCATGCTGGCCGCCATCCCCAAGGCCGACCTGGTGGTGATGAACCCGACCCACTACGCCGTGGCGATCAAATACGAAGACGGCAAGATGGCCGCGCCGCGCGTGGTCGCCAAGGGCGTGGACCTGCTGGCGCTGAAGATCCGCGACCTCGCCAAGGGCGCGCAGGTGCCGGTGCTCGAGGCGCCGATGCTGGCCCGCGCGCTCTACGCCCACACCAAGCTGGACCAGGAGATCCCGCAGGCGCTGTTCGCCGCGGTGGCCCAGGTGCTGGCCTACGTCTACCAGCTGCGCGCCGCGCTCGCCGGCCGCGGCCCCGCGCCGGGTGCGCTGCCCGAGCTGCCGGTGCCACCGGAGCTCGACCCGCACAACACCCCGGCGCCTGACATGGAGCTCTACGAATGAACCCGCTCGCCCAGCAGCTGCGCTCCATGCTCGGCGCCGACGGCCGCGCCTTGCGCGCGCTGATGGCGCCCGTCGCCGTGGTGATGATCCTGGCGATGATGGTGCTGCCGCTGCCGGCCTTCGCGCTGGACCTGCTGTTCACCTTCAACATCGCGATGGCGCTGATGGTGCTGATGGTGGCGGCCTACATGATCAAGCCACTGGACTTCGCCGCCTTCCCGACGGTGATCCTGCTGACCACGCTGCTGCGCCTGTCGCTCAACGTGGCCTCCACGCGCGTGGTGCTGATGGACGGCCACACCGGCCCGGGCGCGGCCGGCAAGGTGATCGAATCCTTCGGCCACTTCCTGATCGGCGGCAACTTCGCGGTCGGCCTGATCGTCTTCGCCATCCTGGTGGTGATCAACTTCATCGTCGTCACCAAGGGCGCCGAGCGCATCGCCGAAGTCGGCGCGCGCTTCACGCTCGATGCGATGCCGGGCAAGCAGATGGCGATCGACGCCGACCTGAACGCCGGGCTGATCGACGAGAAGGAAGCGCGCCGGCGCCGCCAGGAAGTCGGCGACGAGGCGGAGTTCTTCGGCTCCATGGACGGTGCCAGCAAGTTCGTGCGCGGCGACGCGATGGCCGGCCTGCTGATCCTCTTCATCAACATCATCGGCGGCTTCGTGATCGGCGTGGCGCAGCACGACCTGTCGGCCGCGGAAGCCGCCAACAGCTACATCCTGCTGGCCATCGGCGATGCGCTGGTGGCGCAGATCCCGGCGCTCTTGATCTCGGTGGCGGCGGCGATGGTGGTGTCGCGCGTCGGCAAGGAGCAGGACGTCGGCAGCCAGATCGCCCGCCAGGTGTTCAACTCGCCGCGCTCGCTGGCCATCACCGCCGGCATCATCGGCGCGCTGGGCCTGATCCCGGGCATGCCCAACCTGGTGTTCATCACCCTCGGCTCGGCGCTCGGCTACGCCGCCTGGTGGATGAAGGAGCGCGAGCGCAAGGCCAAGGAGCGCGAGCCGGTGCGCCCGGCCGAAGCCGCGCAGGCGAATCCGGAAGCGACCTGGGACGACCTGCAGCCGGTCGACACGCTGGGCCTGGAAGTGGGCTACCGCCTCATCGCGCTGGTCGACAAGACGCGCCAGGGCGACCTGCTGGCGCGCATCAAGGGCGTGCGCAAGAAGTTCGCGCAGGACGTCGGTTTCCTGCCGCCGCCGGTGCACATCCGCGACAACCTCGAGCTCAAGCCCAGCGCCTACCGCATCACGCTGCGCGGCGCGGTGGTGGGCGAGGGCGAGGCCTATCCCGGCATGCTGCTGGCGATCAACCCGGGTGGAGCGAGCACCAACCTCATCGGCACGCGCACCGTCGACCCGGCCTTCGGCCTGCCCGCGGTGTGGATCGAGGAGCGCCAGCGCGAAGCAGCGCAGATGGGCGGATTTACCGTCGTTGATTGCTCGACCGTGGTGGCGACCCATCTCTCACACTTGATGCAACTCCACGCGGCCAAGTTGCTCGGACGCGTCGAGACGCAACAGCTGGTCGAACACGTGACCAAGCTGGCCCCGAAGCTGATCGAAGACGTCGTGCCCAAGATGGTCGGAATCGCCACACTGCAGAAGGTGCTCCAGCTCTTGCTGGAAGAAGGCGTGCACATCCGCGACATGCGCTCGATCGTCGAATGCCTGGCCGAGCATGCCGCCACGGTGACCGACCCGGCCGAGCTGGCGCGCCGCATCCGCATCCACTTGGCGCCGGCGATCGTGCAGCAGATCTACGGGCCGGCCAGGGAGCTGGACGTGATCGCCCTCGAACCCGACCTCGAGCGCCTGGTGACGCAGGCGCTGAATTCGCCGCACGGCGCGGTGCTCGACCCCGGCGTGGCCGACACGCTGGCGCGCAGCGCGGCCGATTCGGCCAAGCGCCAGGAAGACCTGGGCGTGCCGGCCTGCCTGCTGGTGCCCGACATGATTCGCGCCCCCATGGCCCGGCTGCTCAAGCGCGCCGCGCCGCGGCTGCGCGTGCTCGGCCACAGCGAGATTCCTGAAACCCATTCGATCCGCATCGGTTCCGTCATCGGAGGTGCCGCATGAACTGCAAACGATTCACCGCCCGCACGTCGCGCGAGGCCCTGACCCTGGTGCGCCAGGCCTTCGGCGAAGACGCCGTCGTGCTCTCCACCAAGCCCTGCGCCGAAGGCGTGGAGGTGCTGGCGATGGCGCCCGAGGGCATGGCGCACATCGAGCAGATCTCGGCCACCGCCCCGAAGGTGAGCGCACCGGCCGTCAAGCAGACGCCGCCGGCACGCAAAGGCAAGGGCCTGGCCGAGCGCATCGAGCCGGAGATTGCCGCGCCGGTGGAAGACGACGTGCGCAAGCTCTCGATGAGCACGCTGTCGTTCCAGGACTTCGTGCGCGAGCGCATGCTCAAGCGCCGCCAGGAAGCGATGAGCGAGGTCTCGCGCTTCCCCGACGACGCGGTCGACATGCCCATCATCGGCTCGTATACCGAGGTGCCGCCGGCCCCGCCGCAAGCCGTGGCGCAGCCCGTGCCGCAACCGGTCGCCGCGGCGCCGCTGCAGCAGCGCATGAGCGCGCCGGCCGCCGCCGTGCAGCCGCCCAAGCCGGCGATCGCCGTGCCGGTGCTGCACGACACGCCGGCCGCCGAGCCCGCCGCGCCCGTGGCCACGCGCCGCGACCAGGAAGAGATGATCCGCGAGCTGCGCCAGGTGAAGGGCCTGATCGAAGAACGCTTCGGCGCGCTCGCCTTCATGGAAAAGCTGCAGCGCCAGCCGGCGCAGGCGCGCCTGACGCAGAAGCTGCTCGATGCCGGCTTCTCGCCGGCGCTGATCCGCAAGCTCGCCGAGGCGATGCCGCACGAGGTCAGCGACGAGATGAGCTGGGCCGCCTCGGTGCTGGAGCGCAACATCCTCACCGGCGAGGTCGACGGCGCACTGGAAGACCAGGGCGGCGTCTACGCGATGGTCGGCGCCACCGGCGTCGGCAAGACCACCTCGACGGCCAAGATCGCCGCCGCCTTCGCCGCCAAGTACGGCGCCGGCAACCTCGGCCTGATCACGCTCGACGCCTACCGCCTCGGCGCCCACGAGCAGCTGCGCGCCTACGGCCGCATCCTCGGCGTGCCGGTGCACACCGCGCACGACCGCGCCTCGCTGGAAGACCTGCTGGAGCTGCTGGCGGGCAAGAAGATGGTGCTGATCGACACCGCCGGCATGGCGCAGCGCGACAGCCGCACCCGCGAGCTGCTCGACATGCTGCAGCACCGCGCCATCAAGCGCCTGCTGGTGGTCAACGCCGCTTCGCAGGGCGAGACCATCGAGGACGTGCTGGTCGCCTACCGCGCCGCCAGCTGCGCCGGCGTGGTGCTCTCCAAGCTCGACGAGGCGGTCAAGCTCGGCCCCGCGCTGGATGCGCTGATCCGCCACAAGCTCAAGGTCGTCGGTGTGGCCAACGGCCAGCGCGTGCCGGAAGACTGGCACCGCCTGTCGGCCAACGCGCTGACGCACCGCGCGCTGCGCGGCGGCGGCAGCTCGGCCTACAAGCTCGATTCCGGCGACGTCAACCTGATCTTCGCGGCGCCGAAGAGCGGCCTGCTGCAGGCCGCTGCGGCGCACTGAGCCGCACCCAGAACAACCGACAACGATTTACCGCTCCCGCCCGACGATGCGCGACTTCGATTCCAAGCCCCTGCCGCTGGACCAGGCCGATGGCCTGCGCCGGCTGTTTGCCCGCAAGCGCGTGCAGATGGTTCCCGTGGTGTCCAACCCGCATGTCGCCTTCGGCGGCGTGATGCTGGAGCGCCTGTGCGCCGGCTTCACCGAGCTGGGCCTGCACGTGCTGGTGGTCGACGCCTCGGAGCGCGCCAGTGCGCCCTCCGAGCTGGCGGTGATGGACCTGGCCGATGCGATCGAGCCGCTCTCCGAGGGCGTCTCGTACCTCGCTGCGCGCGGGCTGGCGATCCGCCACGTCGATGCCACCGGCTCGACCGCGCCCTTCCTGACCGCGCTCACCGACGCCGCGCCGCGCGCCGAGGTGATCCTGGTGCACGCGCCGGCCACCGAGCTCGCCCGCCTGTTCGCGCGCAGCGCCGAGCTGGCGCGCCGCAGCGGCGACGAATCGGCCCTGGTGCGCCCGCTGCTGCTGGCCGACGACCGGCCGGCCAGCGTGACGCACGCCTACGCCGCGCTCAAGCTGCTGACGCAGCGCGCCGGCCTGGTGGTGCACGACCTGATGCTGGCCGCCGCGCCGAATTCGCCGCGCGCCGAGCGCATCGCCATCCAGCTCGCCACCTGCGCCGACGACTTCCTCGGCGCCGTGCTGCGCGACTGGGTGCGCCTCGACCCCGCCACCGATGCCAGCGAGCCGCCCGCCGAAGCGCTGCGCCGCTGGGTGCGCGAGACGCTGCGCGTCGAGACTTCCGCGCGCGCCGCGGCCGCCACCACGCCGTATTACGTCGATCGTCCGCAGCGTGCCGAAGCACGCTCGGCCATGAACTGAACCCGGGAGCAAGAGCGATGTACACCGCCAAGGGCCGCCTCGACCTCGATTCGATGCTCAAGCAGTACAGCCCGCTGGTGCGGCGCCTCGCCCACCAGATGATCGCCAAGCTGCCCGCCAACGTGGAGCTCGACGACCTGATCCAGGTCGGCATGATCGGCCTGGCCGATGCGCTGAGCCGCTTCGACGAGGCGCAGGGCGTGCAGTTCGAAACCTTCGCGACGCAGCGCATCCGCGGCGCGATGCTCGACGAGCTGCGCGGCAACGACTACCTCTCGCGCGGCACGCGCAAGCAGCAGCGCTCGATCGAGAGCGCGGTGCACAAGCTCGAGCAGAAGCTCGGCCGCGCGCCGGCCGAGAGCGAGATCGCGCGCGAGATGGGCCTGAGCCTGACCGAATACCAGGAGCTGCTCGGCAAGGTGCGCGGCACCCAGCTGGTCTACCTGGAAGACATGAGCGGCGACGAGGGCGACAACGACTACCTCGACCGCCACGTCGCCGACGAGCAGGCCAACCCGCTCGCCCAGCTGCAGGACCACCGCATGCGCGAGGCGCTGGTGGAGGCCATCAAGCACCTGCCCGAGCGCGAGCAGTACGTGATGTCGATGTACTACGAGCACGACATGAACCTCAAGGAGATCGCGGCGGTGCTCAAGGTCACCGAGTCGCGCGTCTGCCAGCTGCACAGCCAGTCGATCGCGCGCCTGCGCGTCAAGCTGCGCGAGTACTGATGCTGCGCTGGCCGCTGCCGGCGCTGCTGGCCTGGGCGGCCTGCTGGTCCCTCTTCATCGTCATGGCGCGCGTGGCGGCGCCGTTGCCGCTGGCGCTTGCGCTCGCGGCCGCGCTCGGCTTCGTGCTCGCGCTGCCCGCGGCCACGCGCTGGCGGCGCATCTTCGTGGCAGCGGGCTTTCCGCTCTCGCTGGCCGCTTCCGGCTTCGGCGCGGCCGTGCCGGCCTGGGCCTGGCTGCTGGCGCTGGGCGCGCTGGCGCTGATCTACCCGCTCAACACCTGGCGCGATGCGCCCATGTTTCCGACGCCTGCCGGCGCGCTGCAAGGGCTGGCGCACCTCGTGCCGCTGCCGCCCGAGACGCGCGTGCTCGACGCCGGCTGCGGCCTGGGCGACGGCTTGCGCGAACTGCATCGCGAATACCCGCAGGCGCAGCTTTCCGGCGTGGAGTGGAGCTGGCCGCTGCGGCTCGCCTGCGCCTGGCGCTGCCGCTTCGCGCGCATCACGCGCGGCGACCTGTGGGCCTCGGACTGGTCGCAGCAGGATCTGGTCTACCTCTTCCAGCGCCCCGAGAGCATGCCGCGCGCGCTGGACAAGGCGCGCCGCGAGCTGCGCCCGGGCGCCTGGCTGGCCAGCCTCGAATTCGAGGCGCCGGGGCTGCGCGCAACCGCCGTGCTTCGCCGCGCCGGCGCCAAGCCGGTGTGGCTCTACCGCGCGCCGCTCTGAAGCGGCCGGCTACCATCGCGGGTTATCGTGGCCGAAAACCCTTCCGAAACCGCCGCCGGCCTGCCGCCGGGCGAACACCCCGCACTGCTCGACGCCGTGCGCCAGCTGCTGCGGCCGCTCGCCCGCCTGGCGGTGGCGCGCGGCCTCACCCACGCCACCGTCGACGAGATGCTGCGCGCCGCCTTCGTGGAGGAGGCCTTCGCGGCCTACCCGCAGCTGCTCGAACACCGACGCGTCAGCCGCATCAGCGCCGCCACCGGCATCAACCGCCGCGAGGTGACGCGCCTGGTGGAAGCGCGCGAGCGCGAGGCCGCGCCGGCGCGCTCGTACCCGAGCGAGGCCTTCGCGCGCTGGACGACGCACTCCGAATACCTCGACAAGGACGGCCAGCCGCGCGCCCTGCCGCGCCTGGGCGCGGCGCCCAGCTTCGAGGCGCTGGCGCATTCGGTGACGCGCGACATGCACCCGCGCAGCCTGCTGGAGGAGCTGCGGCGCCTCGGCCTGGCCGAGCACGACGCGGCTAGCGACACCGTCGCGCTGCAGCGCGCGGCCTTCGTGCCCAAGGGCGACGAGGCGCGCATGGTCGGCTTCATGGGCGCCAACCTGGGCGACCATTTCAATGCCGCCGTCGACAACGTGCTGGCGGTGGGCGCCGAACACTTCGAGCAGGCGCTCTATGCCGACGGCCTCTCCGATGCATCGCTGGCTCAGCTGCGCCGGCTGGTCACGCAGCACTGGCAGGCCATCACCCAGGATCTGGTGCCGCGCATCGAGCAGATGATCGCCGACGACGATGCCGCGGGCATCGGCAGCACGGCCGGCCCCGGCAAGCGCACGCGCGTCGGCCTGTTCAGCTACCAGACGGCGGCGCAGCCGCCTGCGCCGCCGGCGCGCCCCGATGCGGAGGATGCGCCATGAGGCGCGCCCTGGCTGCGCTGGCCCTGGGCCTGGCCGCCGCGGTGAGCGGCTGCGGCGGCAGCGTGGGTGTCGGCGGCACCGGCTCGTATTCGTATGCACCGATCGAAGGCTTCGGCTCGATCTACGTCGGCGGCATCGAGTACGACGACAGCCAGGCCGCCGTGTTCGACGAAGACGGCGCCGCCATCGCGCGCGACAGCCTGCGCCTGGGCATGGTGGTGGAAGTGGAGGGCGGCGAGATCGGCGGCAGCGAGGCCGCGCCGAGGGCGCAGGCGCATCGCATCCGCACCTCCACCGAGCTGGTCGGCCTGGCGAGCGCGGTGAACGCGGCCGCCGGCACGCTGAAGGTATTCGATCAGACGGTGCGCGTCGACGCCTACACGCTCTTCGACGCCGGCCTGCCCGAGGGCCTGGCCAGCGTGGCCGAAGGCGCCGCGCTGGAAGTGTTCGGCAGCTACGACGTGGCGAGCACGAGCTTCCTCGCGACGCGCATCGCGCTGCGCGCCGGCACGCTGGCCGAGTACCGCGTGCGCGGCCCGGTGCAGGAGCTCGACGCCGCCGCACGCAGCTTCCGCATCGGCGCGGCGCGCTTCAGCTACGAGGGTGCGCAGCCGTTGCTGGCCGAGGGCGCCTGGCTGCGCGTGCGCGCCGAAACCGTGCCGGCGGCCGGCCGCTGGAAGCTGCGCGACGCCGGCGCCGGCATGCGGCCGCCGCAGGCGCTGGCGCGCGTCAAGCTGCGCGGCCCGATCACGCGCTACGCTTCGGATGCCGACTTCGACCTCAACGGCCAGCGCGTCGACGCGCGCGGCGCCGCCTTCGACGGCCACCCGGGCGATCTCGCGCTCGGCAAGGCGGTGGAGGTGGATGGCGTATGGAACAAGGGCGTGGTCGTCGCGACCCGCATGCGCCTCGACGACCACGGCGGCGCGCAGGGCGGCATCACGCTGCAGGGCACGATCGGCGCGCTCGACAGCGTCGCCAAGACCTTCGCGCTGCGTGGCTCGACCGTTTCCTACGGCGCCAGCGGCGTGCAGTTCGAAGGTGGCAGCGAGGCCGATCTCGCCAACGGCCGCGCCGTCACGGTCAAGGCCGTCTCGCACGGCCACGACACGCTGCTGAGCGCGCGGCGCATCGCCTTCAACTGAGCTTCAACTGAGCCGCGTGCGGTGGCGCGCCACCTGGGCGCGCACCTGCGCCGGCGCGGTGCCGCCGAGCAGCTTGCGCGCGTCCAGCGAGCCGCGCAGCGTCAGCACCTCGAACACGTCCTCGCCGATCGAGGCGTTGAAGCCCTGCAGCGTGGCCAGCGGCAGCTCGGAGAGATCGACACCCTGCTGGATCGCCACCTTCACCGCATGCGCCACCGCCTCGTGCGCATCGCGGAAGGGCAGGCCCTTCTTCACCAGGTAGTCGGCCAGGTCGGTGGCGGTGGCGTAGCCGCGCCGCGCGGCGCGCTCCATCGCCTCGGGCTTGACGACGATGCCGCCGACCAGCTCGCAGAAGATGCGCAGCGTGTCGCGCAGCGTGTCCACGGTGTCGAAGAGCGGCTCCTTGTCTTCCTGGTTGTCCTTGTTGTAGGCCAGCGGCTGGCCCTTCATCAGCGTCAGCAGCCCCATCAGGTGGCCGACCACGCGCCCGGTCTTGCCGCGCGCCAGCTCCGGCACGTCGGGGTTCTTCTTCTGCGGCATGATCGACGAGCCGGTGCAGAAGCGATCGGCCAGGTCGATGAAGCCGAAGTTCTGGCTCATCCACAGCACCAGCTCCTCGCTGAAGCGGCTCACGTGGATCATGGCCAGCGAGGCGGCGGCCGTGAACTCGATGGCGAAGTCGCGGTCGCTCACCGCGTCCAGGCTGTTCTGGCACACGCCTTCCATGCCCAGCGTCTTGGCGACGCGCTCGCGGTCCAGCGGGTAGCTGGTGCCGGCCAGCGCGGCGCTGCCCAGCGGCAGGCGGTTGGTGCGGCGGCGCACGTCGGCGAAGCGTTCGGCGTCGCGCGCGAACATCTCGACGTAGGCGAGCAGGTGGTGCCCGAAGCTCACCGGCTGCGCCACCTGCAGGTGCGTGAAGCCGGGCAGGATGACCTCGGCGTTCTTGTCGGCCATCTCGACCAGCGCGCGCTGCAGTTCGACGAGCAGTGTGGACAGCCCATCGATCTCGTCGCGCAGCCACAGGCGCACGTCGGTGGCCACCTGGTCGTTGCGCGAGCGGCCGGTGTGCAGCCGCTTGCCGGCGTTGCCCACCAGTTGCGTCAGGCGCGCCTCGATATTCAGGTGCACGTCTTCCAGCGCCAGCTTCCACTCGAAGCTGCCGGCTTCGATCTCGGCCGTGATCTGCGCCATGCCGCGTCGGATGTCGGCCAGATCGGCCGCGCCGATCACCCCCTGCGCGGCGAGCATCTCGGCGTGCGCCAGGCTGCCGGCGATGTCGGCCTTCCACAGGCGGCGGTCGAACTCCACGCTGGCGGTGTAGCGCTGCACCAGCTCGCTCATCGGCTCGGAGAACAGGGCCGACCAGGCCTGGGATTTCTTGTCGAGTTGGTTGGAAGACATGGCGGGTGTGGCGACAATGCACGCTGCGCCGCGATTCTATTCGGCGCCTCCCTTTCAGCCGATGCACACCGAGCCCAGCGCCCTGAGCGCCCACCCCGCCGCCGATGCACGCAGCACCGGCTTCGGCACCACGCTGCTCGACACGCTGATGCCCGGCGAGGCCGGCGCCGCGCGGCGCGGCCCGGCCTCGGTGTTCGACGTCTGCCATGCCGGCGTGGTGCTGCGCACGCTGCTGGCCGTCGAGGCGGCAGTGGGCCTCGGTACGCTGTTCGTCGCCGCCGATTTCGAGGCCTGGTCGCTGCGCTTCGCCTCCACCTCGGCGGTGGCCGTGCCGGCCGTGCTGCTGTGGCTGAGCGCGGCCTGCCTGGCGAAGCGACCGCTGGGCGTGCTGGTGCCGGGCCTGCGCTGGGCCGTGGCCATGGCGATGGGCGCGCTGGCGGCGGCGCTGCCGGCGCTGCTGGTGCAGTCGCTCGGGCTGGACATGCTCGGAGCGCACCCGCTGCTCGGCCCGGTGGCGGCCGGCGTGGCCGGCGCCGCCGCCGTCTACGGCTGGCTGCAGCTGCGCGCGCGCGCGCTGCTGCCGGCCGACACCACGGCGCGGCTGGCCGAGCTGCAATCGCGCATCCGCCCGCACTTCCTCTTCAACACGCTGAATACCGCGCTGGCGCTGGTGCGCGTCGACCCGGCGCGCGCCGAAGGCGTGCTGGAGGATCTGGCCGAGCTGTTCCGCGTCGCGCTCACCGACATCGGCGAATCGGTGTCGCTGGCCGAGGAGGTGGAGCTGGCGCGCCGCTACCTCGCCATCGAGCAGGTGCGCTTCGGCACGCGGCTGAACATCGTCTGGGAGCTCGACGCGGCGGCCGGCGAGGCGCGCGTGCCGCCGCTGCTGCTGCAGCCGCTGGTGGAGAACGCCGTGCGCCACGGCGTCGAGCCCGCCGCCGAGGGCGGCACGGTGCGCATCCGCACGCGCGTCAAGCTCGGCCGCGCGCAGGTGGTGATCGCCAACACCGTGCCCGCCACGCCTTCGCGGCCCGGCAGCGGCATGGCGCTGAAGAACGTGCGCGAGCGCCTGCACCTGATGCACGACATGGCGGCGCAGTTCGAGGCGCGGCGCGTCGACGGCGCGTTCCGCGTGCAGCTGGTGGTGCCTCTATGAGCGAGGCACTGCGCATCCTCATCGTCGACGATGAAGAACTGGCGCGCCTGCGCCTGCGCACGCTGGTGGGCGATTGCGCCGAGCCGCCAGCCCAGGTGGTCGGCGAGGCCGCCAACGCGGTGCAGGCGGCCGACTTCCTCGCCGCGCATCCCGTCGACCTGGTGCTGCTCGACGTGCACATGCCCGGGCTGGACGGCATGCAGTTCGCCGCGCGGCTGCGCGAGCAGGCCGGAACCCAAGGATCGGCTCCGGCGATCGTATTCGTCACCGCGCATGCCGAGCACGCGCTGCAGGCCTTCGAGCTCGAGGCGGTCGACTACCTCACCAAGCCGGTCAAGCGCGAGCGCCTGCAGGCTGCCCTGCAGCGCGTGGCGCAGCGCCTGCAGCGCAATGGCGAGCGTGCCGAGGGCGCGGCCGGCGGCGAGGTACTCGTGGTCAGCGACCGCGGCCGCGTGATGCGCGTGCCGGTGGCCGAGGTGCTGTACCTGAAGGCCGAGCTGAAATACGTGACGCTGCGCACCGCGAACCACAGCTACGTGCTCGACGACTCGCTCGCCGAGCTGGAATCGCGCCTCGGCGAACGCTTCCTGCGCGTGCACCGCAATGCGCTGGTGGCGCGCGCCGCGGTGCGCGCGCTCGAACGCCGCACGCTGGAAGGCGTCGGCGACGACGAGGGCGGCGAAGGCTGGGCGGTGCGCGTGGCGCCGGTGGACGAATGGCTCGCCGTGTCGCGCCGCCAGCTGGCCGCGGTGCGCGAGGCGCTGGTCGCTGCAGGCCGATGAAGGACATGGATCCACGCCGCATCTGGTTCGACCCGCCGCATGTGCGCTGGGGGCGTGTGGTCGCCACCGTGCTGATCGCCTCGGCGCTGGTGGGCCTGTGGGTGGCGCAGCGGCGCGGCCTGTTCGACGAGCCGCAGAACCGGGTCGTCGTGGCGGCCGGGGCCGCAGCCAGTGGCGTGTCGCCGCGTGGCGAGCGCAACGCAGTGCCGGAGGCCGCGGCGATGGTGGCGGCAGCGCCGCCGGCGAAGGCGGCGTCGTCGGTGGAACTGGTCTGCGGGCTGGGCGCGGTGAGCTTCGATCCTGGCGACGAGAAGCAGCTCGAAGCCTTGACCGACGAGGCGAACAAGAAGCTGCTGGCCCATCGCAAGCGCGTGCTGCCGGGGTGGATCGAGGAGATGAAGTCCTCCACCGACGAGCAGGTGCAGGCCGCAGGGTGGCTCTTGGAGGCGCGTGACGTGTGGCTCGGGCGCACCGAGTGGGCGCAGTCGCCCGAATCGACCGATGCGCTCGAGGAGCTTGCCCGGGTAGCGCAACGCTCGCGCGATCCGCTGATCTATGCGCTGGCCGTCCAGTCCTGCGAGATCTACCGCGTCCGGACGACGCCGGCCGCCTGTCGCGGCCTGAGCGTCGAGGAGTGGGCGCAGCGCGACCCCGGGAACGCGTTCCCCTGGCTGTTCGGCATGGGAGGAGAGGGAGTCGATGCGCAGCGCCGCAGCCTCTATGCGGAACGTGCGCTGGCGTCGGAGACGATCCGCAGTTCCTGGGGTACCTCGTACTCGATTCTCGCCAAGGCTGCACCGCGCGACGAGGCGCCGCTCGATCGAAGCGTGCGCTTCCGGGAGTCGCTCTCGATCGATTCGTACGTGTCGCTGGTTCGCTCAGGCGTTCTGGAACATTGCAAGGACAGTGAACTGCGCCAGGGCGCGCGGCGACAGCAATGCGAACTTCTGGCGACGTTCATGACGGACAAGTCCGAATCGCTGATGGAAGCGGAATTCGGAAATGCGATCGGCAGGCGTCTCGGTTGGTCCGCAGACCGGCTCGCGCGGCTCGACAAGCAGCGGCAGGCCCTGTCGGAGATGACCCCGAAAGACGCGGATTTCGCCGGCTGCGACGGCCTCGCCCGCGCCGAAGCCTACTTCGCCGACGTCTCCAAGTACGGCGAGCGCGGCGCCCTGCGCCGCCGCCAGCAGGCCGCCCGCTGACCCCGCTCAGCCGGTGTTGCGCAGCCCCGCCGCCACGCCGTTGATCGAGATGTGGATGCCGCGCTTGACGCGGTCCATGCCCGGGTCGTCGTCGCGCCCGGCGCGGTAGCGCCGCATCAGCTCGACCTGCAGGTGGTTGAGCGGGTCGAGGTAGGGGAAGCGGTGCTCGATCGAGCGCGCCAGCGCGGGGTTGGACGCCAGGCGCTGCTTCTCGCCGGTGATCAGCGCCAGCGCGTCCTGCGTGCGCTGCCACTCGGCCTGGATGAGGCCGAAGATGCGCCTGCCCAGGCGCTTGTCTTCCACCAGCTCGACGTAGCGTGCCGCGATGCCGAGGTCGCTCTTGGCCAGCACCATGTCGAGATTCGACAGCAGCGTGCGGAAGAACGGCCACTGCTTGTGCATCTTCTGCAAGAGCGCGAGCTTGTCCTTGCGCGCCTTGGCGTCCTTGCCGAGCCAGGCTTCGATGGCCGAGCCGAACCCGCACCAGCCCGGCAGCGCCACGCGGCACTGGCCCCAGCTGAAGCCCCAGGGGATGGCGCGCAGATCCTCGATCGCGCGCGTGGCCTTGCGCGAAGCCGGGCGCGAGCCGATGTTGAGCTCGGCGATCTCGCGGATCGGCGTGGCGCTGAAGAAGTAGTCGGTGAAGCCGGGGGTCTCGTAGACCAGCTTGCGGTAGGCCGCGTAGCTCGCCGCGCTGATCGCGTCGGCGGCGTCGAGGAAGGCCTTGGGCGCGCTCTTGGTCGGGTGCAGCAGCGTGGCCTCCAGCGTGGCGGCCACCAGGGTCTCGAGGTTGCGCAGGCCGATCTCCGGGTGCGCGTACTTGGAGGCGATCACCTCGCCCTGCTCGGTGAGGCGGATCTGGCCGTTCACCGTGCCCGGCGGCTGCGCCAGGATGGCCTGGTAGCTCGGGCCGCCGCCGCGGCCCACCGTGCCGCCGCGGCCGTGGAACAGGCGCAGCGTGATGCCGTGCGCGCGGGCCAGCTGCTCGAACAGCGCCACCAGCGCGATCTCGGCGCGGTAGAGCTCCCAGTTGCTGGTGAAGCTGCCGCCGTCCTTGTTGCTGTCGCTGTAGCCGAGCATGATGTCCTGCTCGGCGCCCGAGGCCTTCATCATCGCGGCGATGCCGGGCAGCGCGTAGAAGGCGCGCATGATGGGCTCGGCATTGCGCAGGTCGCCGATGGTCTCGAACAGCGGCACGACGATCAGATCCGTCACCGCGGCGTCGTGCAGCTCGCCGCGCATCAGCCCGGTTTCTTTCAGCAGCAGCAGCACCTCGAGCAGGTCGCTCACGTCCTCGGTGTGCGAGATGATGTAGTGGCGGATCGCCTCGCGGCCGAAGCGCTGCAGCATGCGCGCCGCCGTCTCGAAGATCGCCAGCTCGCTGCTTGCATGCTCGCTGTAGCGCGCGGCGCGCACGCGCAGCGGCCGCGCGTCGTTGAGCAGGCGCAGCAGCAGATCGCGCCTGGCGTCTTCGGCCAGCGCCGGGTAGTCGGGCTCGATGCGCGCCGTCTTCAGCAACTCGGCCACCACCGCCTCGTGCTTGTCCGAGCTCTGGCGCAGGTCGACGGTGGCGAGGTGGAAGCCGAATACCTGCGCGGCGCGCATCAGCGGCGCCAGGCGCGGGCCGATCAGCGCCTGCGCATGGTGCGAGCGCAGCGAGGCCGCGATCACCTGCAGGTCGGCGAGAAACTCGGCGGCGTTCAGGTAGGGGCTCTCGGGCGCCACGGCGTGGCGCAGCGCTTCGGTGCCGGTCAGCTCGTGCAGCGTCGCGGCCAGGCGCGCATACATGCCGATCAGCGCGCGGCGGTAGGGCTCGTCGACGCGGTGCTCGTTGTGGTCGGGCGAACGCTCGGCCAGCGCGCGCATCGCGGGCGTCACCGGCGCGAGCATGGCCGAGATCGAGAGCTCGCTGCCCAGCAGGTGCACCTCGGTCAGGTAGAAGCGCAGCACCGTCTCGCTCTGGCGGCGCAGCGCCATCTGCAGCGTGGCCTCGGTGACGAAGGGGTTGCCGTCGCGGTCGCCGCCGATCCACTGGCCCATGCGGAAGAAGGGCGCGATCTCGTGGCCGGGCAGCGCGCGCTCGACCTCGCGGTACAGGCGCGGGATCTGGCGCAGGAAGGTGGCGTGGTAGTAGCTGAGCGCGTTCTCGATCTCGTCGGACACGCTGAGCTTGGCGGTGCGCAGCATGCGCGTCTGCCACAGCTGCGTGACGCGCGCGCGGATCAGCGCCTCGTTCTCGGCGCGCTCGCGCTCGGTGCGCAGCTCGTCGCGCGTGCCGATCAGCTCG
>WBZV01000444.1_pt1 | contig 24850 bp, 30 predicted proteins | sample 5204221 | NCBI WGS metagenome assembly WBZV01 (sample SAMN12344360, study PRJNA552823) | activated sludge metagenome | biome: Activated sludge suspended growth; feature: Nitrification reactor; material: Wastewater; isolation source: activated sludge from nitrification reactor of wastewater...
GGGAGCCGGTTACCAGTACGTGGAAAAGGATGTCAGTGGCACCGACTGGATCCTCGGCACAACGGTGACATTCAAGGGGGTCGACTTCGGTGTTGCGTACACGGATACCAATTACAGCCGGGGAGCGTGTGGCGGAACCAACGACTGCAGCGCCAAGGCCGTCTTCACCGTCGGCGCCTCATTCTAGCGGATTGCGTCCGTCGCCTCGCCCTCCGGCGGCGATCGTCTCGGTGGCTGTCGCCACCGTCGCGCGCTTATGCGCATGCCAGCCGGGCCGGAACGTGGGCACACGAAGAGCTCTCTGAAGCCGAACCGGCCGCGCCGTATCGGATGAGAGCTGGAGGAACACGGCGGTGTGCAACGACTACGGCAACCGCGTCCCCTACAGCGATTATGTCAGAGCCTTCCGCGAGATACGGCTGCCGGTCGTGCTGCCGGCAGCGGCGCCGAACCTTGAGCCCCGCGACGACATCTGGCCGACGGAAACGGCGGTGGTCTTGCGCCGGTACGGCAACGGCGTCGAGCTCGCCCAGCTTCGATGGGGATTCGCGCCGCCCCGGCCGAAGGCGCCGCCGGTCATCAACTTCCGCTCCGAGGGGAGGCGATTTACGCACGGGCGCTGCCTGGTGCCCGCTTCGCATTTCTTCGAGTTCACCGGCGCCAAGTCGCCCAAGCGGAAGTGGAAGTTTACCAAAGCCGGCGAGGACTGGTTTTGCTTCGCCGGCCTCTGGCGTCCGGCGACGGGCGCACTTCCGGAATCCTTCACGCTGCTGACCACCGAACCCGGCCCCGACGTCGCGCCGATTCACAATCGGCAAATCGTGATCCTGGAACGGGCCGATTGGGCCGCATGGCTCGACTTTACCCGACCGGAGGAGGAACTGCTGCGCCCGCTGCCAGCGGGCAGGCTGGCTGTTGAGCAGGTTCGGTGATCGGTGGGGTTATATATTGGTGGAGCCGAGGGGAGTCGAACCCCTGACCTCCGCAATGCCATTGCGAGCATATGGTATTTCCCAATTTTGCGGTACGTAGCTATACGTTGCTTTTTCAATGGCTTGGCGTTACCCTAGTGCGACGGTCGTTACCGTATTTTGCGGCGCCGTGGTTACCCCCGGGTTACCCGATCTGACCGTCGCACTCAAAGCAGGGGACGCGATATGCCGAATTTGACTAAACGTCTGGTTGATTCGCTGCCACCGCCGGCGGACGGCGACCTGTTCGCCTGGGACGATCGCCTGAAGGGTTTTGGCATCCGCGTCAAGCCGAGCGGGCAGAAGAGCTACGTGATCAAGTACCGCAATCAGCACGGCGTCTCGCGGCGGTTCACCTTCGGGCGGCACGGCGAAATCACCGCCGAGGAGGCGCGCAAGGACGCGGCGACGCTGCTGGCCGAGATCCGCAAAGGCGCCGATCCGGCGGCCGAGCGGCGCGAGCAGCGGCAGGCCAAGACTGTTGGCGAGCTGATCGACGTCTACCTGGCGGAGGCGCCTGCCTCGCGGCCGAACAAGCGCGCGCGGTCGTGGGAGAGCGACCGCAGCAACCTATCCCGGCATGTCAGGCCGCTGCTCGGCGGAAAGCCGGTGCAGTCGCTCACCCGCGCCGATATCGAGCGCTGGCAGGCGGACGTCGCTGCCGGCAAGACGGCGACCGTCGAAAAGGTGGGGCCGCGCGCGGTGGCGCACGTCCTGGGCGGCAAGGGCGCCGCCGCCCGGGCGCTGGCCAGTTTCCGGGCGATGCTGTCATGGGCGGTGGAGCGCGAGGTGATCGCCGAGAACCCAGCTAAGGGCGTCGAGCCGTTCCAGGGCGTCAAGTGCGAACGGTTCTTGAGCAGCGAGGAGGTCGGTCGCCTGGGCGAGGCGCTGGTCGCCTTGCAAGCCGAAGGGTCGCTGAATGCGCATGCGGTCGGGGCGATCCGGCTGCTGATTCTGACCGGCTGCCGGAAGAGCGAAATCCTCACCCTGCAATGGCCGTTCGTCAGCTTCGAGCGGCGCTGCCTGGATCTTCCCGATTCGAAGACCGGCGCCAAGGTTGTCACGCTGGCGGCGCCGGCACTTGATGTGCTGGCCGGCCTGCCGCGCCACGAACCGAGGAAAGGGCGTCCGAACTGGGTGTTCCCGGCCGCGCGTGGCGACGGCTGCTATTCGATGCCGTACAAGGACTGGCAGCGGGTGGCGGCGCGGGCGGGGTTGCCGGGGGTCCGCGTCCATGATCTGCGACACTCGTATGCTTCGGTCGCGGTCAGCGACGGCATCTCGCTGCACGTCACCGCCAAGCTGCTCGGGCACCGGCAAAGCCGCACCACCGAAAGGTACGGGCATCTGTCTCCGGGTGCGGTGCAGGAAGCAGCCGAACACACGGCTAAGCGATTGGCCGATGCCCTGCGTGGCGGCGCGGCCGGCGGTCAGGTGGTGAGGCTGGGACGAGGAGCAGGGTAACCCGCCTTGTCCGACGACGAGGAAAAGCAGCGGCTCGTCGATGATTTCATCGACGAGTGGCTCTTGTCGGTTGACGACTACCGGCAGTCCATCGACGGGCCGGAAGATCCTGCGCAGCGATATGTGCCTCTACTTGAGGAATCAATCGCGGCAGTGCGACGGGCGCGCGCAGCCGGCGACCAACTCAGCTTGTTGTTTTGGGCTGTGTTCCTGGGGAAGCTGATGGTGACGGTGACATCCGCTCAATGGGATCACTTCGACGATCAGTGGGGTCACTTCGACGATCAGAAAGACTGCCTTTTCGACAAACTGCGGGCGCAGGCGGATGTCCTGGCAAACTACGCGGGCCCGCTAGCGATTGCTGACGTGGCGCGCTTGAGGGCGTTGGCCGCTGGCCGCCAGACGCAACAGAAGAAACGGGGCACGCAGCTGGAAGCGGCCCGTGCTGAGTTCGAGCGCATGGTGTCGGGAGGGCTCTCGCGGCGGCGCGCGTCGACGATCGCCGGGGAGCGGTACGGCCTGCACCCGGAAACCCTGCGCAGACGCAGGAAATAGATTTTTTGGTGCGTCTGGGTACCATGTCCCCACCAGAGCCTGTTGCATCGGCCCCAATTGGGCCAATAATTGGTCGCTATCGCTCACTTGTGCCGGAGGTTCCACGGCGATGGCAGCCATTCCCGCAGCGGCAGTATCAACCTACGATCCCTTGCTGGATGAGGTCGCGGCCGCAGAGTATCTCGGTAACTCCCACCTGACGCTGCGCAAATGGCGCGTGATCGGCGGCGGTCCGCAATTCGTCAAGATCGGGCGCCTGGTGCGATATGAACTGAGCGCACTTCAGGCATTTCGCGAAAAAGGCAGGCGGACGTCCACGAGCGAACGGTGACCGCTCACACCGCCGCCACCGGCCTTGAGGCCGAGGCCGGTTCGGCCATCGGCCGCGACCCGCGCGAGATGTCGCGCCCCGAGCTCGAATCGCTCGGCCACGGCAAGCAACCGCTGCTGCGCGTGATCCGGGCCCGGTGCCTCGATTGCTGCTGCGAGCAGCCTAGCGAGGTGCGGAAGTGCACCGCCACCCGGTGCGCCAACTGGCCCTACCGCATGGGCACCGATCCGTGGCGTGCCGAGCCATCGGAGGCCCAGCGTGAGCAGGCCCGGCAGATGGCCGCCAGACGGGCCGGTCACGCCCAAAATCCACATGGCGGTGGTGTCTCCGGCGACGACTCGCCTCCGGCCGGCAGGATGATGCCGGGCGGCTCCGACGGCGCTGGTGAGGATGCTGTAGCTGGGGGAGGCGCGGATGCTTCGCCGAGCACCGCCTGAAGCTGGTTGCGGCCGCCGCCGTGTTGCGAGCACGGCGGCAGACGCGAAACCAAACCGCTCATCTTCAGTAGAGCACCCTAATTGGGGCATCTCCCCACCGCAAGGGAAATCGTCGGGCGGGTGGCGATGAGCGGCGACCTGGCCACCATCGCGCCGCGGCTCGATCCGCTCATCAGGCGGTTGGCCAGCGATTTCGACGGCGAGCGCCTGGCAGCCGTCGCGGCCATCGAGAGGCTTCTCCGCGCCCACGGGCGCGACTGGCATTACCTCGCCGACCTGGTGGGCGACGGCCTGGCGTACCGGGAGCTGCTGACCGGCGACACCGGCCGGATTTTTTACTGCCTGGCGCACGCGCCGCTGTTGAGCGAGTGGGAGCGAGGATTTTGCGCCTCGCTCCTGGGTTTCAAACGGTTGTCGCCGAAGCAACTGGCCGTCCTCGATCGCCTCGTCGCGCGGGTTCGGGAGGGCGCCGGCTGATGAGCATCGACGCGATCACCGCCGTCCTGGAGCGCTCGCAGCTCGTCGGGACGGCGAAGCTCGTCTTGGTGAACCTTGCTTGGCACGCCAACGCGGACGGGGAGGCCTGGCCGTCACAGGAGACGCTGGCGCGCAAGAGCGGCAAGATCACGGTCCGTCAAGTCCGCCGATGCCTCCAGGAGGCGGCCGCCGCAGGAGAAATTGTCGAGGCCGGATCGAGCCATCGAAACGTCGTCAAGTGGCGTCTCGCGATCCTCGACCCCGGACACCCATGTCCGGGTTCAGACGCTGCGACCCCGGACACCCATGTCCGGGTTCAGAAACGACCCCGGACATCTGTGACCGCGACCCCGGACATCCAGGGCAGCGAACCCGGACACCCATGTCCGACAAACCGTAAGGAACCGTTAGAACCGTCAAAGGGGAAAGCTCTTTCGCGAGGGGAAAAGGAAGCTGGTGACGGCTCTGACACCTCGGCCTCACAGCCCACCATCGAGCGGCTGTTCGAGACGATGCGCCGCGAACTCGGCGAGCACGCGTTCAAGACCTGGCTGCAGCCTCTCCAGGTGGTCGACCAGACCAACGGCTCGCTGACATTCCGGGCGCCGACCCGCTGCCACTGCGACTGGGTGACCGGGCGATACGCCGACCGGATGCGGACACTCGCGGGCTTGCCGGTCGAGGTTGTGATCGCCGGCGCGGCGGCTGCACCGCCGACTGCCCGCCCCCCAGAGCCGGCGCCCCGACCCGCTGATGATCATCCTGATCGCCCGGACTTCTCGCAGCTCCTGCAACAGATGCCGCCGGGCGACGATAGCGGTGCCGCCGATCGGCAACCGCCGCCGTTGCCGACGCAGCCCGCACCTACGGCCTCGATGCGCCGGAAGGTCTCCGGCTTCACCCGCGCGGAGCTCGAACGCGGCGCGCTGGATGCGCCCTGGCCGCCCCCTCAGCCGCCGCCATCCGACGGTCCGGCCGGTAGCACCCCGCACCCTCTCCGCGAAAGGAACCCGCCCCGATGACCGAGACCGAAAAGCTCGCTGACTACCTTGCCCGGTTGCGAGGGAAAGTGAGAAGCCCTGAAGTTTTCGCCAGCTCCCACGATGGTTGGATCGTCCTCAGTTTGCTCGGCGACGGCCTCGTCGCGGGCGTCCAACTGACACCGTCACAAGCGCTGAGGCTGGCCGTCGACCTGTTGGGCCTCGCCCTCGGCAAGGGGCGGCCGGACGGCGGCACCCCGCCGGCGCCGCCCGAATGAAACACCCGCCGCGCCGGGCAGGTCGGGGCGGCATGACAGCGAAGGAGACCAACTTGGGCAGGGGAAAGCATCAGTCGAGCCTCGACCTGATCGAAGCGGCCGCCGACATCCTCGACGAAATCCAGCCGGCGACGGTGCGGGCAGTGTGCTATCGCCTGTTCGTCGCGGGCGTCATCCCGGATATGAGCAAGCGATCGACGCAGCGAGTGAGCACGCAACTGACCTGGGCGCGCGAGCAAGGGCACGTGCCGTGGGAATGGATCGTTGATGAAACCCGCGAGGTCGAGGCGGTGACGACCTGGAACGACCCTCAGCAGATCATCAATGCCTGCCGTTACAGCTACCGTCGGGATTACTGGAAGGACCAGCCGGCCCGCGTCGAGGTGTGGTCAGAGAAAGGCACCGTGCGCGGCACGCTGAAGCCGGTGCTCGACCAGTACGCGGTGCCGTTCCGGGTGATGCACGGCTTCGGCTCGGCGACCGCTGTGCATCAGGCAGCGAGGGATAGCGATTGTTCCGACATCATCGTGCTCTACGTCGGCGATTACGATCCTTCCGGAATGTACATGTCCGAGATCGATCTGCCGGACCGCCTGGAACGCTACGAGGGCAATATTGAAATCCGGCGTATCGCGCTGCTTCGACCGGACACCGCCACGCTGCCGCCGGGCTTCGACCTCGCCGACAAGCGCAGTGATGCGCGGCACGACTGGTATGCCCGCAACTACGGGGCGCGCTGCTGGGAGCTCGATGCTCTGCCGCCACCGGAGTTACGCCGGCGAGTAGAGGCGCACATCATCGCCGAGATCAGCGACCTCGAAGCATGGGAGTTGTCGCAGAGGGCCGAGGCGGCGGAAAGCGAAACGCTGCGCACCGTCGCCGACAACTGGCGAACCCTTATTTCGGGACAGGACCGGAAATAGACCTTTGATGGCAGCGGCGATCCGGTCGAGCGTCGCCTGGTCGGGCAGAGCGGGGGCTTGAACGATTTCGGCATCGCCGCCAAAACCGTTCAGCCAGGAGCCAACGGTTGACTGCGCCACCCCCAGCTTCTCCGCGATCTGCCGCTGGGTCAGGCCGCGCGCGTGAAGCTGGTAGGCGATCGACCGCAACGCTTTCTTGCGGTCTTCGCGGGCTTCCTCGGTGAGATGGTTCGCCGTGCGCACGGAGCAGCCGAGATCGACACCTCGCCGGAGTCCATCGCTGCCACCAGTTCGGGCGTGCCCTTTTCGACGACGGTCTTGGCCCGGCGGTATTCGGTTGTGCTGGAAAAGCCAGCGGCCTTCGCTGCTACGTCGCGGCTCTTTGCTCCAGGCTCGACTTGTGGCCGGTTGACCACAAGTTCATCGCCATCGTCGCCCGCCTCGGCTTTGGCCGCCTTTTAAGCGGCGTCGAGGGTGAGAGTCCCGGCAATCACCCGGTCGACGACCAAGGGCGTGGCGCGAAGAACGGTTTGGGCGTAAGCGATGCGCGACTGGCTAACCCCGGCCCCGACGGCGGCCTCGTGCTGGGTCTGGTTATTTGCAGCAAATAAAATCTTCGCCACCGCCATCGCCAGCTGCCCCTTGCTGATATGCCGCCGGTGGACGTTGGCCGAGATGATGAATTGCAGCGGATCGGTGCCGTTGAGGTCCTGCACCGCCGGTTCAACCCCAGCACGGCGGCAGGCTTCCCGCCGGTTGCGACCGTCGACGAGGACGATTCCGCCGTTGTGGCGGCCGGTCACGATCGGGAATTGCAGCCCGTTGGCCTTGATGTCGGCGGCGAGCTCGTCGAGCTCCTCGCCGTCGAGCATCGGGAAGATGTCGGCCGCCGGGTGAACCGGTAGGCCGAAGATGTCGATGTCCGGCATGGCGGCGACTCCTTAAGCCGCGTCGCCGCCGAAGACCTCACCGAGCACGTCGCCGGTGGCCTCGCCCTTGCCCGAGAACTTGTTGCGGGGGTAGCTGTGCCCCTGGCGCTTGGCCGCCCGCCGGTTGCGGCGATTCAGCCGGCGCGTGTACTATCCGGCGATTCTCTCACCCGTGAGGGGGTGTCGAATGCCGCGCGATGATCTGCGATCTCTGGGCGAAGTCAGGTTGCCAGCCGGCAGGTCCGGTCGCGTGGTCGAGACGGTCGCCGCCGGCCAGTTTGTCGTCGAGGTCGTCGGTTGCGATTGGATCGCGCGGCTCGCCGGCGCTGGCGCGTTGAGCCGCGATCAGGTCGAGGCGGCTCAAGTCCTCGCGGTCCTATTCGAGGCGGCGGGACTGCGGCAGCACCTGGGCGCCCGATACGACAGCATGGTCATCGACGCTGCCACCGACGTGGACTCCCCGTTCGAGCGGATGACGGCGGCCGAGACCCGAGCCTGGCATCGGCTGCACCGGCTGCTCGTCGCAGCGCCGCTGCACTGCCGCGGCGAGGTCGAGGCCGTAGCCTGTTGGGACCATCGACCCATCAGCATCCCGCGACTGCGCGCTGGTCTCGGGGCGGTCGCCGCGGCGATCAGCCGGCCCCGGCGGCGATGATGGCCCATCGATTGTCCGGGTCCTTCCCCGCCAAATCGCGACAAGGGCGATTTTGGCGCCCGACACAGCCAGCGACAGGGGCGATTTCCAGGTTTACAGGTGACAAGTGACCAGCCGCTTGAGCATCAGCGCATACGCTCGGCATCGTGGCGTCAGCCGCCAGGCGGTGCACCTGGCGCTTAGAACCGGCCGGATTCGCCGCTCAGCGGATGGTCGGATCGACGTCGAGGAGGCCGATCGCGCGTGGCTGGCCAACACGGCGCCGAGCACGCGTGGTGTCGCGGACGTGTCGCTGACCGAAGCGCAGCTGGCGGAGCTCCTCGGTGAGTAGTCTGCTGACCGCCGCCCTCCGCGACGCGGTCGGCTCCGATCCCGAGCTTCAGGAATGGTGCGCCCGCGCCCGCCAGCGCCGTTTGCCGAAGGTGGCAATGGTTCGGTTGCCGAGCCCGCTCCAACCCGCCCGCTTCAGCCAGGCGGCGCTGGCGGGCGCGCCCGAGTTACCGGCCGGGCCCAGTTGGACAGGCTGCGTCGGTGATCCGTGGCCTGGGTGGCTGGCAGCGCAAATCCATCGACGCGTGGCGCAAATCCTGGCCGGCGTCTTCGATCCGTTGCGCGCCAGGGGTCGGGTAGCAACCGGCCTCCTACCCGCCAGCGGCACCCGTGTCCGCGTGCCCCCTGAACTGTTCGACGCGACAACCGTGAGCTTGGACCTGCGCACCAGCGGCCTCGTGGCGGGCTCGTCGGCGTTGTTCCTGGACGTTGTGGTCGAGCCCCCGGCGCCGGCACGCCAGTCGCTTTCGGAAGCAGCGGCGCGGCGCTATCTCACCACGTTCGCTGCCGAAATGGCGTCGGCCGGCTGCCAGTTCACCACCACCGACGCCGCCTCTCTGCTGCAGGGAACCTTCAGCGGCGCGTCAATGGCGACGACCCGCCAGGTCACACGCCTCCTGCGCGAACTGGGGCCGACCGCCTGGGCGACGCGGCGACGGCCGGCGACCGCCATGCCCAGCCCGGAAAGGCTCGCCGAAGCCCAACGCAAAGCTTTCCATGAGGCTTTCGGGGCGTAGGCGCCTATGCCCCGCGCGCGTATCCTTCCGCCCGTCCAAACATTTTCGGGACCCCCGCCGGCGGCGGTGTTTCTCGGTCACCTCCAAACCGCCGCCGGCAATTCAACGAGGTTCGTTTGACAGAGATTCCCGCGACAGCCTTCGTCCGCTACCGCGCCATCGGCGAACGGTACCGCCAGGAAACCGCCGCAGAAAACGACATCCGCCGCCGCTTGGGCAACGCCACGCAGACCCTTCGAGGGCTCCAGGCTGAGCTGGCGCAACTGGCAGAACCCCGCCAGCTCCACGGTTTTGGGGGGCGGCTGCAGTCCATCGCTGCCGATGCCGATGCCATCGCGGAAGTCGAGCGCCGGATCAAAGCCACCGAGGGTGAAATCACTCTCCTGTCGCGGGAGGCCGAGCGCGCCGAAGCCCGCAAGTCCGACGCTGGGGACCTGCTTGGCTGTTGCTCTGCCCACTTGCTCGACCTGGGTGCCCAGCGCTCACAATTGGATTTTTGACATGACGGTTCTGGAAAAGGTCCGCGCCAAGATCGGCGCCGCTCGCAAGGCGCTCGCGAGCGCTGGGGATTCCGTCGAAGGCGTGCGCGAGGCCATCCGCCAGCTTGAGGCCGAACGCCAGGCTGTCCAGTCCGCACCCGTGCCGCTGGCCGAAGCCGTCGAGGCCGTCGAGCAAACGATCGATCGCTTGTGCGGAGCTGCTCAGTACGACACCGCGGACAGCGTTCTGTTCGCGGCGCAGCGTGGTCAGCCGGTAGGCATCGATGTCCATAGCCACATGGGGGCTAATTTCGGCTTTCTGGTTCAGTGCCTGCGCGCCCCGCTCCGGGCCGCGCTCGTGGTGAAACTCGAGGAAGATTATCGGGATCTGCAACCGGGGCTGCCGGCCGATGCCCGGGCCGAGAAGCTGGCTCAACTCGACCGTGAATTGCTCGAGCTGGGCCACCAGGAAGAGGCGCTAATCACCGAGCTCGCTGGTCTCGGGATCGAGGTTTCCCGCCGCGGCGATGCCGACCCGCGCGCGGTCTTGGGGCTCTCCGAATGAGCACCCGCACCTGGTTCTCGATCCGCGCCGCCGCTGCCGACACTGGCGAGGTCGAGATTTACAGCGACATCGGCCCGCCCGACGGCCTCGACGCCAAGCGGTTCCTCGACGACCTGAAGGCGCTGGGGCCGGTCAAGAACCTGACCGTGCGCATCAACTCTTGCGGCGGCTGCTGCTTCACCGCGAGCGCCGTCTACAACCAGCTTCGCCGGCACTCGGCGAAAAAGACCGTCGTCATCGATGGCGTCGCGGCGAGCGCGGCCAGCGTCATCGCCATGGCCGGCGACGTCGTCCGGATGCCCGAGAACTCGCTGATGATGATCCATCGGCCGTATGCCTTGGTGTTGGGCAACGCCAGCGACATGGCCTCGATGATCGAAGCGCTCGACCGGATCGAGGCCGGGATGGTGCTGGCCTACCAGCGCAGCGGCCAGACCGATGCCAAGATCCGGCAACTGCTCGCGGCCGAAACCTGGATGAGCGCTGCCGAGGCGGTGGAGCTGGGGTTTGCCGATCAGGTCGAGGAGCCGCTGAAGGTCGCCGCACATGCGGATTTCTCGCGGTTTCCGTACCGCCATCCGCCACAGCCGAGCCCGACCGACCAGTGGGACAGGGTTCTCGCCAAGTTCCCGGCGCGCCAGGCGGTGCGATGACGGACGCTTTCAAAGCGTCGGACCCGCCGTCCGTCACGGTCCGCTTCGCCGGCGAGATTAGCGAGCCCCTGATCGTGGTCGAGGGCGCCGTCCTAAGCCCGGACGACGCGGTCCGATATGCGCAGGAAGTCTTTTCGGCGGCGGCGCGGGCGTGCGCGGAAGCCCGCCTCGACGTCGCCGGCACAGCATAAGGGCGGGGGCACTCGCCGGTCGGTCCCCGCGCGGCTCCGGCAGGCCGCTGATCCAACGGGCCGGTGATTGCGAACCGCCGGAGACATTCTCAATGGGAATTAAAGGACGTCGAAATCTCGACGTAATAGCCGCGCGCGTATTCCACTCTTCATGCGCCTCAGATCAAAACGAGACCGACGTTGAGAAGCTCTTCGAGATAGGCGTCGCGAGACGACAAGGTTGGCTTCGCCAACGCAGCTTTGCAGAGTGCTTCCACAGTCCGTCGCGCCAGGCGCCGAGCGAGCACGCGTTCGTCGGTGGAAATCGGGCTCATCTGACGACCGTGCAGGTATTCGCTTCGCAGATCGAAGAGCTGGCCAAATTTGTCGCCATCGGCCTTCCCGCCCAGCAACGCGGAGAGACGCGTCTTCACGCGATACGTTGCGCCGGGATTCTTGCCGCCCGGAAACCGTGTACGCATCCGTCTCTCGTGGTCGATCTTCAGACCGAGTGCGGCTTCCACGACAGTAATGTGCGCCAGGAATTCGTCGATGTCTTCCGTAAGGTACGCTCGCAAGAGAAAGTGCGTAATCGGCGTCTCAAATAGCGGCGACTTGCGAACTAAGCACAGGTTGCCCCACATCGCGTCGTTGAGCCAAAGGCACGCACTGGCGGCGGCGTCCGTGAGAGGAAGTTGGGTTGGCCTGTCCTCCTCGAATACCTCGCCGTCATGGTCGGTGTAGAAATGCGGCTCCCAAGACAGCGTATCCGGCGAGGGCGGCGGAGACGGTCCGACGAAAATGTTATCGTCGATGGTATAAACCCAGGGAATCCGAAAAGGCCGCCAGTCGACTTCAGGCATTTCTGCCCAATCTTCCCAGGGCGCGAGCAGCACCGCCAGCAAGGCGCCTTCGACAGCGTTCGGGAACCGCTCCGGATGCGGATAGATGCAACCCAGATCGGCGCTCAGGTTGATTACGAATTCAGAGCCAAGTCGTGCGCCAGCTTCACAATCGAGCGCCACCTCCTCCCTCACCACAAGCCACCTAAATTCTGAGAAGCGGCGGGAATCGAAGTTCCAATTTGAATTGGTCCGCTTCAGGCGCGTGGAATCCATGATCTCGTCGAGTTCTGCCGCTGAGAAGGTACCGATTCTGTTCGGCCCGAACTGAAGTACCGGAAGCTCGCCAGCGAGGTTCAGCGGGCACAGGTGGACGAGCTTGCATCGCGGTGCCCTAAACGCTGCATTCAGACGCGCAGCGGCGACTTCCGACGATAGTGCGAGATGAGCCTCGCTCGGTGTGAGCGCGCAAGGCAGACCTAATGTCCTTACGGCCTTATGTAGCGCGAACCCTAAAGCGTGTTTCGACCTGGTCACGCCATAGAGCGCTAGGCAGGTCTCTTGCAACTGGACGAACGCCGGCGCGGAGTACAGGTTTGCGGGCCCTGGCGGCTTTAGTCGCCAGAGATCTGCAACCGCCGCAGCGAGCGCCGCAGGAGGGAGCATCGCATAGTCGGGGTTCACTGAAATTGGTCCTTCACGAACGTCGACCCCGCAGTCTCTCGTGAAGCGAGCGTAGCCTGGATCACGCTCCATTTTCATCTAGCGACACATCGTGGCAATTCGATTCCGCTCTATGGCGAGAGCGGAAGCTGTAGGTCGGATCGAGCCGGAGCATGCGGGTCTAGTTTTCTGACGCGCCGTCGATGGCAGATGGCTGCTAACGTTGTCGTGCTTTGCCTGAAGGCGGGAGAAATTTGTTTATGACTGACTGGGAGCCCGTGTTCGTCCTGCCCAATATTAAACTGGCCGAGTCTATCGATGCAAAACTCGCGGTTCTGGCCGCGATCGATGATGGCCGCGTGGCGTCCCTTCGGCAGTCGCAGCCAACGTTCGACTCCTTCATCAGCCGATTTACGGACGCATTCGGTGAGAAGCTCGCGCCGACGGTCTTGCTTGTTCGCGCCGACGCGCTCGAGACCTTCGGCATCGAAGCTCTCTCCAGCTTTCGCGACGCCATCGCCATCGCCACAGTCGCCTATAACCGAGCGCTCGAACTCAAAAGTCCTCGGAAAGGAGGGCGGGTGCTGTTCGGCAACGCCTTCGCTTTCTATCCGTGGATGACAGATCGGAACGACGAGTACCTTATCTGCCGGACATTGGGGATCGGCGGTCTCCATGACGTCACGGCCTTCCGCGGGCAGTCGTCGCCGGAACTCTTCTGCAGCTGCCTCGACCTAAGCGACGTTGACGTGCCGCTCCTGGACGAGCTCCTGGACCGCTGGCGGCGGTGCTACGGGGAGCCCGCTCGGTCCTGGTGCGACATCGCCCTCTTCCGCTCGCTCAACATGGCGCACAATGCCTCGCTGCTTCCGGCGGCGAGCGACGAGACCTTCTACGACGTGGGCCGGCTGATCTCGCTGTGGATCAGTGCGTTCGAGATCCTCGTGCATCCCGGTGGCGACGGAAAAGCGAATCGCGACAAGGTCTTTGACCTGCTGGAGCGTATAAATTGGGAGGATTCTCGGTGCGCCGAGAAGCGCTTCCCCACGGGCAGACAACAGGGGCACCGCTCCCTTGCGTCCTGGCTCTACCAGTCTCTGTACGACCGGCGTAACGACTTCCTGCACGGGAACCCCGTCAAGCCCAGCGCGCTGCAGCTGCGGGAATTCGGGCCTAATCTGTTCTGCTACGCCGCCCAGCTCTACAGGATGGCTCTGACTGCCTTCCTCCCGCTCGCCTTGCGGGCCGACATACCCTCCGCCTCAGATACGGAAGCCTTCGCCGAGTACACAGCCGAGGGCATCACCTTTTCGGACTACCAGCAAGCCTACGAGGATGCACTGCTGACGGCGCAGCCGTCCCCCCCCTAGCCGCGTCCGAGCGCATGAAGCCCGCGCGCCCCAACGAGTCAGCTCACCGGCGCCGTCCGGCACGTCGCGCTCGACGGCGCACCGCCAGCCGGTCAAGGCTGAACCGCCGCCCCCACCGCCTGGCGCGCGTCCTGGGCCGCCTGGGCCGCCCAACGGGCGGGCAACGCCCCGCGACGGGGTTCGTCGTGGTTACCCGGGGGTTACCCGATTTTTCGCCTGCCTTTGAACTTCCCGCTAAGTCTTTGATTCTTTGGTGGAGCCGAGGGGAGTCGAACCCCTGACCTCCGCAATGCCATTGCGGCGCTCTCCCAACTGAGCTACGGCCCCAATTCAAGCGCTGCCAAACGCGACTAGGGTTGGACTTACCAACAAGCAAGCGCGCCGAAATCTAGTTAAAACTCTACACGTTCGGCAAGCGGAAACCTTCACGGGTGGTTTGACAGAAGACTAAGGCTTGTCATCGAGCTCGTCGTCGACGTGCTCCATCACCTCGCCGATATCGTCGTCGTCCTCCCCGAGCTCCGAAGTATCCTCCATTAACTCTTCGTTCTCGGTGGCCAGGTCATCACTGCCCGCTTCCTCGCCAGCATCCTCGATGTCATCCACCTCGGCGGCGTCCGTGTCCATCGCGTCGTCGTCGACAGCGTCGTCATCCGCCAGATGGGGGGCGAGAATCGGCTCGTCTTTCAAAGCCGGACCGGGTCGACGTGGCTTCGGCTGCCGCTCCGGATCAAAAGCAGTATTGCACACCGGACAGATGATCGGTTCCCTGCGCAAATCATAAAAGCGCGCACCACAGCTGAAGCATGTGCGCTTCGTTCCCCACTCAGGCTTCGCCAATGACCCTTCTCCACGGTTCACGCGCCAAGACGCATGCGCCAATTGCCACGTCGCATGGGCTCTGTCAAAAACAATTGGTGCCGTTCGCCACTCACTAAGCGCCTGTTGCGACCCAACCTCAGCGGAGCACCCTTATGCAGCCGATGATTGCCCATCCGGCGGAGACGCTGCACGGGATCGTTAAAGTCCCGGGCGACAAGTCGATTTCGCATCGGGCGCTCTTGCTGGCGGCCTCGGCAATCGGGGAGACGCGAATCCATGGTCTGTTGGAGTCCGAGGATGTTCTGGCCACTGCGGCCGCTTTGCGGGCGCTCGGTGTCGGGATCGTGCGCGACGACGATGGCTGGCGAGTCTCTGGCCGTGGGGTCGGCGGACTGAGCGAAGCGGACCGCGTCCTCGACCTTGGGAATTCCGGAACCGGTGTTCGGCTGTTGATGGGCCTGGTGGCGAGCCAACCCATCCTGACTTTTTTTTGCGGCGATACGTCACTTTCGCGGCGCCCTATGATGCGCGTCATTGAGCCGCTGGGACGCATGGGCGCACAAGTATGGGCCCGCAGCGGCGGCCGACTGCCCCTCTGCGTGCGAGGCAGCACCGAGCCCTTGCCGATCGATTACGAGTTGCCGGTCGCATCGGCGCAAGTGAAGTCAGCCGTTTTGCTGGCGGGACTCTGTGCACCTGGATGGACCACGGTGACCGAACCGTTACCAACCCGAGATCACAGCGAACGTCTTCTCGGCCACTTCGGCGCGACCGTCCACGTCGAAGCTCTTCCCGGCGGCGCTCGCCGGATCACTCTCGAAGGCCAGCCGGAACTGGCCGCAGGCTCGGTGCTGGTGCCGGGAGACATTTCTTCGGCGGCGTTCCCGATGACGGCAGCGTTACTCGTACCTGGGTCCAAGGTCACCTTATTAAATGTCGGGATGAACCCGCTTCGCATTGGGCTTCTGCAAACTTTGAAAGAGATGGGTGCGCGAATCACAGACGTCGGCTCAAGGGAAGAGGGGGGCGAGCCGGTCTGCGATCTCTGCATCGAGGCTGGGCCGCTGCGGGGCGTTGACGTGCCCGAAAGCCGGGTCCCGTCGATGATTGACGAGTTTCCGATTCTTGCTGTTGCCGCAGCGTGCGCCCGTGGGAAGACAAGGATGCGTGGTCTGAAGGAACTGCGCGTCAAGGAAAGCGACCGGTTGGCCGCAATTGCCGAGGGGCTGGATGCGTGCGGGATCAGCGTGGACGCCGGAGAGGATTGGCTCGAAATTGACGGTGCGGGGGGGCCACCACCCGGTGGTGGCGTGGTCAGGACCCAATTCGATCACCGCATCGCCATGGCTTTTCTGATCCTGGGGCTTGCCGCACGACAACCTGTACGGATTGACGATGGGACGGCGATAGCGACGAGCTTTCCGAGCTTTCCGATGGTGATGACTGAACTGGGTGCGCAAATTCATGCTTCCAACGAGCTCTCGGGCGATTGAACCCGGCCACCGGCGTCGGCCACGGCGCCTCATCCCATGGGACATCGGGGCAAGGTCGCGCGGACGCCTGCAGTATTGCCTCCGCGTCCTGTTTTCTTTTGGCTTGGTGGTGGGACTTTCGGGTCTTGTTGCTCTGGCCGTGGTTCAGGCGCTTGGCCTCCGGGCTTGGCCTTACGAGCTGGCTCATCACTTCGTTGCCCACGCGATGGTCGGGGCCGTCCTCATCGCCCTTGGCGCGGCACTCCTGCGCCACAGGGGGCTGCTGGCGGTGGCCATATGCCTCACCGTAGGGTTTGGGATGGTCTACCTCAAGGCACCACAACCTGCGGGCCTGACCACCACGCGCTCAGCGCAAGCGGCTGTGGACCAGCCGCTGACCCTGATAACCAACAACGTCTACGTCAATAACAGCGAACTCGATGCATTGATTGCTTGGCTGGCCAGCCACCCGGCGGACATTGTCGTCCTGCAGGAGGTTGCTCCCGAGCTGATCCGGCGACTGGAGCGCGAGGAGGACGGGTATCCCCATCGCGTGGTCGCGACCGATCCGTATGTCTATGACCAAGGCGTGACGCGTGAAGCAATCGCCGTCTTGTCGCGCTGGCCGATTATCGAGAGCCGCCACCTGAATGAGCGCACCCTTGGCTGGCAAGCCGTTCTCGTGCGGATCCAGGCAGGAAGCGGGCAAACGCCGTGGATCGTTGCCGTGCATCCCCCGTCGCCAGTATTCGCCGAAAACCTTCCGGTGCGCGACCGCATCCTTGAGGAACTGGCGGAAGTCGTGCGGACGCTGGACGGTCCTGTGATCATCGCGGGAGACTTCAACACAACCCCGTATGCGCCAGTTTTCAGGGAATTCGTAGGGTCCGCCGGGGTTGCGACATTCGGCCGGTTCCCGAGCACCTTTCCCAGCGCCCTTGGCACGGTTGGCCTTCCGATCGATCACGTCATGGTCCGAGACGCCCAACTGACGCAGTTGCAGGCCTTGACGCCGACGGGGTCAGACCATCGTCCCCTCGCCGCCACGATCCTGCTCGCGCCGCAGTAACGTCTTTCGAAGGTACGCCCCCGGACGGAAGCTGGGGGTATCTCTTCCGGGTTGAAAATGGCGGCGGTCTTCGCGCCCATTGTCGCGTGCTGTCTTGGTACTACGCCGCGACGCGGCCGAGGGCGATGGCGATAAAGATCAGTAGGCCCGCTTGTGCGTTCGACTTGAACAGGGCGAGGCAGCGCTTCGGGTCGTCCAGGTCTAGACGCAGGATTTGCCACGCGAAGTGCCCGCCCACGGCGGCAAGGGCCGGCAAGAACGGCCAGCCTAGGCCGGCCAGGTGGCCGGCCAGGCCCAGCAGCGCCAGCGCCGCCGCGTAGAAGCCGCAAAGCCAGGGCTTGGTGGCGTCGCCGAGCCTGAGCGCGCTCGAGCGGACACCGACGATCAGGTCGTCCTCTTTGTCCTGGTGCGCGTAGATGGTGTCGTAGCCCAGCGTCCAGGCGATGCCGGCGGCGTAGAGGGCCATCGCAGGCCAGCCGAGGTCGCCGCGTACCGCCGCCCAGCCCACCAGTGCGCCCCAGTTGAAGGTCAGGCCCAGTACCGCCTGCGGCCAGTCGGTAACCCGCTTGGCGAACGGGTAAAGCGCCACCAGCAGCAACGATGAGGCACCGACGGCGATCGTGAAGGTATTGAACTGAAGCAGCACGATCAGTCCGGCAAGGCAGAGCGCTGCCGCGAAGGCCAGCGCCTGGCGGACGCTCACCGCGCCGCTGGGGATCGGGCGGGAGGCGGTGCGGGCCACGCGCGCATCGAAGTTCCGATCGACGATATCGTTGACCGTGCACCCGGCCCCACGCATGACCGTGGCCCCAAGCGCAAAAAGCAGGAGGATGGAGGGATCTGGCCAGCTGTTGCTGGCGAGTGCGGTGCTCCACCAGCAGGGGAACATCAGCAGCCAGATGCCGATCGGCCGGTCGATCCGGGCCAGCCGCAGGTAGGGTCGCAGTCGCGCGGGGGCCCGGCGGTCCACCCAGTCGCCGGCAGCAATGTCGCTCGCTCGCCGGGACGCGGCCGGCGCGGGCCCGGAGAATCCCTCCCTCGGGGTCGGGTCCTGTCGGTCCGGCCCAATCATGTCGAGACCGTCACGCCCGGCGACTCCGGCTGCGTTCGGGTCGATTCACCCTGTTCCTGGCGGTCAGCCGCAAGTGAGGCGTTGTTGCATTCCGGGAACACTCGGGGATGTCGCGAAGGAGGGAAGCGCTGGCTCGGCGCAAGCCCTTCTGGCGGTTGAGGTCGAACCGTAAGACCATGACTTCCGTGGGTATTTGCTGCCGGGGGAATTCCGGACCGGCGGGATCTCCACTGGCGCAAAAATTTTACCACGTCGCAAGCCATATTGACTTTGCGCCGTTCTGTGGCCAGATGGCTGGGCAGACGGGGGCAGGATGGTCGCTCACCCCGCCCCCTGAGATGAACGCCGTCGTATCAACGACAAGGAGTACGTCAACTTGGCGAATGATCTCTACAGTATCGCGCGGGATGTTGTCGATCCCGTATTTTTCGCAGTTGTCCCTGATTCTTTCATGACCCGGTCATCCTCGGGCCCACAGCCCTTTATCGCCCGCGCCGATTCGTTCGGACGGGCGGATGAGCAGGACATGCCGATCGTCATGCCGCACGATCGCTGGAGCTTCTGAAGCTTCCCGGCACGAACGGCCATCGACACGGCCGGCCAAACAGGCGAAGCCGCCTCCCCTGGGATCGATAATCTCGGGAAATGGAACGGCGGAACAATCCCAAGAAAAGCGACATCAGTGTTCACCCCCCTACGATGGGAGGCTGACATGTATCAGTCAGGAAGGCACGGTAGCGTCAGATTTGCGGCCGCCGCCACAAGTCTGCTCGAAGCGCATGGGGCGCGATCGGCGATCGAGGCTGCCGATCGCGCCGAGGAACGGTTCCACAATATTGACCTGGGCGGATACGCATACTGGAAGAGCGTTGAACGGCTGATCCTCGACAACCAGCAGCCAGACGTCCGGTAAGGCATCTGCCCGACTTCCGCCACCGCCCCTATGGGGATGGCTAACGAGACGACAGCCCCGCCCCGTTTGAGGGCGGGGCTTATCGTCTCTGGCGACGGGTTTTCCTAGGGCGCATACCGCGGCGCGGGGCGCACGAAAACATAACGGAGTGCGGGAAGAAGGATCAGCGTACAGAGCGTGGTGTAAATCAGCGCTACCGTGAGCAGCAGGCCCATGCTTGCCATGCCTGGATGCTGGGAAGCGGCAAGTGAGCCGAATGATCCGATGGTCGTCAGTGCGCTGAACAGGACGGCGCGAGGCGTCGAGGTGCTCATCAGCGACCGTTCACCCTGCTGGCGACTGCGCACCACCATGTTGATTCCGCTGGATACACCCAGGCCAAACAGCAACGGCAGAACAATAACGTTGGCGAAGTTGAAGGGAACGTCGATCAGCACCGTCGTTGCCACCGTCAGGAGCCCGGCGAGAATGAGGGGGGCCATCACCATCAGGGAATCGCGAAGGTTACGCAGCACGACGAGCAGCAGCACGCCGATCATGAGGAATGTAAAGGCACCGGCCTCGAAGAACGACTGGATGACCGCCTTACCGGCCTCGGTCACGGCGATCGCCTCGCCGGTCGCCTGAGGCACCACCGACTGCACCGCACGGGCGAATTGCCGGCGGGCCACCCCATCGCGAAGATCGGCCTTGGGGAACGCCTCCACGAGGACTCGGCCGTCCGCGGCTTGCCGACGGGCGAGCAGTTTGGCTGGTACATCAGCCAGCGTCAGTTCGCCAGCGTTCAGGCTCTCCGCCAACTCGTTCAGCATACTGGGGAAGCCGGCGAGAAGAGCCGTCTGCAGAGCCTCAAGTTTGGCGTCGGACGGCTGAAAATCATGCAGCGCCTGGGCGAGCGCATGCGCTGCCGGGCTGCGGGCTGCGGCGTCGTTGGCCGCAGCCCCAAGTGCATCCAGCGCCGTGCGCAGCGCGGCGGGATCGGGCGCGGGCTTTATTTCCGCGGGCGCAAGGACAGGCGTCATCATCAACGCGAGGTCGCCCAGTTGCGCAAGCTTGTCGTCCTGATCTGATGGAACCAGATCCGACGCGGTCTCAACGCGTTCGACCTCGGGGAGGGCGGCCAGCCTTGCAGCGATCTCACGCGCTTCCACCTCATCTTTCGCCAGAACGGCGGCCCGGAAGGGATCGAAGCGCCGGTCCTGAAGGAGGTCGAAGAGGGTTTGCACGGATTCCGTGTCGGGATTGCGGAGATCGAGCGGCGAGTCATTGAAGCGCGCGAACGGCACCATCGCTGCGGCACCGACGGCCAGGAACAATGCGCCAATCAGGACGACACGCGCGCGAGGGACCAGAAATCGTTCAAGGGCCCGACCTGCGGCGTACGGCTTTCCGGACGGCGAGGGGGGTGGTGGACGCAGGGACACCCAAGCGGGGATCAGCGTCAGACTGGTGATCAACGCGATGAACATTCCGGCCGATGAGATGATTCCCAGTTCCACCAACCCCTTGTACGCCGTGGGGCCGAACGCGAGGAAGCCGATCGACGCGGAAATAGACGTCAGCGTCAGACCAGGCGCCACGCCGGCGGCTGCCTCTTCTATCGCCAGGCCCGGACCGGCGTCGGAATCGATGTGCTCCTTCGCGCGCATGCAAAGGTGGATGCCGAAATCCACACCGAAGCCGATGAATAGGACCGCGAAGGCGACCGATATCAGATTAAACTCGCCGACGGCGAGGACGGCAAAACAGGCGGTCCAGGTCAAGCCGACGATCAGCGAGAACACGGCCGCTTCCACCAATCGCGCCGATCGCATACCCAGGATCAACAGGACGGTAACGATCGCGAGCGACAGCAGATTGGCGATGCCGATGCTCTCCTCGACGCTTTTCAGCTCGTCCTCGAGCATGACCGGTTCGCCGGTCAAACGGACGCGCACCCCGTTTTCCGGGGTAAGCTTCAGCTCCTGCGAAATTTCCCGGATCAGGTAAATGGCGCGCTCTGCCGGCTGCAGGGAGGCATAATCGAAGACAGGTTCGAGCAGCAGCAACTGGCGCCGCCCCGAAAATTGAGCCGAAGAGCCCTCGCCAGCGATCGCGCCTCGCCACGAAAAAGGCGCCACCGGTGTCCCGGGAGCATCCTGCACGCGGTTGATCGTTGCGGTGATGCCCCGCAGTGCCGCCTCGAACTCGGGGGGCAGTGTGCCGTCACCCGAGCCGATCTCGTCGAGATGGCGCAGCGCCAGCGTCAGGACGCCGGCCAGGCCTCGCAGGCTCGGATCTTGCGCCAGGGCCGCCAGCAGCGGCTGCGCTCCGGCCAGCATGCTCCCCAGTTGCTGCAACTCATCCGGCGACAGGTACAAAAGGCCATGGCGCCGAAAGAAGGGGTCGCCCTGCGGATAGAACGTATCCCGGATAATGTCGCGACGCGCTGACAGCCGCTCCGCCAGCTGCCGTGCCGCTTCAGTCGCATGTTCGGGCGTATCGCCATCGATGACGACCACCACGGTGCGGTAATCCTGGGGAAAGGCTTGGTCCAGCTCCATGAACTGCCGCTGGAAAGGCAGATCCTCCGACAGCATGTCCGTCGTCGACGTGTTGATCGCAACGTTCCGGACGACGTAGTAAGTGGCAATTGTCGCTGACAGCGCCGCGAGGACGAGCACTAGGACCGCGTTTCGGCGGACAAAGCGGACCCAGGCTATGAGCGCGCGCGTCGCGGCAGAGCTGGCACGGAACCCTAGTGGCGGGTGTGACCGGGGCTCGCGCGGGGTCATCAGCAGGCGCCCGCGGCCACGGCTGCGGACAACCGGAGCAAGCGCTCTCGCGCCTTCCTGCCATGCGCCGAAAGCCTTGGCGTCCGAGCCGGGCCTATGCTAGGCGGAGTGGCTGTTCTCGACGTGCGACGAGGCGCCCAGGATCGAGCAAGGGAGAGGACGGAGAGCATGACGGAAGTGATACGAGTGTTGCGTCGGGAGCATGCAAATATGACGGCCCTCGTCAAGGCCCTAGAATGGCAAGTGGCCGAGTTCGACGCGGGACGCACACCTGACTATGACGTTATCCGCAGCGCCGTGGAGTATTTTCTGAGTTTCCCCGACCTGTACCACCATCCCAAGGAGGACCTCGTTTTTGCCCAGCTGAAGGCGCGTGCGCCCGAGGTGGCGGAAAGGATCGGTGATCTGAGGCGCGAACACGAAACTGTCGCTTCGCGCACACGGGAACTCAACGCCGGTTTGAAGGCCGTGCTTGACGAGGCTCATGTTCCGCGCGAGGCGTTCGTCCGTTGGGCGCGGGCCTTTATTGATCTGCAGGAACGACACATGCAGATGGAGGAGACGGAGTTTTTTCCGGCCGCTCTACAGCACCTTACGCCCGACGACTGGCGGGAGCTCGAGGAAAAGATGACGACCGCGGACGATCCGCTGTTTGGCGAGAAGGTCGGAGAGCCTTTTGAGGCCCTGCGCAGAACGGTCCTCCGCTGGCAGGAAGAGCATCGTATTCAAAGCGGACGGTAGGTGCCCCGCGGACGGGTCGTTATGGCCGGAGAGGACAAGGGCAGTAACGCGCATACCGACCGTCGCCAGCGGCTGGCGGCCGCCCTGCGTGAGAATCTGGTCAAGCGCAAGGCCCAGGCCCGCGCCCGGCGGGCGCCGGCTGATATGGATACGGCCAGTGATAGCAATCCGTCCCGGGAGTGCCGGAGCGGCAACATGTCCCGTGAGGATGATGAGCCTTCGCCGTCGCGCGAATGAGACGCCTTGCCCTTGTCATGCTCCTGTCGTAGAAGCCCGCCAGGAGAGGCGGGTGACGGCCTCGCGCCTCCTTTGGATCGACAACCCGCTTCGCTTTCGGCTGGCCGTTTCTCCGTCAATCGCTGAGGCGGACCCTCCCAGTATCCGGGCGAAGCGGCCAGACGGGCTCTATGGATAAGATCGTGGTGCGCGGTGGCCGGCCGCTTTCCGGCTCAGTCCCCATTTCGGGCGCAAAAAACGCTGCGCTGCCGCTCCTGGCGGCGAGCCTTCTCTCCGACTCCACGCTTGTGCTGGAAAACGTCCCGCGGGTGATGGACATCGCCAGTATGGGGAACCTGCTGAGCGAGCTGGGAGTGGCCGTCGCCGAGGACACGGGCGCGGGCAATGGCTGTGGAGCCACCGTCCGTCTTTGCGCGGCGGGCTTGAAGGACGTGACGGCACCCTACGACCTGGTGCGCAAGATGCGCGCCTCGGTGCTCGTTCTGGGACCGCTGCTGGCGCGGACTGGCCACGCCCGGGTGTCGCTCCCCGGCGGCTGTGCGATCGGCACCCGCCCGATCGATTTGCATTTGAAGGCGCTGGAAAAGCTCGGTGCGGAAATCGAACTGGCGCAAGGGTACGTCGAAGCGCGGACGGGCGATCGACTGGTTGGGGCCGATATCACCTTTCCCTCGGTTACAGTCACCGGCACGGAGAATGTGCTGATGGCGGCCTGCCTCGCGCGCGGAGAGACCGTTCTGCGCAACTCCGCCCGCGAGCCCGAAGTCGGCGATCTTGCCCGTTGCCTCGTGGCGATGGGCGCCCGCATCGAAGGGATCGACACCGATACCCTTCGGGTCGAGGGCGTAGACGCACTGAACGGGGCGTGTCACCGGGTGCTCCCCGACCGCATCGAAACCGGCACCTATGCCGTTGCCGCGGCAATCACCGGCGGTGAGGTGGAACTGAAAGGGACTACCCTGTCGCTGATAGACTCGCTGGCTACAGTCCTGCAGAAATCCGGCGTGGATATCGCTGAAGGCGAGAGGGGCCTGCGCATCTCCCGCCGCAACGGTCGCCTGACCGGCATCGATGTCATGACCGAACCGTTTCCGGGTTTTCCGACCGACATGCAGGCGCAGATGATGGCGCTGATGACGACGGCGCGCGGCGCCGCGATGATCACCGAGACCGTGTTCGAAAATCGCTTCATGCACGTTCCTGAGCTTTGCCGGATGGGCGCCAATATCAACGTGCACGGAACCTCCGCCATCGTCCGCGGGGTTCCGCAGCTGAGTGGGGCACCGGTGATGGCCACCGACCTGCGCGCTTCGGTCAGTCTCGTGCTGGCCGGCCTGGCGGCGCAGGGTGAGACCGTCATCAGCCGGGTTTACCATCTGGACCGGGGTTACGAGCGCCTGGAAGAGAAGCTTGCCGCCTGCGGAGCGGACATCGGGCGCGTCACAGAGTAGTCGCCTGCGGGACCATCGGGTTGGGTTACTGCGGGGCTCAGTCACCAGCGGCGAGCAGCGTGCGCAGCCTTGCTAGGCAGGCGGCATGGTCGGCATGGCATCCGCCCTCTTCCCACCACCCTTCGACTTCCCTCAGCAGCCTGCCCATGCGGGGCCCGGGCGGGACGCCAAGGGTCATGGCATCGCGCCCGAGCAACGGAAACGGGATCGGGCGCCAGGCGTCGATGCGATGCAGAAGTTCGGCCCAGCGAAGGTTGCGACCGCGCGGCAGATGGGCTGCACTGCTCAGTTCGTCCGCCCAGGCAAGCAGCACCAAGTCACGTGCGGTTTCGACGCGCAGGTGGTGCAGGGCTCGGGCTGTTGCCGCCTCCGGTTGGTCCGGATCAATGGGCCAGGCGCGAGAGATCATGGCCTGCAGCCGGTCGCGCTGACGGTTGGAGAGCCTGAGGCGTTTAGCGATGCGATCACCACCGGCAGCATCGGTTGCCAG
>WBZV01000447.1_pt1 | contig 24825 bp, 16 predicted proteins | sample 5204221 | NCBI WGS metagenome assembly WBZV01 (sample SAMN12344360, study PRJNA552823) | activated sludge metagenome | biome: Activated sludge suspended growth; feature: Nitrification reactor; material: Wastewater; isolation source: activated sludge from nitrification reactor of wastewater...
GCCGGGGCGGCCGGGACTTGGGCCGGCTGGATCTGGGCCCCTTGACCTGGGAGGGACGGGCGCCGCTGCCCGGGCGGCTCCACGTCTACCTGGGCGCCGACCGGGCGCATTGGGCCGTCGGCCTCCCGCGCTACTCCCGCCTGGAGGCCCGCGGTGCCGGTGGCGCGCGCTGGAGCCTGGCGGCCGAGGACGGGGCGGCGGGGCTGCTCGCCCTGCGCTGCGAGGGAGCCGCCGCCTGCCGGACGGTCGCACTGCGCCGGGCCGTCCAGGGCCTCGCGCGGGCGGGGCTCCTGGGCAGGTGGGCTGCCGCGCCGGGCGCCGCATCCGCCCCTCCCCCCCTGGGCCTGCCCGGCCTCGTCCGGCCCTGGGGCCCGGCCCAGGCCGCCGATGCCGCCGCGCTCGTCTACGCCACCCACCTGGGCGGCGGGCAGGACGACCAGGTCCGGGGCCTGGCCGTGGATGCGGAAGGCCGGGCCCTGGTCGCCGGGGCCACCAGTTCCGCCGACCTGCCCCTGGCCGGCCGGCCCTTCCAGGGGGCCATGGGGTCCAGCGGGCAGATCCAGGATGCCTTCGTGGCCCGCCTGGCTGCCGACGGCCGCAGCCTGGACTGGGCCGGCTTCCTGGGCGGCAGCCGCCAGGACGAGGCCCTGGACCTGGCCGTGGACGCCCTGGGCCGGCCCAGCCTGGTCGGCTACACCCTCAGCGGCGACTGGCCCATGGCGCGCCCCGTGCAGGATCGGGTCAACCTGGCCGACGGCGTCTTCAGCGGGGATGCCGTGGTGGCGCGGCTCTCCGCCGACGGCGCCAGCCTGGAGTTCAGCAGCCCCCTCGGCGGCACCGCCCGCGACATCGCCAAGGCCGTGGCCGTGGATCCCGCCGGCAACACCGTCGTCGGCGGCCTGTCCGCCTCCAACTTCCCCACCCTGGCGCCCATCCAGCGGCTCAACCGCGGCGCCTTCGACGTCTTCGTCTTCAAGCTGCGCGCCACCGACGACCGCCTGGCCTTCAGCACCCTCCTGGGCGGCACCGCCGATGATGCCCTGCGCGACCTGGTGCTGGACGCGGCCGGCGACATCCATGCCGTGGGCGAGACGCGCTCGCTCAACTTCCGCTTCAAGAGCCCCGCCTACCAGGTGGGCAACGCCGGGGGCCTGGACGCCTTCTACCTGAAGCTCAAGGCCGACGGCAGCGAGGTGCTGGCCAGCAGCAACTACGGCGGCAAGTCCGACGACCTCGCCACCGGTCTGGCCGTCGGGGCCGATGGCTCGGCCACCCTCGTCGGCTGGACCCGGTCGGCCGACCTGCCGCGCGAGCGCCCCCTGCAGCGGGGCCGCTCCGGCGACAGCGACCTCTTCCTGGCCCGCTTCAGCCCCGACGGCCTCCGCCTGACCTTCGGCAGCTACTGGGGCGGCAGCCGGGACGAGGGGGGCTGCTCCCCGCCCGAGGCCCTGCGCTCCGTCTTCACCCCCACGCCGGACCCGCGCGGCGGCGAGCGCCTGCCCGGCGGCAGCCGCTTCAGCGATGCCCCGCCCGCCGACCTCGCCCTGGACAGCGCCGGGCGTATCGCCCTGGCCTCCTGCTCCGACTCGCCCAACTACCCGCGCGTCGCCGCGCTGCCTCTGGGTGCCGGCGGAGGGCAGGACCTGGTGCTGTCGATCCTGGACCCCCAGACGGGCAGCCTGCCCTTCAGCCAGGTCCTGGGCGGCAGCGGGACCGACATCGCGCGGCGCCTGGAGTGGAGCGCCGCCGGCGAGCTCTACCTGGCCGGCCAGACCGACTCGCCGGACTTCCCCACCTGGCCGGCGCCGCCCCTGCAGGAGCGGCGCCGCGGCCAGAGCGACGGCTTCGTGCTGAAGCTGGGCCTCCCGGCCGGGCTGCGCCCCCCGGCCAGCCCGACGCCCTCGGCCAGCCCATCGCCCAGCCCCCTCGCCAGCGCCACCGTCGAGGCCACCCCCACGCGGCCCCAGCCGAGCGCCACCGCATCGGAGGCCACGCCGACGGCCCTCCCGCCCACCGCGACGCCCTCCCCGCAGCCGCCGGCGAGCCCTCGGCCACCGCCCCTGTTCCTGCCCTGGCTCGCGCGCTGAGGTCCGGCAGGGGGGCCCTCGTGGTCCTACAGGGCGGCGCCTCCGCGGCGCCCCGTGCGGTCGCGGGCGGAAACAGTTGACGGGCGGGCATCCAAACGATAAAATCACCCGACGTTAGTGTCACATTAACGCACCCATTGGCTATTTGAGGAGCTTGGTCCCATGAACCGCCTGACGCGCTTTGCCTTGGAGCGTCCCTCCATCACCCTCCTGGTGACCCTCTTTCTCGTTCTGGGCGGCATCTTCGCCGCCCGCGACCTCAACCAGGAGCTGGTGCCCCAGGTCGAGTTCCCCCAGGCCACGGTGGTGACCGTCTGGCCCGGCGCCTCGGCGGACGAGATGACCCGCTCGGTGGTCGAACCCCTGGAAGCGGCGCTGGAGGGCATCACCGACGTCGAGGTGGTCGAGGTCAGCTCCTCGGCCTCCGAGAGCTTCGCCGCCACCACCCTGCGCGCCGAGTACGGCACCACGCAGGACGAACTGCGCGACGCCATCGAGGCCGAGATCAAGGACGTCGAGCTGCCGGAGGACGCCGAGGACCCGCAGGTGGTCCTCTTCAGCTTCAGCGATCTGCCCGTGGTCCAGGCCTCGGTGCGCGGCGCCGAGGAGGACCTGGACACCGCGGTCCTGCAGGAGGTCGTCACGGACCAGGTGCTGGAGGAGCTGGAGGGCATCGAGGGCGTCAGCTCGGTGGCCCTGGCCGGCGGCCGCGACGAGAAGCTCTTCGTGGACATCGACCCGGCGCGCCTGGACGCTGCCGGCCAGAGTCTGGCCGGCATCCGCGGCGCCCTGCAGACCAACGACCTCAGCTTCCCCGCCGGCAGCCTGGAGGTGGACGGCAAGACCATCCCCCTGGTGGCGGTCCATCGGCTGAGCAGCGAGACCGACCTGGCCGACCTCTCGCTGGGGAACGGCGGTGGCGGCCCGCCCGGCGGTGCCGGCGGCCCCCCCGCCGCCCGATCGGCCCCCCCGGCCTCGGCGGCGAATCGGCCGGCGAGCGCGGAGGTGGATGGCGCAGGCAGCGCGGCGCCGGCGGCCTCCGGCCGCAGCCGCGCCGCGGCCCCCGCCGCCGCTGCCTCGGCCGCGCGACCCAAGCCCAGCCCCAGCGCCACCCGGCGCAGCTCCCAGAGCGAGCGCGCCCGCCCGGCCGTTCTGCTGGCCATCCCCCTGCCCGCCCAGGTGGTGGCCCTGGGCTACGCCACCACCCGGGACCTGACGCCGGAGGCGATCCGAACCCTCCAGGACGCCCGCCCGGACCTGCTGCGCCAGATCGCCGACGCGGTGATCGCCCAGGTGCCGCCGGGCGGCCCCTCCCCGGTCAGCGACGACGTGCTCGAGGCCCTGCCCGCCGACATCCGCCGCCGCCTGCGCGAGCGGCTGGAAGCCGCGCCGCGGACGGACGAAAGCTCCGATGCCGGGCAGGACGCCGCGGAAGCGGTCGCGGAGGATGTCGAGGAAGAGGTCGAGGAGGAGGTCGCGGCCGCGCCCACGGCCGGGCCGGCGGCATCCACGTGGTCGACCTCCACCCGGTCGGCCTCCACTGACCTCGGCACCCTGGCCGGCCTGGTGGAAGCGGCGCCCGAACTCCTGGGACAGCTCGATCCGGCCGTCCTCGACAACCTGCTGCGCGCCGCGCCGGAGTTCCTGGGGCAGATCGACCCCGAGGCGCTGTCGGAGGTCTTGGCCGGGCAGCCCGAACTGGCGGCGGCCCTGGATCCGGCGGCGCTCGCAGGCGCCCTGGAAGCCGCGCCGCGCCTGCTCGCCGAGCTGGACCCGGCGGCCCTCTCGGCCGTCCTGGACAGCAGCCCCGAGCTGCTGAGCCGGCTGGACCCGGCCCTCGTCGAGAACCTGCTGCAGTCGGCGCCGGAGCTCCTGGCAGGCCTGGATGCCGACCTGATCGCGCGCCTGGCCGACGCCGCGCCGGAGGCCCTGGCGCAGCTCGACGGTGAGGCGGCGCTGGCCCTCCTGGGACAGCTCGACGGCCCCTCCGTGCAGGCCCTCCTGGGCTCGGCGCCCGCGCTGTTGGAGCAGGTGGACCTGGCGGCGGTGGAGGAGGCCTCGCTCGGCCTCCTGCGCCAGCTCCCGGTCTCCGTTCTCGGCGCCCTGCCGGAGGACCTGCGCACGGCCATCATGCGGCGCCTGAACGGCGCCCTGCTGCCCGCGGGGGGCGGCCCCCGGCTGCTCCAGGCCCAGAGCCGGGACCTGCGCCTGGGCGACGTGGCCACCGTGAGCCGTGCCCTGGAGGATCCGGAGACCCTCAACCGCACCGACGGCGAGTCCTCGCTCAGCCTGATCATCTTCAAGGAGCAGAGCGCCAACACGGTGGCCGTGGTGGACGCGGTTCTGGAGCGTCTGGCCGAACTGGAGCAGGACGCGGACCTGGACGAGGACCTCACCTTCAACGTGGTCTTCGAGCAGGGCACCTTCATCGAGGACAGCCTGAAGGGCGTCCGCAACGAGGGCATCCTGGGCGGCATCTTCGCCGTGCTGGTGATCCTGGTCTTCCTCAACTTCTCGGTCCGCTCCACCCTGGTGACGGCCATCAGCATCCCGCTCTCCATCCTGGTGGCCATCCTGCTGATGCGCCTGCAGGGCCTGACGGTCAACATCCTCTCCCTGGCCGGGCTCACCATCGCCATCGGACGCGTGGTGGACGACGCCATCGTGGTCATCGAGAACATCTACCGCCACATCCAGGCCGGGGAATCGGTCCAGGACGCGGTCATTAGCGGCACGAAGGAGGTGAGCACGGCCATCACCGCGGCCACCCTGGTCACGGTGGCCGTCTTCCTGCCCCTGGGCTTCGTGGGCGGCATCACCTCCGAGTTCTTCAAGCCCTTCGCCTACACCGCGTCCTACGCCCTCCTGGCCTCGCTCCTGGTGGCGGTGACGGTGGTGCCCCTCCTGGCCCGCTGGCTGATGCGCCGCGACAACCTGCCCGAGGACCGCGAGGGCTTCCTGCTCCGGCTCTACACGCCCACCCTGCGCTGGGCCCTCGAGCATCGCTTCCTGACCTTGTTCCTGGCCCTCCTCTTCTTCGCCGGCAGCCTCTCGCTCCTGGGCCTGGTCGACAAGACCTTCCTGCCCAGCTTCGGCGAGCCGGCCATCCAGGTAGAGATGGCCTTGCCGCCGGGCACCGACCTGGCCAGCACCGACCGGGTCTCCCGCGAGGTGGAGGACCTCTTGATGGACCGGCAGGGCATCGACACCGTCGAGACGACGGTGGGCCGCGGCAGCCAGTTCTTCGGCCAGTTCTCCGGCGGCGACTCGGCCCGCGCCTTCTTCTTCGCCTCGATCGACGCGGCGACGGAGGGCCGGAGCGACGCGAGCGAGGACGAGGACGCCGGCGACGACGAGACCGCCACGGGTGGCCTGTTGGACGCCTGGTTCGCACCCAAGGTCGATGCCCAGGCCCTGGCGGCCGAACTGCGCGACGAGCTGGACGAGCTGCGCTCCGACCTGGTGGACGACGGCCTGATCGCCGACGAGGAGGACCTGCGCTTCACGGTCTCCGCCGGGGCGGGAGGCGGGCCCCAGGGCAGCCGCTACGACCTGCAGATCAAGAGCGATGACGAGGCGGCCCTGCGCGAGGCCAACGACCTCATCCTCGAGGCCCTGGAGGACGAGGACAACTGGACGGACAACCCGAAGTTCACCGAGACGCCGATCATCAACCTGACCAGCAACCTCAGCGAGGCCCGCACGGTGGTGCGGGTGGCGGTGGACCCGGCCAAGGCCACGGCGCGCGGCCTGAGCACCATCCAGGTGGGCCTGGCCCTGCGCGAGATGATCGAGGGCGCGGACCTGGGCGACGTCGAGCTGGTCGACGGGGACGAGACGGAGACCCTGGAGGTCTACGCCCGTTACCCGAAGGACCTGGTCAAGGACCTGGACGCTCTGGCCAGGCTACCCGTCAAGGGCTCCCAGGGTCCGGTGCCCTTGGGCCAGGTGGCCACCATCGAGGAAGGCCCGGGCCCGGTGCAGGTCACCCGCATCGACGGCGAGCGGGCGGTGGTCATCAGCGGTGAGATCACCACCCAGGACACCTTCGGGGTGCTGGACCAGGCGGACAAGATCATCGCCGAGGTGGTGGCGGACGAGGACCTGGGTGACGAGGTGACGGTGGGCGCGGGCGCCGAGAGCCGCCAGCAGCGCGAGGGCTTCCGCGACATGCTGATCGCCCTGCCGATCTCCATCCTGATCGTCTACCTGATCATGGTCCTGACCTTCGGCTCCCTGGTGCATCCCTTCACCATCCTCTTCAGCCTGCCCTTCGCGGTCTCCGGCGCCCTGGCGGCCCTGGCCATCACCGACCGCGCCATCAGCATGTCCAGCCTGATCGGGATGATGATGCTGGTGGGCATCGTGACCACCAACGCCATCGTCCTGGTGGACCTGGTGCAGCAGTACCGGGCCCAGGGGATGGATGCCAAGACGGCCCTGATCGAGGGCGGCCGACACCGCCTCAGGCCCATCGTGATGACCGCCATCGCCACCATCATCGCCCTGATCCCGCAGGCCATCGGCTTCACCGAGGGGGCCCTGATCGCCTCCGAACTGGCCACGACGGTGATCGGCGGCCTCCTGGCCTCCACGGTGCTGACCCTGGTGATCGTTCCGGTGATCTACAGCCTCCTGGACCGCCTGACGGGCGGAGCCTCCGAGGCCCCCGGCCCGGGCGGGCCCCTGCCCCCCGCTCCGCTGCCGCCGCTGAACTCGCCCCCGAGTTCGTCGGCGCCAGACCCCATCCGGCACAACCAGATCCGCAGCGGCGGGGCTGCCGTCGCCTCCGTCGCGAGCCCCGAGGGGGCAGCCGAGGCGCCGGCCGCCGACCCCGGCGACACCAGCCTCCGGATGACCCCGGTCAGCGGGCAGACCACCCGCATGTTGGCCGGCGCCGAGGCCCCGGGCAGCGCGGCCACCGCGGCCGCGCCCCAGCAGCGGGTGGTCCTGGTGCCGGCCGCGGAGGCGGTCGCGGCTCCGGCCCTTGCGGCCCCGGCCTCCGCCGTGGCCGAGGCCCTCCCTGCCGACGCCGACCCGGCCGAGGCCACCTCGGCGCCGCCGGAACCGCCGCCGGCCGAGAAGACCCCGATGCTCTGAGACGGCAGGGCACCGGAGGGCGGGCGCGGCCCGCCCTCCGGTGCTGCCGTCGGTGATCGGCAAGCCCGGCCCTCAGCCGATCACCCTCCACGCTCCGCCGCCGGCGGGAGGCCCAGGGGGCCGCGCAGGCCGGCGTAGGCCCGGCCGACCAGCCAGGTGCCGAGCAGGACGCCGGCGAAGGCCGGGAGGGCGTAGAGCTTGCCCTCGCCCAGGTTGACCAGGACGGGACCCGGGCACATGCCGGTCATCGACCAGCCAACCCCGAAGATCAGACTGCCGACCAGGGTGCCGCGGTTGAGGTCCTTGGGCTGCAGGCGGAGCGGCCGGCCGCCCATCGTGCACCCGCGGCGCTCGAGCAGGCGCAGGCCCAGGCCGGTCAGGAGCACCGCGGTTCCCAGGATGCCGTAGAGCCGGAACTCGCGCAGCAGGAACATGTTCTGGATGACGCCGTAGTCTGCGGCGCCGCTGCGGCTCAGGGTGAAGCCGAAGGCGGTGCCCAGGGCCAGGAAGATGGCGGTGTTGCGGTTCATGGCTGTTCTCCATGTGGCGGCGGATCGGAAGGATCGCAGGGCCGAGGCCCCGGCGCGGCGGCCGTCGCCGGCTCAGAAGAGCAGGCCGTGGATCAGGCGGGTGGCCAACATGCCGCCGGCCAGGAAGCAGAGCATGGCCAGCCAACTGGCCTTCTCCAGGTGGGCCACGCCGAAGATGCCGTGGCCGCTGGTGCAGCCGCCCGCCAGGCGGGTGCCGAGGCCGATCAGCAGGCCGCCGGCGAACATCCACAGGCTCTTGGCCAGGGGCCCGGCGCCCAGGCCCTGGTCCCAGAGACCCAGGGCCCAGGTGGGCCGCCAGGTGCCGCCCAGGGCGGTGGAGAGAAAGCCCCCCAGCAGCAGACCACCCAGGAAGGGCAGGCGCCAGCGGTCGGCGAGAGCGGGGCGGCGGAAGTAGGCCCGGTCGCTCCAGAGGGCGCAGAGGTTCTCGTAGCCGGTCGAGATGCCAAGGCGGCGCCCCGTCGTCCAGAGCAGCAGCAGGGTGATGGCGGCAATGGCCCCGCCGGCCAGCCACCAGGGCCAGGGGGTAAGGCCGTTGAGCAGCAGCATGGAACCTCCGCGAGGATCGAAGATCGGCCGCCGCGGATCGGCGGCGCCGCCGATGGTAACATGCCTCCTGGAACGGGCCCGATCGGCGAGATCGCCGCCGGCCGCAGCGTTCCACCTGGAGGCCCGCTCCGCCATGCCCCCCAAGCCCGGACGCCTGCGCGGCGCCGCCGAATTGGCCGAGTTCGTCTACTGCCGCAAGGCCTGGTGGCTGCGCCGCGGCCTGGGCCTGTCCCACGGCGATCCGGCGCGGCTGCGCGCGGGCGACGGGGAGCATCGGGCCTGGGGGCGGCGCTTGGGGCAGAGCCGCCGCGACCTGCGCTGGGCCTGGCTCCTGGCCCTGCTGGGACTCCTGCTGCTCTTCCTCGCCTGAGCGAGGCAGGACGCGATACAATGCCGACGCGGCGGTCCTGCCGCGCCGCCGATCGCCCCCATCCGCGGCTGTCACCCGCGAGTCCCCGGAGGATCCCGCCATGCTGCCCATCGGAGACGACAACTCGGACCGCAACATCTTCCCCTTGGTGAACCTGGGGCTCATCGCCGCCTGCGTCCTGGTCTTCGTCTTCTTCCAGGGCCTCGGCACCAACGAGCGCTTCACCATGGCCTGGTCCACCGTCCCGGCCGAGATCCTGAGCGGCGAGGACCTGGTCACCGAGGACAGCCTGCTGCGGGATCCGGCCGACGGCATGGTGATCCAGCATCCGGACACCGGCGAGCCCATCGTCCGGCCGGGATTGCAGCCCATCCCCGTCCCCGTCTACCTCACCCTGATCGTCAGCCTCTTCATGCACGGCGGCATCGCCCATCTCTTCGGCAACATGCTCTACCTCTGGATCTTCGGCGACAACATCGAGAACGCCCTGGGCCACGGACCCTACCTGCTCTTTTACCTGGTGGTGGGCATCATCGCCTCCCTGACCTTCGTGGCCAGCACCTACCTCTTCGGCGGAGATCCCACGATCCCGAGCCTGGGGGCCTCGGGGGCCATCGCCGGCGTGCAGGGCGCCTACCTGATGCTCTATCCCCGCCGCCGTGTGCGCATGCTGATGTTCCGCACCGTGATCGACGTGCCGGCCATCGTGGCGGTGGGGCTCTGGTTCCTCTTCCAACTCTTCGGCGGCTACGCCTCGGCGCAGTCGGGCGGCGACGGTGTGGCCTACTCGGCCCATATCGGGGGCTTCATCGCCGGCCTGCTCTTCGTCCGCCTCTTCCTGACCAGCCGGCCGGCCCCCGCCGAACCCCACCGCTACTTCGGCCCCCACGTCCCGGGACGGCCGCGCGACGGCGGCCCCGCATCATGGCGCGCGGGTGGCGAGTAGAGGCCCCTTCGCCCCCGCGCTCAGTCCTCGCAGCCGGACAACTCGGCCAGATCGCGGAAGGCCTGGCTGAGCTGGCTGGGGTCGTCGCCGCCCCGGACGCGCACCGTCCGCGAAGGGCTCTCGGAGAGGTCGCGCAGGAGGGCCCAGTTGGGGGCCACCTCGCCACCCTCCACCGCCAGGGTGAGGATGCGAATGCCCTGGCGGCGGGCCCGGCTCGCCGCCGCCCGCACCTCGTCCTCGTCGCCCAGGCCCGTCTGGTGGCCGTCCGACACCAGGGCCAGCACCCGCCGCCGACCCTGGGCCGGCCCCAGCACCGCCGCCCCCGCATCCAAGGCCCTGTCCAAGGCCGTCAACCGCCCCGGCCGGATGCCGCGGAGCGCCGCCAGGAGCAGCGCGCGGTCGGCGGTCAGGCCGCTGACCAGGTCGGCCCGGGTGTCGAAGGCCAAGAGGGCCACCCGGTCGCGCTCCAGGTTCACGTTCTGGACGAAGGACACGGCCTGCTCCAGGGTCAGGGCCAGGCCGCTGGACCCCATGCTGGTCGAGCGGTCGATGGCCAGGACGATGTCCGCCGCCTGCTCCGAATGCTGGCAGGCCGGGCGGCCCGCCCAGGGCAGGTAGAGGCGGCGCACCCGCTCCTGCCCGCCGTAGCTGCAGGGATTGACCGCCAGCACTGCCGGCTCGGCGATGCGCGCGTCGGCCTCGCGGCCCCGGTCGTCGCGCAGGCGCAGGCGCATGTCCTGGCCCAGGCTGTATAGCCCGCTGCGCAGCGCCAGGACCCTGATGGGCAGGCTGAGGCCCTCCGGCGGCAAGGGACCGAGCTGCAGGAGGCCGCTCGGATCGGCATCGTTCGGCAGCGATCCGGCCTGCGGCACGGGCGCGCCGCGCAGATCCGACCCCAGGCGCGGCTCCAGGGTCAAGGCCACCACCTGGCTCTGCCCGCCGTCCGCCTCGCGCGGGCAGGAGGACGAGACATGGAGCGTCAGGGTCACCGCCTGCAGGGGGCAGACCAGCTTGTTGTCCAACTCCAAGCGGGTCAGCAAGCGGCAGGGACTGCCGGCGGGGCTGCTGCCTTCCTGGGCCAGGCCGGCGGGCAGGCGCCCGAGACCCCAACCCAGGCCCAGGGCCAGCAGGATCGCCGCGGCGATCGAGCGGACGCGGAGCGAGGGGCGGGGAGAGACCTTCATGACATGGCGCTCACGATGCCTGAGGATACCATGAGAGGCGGCGGATGGTTCACGGCAGCAGCGCCGGTGGCTCCGGCGTCCCGGCCTCCAGGGTCGGCGGCGTGGCCGTGGGGTTCGGGCATTCCGCCACGCCGATGCCCCAGCGTAGCACGGCACCGTCGTCTTCGGGGCCGAGACGCTGCTGCTTGCCAGGACTGTCGGGGCAGGAGGCCAGGCTGCCGTCCTCCGGCAACCCTATCGACAGGGTCACGGTGATGGGCAAGCTGCCGCAGATCCTGAGGCCGTCCCGGCGGGCCAGCACACCGTCGGATTCGAAGAGCAGTCCTTCCTCGCCCTGACCCTCGGCGTCCACCCAGGACAGCGAAGCTCCTGGCAGGCGGAGCCCCATCGCCGCTGCCGCCGCCCGATCCGCATCGTCGAAGCGCCCGTCGCAGCCGGGGCAGGACCGCGGGCCCTCGCCGGCCAGATCCAGGAAGACCTCTGCCCGCGCCGTCAGGCAGGCGGCGGCCACCGGCTGGGAGGTGGCGGGGAGGTCCGTGGGCGCCGCGGTCGGCATCGGGGCATGCGTCGCGCCCGGCAGCGCCGTGGCTGGCTCGCGGCCGCGGCGGGGCTCCGGGGGATCGCCGCTCGCCTCGTCGATCGGGGGAGCGGTCGGCTTGCCCTCGGCCGGCCCGGGGCCTCCCGTCATCTCGTCGCCGGCCCCGCCCGCGTCGATGTTCGGCGGGCGTCCCACCCCCTGGCGGGAGCCGGGCACCCGCCGCGTGGGGCTCGGGGCGCTGCGAAGGGCGGCCGGGTCCGGCACCGAGGGCCGGATGGGCGCGACCGTCGTCGCCACCTCCGTCGCCGCCTGGCCGGTCGCCTGGGGCCGCAGTTGGGCGACCCTGGCATCCGGATGGGTCGGGGTGCCGCTGGAGGGAACGACAAAGGGGGCAGGGCCGAAGGGCCCGGCATCGGAGGAGCGCAGGCGCAGGCCGAGCCAGAGGCCCAGCAGGCCCAGGAGGGCAACAGCCGCTAGGAAGGGAATCCGGCCGAGCGCGGGCAGGGAGGCCAGAGGGCCGGTGGCGGCAACCGCCTCGGGGATGGCCAGGAGGCGGGTCTGCAGGCGGGCCGGCACGGGCAGCTCCGGCAGGCGCGCCAGGTAGGCCCGCACCTGCTCCTCCTGAATGGCGGCGGCCCGGCAGGCAGGGCAGTCCTGCAGGTGGCGGCGCAGGAGCATCTGCTCGGCCCGGTCCAGCTCGTCGCCCAGGCCCATCAGGGCTTGCACGCGCTCGCAGCTCATGCCGACCCCCGCTCCGGGCCCAGGGCCGCGCCCAGCGCCTCGCGCGCCCGCTGGCGCCGCTTGCGGGCGGCCTCCGGGGTGATGCCCAGGGTCTCTGCCACCTGCGGCGCGGTCAGGCCGGCGTACTCGAAGAGCGAGAGCACCGCCCGGTGCTCGGCCGGGATGCGCAGCATGGCCTCGTCGAGGACCACGCGGTTCAGGCGATCATCCTCGCCCTGGCCGTCGGCACGCAGGAGGTGCAGGAGGCCGCCGATGCCCCAGGGGCGCCGCTTGCGGCGGCGCAGCTCGTCCATCGCCGCGTTGGTGGCGATGCGGTAGAGCCAGGCGCGGTGGTTGGCGCCGCTGTCGAGGCGGCCCAAGGAGCGGTAGGCGCGCAGGTAGACCTCCTGGCAGAGGTCCTCGGCGACGGCGCTGTCGCCGACGATGCGCAGGAGGTGGTTGTAGATCCGCTGCTGGTAATCCCGCACCAGGCCCACGAAGAGCGATTCCAGGGCCGGATCGCGCTGGGTGAGCGCCGGGTCGCGGGCTTCGGCGGAGCTGGGGTCCAAGGCCATGACGTCCATCATCACCATGAGACGCTGGGATCGGGAAGGCTGTGACAGGTGCGACCGACGTGAACCCGGAAGGCCGTCACGGCGTACAGGGCTTGCTCGGAGCAGGAGAGGACGCCGCTGGATCGCCGTCATGGACGGCCCCTGAGGGCTCCTACCGCAGGGCTCAGGGCATGCTATAGTGGTCCGCAATCCCCGAACAGGCAAGGCCATGGCCCCCATCGTCAGCGATATCGAGCCAGAGCGTCCCGCCGATGAGCAGGCCCTCGTCGGGCGGCCCGATGGTGGCGCGCCGGACGATGCCGCCTGCGTGGCCGCCATCCTGCGCGGCGATCGGCGCGCCTTCGCCGATCTCTACCAACACCACAAGGAAGCACTCTTCCGTACGGCCATGGCCATCACGCACGAGCGGGGCGCGGCGGAGGAACTGCTGCAGGAAGGCTTCCTGCGCGCCTACCGCTTCATCGACCGCGTGCAGTTGGCGCCGGGGGCCAGCCTGCGCCCCTGGCTGCACCGCATCCTGATCAACCTCTGCTACGACTGGTGCGCGCGCCAGCGCCACGAGGCCGCGGCCGACGACGAGCTTCTGGGGCGCCTGGACTCGGGGCATCCTTCGCCGGAGCGGCAGACGGTGGACCAGGACCAGGCCCGCGGCGTGGCCGAGGCGGTGGCCCTCCTGCCCTTCAAGCAGCGCATCGTGGTCATCCTCTTCTACATGCACGACATGGACCTCCATGAGATCGCCGCCACCCTGGCCCTGCCGGCCGGCACGGTGAAGTCTCGCCTGCATTACGCTCGGGTGCGTCTCCGGGAGATCATGGAGGCCGGCAGCCGTGTCGACCTGCCGATGACGGAGCGGGTGGCCCATGCCCCCCTCGGAGGCTGAGGCCATGCGTGGCGACAACTCCTCTCTGGGCCTGGAACGCTGGCGCAGCGACGATCTGGCCGCGTGGCTGAAGGGCGGCCTGATCGACGACGCGGCCGCCCAGCCCCAGCCCCGGGTCTGGCGCGCCATCGAGCGCGAACTGTCCTCCGCCCCGGCGGCCCGTTCGGGCCTTGGGCGCCTGCATCATGCCTACGCCTCGCTGGGCTCGGCGGTGGCCATGGCCTATGTCCTGTCCTTCGGTGCCCTCTTCCTGGCCCAGCGAGCCGCCGGCGCGGCAGGCGCCTGTGCCGCGGACTGCCAGTGGGACGGTCTGTCCGAGGCCGAGACCGCCCGGCAGGCCGGCCTGGGCTATCTGGGGGCCGATGCCCATCCGGGTTGGACCTTCCGCCTGCCGCCCCCCCCGATGGACCGCGACATCCTGCGCGCCGAGCGCTACGAGCGGCGCCTGCGGGAGGAATGGGGCGAGGCGGCGCCGCAGCCGGCCGCGGGGATGGACGCGGCGGTGGTCGGCGGCATCGAGATGGACTGAGTCCGCAGCGATGATGGAAGCGCCGCCGGGAGGCTCGCCCGAGGCTGCGATGCAAGGGCCGGAGCGTCCCGCCGGGCCCCGCCGGCGTTGGGCCTGGGGCTGCTGCGGGCTTCTCCTGCTCCTGGTCTTCTGCGCCCTTTGGGGCCTGCTGTTGGCCTTCCTGCTGGACCGCGCCGCCGGCCCCGGGCCCACGGCTCCCGATCCCGCTGCGGCGCCCACGGCCGATCGCGCCGCCCTGGCCGACCGCCGGGCGGACGACGCGGCGGAGCCCGGCGCTCCGGCCGGGGAAGACGGCGGAGCGTCGGGCTCCCCCCGGCGGGGCGGCACCTTGCGCCTGGCCGGCGCCCAGCCCAGCACCCTGGACCCGGCCTTGGTGCGGGACGTCACCTCGGCGTCCTACATGGTCGAGATCTACAGTGGTCTGGTCACGCTTTCGCCGGAGCTGGAGGTGGTCCCAGACCTGGCCGAGGACTGGGAGTTGAGCGAGGACGGGCGGCGCTACACCTTCTACCTGCGCGAGGGCCTCACCTTTCACGACGGCAGCCCCCTGACCTCGGACGCCGTGGTCTTCGGCATCGAGCGGGCCTGCGACCCGGCCACGGGCTCCACGGTGGCGCCGGTCTACCTGGGGGACATCGTGGGCTGTGTCGCGAAGCTGCGGGGGGAGCGACAGACGGTCACGGGCCTCCAGAACCCGGACGAGCGCACGGTGATCATCGACATCGACGCGCCCAAGGCCTACTTCCTGGCCAAGCTCAGCTACCCCACGGCCTTCGCCCTGGACCCCCTGCAGGTGGAGCGCGACCCTGACTGGGCCAAGCAGCCCAACGGCAGCGGACCCTTCCGCCTGGCGGAATGGGTGGAGGACGAGCGCCTGGTCCTCGAGCGGCATCCGGGCTACCTCGGCGAAGGCCCCTACCTGGACCGGGTGCTCTTCGACCTGCGACCGATCGCCACCGAGACGCGCTTCGAAGCGGGGGAGTTGGATGCGATCGGTGTGAGCGGCAGCGACTTCCAGCGGGTGGCCGACCCGCTCAACCCGCTCTCGGACCTCTTGCTGGTGGGCGAGGGGGAGCTGGGCCTCAGCTACATGGCCTTCGACACCCGTGTGCCGCCCTTCGACGACGTGCAGCTGCGGCGGGCCTTCAACCTGGCGGTGGACAAGGAGCGCCTGGCCCGGGTGCTCCTGGGCGATACGGCGGTGCCGGTCTGGGGCCTCCTGCCGCCGGGCCTGCCGGGCTTCGACCCGGACCTCAGCCCCTACCGCTTCAATCCCCGGGCGGCGCAGGCGGCCCTGGCGGCCTCGCGCTACCCTGACCCGGCCGACCTGCCGCCTCTGACCCTCTACACCAGCGGCGGCGGCGGCGACCCGCTGATGGCGGCGGTGGTCGACAGCATCAACGAGGTCCTGGGGCTGGACATCCAGATCGAACAGGCCGACTGGGAGCTCTTCGAGCAGGAGCTGACGGCGGGCCGCTACCCCTTCTTCGCCCTGGGCTGGAGCGCCGACTACCCGGACGCCCAGGACTTCCTGGACGTGCTCCTGCATTCGGGGAGCGCCCTGAACCACGGCGGCTACGCCAACGGGGCGGTGGACGCCCTCCTGGAAGAAGCGCGGGTGAACCCCGACGAGGATCGGCGCCTGGAGCTCTACCAGGAGGCCGAGCGGCTGATCCTGGACGATGCCCCCTGGGTGCCCCTCTTCACCGGCCGGGAGGCCTGGCTGGTGGCCCCCCATGTCCACGGCTTCCGCATCGACCCCATCGTCCTGCCGCGCTGGCAGCAGGTGTGGTTGAGCGCCGATGGATCGGGGTTCTAGCGATCGCGGGTCCAAGCGTCGAGGTCCAGGCTGCGGGATGCCAGGCGAGTGGTGCCGTCGGACTGCCCGCCGAAGGCGTCCAGCATCTCGTGGGCCTCGATGTGGCTGGGGTTGCGGTCGTATCGGCCTTCTGGACCGCGCAATGGGGGCGCAGCGGACGGGTTCGGTGGGGTGAACGGGTCAGGCTCCTTCCGGTCAGCCCCCCCGGCCGATCATCCAGCCCATGAAGCCCAGGTAGCCTGCCAGCAGCAGGGCGCCCTCGCCGCGGCTGACGCGGAAGCCGCGCCAGGCGATGGGGCCCAGGGCCAGGCTGAAGAGGAGGAGCGCCGGCAACTCCGCCCGCAGCAACGCGGGGGCCACGGGCAGGGGCTGGAGGAGGGCGGCGGCGGCCAGGATGAGCAGGAGGTTGAAGATATTGGAGCCCACCACGTTGCCGACGGCGATGTCGGCCTCGCCGCGCCGCGCCGCGGCCAGGGACGAGGCCAGTTCGGGGAGGGAGGTGCCCACGGCCACGATGCTCAGCCCGATCAGGGTCTCACTCCAGGCCAGGCGCCGAGCCATGCCAACGGCGGCTTCCACCATCCAGTCCGCCCCCAGCACCATCAGGCCCAAGCCCCCCAGGAGGCCCAGGAAGGCCCAGCGCCGGCCCGCCTGGCTGTGCGGCCCCTCCTCCTCGGCCAGGTCGATCAGCTCGGCGCGCACGGCGGCGGACTCGCGCCGAGCCAGGCGGGCCAGGGCGCCGATGAAGAGCAGGAGGCCCAGGCCGAGGAGCGCCCCGTCGCCGCGCGACAGGCGCAGGTCCCGGGCCAGGAGCCAGGTCAGGCCGGCGGCCGCCATGAGGACGGGCAGCTCGAAGCGCAGCAGGCGCATCTGGACCTGGAGAGGGCGGAGGAGGGCACTGAGCCCCAGGATGAGGCCGATGTTGCCGATGTTGCTGCCCACGATGTTGCCCAGGGCCAGATCCGTGGTCCCCTCGGCGACCGAGCTGAGGCTGACCGCCATCTCCGGCGCCGAGGTTCCGACGCTGACCACGGTGAGCCCGATGACGAAGGGGCTGACCCCCAGCCAACGGGCGATGCCGCCCGCGCCCCAGACGAAGCGGTCGGCGCCCAGGGTGAGCAGGGCCAGGCCGAGGAAGAAGGTGAGGAGAAGGGCGATCATGCGGGGGACCTCGCGGAGGAGAGGGGGCCAGGATGGGCGATCCGGTGGAAGGCGGCCGGGCGCCCGGCCGCCGCTTGGGTGATCCAATGTTCAGGAGGTCGGGCGGTGCTCAGCTCCGTTCGCCCAGCTCCAGCCGAAGCTGCAGCCTGTCCCCCACCGCGATGCCCTCGACTTGTTGCACGCGAACCTTGATCGGCACCAGGTAGCTGCCCTGGCGCGGGAAGAGCGAGGTCGTGAAGCGCGTGCCGCCGACCTGGACCGTGGCTGGGATGACGCCCCAGCCGTAGGAGAGCTTCAGGGCCCTCGCCAGGTCCCGAACCTCTTCCCCCAAGTCCGGCGGCAGGGGGACGAAGACGTAGGGCGCGGGGCCGCGCCAGTGGATCGCCTCGGCTTCGAAGGTGAAGGTCATGGGAGGGGATTGTATCAGCGAGCCGGGCGGGGTGTCGGTCGGCCTCCGGCCCGTCCGTTGCAGGGCCTTGTGCTCCCCTGCCGGCGGCCCTTGACCTTCAAGGCGCGCCGGCGCTAAGCTGCGCCCATGGACGAAGCGCGCGGGCCGGGGCGAGGGCGAGGGCGGCGGTCAGGGATCGTTCGGCGGGCAGGGTCGATGGCCATCGGCCCGGTCGCCATCGTCGTCGGCCTGGGAATCGCCTCCATCCTGCAGGAGCCAGCGGGGCGAGCAGGACACCTGCCGGCTTCGGCCCTCGCCCAGTCGGCCGGCGGCCCGCGGCCCCTCTTCCTGCCCCTCCTGGCCCGCGCTGTCCGCTGGCCCCTGCCGGCGGCCACCTGGCCCACCCCCACGGCCGGTCCGGGGGATCCCGGTGCGACCCCGGGCCGCCAGCCGACGGCGACCCTGGCCGCCACGTTGACGGTCGCAGCGACGGAGACAGTCGACACGAGACCCACGGCCGCCGCCTCGGCCACCACTGCAGCGCCGGCGGGGCGCCCCTGGCCGGACAGCCGGCGGGGCATCCTGATCTTCAACGACCAGCTGCCGGGCCTGGGCAACCTGACCGAGGCCCAGATCCGCTTTGCCGTGACCCATTACGTGGGCACCCAGAAGCTGACCCGCCCGGACGCCGACCGCCTGCGGGCCCTGAACCCGGACTTCCTCATCCTCCACTACCGCCTGGGCATGGGCCTGGGCTACCGTGCGGCGGAAGGCGACTGCCGGCCCACCGGCGACTGGCTGCAGATCGTCGACGGCGCGCGCTGGGTGCGCGAATGGCCGGCCGAGGAGTTGCTGCGACCTACGTGGTTCTACGCTCACGGGGGGGAGGAGCGGGTCTTCTTCTGCCCCAACGGTTGGTACCTGATGGACCTGGACGATGCGGGCTACAGGGACTGGTGGATGGGCGCGGTGCTGCGCCAGCTGGCCGACAACGACGACGACGGGCTCTTCGCCGACTCCCTCTCCGTGCCCAACCTCTTCGGCGGCGGCGTCTGGCGGCCCCGCCTGCCCGACATCGACGCTGCCTTCGAGGCCGACTGGGCACGGCGCATCGACGCTTGGCTGGCGGAGCTCAAGGCGCGCATGGGTCCGCGCTACGCCCTCCTGCCCAACGCAGGCAACTGGGTGAACAGCCGCGACCCGGTCCGCTACGCCGCCGCTGACGGGGTGATGGTCGAGGGCTTCGCCAGCTGGGGCCCGGGGCGGCTCTATCACCCGGCGGACTGGCGCCTGCAGATGGACCGCGTGCTGGCCATGACGGCGGCGGGCGGCATCCTCATCGCCCAGAGCTACCCGGACGCGGCCGACGTGGAGCACCGGATGTTCACCGTGGCCAGCTACCTCCTGGTCAAGGGCCGGCGCAGCTACCTGAACCAGGAGTACGCCATGGCCCCCGAATGGTGGCCGGAGTATGACCTGCCGGTGGGTGCCTACCTGGCCGAGCCGCCGGCCAGGGTGGACGAACTCCTGGACCCGGCCACGGGTGTCTACCGCCGCGACTACGAGGGGGCGATGGTCCTGGTGAACCCGGGGCCCGACACGCGGCGGATCACGCTCGACGCGCCCCGCTGGCACCTGAGGCCGAGCGGCGGGGGGCTGGTTCCGCCCGACGGCCGCCTGCCGGCCGGATGGACGCTGAGCGGCCCCGTGGTCCGGGAGCTGACGTTGGCCCCGGGGCAGGGGGCGGTGCTGGCGGCGCCGCCGACGCCGCCGGCGGCACAAGGGAGTCGCTTGCCGTCGCCTTAGCGCCGCGCCGACCTTCGGTCCTCCGGCGTGGACGCGGGGACTGGAAGGCCTGCCTTTGCAACCCTGCTGCACGGGACCATCATTCGGTGCTGGCCGGTCGCCGGAGGCCCTTCCGGCGGAACGCGGCCGCCCTCAGGTAGGCCGCCCCATGAATTGCCTCGACGCCCGCCGCTCCGGACTGCTCCCCGCGCTCCTCCTGTTCACGGCCCTCCGGGCGTCTTCGGCCATGCTCTTCGCCCAGGCCGAGGAGCCCCTCCCCAACCCCGACCGCCGCCTCCTCTCCTCCGGCCAGACCGAGGGCTGGCGGGGCGACGTGTCCCAAGCGGCCGAGGGCAACGGCGACGACGGGGACCTGGTCCGCGGGCGCTTGCACGAATGGCCGGAGCGTCTGGCCTGGCCACCGGCCGACGAGGCCGACAACGTGGTGCTGGACCTCCAGACCGGGCTGATGTGGGTGCGGGACCTGGCGCGGGCCTTCCGCGCGCCGGGCACCGGGCCCGAGGGGCCGAACGCCGCCATGGTGTGGGAAGCAGCCCGTCGGGCGGTCGCCGCGCTGGACCATGCCGGCTACAGCGACTGGCGCCTGCCCAACGTCCACGAACTGCAGAGCCTGGTGGACTTCGGCCGCGCCCTGCCCGCCTGGGAGACAGCGGCCTTCGGGCCTTCGCTGGACGCCGTGGCCAGTCCCTACTTCTGGACCGCCACCACCAGCCCCTCGCAGCCCGACGAGGCCTACTACGTCAACTTCGTGGACGGCCACGCCCATCCCTGGCACAAGGCCCTCGCCTTCTCCGTGCGTCCCGTGCGCGATGCCGGTACGCTGGACCCGGCGCTCCTCCTGCAGACCGGGCAGCGGCACAGCTACCAAGGCGAATGGCCCGTGGACCCGCCGCAGGGCGAGGACGACGGCCACCTGCGGCGCGGCGAGGAGCCCCGCTACCGCTTTGCCCAGAGCGGGCCGATCGACCGGGCGGCCGAGAACCTGGCCACGGACCTGAACAGCGGGCTGATGTGGCTGCGCGATCCCCTGCTGCTGGACGGCCAGGACAGTGGGCCCGATGCGGTGGGCGGCAACGTGGGCCTCCGTAGCCCCCAGGGCTGGCAGGCCGCCATCGAAGCCTGCATCGCCCTGGACTACGGCGGATACGACGACTGGCGCCTGCCCAACGTGCAGGAGCTGCTCAGCATCACCCAGTTCGGCCAAAGGCTCATCTCGCAGGACGCGGAGGCCTTCCCCCACCCCCTCCCGGGCGGCGGGGCCGTGCACGACATCGACAGCCGGGCGCGCTGGTGGACCTCCACCACCTCGGTGCGCGGGAAGGAGGGCGGGCCGGGGCAGGACGAGGCCTGGTTCATCACCGACCAGCCGCCCATCACCCGCCACCACGTCAACGCCCGCACCCGGCCCGCCAAGGCCCACCCCGCCTTCGTCCGCTGCGTCCGCGATGCCCGGCCCAGCAGCGCGCCCGACGGCTGGCGGCCTGAGGTCCGCGGCACGGCCGACTGGGGCGCCTTGACGATTCCTGCCAACCAGGGCGGGCGCCTGGGCAAGTTCCTGCTGGCGGCCGCGCCCGGTGGATCGGCCGAAGACCTGCCCTTCGCGGCCGCCTTCCAGGACGTGGGCCGCTTTCCCCTGCACCTGGACTTCCTGCGCGCCGCTTTCCCGGAGCGCTTCGGGGCCCTCGACGAGGAGGCGTACGGCGGCCTGGCGGCGCGGCGGGCCACCCGGCGGCTCTGGGCCGGCGGCCTCAGGACCTTCGGCGATGCCGCCGGCCGCCCCGTCCACGGCTTCGACCTCTACGTCGACGCCGCCGACCCGGCCGAGCGGCCGCGCCTGGAGGAGGTGCGAGCCGTCTGCCGCGCCCTGGGCCGGGCCTTCCGCCGCCGACCCCTGGCCTACAGCCCCAGCCAGCCGGAGGCCATCCGCGATGCCGCCGCCTGGCCGCCCCTCCCCTGCCCCCTGAGCTTTCCCCAGCCCGCGCCCGACCCCGGCTACACCGCCTACACCCTGGGCGAGACCTACGGGACGGTGCGGGTGCTGGCCGTGGAGCAGTTGGCCGAGGCCGCGCTCTCCTGGCAGGACATCGTGGTCCTGGACCGGGCGCCCACCGACCTGGCCCAGGTGGTGGGGGCCGTCCTGACCGGCTCGGTCCAGGGCGAGCTGTCCCACCTGGCCGTGCGCCTGGCGCGACGCGGCACGCCCAACGCCTACCTGGCCGGCGCCCCCGAGCAGCTGCGCGCCCTGGAGGGCCGGCTGGTGCGGCTGACGATCGGTCGCGATGCCTGGCAGGTGAAGGGGGACGTGGACCCCGCCGAGGCCCAGGCCTTCTGGGAGCGCCTCCGCCCCGCCCCGCTGGCGGTCCTTCCGCCGGACCTCAGCGAGGACGCCGTGCTGCCCCTGGAGGCGCTGGCGATGCGCGAGGAGGGCGGCCTGCGGCTGGCCGGCGCCAAGGCGGCCAACCTGGCGCGCCTGGGGCCGCTGCTGCCCGAGCGGCATCGGGCGACCGGCCTGGCCATCCCCTTCCGGCATTACGACCGCTTCCTGCGCCAGAACAGCATCCGCGACGATGCCGTCTCCCCCCTGACCCGCACCCTGGACCTGCACCTGGCCGACCTCCTGGCCGATGCCCGCTTCCAGACCGACCCGGCCTGGCGGGCGGCGCGGCTGGCGCGCCTGCGCGCGGCCATGCGGGACGGCGACAGCCTGGTCCCCGATGAGACCGTGGCCGCCATCGCCGCGGCCATCCGGTCGGTCTTCGGCGAGGGGCGCATGGTCCGCTTCCGCTCCTCGTCCAACATCGAGGACGGCCTGATCTTCAGCGGCGCCGGCCTCTACGACTCCACCTCGGTCTGCGTGGCCGACGGGGAGGACGGCGACAGCCAGGGGCCCTCGCGCTGCGCCCCGGCGCAGCCGGAGGAGCGGACCATCCGCCGCGGGCTCCGGCGGGTCTGGGCCAGCCTGTGGAGCGACCGGGCGGTCAGCGAGCGGGCCTGGTACGGCATGGACCAGAGCCGGGCCGCGATGGGCATCCTGGTCTCGCCGGCCTTCCTGGACGAAGTGGCCGGGGGGGTGGCCTTCACCGGCAACCCGCTCAGCCCCGCGGCCGACGAGCTGGTGGTCAACGTGCAGCCGGGCGAGGCCTCGGTGGTGCTGCCCGAGCCGGGGGCGGTGCCGGAGCGGGACGTGCTGGAGGTCAGGGGCGGCCGGGTGGCGCGCATCCGGCGGGAACAGGCCTCCTCGCTGCTCCCGCCGGGGGCCCAGGTGCTCAGCGACGTCCAACTGCATCGCCTGGGCGAGCTGCTGCTCCAGCTGCGCAGCCGCTACCCGGTGAACCCCGAGGGCCAGGATCCGGCCCGGATCTTCCTGGACCTGGAGTTCAAGCTGACCCCGGAAGGCGAGCTGGTCTTCAAGCAGGTGCGGCCCTTCCTGGCCGCCCCGGCGGAGGGACGCTCGCCGGAGGGCTTCGTCCGCCTGCTGGTGCCGGGCGATGCGCCGGGCCCGGGCGGCGAGCGGCGAGCGCTGGACCTCTGCAGCGCCTGGCGCGAGGGGGGCAGGGTGGAAGAGGAGGCGGCGAACCTGGTGCAGGCCCGGCTGCCGGCGGGCGAACTGACCTTGCCGCTCATGGATGCCGCGCTGGCCCAGGGGCTGTGGGAGTCACCGCGCCTGGGCCCGGAGGGGGCGCCGGCCGCGCCCGCGGCGGTGGCCGCGCTCCGGCTGCGTCCGGTGGCGGGGCGGCCGGAGCTGCGTCACCTGAGCCTCAGCCAGCCCTACCGCGCGGCGGGGCGGGCCATCTCCCTCAGCCTGGAGCTGCCGGACCTGCGCGCCGCCGAGCCCAACCTGCGGCGCCTGGACGAGGCCCAGCTCCTGCAGCAAGCCCCCCTCTTGGCCCAGGTGGAAGGCGGCCCTCCCGCCCGCCTGCAGCCCTGCGGCCTGCCCGGCCTGCCCGCCGAACAGCTGCGCCTGGACCTGGGCGAGGCGGGCCGGGTCTTCCTCACCCTGCGCTACGGCCCGGGCCGCGGCCTTCTGCCCTACGCCCCGGCCGCCCTGTCCGCCGCCTGGCTGGACCTGCGCCTGGAAGGCCGCCCCCAGCAGCGCCGCCTGACCGCCCCCACTCACCTCAGCTACGACGCCGCCCGCCACAACTGGAACGAGCAGCTGCTGCTGCGCCTGGACCCGCCCCTGGCCGGCGCCGCCGCCCTCCTCTTGACCGCCCGCGGCATCCCCGGCCGCCCCGGCGAGACCTGGACCGCCCAGCTGCTGGGCCCGGACGGCGAGCGGCTGCGACAGCTGCCGGTGACAGGCGCGAGCCGGCTGGCGGCGCGTGCTGAGGGGGGGCGGGTGTGGCTGCCTTGGGTGGGGAAGTAGCGGAAGGGGGGCCTAGGCAAGAGGGTAGCAGATTGCACCGATTCGAAGTCAAGGTTAGAATCGGTGCAATCGCCTGCCTGTCCGGAGGGTCTCAGCCTTGATCGACCGCAACCTAGCACCGCTCTTGCTTTCCAAGGCCGCCGAGTACCCGATCGTCACGGTCACCGGCCCGCGCCAAAGCGGGAAGACCACGCTCTGCCGAGCCGTATTCCCGGACAAGGCCTATGTTTCGCTGGAGGGCTTGAATGCGCGGCGCGCGGCGCAAGAGGATCCGCAGGCCTTTCTGCAAAGGTACAAGGAAGGCGCGGTGTTCGACGAGGTGCAGCACGTGCCTGACTTGGTGAGCTACCTGCAAGTCGAGGTAGACCAGGACAAGCGTCGCGGCCGCTTCATCCTTACCGGATCACAGCACTTCGACCTCAGCCGGACGATCAATCAGTCATTGGCCGGGCGCACCGGCGTGCTGCACCTGTTGCCCTTGTCGCTGGACGAGATACTGCGATTCCCGAAGGTGCCATCGGGACTCTTCGAGACCATGGTCACAGGGGGCTACCCGCGCATCTACGACGAGGGCATCGCCCCATCGAGCTGGTTGGATGACTACGTGCGCACCTTCATCGAGCGGGACGTGCGTGAGATCCTCAACGTCGGCAACCTTCAGGCGTTCCATGCCTTCATGCGACTGTGTGCTGGCCGGAGCGGGCAGGAACTCAACCTCTCGGACCTCGGGGCGGACGCCGGCGTCAGCTTTCAGACCGCCAAGGCGTGGCTGTCCGTGCTTGAGGCCAGCTTCATCGTGTTTCGCCTGGCGAGCTGGCATCGCAACGTGCGCAAACGCTGGGTCAAGGCGCCCAAGCTCCACTTTGTGGACACTGGACTCCTGTGTTACCTGCTCGGGATTCAAGAGGCCGGTCAACTCGAGACGCATCCGCTTCGCGGTGCCATCTTCGAGACCTGGGTGGCTGCGGAGGCCTTCAAGTGGCGGGCGCAACGCGGTCGGCATCCGTATCTGTACCACCTGCGGGCCGTGCGGGGCCCGGAGGTCGATCTGGTCGTCGATGCGGGCACGCAGCTCATCCTGGCCGAGGCCAAGTCCGGGAGCGCAGTATCGCCGGAGACCGTGAAGCAGTTGGAGGCCCTGGTGGCAGACTGGGGCACCGATGCCCAACACCAGCGACTCCTTCCCCGGGTGGTCTACGGTGGCGCAGAGACCTATCGCTGGCGCGAGGTGGATGTGCTCGCCTGGCGCGACATCC
>WBZV01000448.1_pt1 | contig 24821 bp, 30 predicted proteins | sample 5204221 | NCBI WGS metagenome assembly WBZV01 (sample SAMN12344360, study PRJNA552823) | activated sludge metagenome | biome: Activated sludge suspended growth; feature: Nitrification reactor; material: Wastewater; isolation source: activated sludge from nitrification reactor of wastewater...
GTATGGGTCTTGCGCTGGCTCCACTGCCACGGGCTCGGGCTCGTCGTCGTCATCGTCCACAAGCCGCGCTTCGATCGGGCTCGTCCACTTCCCCGCTGGCACCATCGCCGGCGGTCGGTAAATCGCCCGCGGCCCGTGCTCGCGCTGGATCTTGGCCAGCAGTTCGTCTAGGGCGTCGGGCATGTGGCACCGAGTTTCAGTTGCTGCGGTTTGCTCGGCGAGAATAGAGAGCCCTGCCGCGTGGTGTTCTCGATCCTGCGCTTCGAGAACCGTCTCGCCCTCGTCGGTGAAGTCCGTCACGAGTTGGCGCAGCACCCGCGCACCGGGCAGAGGGACCACAGCGGCAGACGTTCCCCGCGCGCGTGCTGCTGCGCGATGTGTTCGGCGAGGGCGGTCATTGCCCAACCATCGCCGCGCGCTTTGTCGCCCGCGCGTGCGCCACACCGGCCAGCGCCTGGAACGCGGCCATCGACTGACCCAGGGCGACCGACTCCTGCGCCGCGCTGAATAGCTGGAACGTCGCGCGATCGATCGACGGCGGTATGGTTTTGGCTTCGGGCTCCGGGGCGTCGGGCTCAAGCGGGCGAACGATCGGGGTCCAGCCGGCGCAGCACTTCACTTGTGCGTCGTTCAGTTCCCCACCATCTGCATCCACCCAAACCCCACCGACCTCGTAGGCGTGCCAAAACACCCGGTCCGGCACATTGGTCTGTATCTTTGGCCAAACATGTACCCAGTCCGCATTCGGCGGCGCCTCGCTCATCGGTCGCATGCGCTCGGTCATCACACCCTCCTCTGACTCGGCCCGTCGAAATGCACGGCCACCGCTTGCAGGCGTCGCCCTTTGACTTCGCGCGTCGCCGTCAGCCGATCCTGCGCGCGTAAAAAGGAATCTCCGCCCGTGTCTCCGCGCAGGTTCGTTGTCGCCACGATTTGGCCCGCGTACCCGTCGAGGATCGTGCTCAGCGTCGCGAAGATCCGCTCGTTGTCGCGCTCGTCTCGCGCGCCCAAGTCGTCGAAGAAAAGCAGAGCCTGTCTCTGCCAGCGCGCGATCGTCTTGTCCGCTACGTCCTGCGCTGCTCCGTCAAAGCTGGCCTGACCGACCGCAACGCGCAGCAGCTCCGGCGAGGTCACACGGCGCGCGCTCCGGCCCTCCCACAGCGCCGAGAACAGCGCACCGAGCCCGATCCGCGTCTTGCCCAAACCGCGCTCGCCGTGCAGCAGCAGGTGATAGCCAGAGCCCCAGCCGATCGCGGCCAGATCCTGCACCCGGCGCAGCGCCTGGCCTGGGCCCTGATAGTCCGTGCGCGTGCCTTCGAGCAGCACGCGGTGGATCGGCTCGCGCGCTGCATCGCGGCCCGCCGCATACCCCACCAGATCCAGCGCAGCAGACAGCTCAGCGCGCGCGGCGTGATACCCCCGCAGCGGACACGCGCGACTGGCTGGCTGCTCTTTGCCGTAGCGGTCGAGGATCATCGACGAGTGCCAGCCGCTTTCACAGGTCTCGTCCGCGCGCGCCTTCGGGCACATCGCCCGCGGCTTGCCGGGCACTACCTCGATCGCGTCTGCCATCTCCTGCACAATCTCTGTCAGCTCGGGCTGAATCGGCGTGGGCACTCCGACGCGTTGGTTCGCGTGCTGGCTACGCTGCGCCTGACACGCCGCGATCTTCTTTTGCACTAGCCCCGGCTGCTCATCACACAGCGTGTCGTTGATTTCATCGCGCCCAGGAAGCGTCCAGTATCCGTCGGCTAGCTCAAAACCAAGCTGCCCGAGTCGGTCGCGCAGGTAGGCGCCTGCTTTGGTGTGGCTGGTCATCTCTACGCCCTCCCCGCCGGCAGCCAGCCCGACCCGCCGCAGTGCTGACAGTCCAGCCAGCCGCCGAATGTGAGCGGCATCCCGCAGCGCTGCGTCGCGTTCTTCGCGGTCCTGGTGTTGAGCCACCATCCGCAGCGCCGGTGACGCTTCGCCGGCAGCGCGCCGGAGCCGTCGCATCGCGGGGCCGCACCCAGAGCTTTCCGCATGCTGTTTAGGCAGTGCTGCGCACCAATCTCACGGGCGGTTTGCAGATCGTCATCACGCCATGCCCCACCGATACGGTCGCCATTGGGTAGATGAACGGTCCACATTGCCATCCATCTCCCAGTGAAGCCGTTGCATGGTTCGGTTGCGATTCGCTTAGACTGGTACAGTCGTAATCTTGCCAAGCGTACCCAGCCGACCAATTGACGTATTGCTGACCGTGGCTTGTCGCACCCAGGGCACCCCGGGCACGGTCGCAGGCGCTCGCCGAGGCGGTACAACGCGCGGGCCTCCCAGTAATCCAGGCGATAGTTATGCAGCGGATGATCCTCGCGCTGCATCTCGCGCAGCACTGCCCTCTTGCGCGCGCCCTGCGTTGCGCCGACGAGCGAGCGGGGAGAGAAGGGGCGGGGAGGCATGACTACCGGATCGCGCCCCCAGAACTCGACGAAGATCAGTTTGCGCGCCCTACCTGCGCTGGTCTCTCTCGCGCGTTCCCGCACAACATCAGATCCGCGTTGCCGAAACCGCGCATTCATCTTTCTGAAACGACGACGACCGCTTGGCTTCACGGCTTCACCTCTCGCGCCTCAAAGCAGGGGCAAGCGGTTGCGTCGCTTCCAGCCCACACGCTCGTCCGATATCCTTGATGCACCTGCACCATGGGCACAGTCGCAGCCGGGTAGGCGCACTCCCCCGGATGCACTCGCAGCAAAAGCGGCTTTTTGCGGTGCTGGCTCATCAGTGGCGGCGGGATCTTGCTGTGCTTGCAGCCTCCGCAGGTCTGGCTCATGGCTTCACCGGCAGCGGAAGGAAGTGGGTAGGCGCGTGGGTTTCGCAGCCCTCGGGTTCGCCGTGCCTGCGCCAGCCGCCCAGGCGCCATTGCAAGCCATCCGCCGGCGCGTCTTGCCGATCCGGCCACAGCCCCACGATCCACGTCCCATCCTTCGGCGCCTCCTCGATTGGTCGCGGCGTCGTCAGGCGGGCGAGTTCGGCGCGGGCCTCGTCGCGCTCGGCTTCCGCCTTTTGGCGCCTCTCCATCTCAATGTCCATCCAAGCCCGAAAGCCACTGGCGCGCCCCTCAGCGTTCGTCGCGTCGCAAATCAGCGCCCAGCCCATGGCCCGCAGTTGGTCGAGTTCCTCGGCGTGGAACTGCTTCTCCTGGTCGAGAGACGCCATCGCTCGCGCTCGGTCCTCTTTGCGATCGCGCTCCTCTTCATCGAGTCGCCGGGACACGTCGCAATAGGCGCGGTAGGCCATCAGCCGCCGACTCTCCAACTCTCGGCATTCTTCCTCGCGAGCGGTCAGCTGCGCGCGCAGGTCTTCGCGCTCCGTGGTCAGCCGCTCAAGGGAAGCCTGCATCGCCCTCAGCGCGTCGAGAACAAGCGGAGCCAGCCAGTGCCACCTATGCAACTTGTCAAACTTGGTGACCACTTGATCTGGGCCTGACGGCAGCAGCGCTTCCACTTCCGCGATCAGCTGTTCTGGTGTCATGCCTTTTGCTCCGATCCTGTGTCGCACAGCCCCCACCGAATGCAGCCGTCGTTATGGGCGGCAAAAAGCAACTCCTGCCGATCCTCCTCGCGACCGCCGCGGATCGTCCGTGACCACTCGACGACGCGATCAATCGGCCAAGGCTCACCAGCCCCACCAAGCGGGGCCTGAAAAAACGCTGGTCGCCCGTACCCAAGACTCTCAAAAGTCTCGCCCTTGGCCGCATAGCGCGCCGCCGCGAGGTCTGATACGTCGGCCTCTAGCTCGCGTAACAACTCGATCCGCTCTGGGTCCGAGTCTGCAATGTGCCTGATCTCGGACTTGCGCGCGTAGATACACGGCCAGCAACCAACGCGTGATGCGCCCTGCAGGTACAATGGGTTCGGCGCCAGCCCATGGCGCTGGTGGATCTCGATGACCTCGCGCTCGCTCCATGCAATAAGCGGGCGCCAGACATCGCAATCCAGGTCGCTGGAGTGCTCCCATTCGAGTAGATGACTTCGCGCTGTCGATTCCGCGGCGCGGATTCCGACGGTGTTAACGATCTCTTCGCCAGCGTCCTGACGCTTGGCGATGTAGTCGCGAATCACAAACGCCTTTGTTTCCTGCGTGCAGAAACGCCGCCGTTTCGACGGAAACATGCCCTTGTGCAGAATGCGCGCGATCATCGCGGAGCCCGACTCCAGCGCGGCCCTCACCCGCGGGCGAAGTGAATCGAGCGGCACATCAACAGCGGATGACGCCTTGATCTCGGCGATCGGCCCCAGCTTCGCGGCCAGCGGCCCACGCAGGTACTGATAGGTAATCGCGTGCTCCCAGCCCGTGTCGATGAACACGCGGTCGTGATCAATCCCCTGCTCTGTGAGCCAGAGCGACGTCGCCGCGGAATCCTTGCCGCCACTAATACTCGCGACAACGCGGCGCCCATCGAGGCGGTCGATTAGCTCTTGGCTGGCCATCTACCACCCCTGCGAAGGCTTGAGGTTCTGCGGCGTCCTGCTCTTGTTCTTGCCAAGCACTGGCCGGCCCTGGGCGTCCCACTGCCGCGCTTGAGCCACCGCCTCGGCGGGGTCCGCAAGCACGCGCTCGCGGGCGCCAGTGCGCGCCCAGGCAAAGCCGCCCGCGTTGACGTAGTCCGCCACCAGCAAAATATCATCGCCGGTCAGCTTGTTGTCGCTGCAGTCGCGCGCAAGCTGGGCTTCCTGCTTGTGCGAGAGACCCGTGTCCGTAATCCCGCACACCCCTGCAAGCTGGGGGCAGCGCTCGGTGACGGCTCGCCAGGTTCTGCCGAGAGTCGATACAGCAGCAGCAGGCGCGCGGACTCCAGCGTCCGCGCCGACATCTCCGACAAGCCGCAGACTAGCACCGTCTCGCCGCTGCCCGACACGCGCAGCACCTGGATCCGCCGCGCATGGCCCCGGCGCAGATGCTGCGTTGCTCGTCCCGTCCGTAGCTCCCAAATCTGCCCCGAAGTGATCATCTTGTCCCCCAGAGAGGATCGAGAGGAACGCCGCCGGCTCGTTTGGCGACGGATTGCGACGGCGCTCCTCCCGAAGTGGTTGCACTGGCTCACAGGCCAGCGTGTAGTCGATGAAGTCTGGTGTCTGCTCAGTCACGACAGCCATCCCTGGCAGCGTGAGCTGCCCTGCTTGCTCCTCGGTCTCCGGCAGCGCCCGCAGCCGCACGCCCAGCGCCTCCCGCACGCGCTCGAGGAGCGTCCTGTCCACGATGTGCCGCCCGCGATGCCGCGCACGCTCCGGCTCGGCGCGCTCGCACAGCGCCAAGAGATCCGCCTTGGCTCGCTCTACCACCGCGCTCGATGGCAGGCACGCGACCTGCTGCGCAAGCTGCTCAACCTGCCGCACGTTGCTCGGCGCCTGCGCGGTCAGAGACTGCGCCGCCGGGACGTACAGCACGCGCGCCGCCCGGTCCACCTGCACCAGCCCAGCGCGCTCAAGCTCTGCCAGGCCCGCGGCGATCTCAAGCAGCGGGATCTCTGCCGCTAGCACCGCCTCCACGGAGGTCCCGCGCAGCACGGACAGCCCGCGGATCACCCACTGCTGCCGGAGCAGCAGGAGCCACGGGTAAAGACCGACAGCCGCAGCGCTCAGCCCAACCAGCTTGGGGTCGTCTGCCAAGCCAATGGGCGCCACAGTATGGCGTCCGGCGCGCGTCGAGGATGGGGCCTCTCGGCGCGAGGGCGTTTCAGGGAGGGGAGCGGCGATTTCAAGCGCTGCGGCCATCGGTAGGGATGAGCCTGCCTGATAGCGCACATCTCGTCAACAAAAAACTGTGGATTATTGTTTTCTCGTCGGTGTTGATCTGCTGGTCTTGGTGCGGCAGGGTGGCCTTCATGGACCCCAAACCGCACATGTCAGACCGCGATCTGCACCGCCTGATCCACGGCGAGCCCGCCACACGCAGCGCGCCCGCGGCGCCACCCACAGCCCCGCCGCAGCGTCGCAAGGACCTCGCCCTTGCCGTCGCCCTGTGCTTCTTCTTCGGCCCGCTGGGGCTGCTCTATAGCTCGCCAGTGGGCGCGATCGTCCTGGCGCTGGCAGCGGTGCCGATCTGCCTGATCAGCTTCGGCCTGGGCCTGATCGGCGTCTACCTCCTCGCAATCGCCTGGGCGGTCTGGGCTGTCCAAAAGCACAACGCAGGCTCATGGCACGCTGCTTGCAACGCGCGCGGGTAGACGGCGAGAACTAGGTATTTTGTGTCAGAAAAGACAAAGCTTGGCGAAGGGTAAATAGTAACCTATAAGCCTTAAAATTACGTGCTTTGCTGTATGGTAGTTTGTAGATTGGCTGGATGGGTGAGCCGGAGTAGCCAGGAAGTGGGGGGGCGAGCAAGCAGCGGGACAGTCGGGACACTTCCATGCTGTCCCGTCGGTGTGGCTGGAAAAAATGCTGTCCCGTGGCGTGGGACAGGCCGGGACAGTCGGGACACTTCGGCTAGGGCGGGCGGCTGTCGACCTGGGTTGTGCGACAAAGACGAAAACGAAGACGAAAACGGAGCCGAAGCGGGGCTGAGGTGGGGCGATTCAGGGGCGGGCGGCTGTCTGGGCCAAGCCGGAAGAGTCACCGCTGCCGGGGAGGCCAGGGAGGGCCGGTCAGAAAGACCAAGAGGGATCGCCGGCAAGGCGGCGGGCAGGCAGTGCGGCGAGAGAGGAGCTTGAGCGGGGCCCGGTGTCCGACTTCTGCGGTCGGCGCGGTGGGCGCTTTCGGTCTGTCGCTGCGCATCGACACTGACCGTCGCGGCAGATGCAGCCGGGCCCGCAGTCGGCGGATTTGTCGCAGCGCTCCGTGTTGCCGTCCTCAGCAACGGTCGCACCTTGCGCCAGTGGCAGGCCGATCGCTGCGCCAGACAGCACCAGCAGCAGGACGCCCAGGCGCGTCAGGTCCTGGCCGGGCGGGGGCGGCGGGTTGCTGCGGATTACGTCGCGCGCCTCTTCGCTTGGAGCTGCAGCCAGCGCAGCGTTGAAGGCCTGCACGTCACGGACACGCAGACGCCAGGCTACAAAGCGCAGCAGCAAGCCAACCAACGCCAGCGCGGCGCCGGCAATCGGGGCGTGGTCAATCAGGACAGGCCAAGGTATCTCGCTCACTGTGGCACCTCATATCGATTGGCCCGCAGCCAGTCGCGAGCACGCTGACCAGCAAGATCACGGCGCGGGTTGGTGGGCGCGGCCAACTCCCCGCCGGCCTGCGGCTGACTGCCGGGGAGCGTTGCGGCCAGCTTGGTGATCAGACACACGCCAGCACCGCCAAGCTCGGCCACCAGATCAGCCACCGCGGTATCCCAGGCGCCCGACTCGCCGGCCAGGGCTCGGAAGCCGCGGTCGAGATTGGACGCGACAAGGCGCTTGACCGCGGGCGCTCCGCAGTCGGTTAGGATCGGGCGCAGGCTGGCGCAGCCCGATAACGCGAGGCAGAGCAAAAGCAAGCGAGTCATGAGCCCTCCGGTGTGATTTCCAGCCGCAGCGCAGCGTTACAGCCACTTGGCAAACTCACGCGCACGCTGGCTATGCTCGACAGAGCACTGGACACGTACAAAGTGCCGACGCGCAGTTGATACTGCACGCGATCCAACGTCAGCGTGCCCTGCTGGCACGATGATTCCAGCAGCGCCCCCACTGAGGACCGCTGCGGCAGACTCTTGGTCAGGTGCAGATCTACCGGCCCACGGATGGCACCTGTAGTGCTTTTGCCGCAGGCGTCCCGCTGCAGCACAATGGCACCACCCCAAACTTGCCAACCGCCCAAGTCGTCCCAAGCGGGACACGTCAGAGGAGCTGGGCTCGCACACCCGTAAAGCAGCAGCAACCAAAGAACGGCTCTCATGGCTGCACCACTGCAGCGGCATTTGGCTGCACTTGTCCGTGGCCGGCTCTGGGATGCTGGACGTCTAGCATCAAGTACAGAGACCACCCCGAGGCCTCTGCAGTCGACAGCAAATCAGCGCGCTCGTATCGGCCCACCTGCCCGCGCTCGCAGTCGTAAGAGGACGAAAACCAGTGACTGAGCGAGTCCGTGTCCAGCCAAGGGCGCGGCGCCTCGTCGGGCACCACATCGTAGACGCGCCAAGACCAGCGCCCGCAGTTGCTCAGCTCGGGCGGCATCAGGGCAGACAGGTAGCGAACTCGTCGCCCGTCTCGAAAGACGCCGTGATGCGCGCTGTTTCCGTGGCACAGGATCTGCGGCACGTCGGCAGGCCTGCAGCGATGCTCGCAGTCCCAGTCCCACAGGGCCACGCACAAGCCGTCAACGCACTCGTCGCCGGCCTGCGCACAGCGGCCATCGACGCACGCCGTGACTGGAGCGGCGTTCTCGCAGTACGGATGCAGGGGCGACAGTGGCCCCGGCTCTCCGCGAACAGCTTGCGGCACAGCGACCGGCGTGCGATGTGCGCTCGGACTGCCGCACGCAACAAGCCAGGCCACCCAGCACGGCCCGACGCTACGAAGCCAGCTTGACATAGGTCACCGCGGTGCGTCCGTCTACGTCGCTGCTGATCTCTGACACTGACCAGGCGCTGGCTTGCCGTCGAGCGCACTCTAAGCGGATCGTTGACGCGGCGCCCACAGTGAGCGTGCGGGATTGCGTCGCTGTGTTGATGTAATAGGTGCTTGTTGCCGTCCCAAAGGCAACCAATAGCTCACTGTTCGCGACGACGGCGCCAGCGGTCACGTTGTACAGGCGGCAGGTCGCGTAGGGCGCTCCGGTCGTTGATACCAGCGTGGCCTTGACTTGCGCGGTCAGCAGATACGTGCCTGACGAGGGCAGAGACACGCTGAGCCCGGTATCCTGATATGTGTCCGTGCTCGTCAGCGCGAATGCGGATCCAAGCGTCGAAGTCCCGCTGCTGGCAGTCGGAAGCGCTTGCATCGTAGGCGCAGCGCCTGTGCCGTTGCTTGTCAGCACGTGGTTAGCGGTGCCTGGGGCGATTTCGCCGATCGTTGTGCCAGCTGTCGCGACGGGGATGGATCCGACCGTCCAGGAGGCTTTATTGGTGCCTCCGTTGGCAACGGGCACCTGGCCCGTCAGGGCCGTGGCGGCGGGGATGTTGGTAAACGTGATCGACGAGCCAGAGAGTGCGTTGACCCACTGGCACCCAGTCGGCCCGCTGGCGTACAGCCACCCGGGCAGGGCAGCTCCCACGATGGCCCAGCTCGTCCCGTCTCCACAGACAGTCACGTTAGCCAGCGCGCCCGCGGTCGGTGGAAACATGCGGCCCGTCGCTGAAAACGCGAGATCATTGAACTCAACCTTGCGCAAGCCCACGAGGCCAGCGCTGCCGTTCGGTGTCGCCTGTACCAAGTTGGCCGATCCGGAAATCGGCGCTGGGCTTGGGATCGGCGTGTCGAGGTGCGATGCTCGCGTGGTGCCCTCGTAGTACTGAGTAACCGCGCGCAGCGCAGCACTAGTCGTGAGAGCGCTGTAGCGGACGACCAACCGATCGGTGGCGTCCACCGTGATGTCGCTGCTCTGCGTGTAGGACCAGATGTACTCCGTTGTGCCAACCACCAGCTCCGGAGAGTCGGAAGTGAACCGCAAGGTCTCGACCCCGCCCGTCGTCCGCGTGTACACTTGCGCGCGCAACTGCGTGACTCCGGTGTTGCTGTCGACGGCGGCAAAGTGGTGAAACCGCCAAATCCCAGACGGCAGGCGCGCTAGGCCTGGATAGCCCACGTCCGAAACGTAGGAGTCGAACACAAGAGGACCAGTCCCCGACGATACGTTGACCACTTCGGAGACTTCGGTTCCCGACGCAGGCTGCGTGCGCAGCGTCTCGTACCAGCTACGTCCGATGACACGTGGTGCAAAAACAGCGTCGTCGCCGAAAAGCTGAGACTGGTGATCGCCGTGTTGAGGTCGGCCACCTCGGAAGCCAGCGTGCCGCCCAGCGAGGCGGCACCTGCGAGGGTCGCGTAATCCGCATCGCTCACTGCTCCGGAGCCGATGCTGGCAGCGGGTATCCCGCTCGGTACGTGGCTGACATTCAGTGCGCCGCTGCAGTTCTTTGTCCCAGTGGTTCCGCTGCGGCACAGAGGAGTGAACTGCGCATGCGTGGGTGCAGCACCAAATAGAGACAGTACGCCAAGCACAAAGAGGGTCAGAGCCCAGAGTCGTGAACGCATATTCCTTCCTCGCTACTTCTGGATCTCTGACGAGACGCGGATCTGCACAGCCGTCCCATCTGAAATCCCGATCTGCTGTGTGTAGTCCCCAGAGCCGACAGAAGCCCAGTCGCCTAGACCTCCAGTCGACAGCCGAAACACGGGGCCGACCGGCAGACCTGCGATCGGCGCTGCAGATCCGTCCGGGTAAAAGTTGGCAGTGGCGCCCATCGCCGCTGACGGATGAACCACGCCGCGTATCAAGTCGCCATCACCCGACGCACCGCCAGTGCATAGCGTGATTGATCCGCCAGATACTGCCTTAGCGACCTGGCCCGATGTGATGGCGCTTGCGGCTGTAGCCTGCAGGTACGGCACACCAGCAGGTCCTGGGGGGCCAGCTGGACCTGCTGCGCCGGTCTGCTTGCGAGTTTCGAGTCCCAGCATCTCGCCCATGGTTAGCTCGTCTGCCGGCCAAAGCAAACAACGACCTGCTCAAAGTCAGTAACTGCGGGATTGACCCCGTAAGTGATCTTCACACTTCCGGTGAGCTTGTCTGCCGGGTCAATGACGCCCGTGATGGACGTGGGGCCAACGCCCACCGCCGCTGGAGCCAGGCAGGCGTAAAGCGCATTCGCGAAGACCGATGCGAAGTTGATCGTGATCTTGTTCCCGGGTCCAATCGCAACGCTGGTGACGTTCATTCCGTCGGTGAGAAAGATGCTCCCCGTGCTGGTGTTGATCGTGGCCCAGACCTTCGCTTGATTCAGCGGAAGTGCCGTGTTGGTGATTGGCGCGGTCTTGAGTGGGTTACCGTTCCCGTCGGCGACGTTGATCCATTTGAGTCTGCCCTTATCGAGTGTCGATGTCCCGCCAGCCGGATCGATCTTGAAGACCTCGACGGTTGTTGGCGTGATGAGCGCGCGATCCGTGGCGCTGGTGGCCGCAATCCAACCAGGGGTAAGAGAGCTTGCGACGCCTCCAGTGCCATCCACCTCGAGCGACTTGTAGGTCCGCCGCGTGGCTCCGGATCGCGATCCGATCGTTGCGTCGTGCAGACCGACGAACATGTCCTTGATCTGCTTCAAACTGCGGTTCACCGGAGCTGAGCCAACAGCGTTGGAGTCAGCCGTGATCCGTTTGCCATCACGCGGCAACAGTGTGCTTGCAGCCGTGGGGTCGTCATTCCAAGAGGCTGCGCCGTTGTACTGCTGCAAGTCGGCGTCCGCGGCAAAAGCAAAGTGGAGCGTGAGCGGGACAGCGAGAAGCAAAGCGGCCAGGGCAAGCAGACGAAGCGGTCTCATGATCCCTCCTTAGGGATTTACGAAGCTGGTGTTGTAGAAAGCCGACGGGACGCCCCCGCCGACGGCTATCGCGCTGTCCTCAAACAGTGGCACGATCACGTAGTTGCCATCGAAGTCGTAGGGACCGACGGTCAGCACTTGGGTTGACCCGTCGAGGTCGACGACCAGAAAGCGCGGTGAGTGCCCCGCCGGCCGCCGCTTTGTGAGCACATAGCGGATCTCGTCCAGCAGTTCACCGACGTCTCCGCCATCCGCGCGCGAGAGCCCCCAGAAGCTGCCGCCGTCCCAGTCCTCACCGCCGTCCCATTCGGGGCCCTGCGTGAAGATGTGCGGCTGGCGGATGATCACAAAGAAGTAGCCCTGTTGCGCAGCGCCGCCGAATGCGACGTTGGCCGGCACGCCTTCGAGCTTTAACCGCGCGTAGCTCCAGAACTCGCCAGTGATGCCGATGCGCGCAAGATGCCGCGCCATGCCATCCTCAGTTCCGTCGAGCTTGGCCGCGCCCCATCGGTCGTACAGGTGCACGCGCAGACCCGCCGAGCTTTCGCCAAGCAGGCGCCGGTCGCCGCTGTTGCGTGCGTGGTAGTCAAGCGAGGCGTCGGAGCACTCGCGCAGCATGCGTTCCCGCTGCGCATCGGAGGCATCCGAGAGCACGCGATCGAAGAGGCCAGTCAGCGATCCGAAAAGCCCTTTGCCGCCTGGCTTCTGCAAATAGCGGATGCCGGCGGTTGCGCGCTCAAAGTATGTCGTGATCCGCCCGGGCATCAGCTCAGCGCGTAGGTAAGGGCGCTTGCGTCGTAGACGGGCACCTGCTTAAAGGACAGCAGCACTGGTGCAACGGGGGCCGACGCCGCGTAGCTTTTGATTGCGGCGCGGTCTGCATCGATGACCACGGCTCGTAGCTTGGTATCGTCGATCTCGGCGCCGATGCCCGACTCCACGGGGTCGGCTTGGTGCGCGGTCAGCGCGCGGGTGATGGCAGCCTGCACCTCTGCGATCGATCGGCCGCTCGATCGGCGAACCGTCACCGCGCCGGTCATTGTCACCGTGTACGCCTCGGCGCTGATCACGCGCAGCGTCACGCCGTAGCTGTATTTTCGCGGGCTCTCAAAGTTCGCAGCCACCGCGGCAACATCGGCAGGCGAAAGCGGACCAGAGGTGCCAGCCAGCACAACAAGCACCGCGGCGCCATCGGTCGCGCCGGTGTCGTCGATGCCGGTGTAGACTTTGATTTTCTCGACGGGCGACCGTGTGTATCCAGCCGGCGGACGCTTGCCCCAGAAGACCAGCGCGTCTTCAGTCTGTGCTGTCGAGACCGGGGCACCATCGCCGCTGCCGCCGCCCATCGTCGGGAAGCGCGTCTCGCAGTCCTGCTTTAGACTGTCGTCGCTCTGTCGATTCTGACCGTACTCAGCGATCCATGTGCCGGTCCAATCGAGAGCGGTGAGCGCTGCAGCTTGCACGATGCCGGTCCCATCGCCGCCCAGGCCAGCCGCGACAAGCAGCGCGCCCACGTTGGTTGCTGGTGTGGCGATGGCCGTGGCGATGGCCTGCCGAACCTGGGCCGCCGTGCTGATCAGTGCGCCGCCGCCGTCTGTGGCAAGGCTCACCGTCACCGTGCCGGTACCGAGGTTACCGTCAACGTCGAGCGCTTGCGACGCTGCGCCGGGGTCGAGGATCTCGATCTGCGCGCCGTCCTTGGCTGCCCAGACGATGATCGACGCATTCCCTAGGCCCACGGTCATCGGCGGGCCGCTAGCTCTCAGGCTGGCAGTGACACCCGGGATCGAGGTCTTGAGGTCGATCGGAGCGCCGACGGGCAGGTTGTAGAGGTCGCCGCCCTCCTGCGCCGTGAAGCTGATGACGTTGGCCTCGCCGGGCAGCAGGGTTCCGTCTGCGATGTTGGAAAACAGCCGGGAGTCCGCAGTCACCGGGCCCGGTGTGCCGACGAGCAACCCGCCCGCAGAAAAAGGAGCGGCGGCGACCACGGCGGACATGTCGAGGATGATTCGGCCCGTGGCGAAGGTCGCTTCCTGCTTGTCTAGCTGGTACTGCGATTTTGCAAACAGCTCCAGCCCCAGCCCGGTCGCGAAGTCGAGAAAGCCACTGGCCGCGATTACCGAGACGGCATCCCGTAGCGCGGTCGCCGCCTTGGTCGTAAAGCGCGCGATCGTCAGGAACGGGTTGCGCGTCCCCCAGCTACGCCAGAGCACTTTTGCACCATCGAAGTCCGCGCGCAGCGTGGACCAGTATTCGTCTTCCGTGACGCGATTGACGAGATCTTCAAGGCTAGGCAAGTCGCACCAGTCGCATGGGTTGATCCGGGCCCTGTTCAAGCTGCAGCTCGAAGCTCCCCGCCTCAGTCTCTGCGGCGAGCTTCACGCTGACGCTCTGCGGGTCGGGCTTGCTCGTGTTCGCCGTCGCGCTGAGGTAGCGCTCATCGCGGTCGAAGCACGATTCCAGGGTGCTGCCGAACGTGGCGAGGTCGGACGGAGTGCCGGCCCTGCCTAGTAGCGTCTGGATATTGATCGTGTCCTCGGGCGCCCAGGGCAGAGCCGCGCGCTCCGTCGTCGCGGCAAGAAACATGTCCTCGACGATCTCTTGCTCCTCGGGGATTTCTGCCCCCGCGGTGTCGAGATCATCCCCGGTCGGTCCTGCCGTAACGCTGCAAGCGCTCACGCGGGAGTGTACGCGCTAGGGGATCTTGAGCAGGGTGGAGCCGGGGCCAACAATCTTGGCCGTGGTCTGCAGCGCTGTGGATGCGCCAGTCGGCGTGATGTTTGTGATCAGGCCCGCCGCAAACGTCAACACGAGGGGAGCTGGCAGCGATGCTGGCGTGCCGTCCGCGTTCGTGTAGGTCCAAGTGATCGAACCCGTTGGGGGCGCGCCGCCATCGGTGACGATGGTTGTGACCCAGGTACCTGCGTTCACCCGGTCGCCGACGAGCGCCACGGGAGCGGACGCACTGCCAGCGCCATAGGCCACAGCCACCGGCTGCCGCGGGTCGCCGTTCTCAAACAGGATCGTCACCTGGGATCCGGGCGGAACGGTGAGCTTGGCGCCCGGCACAGGCAGACGCAGCCGGACGCTCGTCACGGGCGGAAGCCTGCGATCGTCCGGGTAGACATCCAGCGTGCCGTCTGAGCGCTGCACCGCCACCCGGGCGGAAAAGCTCGGATACCACTCGACGCCACGCATGGTCTCGCGGATGAAGTGCCGCAGAGCTTCGGCTGCATTGTCGGACGCAGGCGCGCGATCGTCCCCGAAGTAGATCCAGGCCTGCGGGCCGTCGCCTGTAGAGTACAGCACGGACAGAATCCGGCGGGGCTCAGTGAGGCCAGGAAGCTCGCCTTGATAGCTCCTGCCAGGCAGCGCCCCGATCTGCGAGGTCTCGACGCGCAGCGCACCGTACAGCGCATGCCACCCATCCTGGGGCACGTCATGATCCCAGCCGCGCACGACGGAGTAAGCGTCCCGGCCGATCCAGATCGAGCCGTCAAGCTGGACGCGCCAAACGCAGTCAATCGCGTCACAGAGCGCGCTGAGTTGCTCGGACGCGGTGCCTTTCCGCCGGACCCAGGAGGACAGCGCTGTGGCGAGTTGTGACGTGGGATCCAACTGCTCGCCGACTTCGCCCAGGATGTCGCGCGCGACCACTGCCGCCGAGATCTGCAGGTCGTACATCTTCGCGTTGGCCGTCTTGGTCAGGCCCCCGGTTCCGCCTTCGATGACGGCGGTACAGAAGCCATCCGTCACCCGAGACCGCAGCACGTAGCCGCGCAGCTCGGACCCCAGCCAAGACACCGTCACCTGCCCAGAGATCTCGCCTTCGAGGTCGATCCGGTCGGCCAGAATGGACCAATTCCCCGCGCGGTTGAAGCGCAGCGTGGCCGAAATCACAGACGGCTCGCCGGGCTGGCTAGCCAGGTAGACGTCGCCCATCTATCGACCTCCCGCGGCTTCGACTTGTTTCGCTGGGGTGATGTCCAGCGCCGTCGGGCGATTCGCAAGATCCTTGGCCTGTGCGGGCTTCGGCTTGCGCGTGCCACCCTTGCCGGTGCCCGTAGCCTTCACGCTCTGCCAGTGGATCGCGACGTGCTGTTCCTCGCCGCCCTTGCTTGGCGGGTCATCAATGCCCGTGATGAGCAGCGCGCGGATGCCGTTGCGGTTAAAGTGGATATTCTCGACGGAGAATTGATTTCTACGCGTCGGCTGATTGAGCGGAAAGATGCGCGCGCGCAGGGCCTCAAAGTCGCTCTCTTCCTTGTCGGTGTCGAGCTTGGTGAGAATCACACCAGACGCAGGCAGCAGGCCGGCGATCCGCGGGCTGCCTTCATCCTTGCCGTCGGACTTGGGGTGCTTGATATCGAGCGCGCGGCTTAGCTGCGGGCATGTCCACTCGCCGGGAACCTGCAAGCCGTCGATGAGCAGTCGATCGTAAAGCTTTGGATTCGAGCGAAAGCCAGGCGACGCCATGCGGAAGTCTACGCGCCGGGCTGCGTCGCTGCCGATGGGCTGCGGCTCTGCTGCGCGACCCAGGACATGAGCGCCTGCCCGAGCATGGCCGCGTCTTGCTGTGTGTGGCCGCTGAGCCCCTGGGGCAGATGGAAATGCAGGCCGCCCTGCAGCACGATCGACGGCCCCGAGCCTCCAATGGGCCCGACTCGCTCGGGCCTTCTCTCGGCGATCAGTGCGATCGTGGGCTCGTAGACATCGCCGCCGCGGGCCATCTTCGGAAGGCCCAACGCGTCAGCAGTTTTCTCAGCGCCGGGCCCCTTGATCTGCCATCCGCCGGTGTCCCACTCCTGCGAGGAGTCAAGCCGCGGGGCGCCCATGTTCGCACGCTGCGTGTCGTACTGCTCGCTTTGCACCTGCTGCGGCGTCTTGGCCGCTGGCGTGTCGGTGGGCCCTTTGAGCTTGGCGACGATCGCGGCAGCCCGCCCAGACAGCCCCATCGCATCGAACATGCCCGCGGCCACGGCTTTACCAAGGGTCATGCCGAGATCGATAAAGCCGTTGCGCAGCTTGCCGGCGAGGCTCGCGCCCCAATCTCCGCTCAGGCCCTCAGCGAGTGGCCTGCTGACGTTGTCGCGCAGCCACTCGGCGACGCTGCGAACCTTGACCTCCAGGGCTTCGGCCATCCCTAATAGGTTATCCATGGCCTTACCGATTTTGCCCGTGTTCTGTGGGTCGATATCGAAGACCAAAAACACATCTTCAACCAAGCGCGCCATCATCGCTTGAAACCGACGACCGCGATCGGTTTGCTCATCGAAAAGGCTATTTACCTCGACAAGCAACCCCTTGAACTTCATCATCGGATGGTCCGCAGGAAGGCGCATAGCCAGCACATCCTGCAAGCCGTTCCGAATGTTACTCAGCAGTCCTTCCCAAGTGCCGGAACCTTGATTCTTGGCCATTGTGCCAAGCGGCATCAAAGCCCCGCCCTCGCCCTTATCATATGTGCTTTGCACCGCATCCAAGAGGGCATTCATGGCGTCTGTCTTGCTGATCTGACCCGCAAGCATGGCCTTCATGACTGCTCGGCGCTTTGTCGTGCCGTTAGTGTTTAGGTTAGTACGCTTCAATAGGGCATCGATCGCGCTTTCCTGGCCAGGCCCAGCGTTGGCTGCGCGCGAGAATCCGCCCCAGAATGCCTCTGGCTGCGAGTTCAGTTCAGCCATAGCCTTTAGGAATAACTGCCCCTTCCGATTGCCACGGGCGCTGCCTACGTCGGCGCCCGCGGCAAAGAGCATAGGCAGCGCGTCGGCTTTGAATTTGCCACCAAATGCTAGGTTGTTAAAAGTCTCAATGACCTCCGGCGTATCAAACTTTGTCAGCTTCGCAATGCGAATTGACTGATCAACCAGCCGATTGGCTAACTCTGTATTGCCATACATACTCTCAAAGCCTTTAACGCTGTTTTCGCGCATAGCTTGAGAGCTGATTGCCATCTTGCCAAAACTAAGGGCCGCTTCCCCGCTCCACTTGGCCAGATCCACCGCTGCGCCAGCCGCCGCAGTGACCCCAGACAGCGCGAGCCCGCCGATGCCGCCCAGAAGCGCGCCAGGCAGGCCAAGCGCGCTGTCTGCCGCCGCCGTGGCCATGCCGCTCACCTTAGCTTCAGCACGCGATGACAGCAGGCCCATGATCGACTTGTGGCCGCCGAAGTAGGACTTGCGCGACGCCTGCTCCAGCGCGCGATCCTGGGCTCTCTGCGCGGCAAATGCGATGCGGGTCCACATTCGCTCCTGCGCCTTGCCTTCACGCTCTTTGATGGCCAGCCGGCGCTGTGCTTCGCGCTCCGATGCCTTGGTCGCCCGAGCTTCCGCGGCTTCGGCTTTCGCCGCCATCCGCTGCCACTCGTCCGCGACCTTGGCCATATTGATCCGCGCGCTGCGAGCCACGCGCTCGCCATCGATGCCGCGACCCAGGCGCGAGCCGACGCGACCGAGCAATCCATCGATTGAATCGGTGGCCTTGCGCAGCGCGGCGAGAGCCGCAGTGACCTTGCCAACGGCCTTTTCTGCCTCAGCTGCGGGCGCGGTGAGCTTGTCGACCGAAAGCTGGAACTCGAACGCAAAGATCATGGGGCCCCTGCCGGCTTGACGAAAGCGCTGATGACTAGAGCGAGGTACTGCGCACCGGCGCGAGCGCGAGCGGAGCCGGGCCGATGCAGCAGCGCATGGATCAAGTCACCGGCAATCCGCGGATCGCGCACGGCTCCATCGACGGAGCGCGCTATTTTCCCTGACGGCGCCGGGCTCGACTGTCAGCGCTGACCCATAGAATCTGGCCGATGGGCTGGACGATGGCCGGGTAGCGCTTAAGCAGCGCTTCGCAGGCCGGCAGGTCAATCGCCTGATTGCGGACGATGGCTAGCAGGGCCAGCGGAGACAGGAAGCCCGACAGCCCGGCGCGGTGCTTACCCACTGCGGAGCGCGCGTGCGAGTAGTCGAAGCTGCCCATGCGCTTGAACTCCAGCTCAACACCAGCCGCAGCGATCTTGATCGGGCCCTTGCCATGGATCTCGCTGACGGGCTCGACGGAGATGTCCTCTCGCATCGCGCCGGCCAACCGAGCGATCGCGCTCATCATGTCCTGTTCGAACATGGGAGCTTCGACCAGCTCGGCCTCCGCCTCGTCGAGACCCAGCGCGACGCACTCAAGCAGCGGCCGCGTGATCATGCGCGGGTTGGGAAAATCGACCCCTTGGTTGCGCTGGCTGTCCAGATGCTGCAGTTCGACGAAGGCATCCAGGGCCATCGCTCGCAGCACGACAACCGGCGGCGCAATGCAGTCCGGCGGCGCGTCGCTGCGCTCATCCTCCGGCCGCAGCTCAAGGATCTCGATCTCGCCGTGCTGCGCGCGAAGCTCCAGAATCTTGGCCTCACGCTCAGCGTAGGTAAGTGGCTTGCGTTCAGCCTCGCTCATGGCCGGGCCCCGTTGATCAGCACCTTGCGGGCAATCATGGTGATGTCGACCGGGATGTTCTGCGCGTCGTGCTTCAGCCCGATCGGATCCGACAGGAAGCGCGCGTCAAAGACCTCGATCAGATCCTCACGCGCTGGCTGGCCGCGGAAGCCAAGGGCTCGAAGCTGGATCGAGAAGTCGAACACGGTGAGGCTGAAGCGCTCAGGATTTGGCGAAATGGAAACAAGCCGCTTCCGCAGGTCAAGCCACGTTTCCTTGTACATGCCCATCTTCATGTTCATGGGCATTCCTTTGCCCATGTTCGTCCCTGTGCTTTCGTCGGACGTGCCCTCGCGGTGCTGCGCGTTGACCGTTGTGTCACAGTCAAAGCTCAGCATCTCTTCAAAGATGCGCTCGAAGTGCAGCGGGTCAGGAAGCTGCACCTTCCAGCTCTGGCCGTCGTACACAAAACCGTTGGCGCGAAACGTCTTGGCCATGGCTTAGAACCTCGGTTCCACGTCGAGCGTGGCGTATTCCGCGATGCCGCGGATCTTGAGCTGCGCTACGCCCTTGACCGTCTTGGGGTCGGTCGCGGCATAGCTGTAGTTGCGCAGCGTCTTGTAAACAGACTCGCCAGGCGCCAGATCTCCGGCGGACGTGTTGCCGTCGGTCTTGATCGAGTAGAGCAGCGCGCTGGCGTCCTGATTGACCGCGACGTCGATCCGTGAGGCGTCGTCCTTGTCGATCGCGCCGGCGGGGATCAAGTCGCCTTCGGGCACATCGATCGACCGAAAAGACTTGCCGATCGTGACGTCTTCCAGCTTGCGCTGTGCCGTGCGCGCGAGTTCATACAGGGCGTCGATGTACGGCACCCGGCAATACTGCGGCTCACTGGGATCGTGCAGCGTCGGGGAGTTGTTATAGAAAAACAACCCGTCGCCTTCGCTGTCCCAGGTGCGCATGCAGATCAGGCGCGCGCTGGGCAGGCTGCCGTTCGGATAGGCGTCGTAGCTGATGCCTGGGTCCGTCACGACGCCCGATGCCGACTTTGCATATCGGATGTTTCTGAGCGCACCCAGGGCCTTTTCCATCGGGTCTTGATGCAGAGCCAGCACCGCTCGAGCCGCGACGTAATGGAACATCACCAGGCGCTGGTAGCGGCGGCGCGTGTACGTCGACAGGTGCGAAAAAGATCCAGCCGAGGCAGCGACAATCCCCTTTTGGGAATTGAAGCCCAAAAGATCCGCGGCCAGCGCGTTTTCGTAGTCAGCCCGGCTCTCGCCATCAGCGATGTCACGCATCGGCGCCCGATAGCGCAGGTGGACACGATCGCGGGCCGCATAGAAGACGGCATCCATCAGCGAAAGCTGCGTGCGCGAGTGCGGAATCGTGGTGACCACGAAGCCATAGCGAAGACCCGTTAGGCTCAGGAGAGCATCGACCGCGGTCTGGACGTCCGCAAAAGCCACGTCTGGCTTGTCGCAGTGAAACGCCCACTCGTCGCCGACCTCAATCGTCCCGGTGAAGGTGAGGACGAGGTTGGTATCCAGCACCGCGTCCTTGAGCGTGTTGATGATCCCGGAGGTCGGCAGCTGTTGCGGCGCGCTCTGCGTCACCCAAGCGTCAGCGCTCCAGATGTAGGCGATCCCCGTCGCTCCGACAGCGCCGCCCTTGGTGAAGCGAATGCGGATGTCGTGCTCGTCGAAGGTCGTACCCGACACCGACAAGGCTGCAGTGCTGCCGAAGCCCAGCGCGTAGAACGAGGCCTGCGTTCCAGCCAGGCCCGTGCCGCCGCTCGTGATGGTGATTCGGCCAGCGGCAGGAACGGGCAGAGCCGCATCTGCTGCAGCCTTGACTGCCGCCGCCGTGCTGATCGGCGTGCCATCAGCATCGGTCTGCAGATTGATCGTGAGCTGACGATTCCCTGTTCCACCGTAGCTGGCCGACAGAGCCGTCAGGTTGCCGCTGGCAACCACGCGCACTTCGTAGCCTTCGTCCGGCGCTTCAAAAGTGAGGTTGCCGGCATTTGCTGCAGTGAGGGCCAGCGTAGTTCCGGCATTGCTTGCGCCTGTGCCTTCGCTGGAAATTGAAAACACAGCGCGCGCAGCGACAGCCGCAGGACTGACGCCGTTCCACCACGCTTCCACGGCATTGGCTGTTGTCATCGCTGGCACGGTCAGCACCACGCCCGTGCCGCTTGTGTTGGCGTCCAGCGACATGCCGGTCTGCACCGTCAAGGTTGCGCCAAGGACAAGCGACTGGAACAGCAGATCGCCGTTCGCATCTGCACCGGCCAGCTTGATCTGGCCAAAGACGATCTTCGCGATGGCGCCGCTGGCTGGAGTCTTGTCTGGATCTTCCGGCGTCTGGCCAGTGCCCTCGACCGGCATAAAGGCCACCGGATAGCCCGCCTGGTTTCCGATCTCGGCGACCTGCTCGATCCCCTCGCCGTTTCCGTACTGGGCCAGATCAGACGGGTCGCGCAAAACATAGAGCTGATTGCGCGTGCCCTGGGAGGCGTATCCGAGCACGATTCCGCGCGCGTGGTAGCTCTGCGGGTTGATAGGCTGGCTCGACGGCAAAAGCCGCGTTTCCACGCCTGGATTATTCAGCGCCATCGATAGACACCTCTGTGGTGATTTCGGCAGCCTCCGCCGTGTGGCGGCGCTGCAGCTTGTAGATCCCGAGCTTGATGGACACGCTCAGGACGTAGAGATCGGAGAGATCGGAGTAGCCGCCCTGCGGGTCGGCCCGCCCACCGTCCACAGACCAGTTCCCACGCGCACCGAGGATCTCCGTGAGCGCGTTGAGCAGGATCTCGATCATGTACTCGGTGGTCGTAGGCTCGACGGCGTACAGGACGAGATCGAGCCCTGCATCGCGCGTCCAGATGCACGTGGTCGCGACCTCGACGTTGGCCAGGCCCTTGGTCGCGGGGCCGATCTTGGGAGGGAGCGCAGTAAAGACGTGCTTTGCCAACCCGCCTTGCGCGAACCGGTCAGCCGTCGGCACACACACCACAGTCGGGACACCGGGCGCAAAGTCGCGCGCCTGTGCACCCCACAGCACCTGCAGCCCGCGCTGCACTAGGAGATCTTGACTGCCCAGCACGTCGCGGAACTCGCGCATCGTCCGCCGGCTGTAATCAACGTCGAGGCTCACTTGGCCACCAGAAGCAGCGCAGCGATTCGCTCGTCCATCGCCTGCTGCATGACCTCGCCATAAAGGCGGTGAGCGGCGGGCGAGACCGGCAAGTCTGCGCGTTGCGGCATTTTGCGGGTCCCGGTCGTGTGATAGATGTCGTGGGGCTTCCGGGTGTTTTGGACGGAAAAGCGGCCAGCCGAAAGCAGGCGCCAGCGGCGCGAGCGGTGAATCCGCAGAAGGATCGGGCCGCGACGGCGATGGCGCAGGGTGGACAGCGCAAGCGGCGCCCACCTTCGACCCTCTCCGTCCTGTCCTTGCTCGCTCAGTGAATCCGAAAGCAAGCGCGCGGCATCCATGGCAACGCGGGTGAGCTGCCGACCGTCCTTAGACAGCCGGCCGAGCCCGCGCCCAAATGCCTTGAGCTTGTCGAAGTCACCGGAGAGCGCCACGCGGGAGTGTACGCGGCGGAGAGACGCTAGACGGGAGGCGCGAAGGGATCGACCGCGGGGGGCTTGGCGAAGTCTACAAACGACGTGCCGGGCGCTTGCTCAGCGACCCCGCGCGCAGCAGCCTTGACGGCGTACTTGCCTTCGCGCAGGCCACACAGCCACTCTCTGGCGTCCTTGGGATAGTGGACTCGCAGATCCTGCTGACGCTGGATCCCGATCTTGCAGTACAGCTCCCAGCGCACCAGCCAGGCGGCATGCAGCGCCCAATGTGGCGGCGCCGCGGTGATGGGCGGATCAAAGCTGCCAGCTGCGGACTCCACGATCATCGACTCGACCGCCTCGATCATGGCCAGCACGTCGGGCGAGGCCGCGGTGGTCAGGCTGTAGGTGTCGCCAGCAACAAACGACGGAGCTGGCGAGCCGTTGCCAAAGCGAAACCGCAGGCCGGCAGAGGTGAAATCCAGCACCGCTTGATCGCGGTTGTCGCTAACCACGCGCGAGCGTTGAAAGGTTGCGCCGCCGTCGTCAGAAAGCGAGAACTTCGGCAGCAGACCGGGATTCGCCGTCTCGCTGACGTTGATCTCTCCGCCACGATCGCAGCGCAGGACGAGGTCAAAGGCATCCGTGGCGATGCCTTCGACCTCGACTCCCCCCGTCCCCGCGCCAACGTGCGTGATAGTCGACAGAAAGCCTGGCTCAATGCCGAGCTTCCCCGACTCTGCGTCACCAAAAAGCAGGCGTGACGGCGTGGCCAATTTGAAGAATTGGCGCGGAGTGAGAAAGATGCCCATCGCTACGGATCCACGTCTCCGCGTCCGAGGTACACCGCAGCGACGTCCGCCAGCGATCCAGACTCCAGAACCAGGATCGTAGGCGTCCGTGAGCTGACCGCCTGAAACAGCCCTTCCGCGCGGTTGTTGTAGCTGCCGCGGGTGGCCGTGACGGGCTTGACGCCGACATCCGCCGCGCCGTCCGCGCGCAGCGGCCACCATCCATCGGCAAATCGCTGGTACGGACGCACGGCGACGCTCGGCGTACCGGCCCCGGCTGTGATCTGCACACGCACGCGCAGAAAGCCGCGCCCGACCGGGCGCAGATAGTCCGCGCCCTCGGTCATCGTCGACAGGTCGACCGGCGGCAGCGCCGACAGCTCATACACCGTCTGTAGCTCGGTCATGTCTAGCTGCTCAGCTTGACCTTGTAGATCGCGAACGGGTAGTAGTAGGCGTTTCCGTAGGTGCAGAAGGCGTTGGCCCGCAGCTCCTTGTTGTCGACGGACGCGTCACTCTGTTCCGTGGTCTTGTCGATCTGCGGGGCATGCGGCATGCGCGCATAGAGCGGCTTCATCGGCGCGCTCTTGACCAGCGCGTAGAAGTAGTCGTTCGCCGCCATCTCCGGGACCATCTGCAGCGTGGCCGGAGCGAAGCGCATGCGCATTTCGCTTGCCGTGCCGCCGTTGTAGACAAAGCGCGGATCGAAGATCTTGGCAAGCTCGGCAAAGATCGACGTCTCCGAGGTCCAGATCTCCAGCGTGTCGCCGTTCAGCGCGCGATTCGGCAGGAAGCGGATCTGATCGTCGGGCTTACTGCCGGGATCGGGCTTGTTGATGATCGTCTGCAGCAGCGAGTTCCAGCCGTCGGTGTCGAGATCGATCGTGACCAGGTTGGGCGCTTGGTTCGCGGTGACATCTGCGCCGGTCGGGTCGATCTTGTGGGCGGCATGGAAAAACGCCTTGTCGTCGTATAGGCAGGTCTTCGTCTCGCCCTGCGCGAGCAGCTTCAGGGCTTCCAGCATCGGCAGCAGCACCGGCTTCGCGGCAAGCGACGGCATGCCGGCCACGACCTGAGCCTTGAGCGAGTCCGCCCAAAGGCGATTCCACTTCAGGGCCCACAGGTCCATTCGCTGGTAGCCGCATTCGCTGATCAGCTGCGTCGACGGCTCGCCGTACTTCACGGTGGCGCCGAGCGGGACCATTCGGAAGCCGGAGTCGTCGACGATCAAGCCGATCTGCTTGACCGGCACCGACGCATCTCCGACCTCCATGTAGGTCAGCATATCCAGCGCGGTGCCCTGGTAGATCTGGAAGCCAAGCTTGTCCAGCGGCTGCCGTAGCTCTTTCAGGCCCCGCGTGAATCGGCGGTCAAGAATATCCGCCTGAGCAACAGAAATGATCATGACCTGTCTCCTACTCGAAGCGGCAGAACGCGAGGTCAGCATCGACCTCGACGCAGTGAATGGGCAGCAGCAGCGGCGCGTTCGCCGCCACGGCGATGGTGCTGCTCGTGCTCGCCACGCCGGCGCTCGGCGGGGCGCTCGTCGACGGTGCCGGCCTCTCGCCGTACTGGCGGCTGATCGACGTGTTCTCGATGCCGTTCG
>WBZV01000449.1_pt1 | contig 24793 bp, 28 predicted proteins | sample 5204221 | NCBI WGS metagenome assembly WBZV01 (sample SAMN12344360, study PRJNA552823) | activated sludge metagenome | biome: Activated sludge suspended growth; feature: Nitrification reactor; material: Wastewater; isolation source: activated sludge from nitrification reactor of wastewater...
CCTGAAGGGCTTCGCGCTCGGCTTCGATGCGGTGGCGCAGCGGCAGGGGCAACGCGCGGCGGTCGAGCGGCTGCTCACGCCCGTCGCGGCGCCGGCGCTGCCGGCCGACTGGGCGGCGCGCTTCCCGGCGCCGCTGCATGCGCTGCTCGGCCTCGCGCATGCGCGGCTGGTCGAATACCAGGAAGAGGCCTACGCCGCGCAGTACGCCGAGCGCCTGGCGCGCATCATCGAAGCCGAGCGCGCAGCCGATCCCGCCGGCGCAGCGGGCTTCGCGGCATCGTTGGAAGCGGCGCGCTGGCTGGCGCTGTGGATGGCCTTCGACGACATCGTGCGCGTTGCCGAGCTGAAGCTGCGCGCCGCCCGCCATGCGCGTGTGCGCCGCGAGGTGGGCGCGCGCGAGGACGAGATCGTGAAGATCGTCGACCACTTCAAGCCCGGCGTGTCGGAGATCGCCGGCCTGCTGCCGGATGCCCTGGCGCGCCGGCTGCTCGAGCGCGATGCGCGCCGGCGTGCGCGCGGGCTGCCGGCCTGGGCCATGCCGCTCAAGCTGCGCTCCAGCACGGTGGGCGGCGCGCTGCTGCTGCGCCTGCTCGCTTCGGCGAAGCGCCTGCGCCGCCACGGCCATCGCTTCGCGCTCGAACAGACGGCCATCGAGAGCTGGCTCGCAGCGCTCGAAGGCGGCCTGCGCGAGCACGCGCCGCTCGGGCTCGAGATTGCTCGCTGCGGCCGGCTCATCAAAGGCTACGGCGCCACCAACGAACGCGGCAAGCGCAACCTGCTGCACGTCGTCGAGCAGCTCGCCCGCGCGCCGCGCCCGGCGGCCGAGCGCGCCGAGGCGATCCGCGCCGCGCGCGAGGCGGCGCTGGCCGACGAGGCCGGCACGGCGCTCGACCGCGCGCTCGTCGCGCATGGCGCGCAGGCGCGCCCGCTGGCCGCGCAGCCGCTGCGCTTCTACCGGCGCCGACCCGACATGCCCGCCCCGGGCATCACGCCGCGTCCTTGACGACGCGGCGGCCACAGCAGCCAGGAGACACGAGGATGAATGCACGATCAGTACGCACCATCGGGCGCCACGGCCTCCTCGCCGCGGCGCTGCTCTTCGCCGGCTCGGCCTTCGCGCAGCAGGCGCAGGAAGAGCCGTTCTGGGCCAAGGGCCGGCCCAAGAGCGACACCGCGATGAAGATGGCGCCGGTGCCCGCCTTCCCGATCGCGACGCCCGCCGACAAGCTGCCGATCGCCAAGATGAAGCTGCCGCCGGGCTTCAAGGCCGAGGTCTGGGCCAGCGACGTTCTCGACGCGCGCGGCCTGCGCCAGGGCGACAAGGGCACGGTATTCGTGTCCTCGCTGTTCGTGGCCGGCAAGATCTACGCGGTGGTCGACAAGGGCGGCAAGCGCGAGGTCAAGACCCTCGCCGAGAAGCTGTTCCTGCCCAACGGCATCGAGTTCCACAAGGGCTCGCTGTACGTGGCCACGCCCAAGGACATCACGCGCTACGACGACATCGAGAACCGCCTCGACGCGCCGCCCGCGCCGGTGATGGTCTACGACAAGCTGCCCGGCGAGGTGCCGCACGGCTGGAAGTTCATCAAGGTCGGGCCCGACGGCAAGCTCTACGTGCCGATCGGCGCGCCGTGCAACATCTGCGAGCCGGGCAGCGGCTTCGCCAAGATCACGCGCATGAACCTCGACGGCAGCGGCGTCGAGGATGTCGCGCTGGGCGTGCGCAATACCGTCGGCTTCGACTTCGATCCGAAGAACGGCGACCTCTGGTACACCAACAATGGCCGCGACTGGCTCAGCGAGGATCTGCCCAACGATTCGCTCAACCACGTCACGAAGAAGGGCCAGCATTTCGGCTTTCCGTACTGCCACCAGGGCAACTTCGCCGACCCGGAGTTCGGCTGGGGCAAGGACTGCAGGCAGTTCGCGCAGCCCGCGCTGCTCACCGGGGCGCACGCCGGCACGCTGGGCATGCGCTTCTACACCGGCCGCCAGTTCCCGAAGAAGTACCAGGGCGCGATCTTCATCGCGCGCCACGGCCCGTGGAACCGCACGCAGAAGTACGCGGCCGACGTGGTCGTCGCCTGGCCCGACGGCAAGGGCGGCATCGCGAAGATGGAGCCCTTCCTCACCGGCCTGGTCGAGAACAACGAGTACCTCGGCCGCCCGGTCGACGTGCTGGTGCTGAAGGACGGCTCGCTGCTCGTCAGCGACGACCACAACGGCGCCATCTACCGCATCAGCTACGCCGGCAAGTGACGATGCGGCGGCTCGCGATGCTCTTGCTGCTGCTGCCTGCGCTGACGCCCATCGAGGCGGCCGAGCCGGCGGCGCAGCGCTTCGCGAGCGAGTGTTCCGGCTGCCATGGCAGCGACGGCGTCAGCACGACGCCGCTGGTGCCCTCGCTCGCAGGGCAGCCGAGCTTCTATGCGATCACGCAGCTGTTCCTGTTCCGCCAGGGGCGGCGCCAGAACGCACTGATGACCGCGGTGGCCAAGGACATGAGCGATGCCGAGCTGCGCGCCTTCTCCGATCTGATCGGCCGCCTGCCGCCGCGGCCGCCCGCCGAGGAGACCGCGCCCGACGCGGCGAAACAGGCGCGTGGCGCGGCGCTCGCGCAGCGCCTGCACTGCACCGGCTGCCACGGTGCCGACCTCGCCGGCGGCGCGCAGGTGCCGCGCCTGGCCGGCCAGCGCGAGGACTACCTGCTGCATGCGCTGCAGGGCTTTCGCGCCGCCACGCGCGTCGGCTACACGGCGGCGATGAACGAGACGCTGGCCGGCACCTCGCCCGCCGATCTCGAAGACCTCGCGCACTGGCTGGCGCATGCCGCCGCGCCGCCGCGCTGAATGCCGCTGGATTTCCCTCTGCCCGCCATCGAGCCCGCCACCCAGAATCACCGCCAGAACGACGACATCCAAGGAGACCTTCATGACGACACCTCGCCCCGCCCTCCGTTCCATCGCCGTCGCCGCGCTGCTGTGCGCCGCGGCCGCCGCGCAAGCCCAGGACAAGCCGGTGATGCTCAAGCTGTCGAGCTGGGTGCCGGCGCAGCACGCGCTCAATCCCTCGCTGATCGCCTGGGCCGAGGACATCAAGAAGGCCTCCAACGGCACGATCACCTTCAGCTTCTTCCCCGGCGAGCAGCTCGGCAAGGCCTTCGACCACTACGACATGGCGCGCGACGGCATCGCCGACGCCGCCTACGTCAACCCGGGCTACCAGCCGGGCCGCTTCCCGATCTTCGCCGCCGCCTCGCTGCCCTTCCAGGTGGCCAACGCCAAGGGCGGCAGCGCCGCGGTGGACGCCTGGTACCGCGCCTATGCCGCCAAGGAGATGAAGGACGTGCAGTTCTGCTTCGCCTTCGTGCACGACCCCGGCAGCCTGCACTCGCGCAAGAAGGTCGTGCTGCCCACCGACGTCAAGGGCATGAAGGTGCGCCCGGCCACCAGCACCATCGGCCAGATGGTGACGGCGCTGGGCGGCACCAACGTGCAGTCGTCCGCGCCCGAGGCGCGCGACATGCTCGAGCGCGGCGTCGCCGACGCCATCACCTTCCCCTGGGGCTCGCTCGGCCTGTTCGGCATCGACAAGGTCGTGAGCTACCACATCGACACGCCGCTGTACGTCACGCCCTTCGTGTGGGTGCTGAACAAGGACAAGATCGCCTCGATGTCGGCGGCGCAGAAGAAGGTCATCGACGATCACTGCACCACCGAGTGGGCCGAGAAGGTGGTGAGCCCCTGGGCCGACTTCGAGGCCGCCGGGCGCACCAAGATCGGCAGCACCACCGGGCACGAGATGGTCAAGCTCGCACCCGACCAGCTCGACGCCTGGCGCAAGGCCGTCGCGCCGGTCACCGAGCAGTGGGCCGAGAGCGTGAAGAAGACGGGCGCCGATCCCAAGCAGGTGCTCGACGCGCTGCACCAGAGCCTGGTGAAGTACAAGTCCGCCTTGTGATGCGTCCGGCGACGCAGACCTTCCGCCCGCTCACGCTGGCGGACCGGATCATCCATGTCATCGAGTGGCTGGCGGCGAGCTTCGTCGGCATCGTCGCGGCCGACATCTTCCTCTCGGTGTTCCTGCGCAAGTTCTTCGGCACCTCGATCCCCGACAGCTACGACTTCGGCCGCCTGCTGCTGGGCGTGCTGATCTTCTGGGGCATCGCGGCCACCAGCTACCGCGGCGGCCACATCACGGTCGACCTGGTGTGGAGCGCCGCGGGGCCGCGCATGAAGCGCTTCATCGACGTCTTCGCGACGCTGGTGCTGCTGTTCGTGGTGACCGTGCAGACCATCATGCTGTTCGACAAGGTGCGCCTCACCTACCAGGACAACGTGCTCACCTACGACCTGAACCTGCCGACCTGGCCGCTGTTCCTGGTCGCCTGGCTGGGCGACGTGTGCGCGGTGATCCTGATCGCCTTCCGCGCCTGGCGGCTGGTATTCCACCCCGAGCTTCTCAACGAGGAGCATGTCGAAGAAAAGGCGCAGCAATGAACACCGACCTGATCGCAGTCGGCGGCTTCGTCGTCCTCTTCGTGTTGATGCTGCTGCGCGTGCCGGTCGGCATGGCGATGGGGCTGGTGGGCGTCAGCGGTTATGCGCTGATCGCCGGCGGCGGCCCGGCGCTCAAGCTGATCGGCCAGACCTCGATGCGCACCGTCACCGACTACACCTTCGGCGTGATCCCGATGTTCATGCTGATGGGCGCCTTCGTCTCGGTGTCGGGCGTGAGCCGCGAGCTGTTCCGCGCCGCCAACGCGCTGATCGGCCACCTGCGCGGCGGGCTGGGCATGGCCACGGTGCTGGCCTGCGGCGGCTTCGCGGCGATCTGCGGCTCCTCGGTGGCCACCGCGGCGACCTTCTCCACCGTGGCCTACCCGGAGATGCGCCGCTACGGCTACCCGCAGTCGTTCTCGACCGGCGTGATCGCCGCCGGCGGCACGCTCGGCGCGATGCTGCCGCCCTCGACCGTGCTGGCGGTCTATGCGGTGATCACGCAGCAGGACATCGGCAAGCTCTTCATGGCCGGCGTGCTGCCCGGCCTGCTGGCGATGGGCATGTATGTGCTGACCATCATCGCCATCGTCGCGCTCGCGCCCAAGCTGCTGCCGGCCGGCGAGAAGAAGCCCTGGAGCGAGCGCCTCGCGGCGATGAAGGACGTCTGGCCCTCGCTGGTGCTGTTCATCTTCGTGATCGGCGGCCTGTACGGCGGCGTCTTCACGCCCACCGAGGCCGGCGGCGTGGGCGCGGGCGGCGCCTTCCTGCTCGGCGTGATCCGCCGCAAGCTCGATCGCGCCGGCATCCGCCAGGCGCTGCTGCAGGCCACGCGCACCGCGGCGGCGGTATTCACGGTGCTGATCGGCGCGCTGCTGTTCGGCTACTTCCTCACCATCACGCAGACGCCGCAGAAGCTCACCGAATTCCTCACCGGCCTGGGCATCGGGCGCTACGGCGTGCTGGCGCTGATCATGGTCATGTACCTGCTGCTCGGCTGCCTGATGGACGCGATGGCCATGATCATCCTGACCGTGCCCATCATCTTCCCGGTGATCATGCAGCTCGGCTTCGACCCGATCTGGTTCGGCGTGATCATCGTGATGACGGTCGAGCTCGGCCTGATCCACCCGCCGGTGGGCATGAACGTCTTCGTGATCAAGAGCGTCGTGCAGGAGGTCAGCTTCACGACCATCTTCAAGGGCGCGATCCCCTTCGTGCTCACCGACATCCTGCGCCTGCTCATCCTGATCGCCTTCCCGGCGATCGCGCTGTGGCTGCCGGGGCGGATGTAGCGGCTACACCGTCTCGACGGCGGTTGCCGCCGCCAGCCACGGCGGCGCGCCGTCGCTGATCACGCGGTCGAGTTCGTCCAGGCGCGCCACCGCGCAGGGCGCCACCACGTCGAGCTTGGTGGCGTCGGTGAGCAGCACGCGCAGGGCGGCGCCGTCGATCATCGCGCGCTTGAGCGCGGCCTCCTGCGGATCGTGCGCGGTCAGGCCGGCGCGCGGCTGCAGCGCGCAGGCGCCGAGGAAGGCGATGTCGGCGCGGTGGGCGCGCAGCGTGGCCAGCGCCGCCTCGCCGACGAAGATGCGCGGCGCCGGCAGCCAGGCCCCGCCGGCCAGCACGAGGCGGATGCGCGGCTCGTCGGCGACGGCGAGCGCGACGTCGAGCGCGTGGGTGACGATGGTCAGCGGGCGCGGCGCGTCGCTGGCCTTGAGCTCGTTGACCAGCGCCAGCGTGGTCGTGCCGCCGTCGACGAACAGCGTCTGGTTGGCCTCGACGAGCCGCGCGGCGCGCCGCGCGATCGCCCGCTTGGCGCCGGTGAGCACGCCGGCGCGCTGCGCGGTCGGCAGCAGCGTGGCGTGCAGCGCGACGGCGCCGCCGTGCGTCTTCTGCACCAGGCCGCGTGCCGCGAGCTGGCGCAGGTCGCGCCGCACGCTGTCTTCCGACACGCCGTATTCGGCCGCCAGTTGCGACACCTCGACGCGCCCGTGCTCGCGCAGCGCCTCGGCGATGCGCTGCTGGCGCTCGGCGGCGAAGCGCGGCGGGGTGGGGGCGGGCGGGCTGCGGCGCATGCGAGATCGTGCACGAATCGGCAAATTACAGCACAATACGGCAGATGCAAGCAAGCTCCTGTGCCGCGGCGCCGGCCCTCGGCGCCGCGTCCCTGTCCGCCTGGCGGCGTGCCATCCGCGTGCTGTTCTTCGTGCTCGGCATGGCCATGGGCGTGTGGGGCGCGCAGGTGCCCGCCGTCAAGGCGCACTACGGGCTCGACGAGCAGACCCTCTCGCTGGCGCTGCTCGCTGGCGCCGGCGGCGCCGTGCTGTGCCTGCTCACCGCCGGCGCGCTGGTGGCGCGTTTCGGCGCGCGCCGCTGCGTGCAGGCGGCCGGCACGCTGATGCTCGCCAGCCTCGCCCTCGTGCTGCAGGCGCAGCCGCTGGGCGCGCTGTTCGCATTGATGCTGCTGCTCGGCGCCGGCAGCGCGCTGTTCGACGTGGCCATCAACGCCGAGGGCAGCGCGCTCGAGCAGCGCGCGCGGCGCAAGCTGATGAGCGGCCTGCACGCGATGTTCAGCCTCGGCGGCATGGCCGGTGCGCTGCTGTGTTTCCTGCTGCATCGCGGCAGCGTGGCGCCGCAGTTCCAGCTCGCCGGCAGCGCCGCGGCGATGGCCATCGCGCTGTGGGCCAGCGCCGCCGGGCTCGGCTCGCAGCGCACCGACAGCGAGGAGGCGCCCGCGCCGATCGCCTGGCCGCGCGGCATCCTGCTCTGGATGGGCGTGCTCACCGCGTTGTGCATGGTGGCCGAGGGTTCGATGTACGACTGGAGCGCGCTCTTCATCCGCCAGGAGCTGGCCACCGATGCGGCCACCGGCGCGCTCGGCTTCGCGGCCTTCAGCGCGGCGATGGCGATCGGGCGCCTGTTCGGCGACCGCGTGCGCGAACGCTTCACGCCGGTGGCGCTGATGCGCGGCTCGGGCGTGCTCGCCACCGCCGGCATGGCGCTGGCGCTGACCACCGCGGCGCCGGCGGTGGCGCTGCTCGGCTTCATGCTGGTGGGCCTGGGCCTGGCCAACGTGGTGCCGGTGATGTTCGCCGCCGCGGCGCAGGTGCCGGGCGTCTCGCCGGCGCACGGCGTGGCGGCGGTGTCCTCGGTGGGCTACCTCGGCTTCATGGTCGGCCCGCCGCTGATCGGTGCGCTGGCGCGCTGGAGCTCGCTCACCGCCGCGCTGTGGGCGGTGGCGCTGTTCGCGGTGCTGATGGGCGTGGCGGCGCGCGCCGTGCTCGGGCGCAGCGGCTGATCAGTCTTCGAGTTCGGCCTTGGCCATCTCGACGTCGAGGCGCTCCATCGCGTCGGCCGCATCGCAGGCGGCCGCGTCGGCGTAGAGCTTCTCGGCCTCCTTCATCTTCTTGTCGCCCTCGAGCATCACCAAGCCGTTGGCGTACTCCACCATCGCGATCGCCGAGACGGGGTTGAGCTTGAGCGCGGTCTTGTACATCTGCAGGCCCTGGTCCTTGCTCGCGCCCTGGGTGCGGCCGAGCAGGGTGCCGACCTTGTCGATCACCTCGGCATGGAAGGCGCCCAGCGCGATGTGCGCGTCGGCATGGCGCGGCTGCAGCTTGATCGCCGTCTCCAGCGCCGCCTTCACCTTGCCGCCCAGGCCCTGGGCCAGCGCCTTGGCGATGCTGATGCCCTGGCTGTAGCGGCCGAGCGCGTAGGCCTGCCAGTAGTAGGCGTTCGGGTTCTTCGGATCCTCGGCCTGCTGCGCCTCGGCGCGCTCGGAGACCTCGAGGAACATCGCCAGCCGGGTCTTCTCGCTCTTCTCCAGGTAGTTGGCGTAGATGGCCTGCGCCTTGTTGGCCACCGTGATGCCCGCGCCGCCCGCCTTCAGGCCTGCCTCGCAGGCCTTCTGGAACTCGCCGGCATGGAACAGCGCCCAGGCGGCCAGCACCTTGTCGTCTTTCGGAAGCGGCTCGGCATCGCCGGCGTGCAGCCGAGCCCAGTTCTTCTTCAGCGCCGCCGTGTCGTAGCTGTAGTCGGCGTTGTCGTGCGGGAAGGCGGTCCACTTGGCCATGGGGTGTCTCCTGGGTGAATCGTTCTGTTCTGCGGGTTCAGTGCTTCTCGTACTGGCCGGCCAGCGCGTGCAGGTGGTCGCGCTGCGCGGGCTCGAGGTAGGGCATCAGCAGGCTGAGCACGTGGAAGGCGCCGCGCAGCAGCGCCGCGCCGGCGCTCTCGGGCTCGAGCGCGCGGCGCGGGTCGCGCACGTACTCGTAGCTCAGCCAGTAGGTCAGCACCACGGCCATCGAGGTGGCCACCGGCGCCATGTCGCGCGTCTCGATCTTCATCGCGCCGCCGCGCGTCAACCCGGCCATCACGTTCTGGATCGCCTGGTTCTTGTCGCGCAGCACGAACTGGAAGTGCGTCTCGAGGCGGCGGTTCTTCGAGAGCAGGTCGTTCAGGTCGCGGTAGAGGAAGCGGTACTGCCAGATCAGCTCGAAGAGCATGTGGAACAGCAGCCACGCGTCCTCGACGTTGCGCACCTGGTCGGAGGCCTGCAGCAGCTCGCGCAGCGCGCGCTCGTAGCGGTCGAACAGGCTGTTGATCAGCTCGTCCTTGGCCGGGTAGTGGTAGTAGAGGTTGCCGGGGCTGATGTTCAGCTCGGCGGAGATCAGCGTGGTCGAGACGTTCGGCTCGCCGAAGCGGTTGAACAGCTCGAGCGTGACTTCCAGGATGCGTTCTGCCGTGCGGCGCGGTTTCTTGGGGCTGCTGGCCATGGGCGGCTCTTGTGGCGTGCAAACGAATCTAGCACCGAAGCCCGCGCGCTCCTACGAGCGTCGCCCCTAATCGAGCGCGCCGGCAGCTTGGGCAGCGGCTGCCTACAATCTCGCGCCCATGCCCGCCATCTCCTTCCAGAACGTCTCCAAGACCTACGCGGGCGCACGCGGCGCGGTGCAGGCCTTGAGCGATGTCAGCTTCGACATCGAACCCGGCGAGTTCTTCGGCCTGCTCGGCCCCAACGGCGCGGGCAAGACCACGCTGATCAGCATCCTCGCCGGGCTGAGCCGTGCCAGTGGCGGCCGCGTGACGGTGATGGGCCACGACGTGGTGGCCGACTACGCCGCCGCACGCCGCAGCCTGGGCATCGTGCCGCAGGAACTGGTGTTCGACCCCTTCTTCAGCGTGCGCGAGGCGCTGCGCATCCAGAGCGGCTATTTCGGCGTGAAGAACAACGAGGCCTGGATCGCCGAGCTGCTGGCCAACCTCGGCCTGGCCGACAAGGCCGACGCCAACATGCGCCAGCTCAGCGGCGGCATGAAGCGCCGCGTGCTGGTGGCGCAGGCGCTGGTGCACCGGCCGCCAGTGATCGTGCTCGACGAGCCGACCGCCGGCGTCGACGTCGAACTGCGCCAGACGCTGTGGCAGTTCGTGGCGCGTCTGAACAAGGAAGGCCACACCGTCTTGCTGACCACCCACTACCTCGAGGAAGCCGAGGCGCTGTGCCAGCGCATCGCCATGCTCAAGCAGGGCCGCGTGGTGGCGCTGGACCGCACCTCGGCGCTGCTGGCCGGCACGGCGAGCACCATGCTGCGCTTCAAGATGGACCAGGCCTTGCCGCCCGCGCTGGCGGCACGACGCGGCCGAGGTCGAGACCATCCTTGCCGCGCTGCGCGGCGCCGGCTGCAAGCCCGAGGATCTGGAGATCGGCCGCGCCGACCTCGAAGACGTGTTCCTCGACATCATGCAGGGGCACGCATGAACGGCTGGCGCACGCTGCTCTACAAGGAAGTGCTGCGCTTCTGGAAGGTCAGCTTCCAGACCGTGGCCGCGCCCGTGCTCACCGCGGTGCTCTACCTGCTCATCTTCGGCCACGTGCTGGAGGATCACGTGAAGGTCTACGACCGCATCGGCTACACCAGCTTCCTGATCCCCGGCCTGGTGATGATGAGCGTGCTGCAGAACGCCTTCGCCAACAGCAGCTCCTCGCTCATCCAGAGCAAGATCACCGGCAACCTCGTCTTCCTGCTGGTGACGCCGCTGTCGCACTGGGCCTGGTTCAGCGCCTACGTGGGCGCCTCGATGGTGCGCGGCCTGGTGGTCGGTGCCGGCGTGCTGCTGGTCACCGTGTGGTTCGCGCCGCTGCATGTTGCCGAACCTTGGTGGATCGTGGCCTTCGCCGTGCTGGGCGCCGCCATGCTCGGCTCGCTGGGCCTGATCGCCGGGCTGTGGGCGGAGAAGTTCGACCAGATGGCCGGCTTCCAGAATTTCATCATCATGCCGATGACCTTCCTCTCCGGCGTGTTCTATTCGGTGCATTCGCTGCCGGGCTTCTGGCAGGCGGTGAGCCACCTGAACCCCTTCTTCTACATGATCGACGGCTTCCGCCACGGCTTCTTCGGCGTGAGCGACGTGTCGCCGTGGATCAGCCTCGGCGTGGTGGCGACCGCCTTTGTCCTCGTGGCCGCGCTGGCATTGCAGCTGCTGCGCACCGGCTACAAGCTGCGCCACTAGAATGGCGCCCATGGCCGAGCCGACTCCCGCCGAAGTGCAGCGCTTCATTGCGCAGGGTCTGGCCTGCGAGCATCTGACGGTCGAGGGCGACGGGCGGCACTTCTTCGCCACCATCGTGTCGGCCGAGTTCGAGGGCGCCAGCCGCGTCAAGCGCCACCAGCGGGTCTTCCAGGCCCTGGGCGATAGAATGCGCGAGCAGATCCACGCCCTGTCGATGAAGACGCTGACCCCCGCCGAGTGGGCCGCCGAGGCCGCCTCGGGCGCCAACCACCACCACTGAAATCCGCCGCAGTGTCCGCTGCGGCGCTCGGGCCTGCGCCCAGCGCGGGTCTCGGGAGCCGGGTGGGCTTGCGGCAAAGCAGCCATCCTCATGGACAAACTCCTCATCCGCGGCGGCCGCCGGCTCCAAGGCGAAGTCGCCATCTCCGGGGCGAAGAATGCGGCGCTGCCCGAGCTCTGCGCCGCGCTGCTGACGAGCGAGCCGGTCACGCTCGCCAACGTGCCGAGCCTGCAGGACGTCAACACCACGCTCAAGCTGCTGCGCAACATGGGCGCCAAGGCCGAGCGCAGCGAGGCCCGGCCCGAGGTGGTGACGCTGGACGCCGGCGCGGTGAGCTCGCCCGAGGCGCCCTACGACCTGGTCAAGACCATGCGTGCCTCCATCCTGGTGCTGGGGCCGCTGCTGGCGCGCTTCGGCGAGGCCACGGTCTCGCTGCCGGGCGGCTGCGCCATCGGCTCGCGCCCGGTCGACCAGCACATCAAGGGCCTGCAAGCCATGGGCGCGGACATCCGCGTCGAGCACGGCTACATCCTCGCCAAGGCGAACAAGCTCAAGGGCGCGCGCATCACCACCGACATGGTGACCGTCACCGGCACCGAGAACCTGCTGATGGCCGCCACGCTGGCCGAGGGCGAGACGGTGCTGGAGAACGCCGCGCAGGAGCCCGAGATTCCCGACCTCGCCGAGCTGCTGATCGCGATGGGCGCGAAGATCGAGGGCCACGGCAGCAGCCGCATCCGCATCCAGGGCGTCGAGCGCCTGCACGGCGCCGCGCACCGCATCGTGCCGGACCGCATCGAGACCGGCACCTTCCTGTGCGCGGTGGCCGCCGCCGGCGGCGAGGTGGTGCTGCGCGATGCACGCGCCGCGCATCTCGACGCGGTGATCGACAAGCTGCGCGAGGCCGGCGTGGGCATCGAGTCGGGCAGCGACTGGATCCGCGTGAAGCGCGACGGCCGGCCCAAGGCGGTGAGCTTCCGCACCAGCGAATACCCGGCCTTCCCGACCGACATGCAGGCGCAGTTCATGGCGCTCAACTGCATCGCCGAGGGCGCCAGCACCGTCACCGAGACCATCTTCGAGAACCGCTTCATGCACGTCAACGAGCTGGTGCGCCTGGGCGCCAACATCGTGGTCGACGGGCACACCGCGGTGGTGCAGGGCGTGGACACGCTCTCCGGCGCGATCGTGATGGCGACCGACCTGCGCGCCTCGGCGAGCCTGGTGATCGCCGGCCTGGTGGCCAGTGGCGAGACGGTGGTCGACCGCATCTACCACCTGGATCGCGGCTACGACCGCATGGAAGCCAAGCTGCGCGGCATCGGCGCGGACATCGAGCGGATCAAATGAGCATCACCCTCGCCCTCTCCAAAGGCCGCATCTTCGACGAGACCCTGCCGCTCTTGAAGGCGGCCGGCATAGCGGTGGCCGAGGATCCGGAGAAGAGCCGCAAGCTCATCATCGGCACCAACCGCAGCGACGTGCGCATCGTGCTGGTGCGCGCCACCGACGTGCCGACCTACGTGCAGCACGGCGGCGCCGATCTCGGCGTGGTTGGGCGCGACACGTTGCTCGAGCATGGCGGCCAGGGCCTGTACCAGCCGCTCGACTTGAAGATCGCCAAGTGCCGCATGAGCGTGGCGGTGCGCGCCGACTTCGACTATGCGGGCGCGGTGAAGCAGGGCTCGCGCATCCGCGTGGCCACCAAGTACACGCAGATCGCGCGTGATCACTTCGCCAACAAGGGCGTGCACGTCGACCTGATCAAGCTCTACGGCTCGATGGAGCTGGCGCCGCTCACCGGCCTGGCCGACGCCATCGTCGACCTGGTCTCCACCGGCAGCACGCTCAAGGCCAACAAGCTGGTCGAGGTCGAGCAGATCATGCAGATCTCCTCGCGGCTGGTGGTCAACCAGGCCGCGCTCAAGCTCAAGCGCGAGCCCATCCGCGCGATCATCGATGCGTTCGAGCGCGCGGTGGGAGCGTCGTCGTGAGCGTCGCGCTGCGCCAGCTCGCCACCACGGCGGCCGATTTCGAGGCCGAGTTCGCGCGCGTGCTGCACTGGTCGGCCGAGACCGATGCAGCCATCGAAGGGCGCGTGGCCGACATCCTCGCCGACGTCGAGAAGCGCGGCGACGCGGCGGTGCTCGAGTACACGCAGCGTTTCGACGGCCTGGCCGCGAGCTCGATGGCCGAGCTCGAGATCACGCAGGCCGAGCTGCAGGCCGCGCTCGCGCAGATCACGCCCGCGCAGCGCAGCGCCCTCGAAGCGGCGGCAGCGCGTGTGCGCGACTACCACCAGCGCCAGCTCGAGGCCTGCGGGCGCAGCTGGAGCTACCGCGATGCCGACGGCACGCTGCTGGGCCAGAAGGTCACGCCGCTCGATCGTGTCGGCATCTACGTGCCCGGCGGCAAGGCGGCCTATCCGTCCAGCGTGCTGATGAATGCGATTCCGGCGCATGTGGCCGGCGTGGGCGAGATCGTCATGGTCGTGCCCACGCCGCGCGGCGAACGCAACCCGCTGGTGCTGGCCGCCGCCGCCGTGGCGGGCGTGAGCCGCGCCTTCACCATCGGCGGCGCGCAGGCCGTGGCGGCGTTGGCGCACGGCACCGCCACCGTGCCGGCGGTCGACAAGATCACCGGGCCGGGCAATGCCTACGTCGCCAGCGCCAAGCGGCGCGTCTTCGGCAAGGTCGGCATCGACATGATTGCCGGGCCCAGCGAAATCCTCGTGCTGGCCGACGGCACGACGCCGCCCGAGTGGGTGGCGATGGACCTGTTCAGCCAGGCCGAGCACGACGAGCTGGCGCAGAGCATCCTGCTGTGCCCCGATGCGGCCTACGTCGCGCAAGTGAAGGCCGAGATCGATCGGCTGCTGCCCGGCATGCCGCGCCGCGAGGTGATCCGCGCCTCGCTGGAAGGCCGCGGCGCGCTGATCCACACGCGCTCGATGGAAGAGGCCTGCGCGATCAGCAACCGCATCGCGCCGGAGCACCTGGAGGTGTCGAGCCGCGACCCGCATCGCTGGGAGCCGCTGCTCAAGCATGCCGGCGCGATCTTCCTCGGCGCCTTCACCAGCGAGAGCCTGGGCGACTACTGCGCCGGGCCGAATCACGTGCTGCCGACCTCGGGCACGGCGCGCTTCTCCTCGCCGCTGGGCGTGTACGACTTCCAGAAGCGCAGCAGCCTGATCGAGGTGAGCGAAGCGGGCGCGCAGGTGCTGGGCCCGATCGCTGCCGAGCTGGCCTATGGCGAAGGGCTGCAGGCGCATGCGCAGGCAGCGGAGTTTCGGCTGAAGGGAAAGCAGCGATGAGCCTCGCAGAGCGTATGCAGCGTGTGATCCGCCAGGACGTGCAATCCATGCACGGCTACGCGATCCAGCCCAGCGCCGGCTTCGTCAAGCTCGACGCGATGGAGAACCCCTTCCGCCTGCCGCCCGAGCTGCAGCGCGAACTGGGCGAACGCCTCGGCCGCGTGGCGATCAACCGCTACCCGACGCAATGCGTGGCCGACGTGATCGCCGCGCTGACGGCCTACGTGAAGCCGCCCGCCGGCTGCAAGCTGATGCTGGGCAACGGCTCCGACGAGCTGATCAGCCTGCTGGCGCTGGCCTGCGACGTGCCGGGCGCCACCATCCTCGCGCCGCTGCCCGGCTTCGTGATGTACGAGATGTCGGCGAAGCTGCAGGGCCTGAAATTCGTCGGCGTGCCGCTGACGGCCGTGTTCGAGCTCGACGAGGCAGCGATGCTCGCGGCCATCGAGCAGCACCGCCCGGCGATCACCTACCTCGCCTACCCGAACAACCCGACGGCCAACCTGTTCGACGATGGCGTGATCGATCGCATCGTCGCCGCGGTGGGCCGTCAGAACGGCCTGGTGGTGTTCGACGAGGCCTACCAGCCGTTCTCGTCGCGCACGTGGATGCAGCGCCTGGGCGCGCACGAGCATGTGCTGGTGATGCGCACGCTCTCGAAGTTTGGCCTGGCCGGCGTGCGCCTGGGCTACATGGCCGGCGCGGCGGCGTTGATAGCCGAAGTCGACAAGGTGCGCCCGCCCTACAACATCAGCGTGCTCAATGCCGAGGCGACGCTGTTCGCGCTCGAGCATGCCGACGAGTTCGCGCGCCAGGCCGCCATCCTGCGCGACGAGCGCGCGCGGCTACAGAAGGCGCTGGCGGCGATGCCGGGCGTCAAGCCCTTCCCCAGCGAAGCCAACATGATCCTGGTGCGCGTGCCGGATGCGAAGCGCGCCTTCGAAGGCATGAAGCAGCGCGGCGTGCTGGTCAAGCACATCGCCGCTCTGCACCCGCTGCTGGCCAACTGCCTGCGCCTGACGGTGGGCACGCCGGACGAGAACACCCTGATGATCGACGCCCTGAAAGCGAGCCTGTGAGATGAGCGACCGCAAAGCCGACGTCACCCGCAACACCAAGGAGACGCAGATCCGCGTCGTGCTCAACCTCGACGGCACGGGCGAGGCCAAGCTCGCCACCGGCATCGGCTTCTTCGACCACATGCTCGACCAGATCGCTCGCCACGGGCTGATCGACCTCGACATCGCGGCGAAGGGCGACCTGCACATCGATGGCCACCACACGGTGGAGGACGTCGGCATCACGCTGGGCATGGCGGTGGCGCAGGCGGTGGGCGACAAGCGCGGCCTGACGCGCTATGGCCACGCCTACGTGCCGCTGGACGAGGCGCTGTCGCGCGTGGTGGTCGATTTCTCCGGCCGCCCGGGCCTGCACATGGACGTGCCCTTCAAGGCCGGCATGGTGGGCGGCTTCGACACCCAGCTCACCTACGAGTTCTTCCAGGGCTTCGCCAACCATGCGCTGGTGACGCTGCACATCGACAACCTCAAGGGCGACAACGCCCACCACCAGGCCGAGACGGTATTCAAGGCCTTCGGCCGCGCGCTGCGCATGGCGCTGGCGCTCGATGCGCGCTCGGCCGGCGTGATCCCGTCGACCAAAGGCTCGCTCTGACATGGGCAAGACCGTCGCCGTGGTGGACTACGGCATGGGCAACCTGCGCTCGGTGTCGCAGGCGGTGATGCATGTGGCCGACGGAAGCGGCTTCGAGGTGATCGTCACGTCGAAGCCGGAGGAAGTGTTCGCCGCCGAGCGCATCGTGCTGCCGGGGCAGGGCGCGATGCCCGACTGCATGCGCGAGCTGCGCGACTCCGGCCTGCAGGAGGCCGTGCTCGACGCCGCCGCGCGCAAGCCGATGATGGGCGTGTGCGTGGGCATGCAGATGCTGCTCGAGCGCAGCGAGGAAGGGCCCACTGACGGGCTGGGCCTGATTCCGGGCGAGGTGCTGCGCTTCCGGCTCGAGGGCCGGAAGCAGCCCGACGGCAGCCGCTACAAGGTGCCGCAGATGGGCTGGAACCAGGTCTTCCAGGCCCGGCCGCACCCGGTGTGGGCGGGCGTGCCCGACGGGGCGTACTTCTATTTCGTGCACAGCTTCTATGCGCGACCGTCGGAGCCGCGCCACAGCGTGGGCGAGACCGATTACGGCAGCCGCTTTACCTGCGCGGTGGGCCGGGATAACATTTTTGCAACCCAGTTCCACCCCGAGAAGAGCGCCGAGCATGGCCTCGCGCTGTACAGAAACTTCCTGCACTGGAATCCGTGACGGCTTTCCCCTGCACACCACCTTCTTCTCGGGTGACTCCCTCCTTCTTCCCCACCACGCCCATCGGCCATGCTGCTGATCCCCGCGATTGACCTGAAAGACGGTCGATGTGTCCGCCTCAAGCAGGGCGACATGAGCGAATCCACCACCTTCGGCGAAGACCCGGCTGCGATGGCGCGGCGCTGGGTCGATGCCGGCGCGCGACGGCTGCACCTCGTCGACCTGAACGGCGCCTTCGCCGGCAAGCCGGTCAACGAGAGTGCGATCAAGGCCATCCTCGCCGAGGTGGGCGACGAGATCCCGGTGCAGCTCGGCGGCGGCATTCGCGATCTCGACACCATCGAGCGCTACCTGGACGACGGACTGAGCTTCATCATCATCGGCACGGCCGCGGTGAAGAACCCCGGCTTTCTGCACGACGCCTGCTCGGCCTTCGGCGGCCACATCATCGTCGGCCTGGACGCCAAGGACGGCAAGGTCGCCACCGACGGCTGGAGCAAGCTCACCGGCCACGAGGTGGTCGACCTGGCACGCAAGTTCCAGGACTATGGCGTCGAAGGCGTGATCTATACCGACATCGGCCGCGACGGCATGCTCAGCGGCATCAACATCGATGCGACGGTGAAGCTGGCGCAGGCGCTGACGATCCCCGTGATCGCCTCGGGCGGCCTGTCGAACCTGGCCGACATCGAGAAGCTCTGCGCCGTCGAGTCCGAAGGCATCGAGGGCGTGATCTGCGGCCGCGCGATCTACACCGGCGATCTCGATTTCTCGGCCGCCCAGGCGCGCGCCGACGAGTTGAACGGCGAAGGCTGATGCTCGCCAAGCGCATCATTCCCTGCCTCGACGTCACCGGAGGCCGGGTCGTCAAGGGCGTCAACTTCGTCGAGCTGCGCGATGCCGGCGATCCGGTCGAGATCGCGGCGCGCTACAACGAGCAGGGCGCCGACGAGCTCACCTTCCTCGACATCACCGCCACCAGCGACGACCGCGACCTGATCCTGCACATCATCGAGGCGGTGGCCTCGCAGGTGTTCATTCCGCTCACCGTGGGCGGCGGCGTGCGCACGGTCGACGACGTGCGGCGCCTGCTCAACGCCGGCGCCGACAAGGTCAGCTTCAACTCGGCGGCGGTGGCCAATCCGCAGGTGATCAAGGACGCCTCGGCCAAGTACGGCGCGCAGTGCATCGTGGTGGCGATCGACGCGAAGAAGCGCCAGGGCGACGATCTCGCCGCGCGCGGCCCCGGCTGGGACGTCTACACCCACGGCGGGCGCAAGAACGTCGGCCTCGATGCCGTCGCGTGGGCGAAGCAGATGGCCGAACATGGCGCCGGCGAGATCCTGCTCACCAGCATGGACCGCGACGGCACCAAGATCGGCTTCGACCTCGAGCTCACGCGCGCGGTCAGCGATGCGGTCGACGTGCCGGTGATCGCCTCGGGCGGCGTCGGCGCGCTGGAGCATCTGTCCGAAGGCATCCGCGTCGGTGGTGCCGACGCGGTGCTGGCGGCGAGCATCTTCCACTACGGCGAGTTCACCGTCGGCCAGGCCAAGGCCTTGCTGGCGCGCGACGGGATTCCGGTGCGGATGTGAAGGCGGCGCTGCCGCGCGAGGTCCGCATCATCGGCGGGCAGTGGAAGCGCTCCAAGCTGCCGGTGGCCGACAAGCCCGGGCTGCGCCCCACGCCGGATCGCGTGCGCGAGACGCTCTTCAACTGGCTGGGCGGCGAGCTCGACGGCTGGCGCGTGCTCGATGCATTCGCCGGCTCGGGCGCGCTCGGCTTCGAGGCCGCCTCGCGCGGCGCGGCCGAGGTGCTGCTGCTCGAACGCGACCGCGCGCTCGCGGCGAGCCTGAACCAGTCGCGCGAGCGCCTGAAGGCCGACACGCTGCGCGTGCAGTGCGCCGACGCGCTCGCCTGGATGGCCGCCTGCGTGCCGCGGTGCTTCGAGCTGGTCTTTCTCGATCCGCCCTTCGACGCCGGGCTGTTCGACAAGGCCTTGGCCGCCGCGGCGCGCGTCGCCGTGCCCGACGGTTTCGTCTACCTGGAAGCCGACCGCGAATTCACGGCCGCCGAGCTCGCGCCGCTGGGCCTCGTCGTGCACCGCCACCTGCGCGCCGGCCAGGTGCATGCGCACCTGTTACGGGTTGCAATAAACTCCGCCGCAACGAGGATCAGCGAGGGGCAGCTTTGACTTCAGTCACCCGACTCACTGCCGTCTACCCCGGCACCTTCGACCCGATGACGCTGGGCCACGAGGACTTGATGCGCCGCGCCAGCGGGCTGTTCGAGCGCCTCATCCTCGCGGTGGCGGTGGGCCACCACAAGCGCACCATGTTCACCATCGCCGAGCGGCTGGAGATCGCCACCGAGCTGGCGGCCAAATACCCCAACGTCGAGGTGATGGCCTTCCGCGGCCTGCTGCGCGACTTCGTCGTCGGCCACGGCGGCAAGGTGGTGGTGCGCGGCCTGCGCGCGGTGAGCGACTTCGAATACGAGTTCCAGATGGCCGGCATGAACCGCCAGCTGATGCCCGAGGTCGAGACGCTGTTCCTCACCCCCAGCGACCAGTTCCAGTTCGTCTCCGGCACCTTCGTGCGCGAGATTGCCACCCTCGGCGGTGATGTCTCCAAGTTCGTGTCACCCTCGGTGCTCCAGCGGCTGCGCGAGCGCGTCAAATCGACCGAAGGCTGAAGTCCGACGATGGCCCTGCTGATCACCGACGAGTGCATCAACTGCGATGTCTGCGAGCCCGAATGCCCCAACCAGGCAATCTCGATGGGCCCGGAGATCTACCAGATCGACCCGAAGCGCTGCACCGAATGCGTCGGCCACTTCGAGGAGCCGCAGTGCGTGCAGGTGTGCCCGGTGAGCTGCATCCCGGTCGACCCGGCGCACGTGGAGTCCAGGGAAACGCTGTGGGAGAAATACCGCCGGCTGCAGGCGCAGGCCGCGGCGGGTGAGACGCGCTGAGTTCTAGCGCGCCGGCTTCGGCGCGACGGCGGTGAAGTCGCGCGGGTCCTTGTCCTTCCTGGTCTTGCGCTTGCCCTTGGGCTGCGGCTTGGCCTTGGCCGGTTCCGACGCGGCCTTCTGCGGCCCCAGCGAGGCGATCGCCGGCTCGCGCTGCGCCGCCTTCTCGGCCGCAACGCGCTCGCGCTCCATCTCGCGCCCCTTGCGGCGCTCCTCGGCGGCCACGCGCCGCGCTTCGGCGCGTTGCGCGGCGCTGCGCGGGTCGGTGGTTTCGACCACCGCGCCGCCCGGGCAGGGCGTCTGCGAATAGTGGCCACCGCCGCAGCGGTACACCGGTGCGGCCGACGCTGCGGCGTGGACCAGAGTGAGCAGCAAGGCGGCAATCCAGGGCTTCATGGCGCAGTCTCCGGGCGAGGGGGCTTGGGGCGCGGCGGCTTGGCGTGGATCTTCATCATCGCGCGCTCCATCTCGCCGGCCAGCAGCAGGTCGAGCGCCGTGAGCGACTGCGCGATGGTCTTCTCGATCGCCTCGCGGTGCTCGGCCGAAGGCTTCTTCAGCACGTAGTTCACCACCTCGGCCTTCACGCCCGGGTGGCCGATGCCCAGGCGCAGCCGCCAGTAGTCGGCGCTGCCGAGCTGGGCGTGGATGTCCTTCAGGCCGTTGTGGCCGGCATGGCTGCCGCCGAGCTTCATCTTGACCTGGCCGGGCAGCAGGTCGAGCTCGTCGTGAGCGACCAGGATCTCCTGAGGCGCGATCTTGAAGAAGCGCGCCAGCGCCGCCACCGACTTGCCCGAGAGGTTCATGAAGGTCATGGGCTCGAGCAGCCACACCGGGCCGTGGGCGGTGTTGGCGCGCGCCGCCAGGCCGAAGTAGCTGCGCTCGGGCACGAGGGTCACCTTGAGCGCGCGCGCCACTTCGTCGATGAACCAGAAGCCGGCGTTGTGGCGTGTGGCTTCGTATTCGGCGCCCGGGTTGCCCAGGCCGACCAGCAATCGGATCATGCGGCGGATTATCGGTGCCGTTCAGGCATGAAAAAGCCCCGCCGAGGCGGGGCTCCGAAGAGGGAGGCGCAGTGCGCCGCCGCAGAACTCACTTCTTGTTCTGCTTCTCGTCCTTCTTGGCCTTGGCCGGCGCGGCGGCCGGGGCAGCAGCCACCGGCGCGGGCGCGGCTTCTTCCTCGGCGGCCTGCATCGAGACCGACACGATGACCGGATCCTTCTTGCCGTGCGTGACGACCTTGATGCCCTCGGCCAGCTTCAGGTCGCTGACGTGCAGCGACTGGCCCTTGGCCAGGTTGCTGAGGTCGACGGTCAGGTGCTCGGGCAGCTGCGAGGCCAGGCACTGGATCAGCAGCTCGGTGACCACGTGGTTGACGAGGCACTTGTCGGTCTTGACGGCCGGCGAGTTCTCTTCGTTGACGAAGTGCAGCGGCACCTTCTTCGTGACCTTGGTGGTCGCGTCGACGCGCTGGAAGTCGATGTGCAGCACGATCGGGCGGAACGCGTGCATCTGGTAGTCGCGCAGCAGCACCTGCTGGCTCTTGCCGCCCAGCTCCATCTCGAGGATGGAGGAGTGGAAGGCTTCCTTCTTCAGCGCAAAGAAGAGGGCGTTGTGATCGAGCTCGATCATGGTGGGCGTGCCGGCACCGTAGACGATGCCGGGCACCTTGTCCGCATTGCGCAGGCGGCGGCTCGCTCCGGTGCCCTGCAACTTGCGCTCGTAGGCGACGAATTTCATGGTGACTCCAGTGGGATGAACAACGAGGGCCCGCGACCAGGCTCCCCGGCTTAGAAGTTCGCGTTTTGCTCCGCGAACAGGGAAGTGACCGATTCGCCATCGGAGATGCGGCGGATCGTCTCGGCGAACAGGAAGGCAACCGACAGCTGGCGCACCTTGGCGCAGGCCTTGCCCGCCTCGCTGAGCGGAATGGTGTTGGTGATGACGACCTCGTCGAGCGCCGAGTTCTTGATGCGCTCGAGCGCCGGGCCGGAGAACACCGCGTGCGTGCAGTAGGCGTAGACGCTCTTGGCGCCGCGATCCTTCAGCACCTCGGCGGCCTTCACCAGCGTGCCGGCGGTGTCGATCATGTCGTCCATGATCACGCAGTTGCGGCCCTCGATCTCGCCGATGACGTGCATCACCTCGGAGACGTTGGCCTTGGGGCGGCGCTTGTCGATGATGGCCAGGTCGCAGCCGAGCTGCTTGGCCAGCGCGCGGGCGCGCACCACGCCGCCGACGTCGGGCGACACCACCACCAGATCGGCGTAGCGCTTGCTCTGCAGGTCGGCCAGCAGCACCGGCGAGGCGTAGATGTTGTCGACGGGGATGTCGAAGAAGCCCTGGATCTGGTCGGCGTGCAGGTCCATGGTCAGCAGCCGCTCGACGCCGACCGCTTCCAGCATGTTGGCGACGACCTTGGCGCTGATCGGCACGCGCGTCGAGCGCGGGCGGCGGTCTTGGCGCGCGTAGCCGAAGTAGGGGATCACCGCGGTGACTCTCCTGGCCGAGGCGCGCTTGAGCGCGTCGACCATGATGCACAGCTCCATCAGGTTCTCGTTGGTCGGCGCGCAGGTCGGCTGCACCACGAAGATGTCGCGGGCGCGCACGTTCTGCTCGATCTCGATGGCGACTTCGCCGTCGGAGAAGCGGCCGACCTTGGCCTTGCCGAGTTCGATGCCCAGATGGGAGGCGATTTCCTGGGCCAGCGCCGGGTTGGCGTTGCCGGTGAACAGCACGGTGTTGAACAGCACGATCGCTCCGTCAGTCTTGCCGGGCTCGTTGCGCACCGGGACGGATCCACTCGATCCGTCAGGAGATTTGGCAGGGGAGGAAGGACTCGAACCCTCGCATGTCGGAATCAAAATCCGATGCCTTAACCAACTTGGCGACTCCCCTACACCGGTCCGCCGCTTTCGCGCCGAACCTTCAACCGGTTCAGTCCGGAGCCCAACCGACCAGCGGATGCTGCTCCTGGCTGCGGCACATTCGCCCCACCCACCCCGGCGGAAGATCCGCCGGCATCGCCGCCGTGGGTTCGGCGCCCGTGCCTGCCCTCGCGAACACCGCGCTGCCCGATCCGGTCATGCGCGCGTTGCCGAAGCGCCGCTGCAGGATCTCCCGGGCCACTCCCACCTCGGCGCAGTGCGCTTCCGCGGGAGCTTGCAGATCGTTGCGGCCGAAGCCGCCGGCGGTGTCCGCAAGAAAGCCCGCAAGTATAACAGCTTCGGTGTTCCGCACCAGCAGCGGGCTGCCGAAGATCGCACTGGTGGCGATCGCCGCCGGCGGCTTGACGACGGCGAACCAGGCCGGCGGCACGGGCAGCGGCGTCAGGCGCTCGCCGATGCCCTCGACGAAGGCGTTGTGCCCGCCGATGAAGAAGGGCACGTCGGCACCCAGCTTCAGGCCGAGGGCGGCGAGCCGCTCGCGCGGCAGGTTCAGGCCCCAAAGCCGGTTCAGCGCGAGCAGGGTGCTGGCGGCGTCGGAGCTGCCGCCGCCCATGCCGGCGCCCCAGGGCACGTGCTTCTCGATCGAGATGTCGGCGCCCAGGCGGGTGCCGCTCTCGGCTTGCAGCAGCCGGGCGGCGCGCAGACACAGGTCGTCGTCGGGCAGGGCCGCTCCGAGGTCGTGGCGCGCCAGGCGGCCATCGGCGCGGCGCTCGAAGTGCAGCGTGTCGCACCAGTCGATCAGTACGAACACCGACTGCAGCAGGTGGTAGCCGTCGGCGCGCCGGCCGACCACGTGCAGAAAGAGGTTCAGCTTGGCCGGCGCGGCCACGTCGAGCAGCGAGCGCAGACCCATGGCGGCTCAGCTGCGGTCGAGCTTGACGCGCACCGTCACGAGCGGCGCGCTCTCGCGCACCGCCACGATGGTGTCGTCGGCGAAGCGCGCCAGGTCGACGGCCCAGCCGAGCTGGCGGAAGCCGGGCGGCTGCGCCACGTGCCCGGCGCCGGGCCAGGGGCGGCCGTGCAGCCAGTCGAACAGCGCCGCCACCGGCAAGCTCTCGCCCAGCACCTCGCGCGTCAGCGCGTCGAGGCTGGCGTAGGGCGTCTCGCCCTGCGGCGTCACCAGCACCACGCGCCCGGGTTGCCAGCGCGCCTGCGCCATCACCTGGCCGGTGGGCGTGGAGAGGTTCAGGCGGCCGGCCTCGGCGACGCCCTGCAGCTCGAAGCCCGCGACCACCGAGCGCGGTTGCTCTTCGCCGGTGGTGTCGACGCGCAACGCGAGCCGGCCGGAGAGCGTCTCGCCGGGCAGCGGCTGCCTGTCGGCCGGCAGCGATGCGCAGGCCGCCAGCAGAGCCGCCAGCGGCAGCGCCAGCGCGAGGGTGCGACGCCTCACAGGTCCACCCGCAGCCGGGCCAGCGTGGCGCGCAGCACGTCGTTGCCGGCGTCGCGCGTCTTGGCCTCGCGCCAGACGCGGCGGGCCTCGTCGTGCTGCCCCGTCACCCAGAGCACCTCGCCGAGGTGGGCGGCGATCTCGGCGTCGGGCCGGGCGCGGTAGGCCTGCTGCAGCAGGCGCAGCGCCTCGCTGCGGTTGCCGAGGCGGTACTCGACCCAGCCCAGGCTGTCGGTGATGAAGGGCTCGCCGGGGCTGAGGTCGAGCGCCTTGCGGATCAGGTCGCGCGCCTCGTCGAGGCGCTGGTTGCGCTCGGCGAGCGAATAGCCCAGCGCGTTGTAGGCGTGGTGGTGGTCGGGCTTGAGCGCGATCACCTTGCGCAGCAGCCGCTCCATCTCGTCCATGCGGTTGAGCTTCTCGGCCATCATCGACTGCTCGTAGAGCAGGTCGACGTCGTCCGGGTACTCCTTGTTCGCCTGCTCCAGCACCGCATTGGCCTCGCGCCACAGCTTCACGTCGCGCAGCACCTGGGCTTCGGCGAGGAACTTGGCGCGGCCGTCGGCCGG
>WBZV01000450.1_pt1 | contig 24703 bp, 19 predicted proteins | sample 5204221 | NCBI WGS metagenome assembly WBZV01 (sample SAMN12344360, study PRJNA552823) | activated sludge metagenome | biome: Activated sludge suspended growth; feature: Nitrification reactor; material: Wastewater; isolation source: activated sludge from nitrification reactor of wastewater...
TGAGCAGGCGGAAGAAGTTCTCGATATTCACCGTGTGCCCCGGCCCACCGCTGACGAAGACCGGGTTCGAATCGGCGCTGCGCCGGTAGCTGGTGGTATGGCAGGCGGCGCAGTTGTTGCCCACCCGGGGAAAGCCGATGGTCTTTTTGGTGAAGCCGACGGGCAGCTCCTGCCCCTGCTCCCAGGCCACGCCCAGGGCGGCGTAGCCACCCGCCACCTGCTGGCCGTCCTGGCGGAACTTCTCGGGAAAGACCCGGGGCAGCACGTAGAAGATCCAGTAGGGCACACCGGCATCGTGTTCGGCGCCGATGGAGCCATAGCGGAAGCGGCTCTCCGCCGATTCGAAGACCCACGCCGGCTGGGGCTCCTGACGGAAGCCGCGGCTCCAGCCCAGATAGGCGCCCGCCACCAGCAGCAGGATCAGGGCGGCAAGGGCGGCGCGCAGCCACCTGCGCCGCTGGGGAGTGAGGGCAAAGGACATGGCGGGCTCCCGGTCAGAAGGTCTTCAGGTATTCGACGAGGGCGAGCTTGTCGTCGGCGGAGAGTTCGGTGCCATAGGCCCGGCCCTCGTGGCCGCCGTTGCCGTTGCCCGGCTCGGCGGTGTCGAGCCGAAACAAGGCACGCCCCTGGGCCGCGGGCTGATCGGAGACGAAGCCCACCTTGTGCGGATCAAACACGTCGTTGCCGCGCCAGAACACCTTCGGCCGGCGTTCCGCGGGTTCGAGCAGATCGCGCAGGCTGGGCACCGAGCCGTTGTGCAGGTAGGGCGCCCGCAGCCAGATGCCGTCCAGGGGCATGTTGGCGTAGCCGTGGGTCTTGCGGAACTGGGTGAAGCGCCAGGGGTAGCCCGCATACAAGGTGGCCTGATTCACGGCCAGGGTGTAGGTGTAGGAATCCAGGCGGCGGCGGTCGGTGCCGATCTCGGCCAGGGGGGTTACCCGGCCCACATGGGGGCCGCTGAAGTCCCGCCCGCTGGCGCCGTGGCAGGCGGCGCAGTATTCCTTGTAGATCGGCGCGCCCCGGGCGGCGAGGGTCTGATCCACCGGAAAGAACTTGCCGAAGGCTGGCGGCTCCACGTCAAGGATCCACTCCTCCACCCGCCGGATGCGCGGCAGATCGATGGTGGGCGGGGTAGTGCCGGTGCCGAAGGCGGCGCTCTTGTTGCGCTCGGTCATGTCGGTGTTGTTGCCGTCCCAGTGCAGCTCCATGGCGCGGGGTTCCCGGCGCGGACGCTGCAGCCACAGGGACGGGAAGTCGGCCGGCGCGTCGAACTCCTTCGGATCGAGGCGGTGCATCGGAAAGTTGAAGATCACCTTGGCCGAGTTGAAGGTGTCCACCCGACCCGGCCCCCAGGGCTTCTGCTCGAAGACCCACTCGAAGCGTCCTTTCAGGGCCAGCACCCGGTCGCGCATGATGGAAATGGCCAGCGGATAGACCAGATAGCGGTCCAGCAGGTCCAGGTCGGCACCCTGGCGCTGGATCTCGGGGATCAGGTATTCCTTGGAGAAACGCGGGTCGGCGGCGCAGCGAAAGAAGAACTCCTCGAAGGCCTTCATGTTGAACTGGGCCGCCGGCATGCCCGGCACCACGATGGGAGGCTGGCCGGCCGCGGTGCGCACGGTACTGGTGTGGCACACCGCACAGTTCACGAAGACCCGGTCCACCCCCTGGTAGCGACGCCGCGAGGTGCCCACCGGCAGGTCGCGCAGGCTGCCGTCGGGCGCCTTTTCGTAGAGCATGCCGATGGACTGGTAGCCGGGCCCCGGCAGGTACTGGCTGCACACCTCGGGCAGGGCGCGCCAGATCCAGTACGGAAAACCCATCTCGTGCTCGCCGCCGGTGGAGCCGTACTTGAAGTGCTCCACCGGATCGGCGTAATCCACCGGGATGTCGCCCCCGAAGCGCCCGGCCAGCCACAGCAGGATGGCCGCCGGCAGCAGCACCGTGAAGGCAAACAGGAACAGGAAGCGCCGCTTCCAGGGTGCGGGGGGAATCTCGGCTCGGTGGGGCATGGATGCCTCCTCGGGGTCAGCGGTCGGGAGCCAGGCACGGGCGCAAGGCCTCGTAGCCCCTGGCCAGCAGGGTTTCGGGATCGGGGTCGCGCCCGCTCTCGGCCTTCAGCATGGCCGCCACGCCGGCCTCCAGGGCGGCCCTTTCGGGGCTCGCCGCCCAGGCCGCAGCATGGCTGCGAAAAGCCGGCAGCAGGGTTTCCGGGGGCATGGGCGTTTTGGCCCGTGCGGCAGGAGGCAGACGTGCCATGGCCAGGCGCACGTAGATGCGCGGCGCGCACTGGCGGATGCGGGTCTCCAGGGCGTTGGCCGGCCCGAGCAGGAAGTTGGGCGGAAAGGATTCGGCGCTCAGATGACAGGCGGCACACCAGGCATGGAAAGCCGCGAGGGCGGCGGGTACCCCCACCTGGGCTGGCGTACCGCCGGCAGGCAGTTCCAGCCGGGCCGGGGGCCGGGGCCGGTCCATCCCGACGGGCAGCGGATCGCCCAACGCATCGAGCAGGGCCGCCACCAGGGCGCGGCGCGGCAGGGGCTGTTCATCCAGCAAGCTCGGCACCGCGGCGAGGCGGGAGATGGCCACGGCCAGGGCCTGACCGTCGCCCCGCAGGCGGAGGCGCAACGGCCCCTCTCCCCCGCGCAGCGCGCTTGCCTCCACGCGCTCCAGCACATCCCCCCCGGCCAGACGCAGATCCGGGCGGGCGCTCTGGGCGAAGGGCGCCCGGGGTGGCTCGCCGGCCAGGCTCAGGCCCTTAATACGCTGGCCGGCGGTGTCCAGGGTGAGGCTGGCGCCCCCTGCCCCGCGACAGCGGGACGCCCGCGACGCCGGCACGGCTTCACAGCGGAGGGTGTGCTCGATACGCGGCAGCGCCGCGCCCCGGCGGGCCAGGGCAGCCTGCAGACGCGGCCAGTGCCCGTCGGCCACGAACTCGGCGACACCGGCCACGGCCTCGCGGATGGCCTCCGGCCCATCGGCCCGCCACACCGTGTCTGGCGGGCGCGGCAGCAGGGGGTCGAAGGGCGCCGCCACGTGGGCACGGGCGATGCGCGCGGCGGGGTCATCCGGCCAGACGGCCAGGCCCTGCAGGGGGTTGCGATTGGGCAGGTCGGGGCGCCCAAGGGCCAGCCCACCGGGCCACTGGCGGGCGGCGTTGCGGCGCAGGGTGGCGGCGGCCTCGGGGTTGATGGCGGCGTCGGACGGCAGGCTCAGGCCGTCGGCCAGGCGCAGGCGCAGGGCCGCCTCGAGAAGCCCGGCGCGGCAACGTTGCCCGGCCTGCGCCGGGCCACAGCCCTCCTGCCACAGGCGCTGGGTCAGGGCCAGGCGGTTGGCCCGACGCACGGCGTTGTCGATGGCGTAGGGCATATCCACCCCGCGGGCCGGGGCGATGCCGTAATAGCTGCGCCCCTCCGCCCCCAGGCGGGCGGCAATGGCCGGGTTGGCGTTGGTCTCGTCCCACAGGGCGCGGGAGAAGATGGGCGCCGCGTTGTGGTGACAGGCCATGCAGATGTTGCGGTTGGCGTAATACACCTGCGGCTTGCCGCCGGCCCGATAGTCCTTGACCAGCTGGAACTCGAAGCGCCCGGCGCCTTCGTTGTAACTGATGACTTCGAGCACCGCGGATTTCTCCAGGTAGCCGATATACAGCCTGTCCTTGAGCAGCCAGGGCGAACCGGGGGCCGGCGGCGCATCCACCGCCACCACCACGCGGGGGAAGCGGAAGTAGTCGGGCGCAGCAGCGCTGCGCTGCAGGGAACGCCCCAGGGGAATCAGCACGGCCTTCAGCGGCGGCAGGGCGCTGGCCGGGTCGCGGGCCAGTTCGGCATCAATGCGGGCGAGCAGGCGCTCAAAGGGAAAAGGAATGGCGTGGCTACCGCCAGGGGTGGCAAACAGGGCATCGAACAGGGACGCCCCCGCCACGGGCAGGTGTTCGCCAGGCCGGGCCGGGTCGCTCACCCAGGCCGGCGCTGTGGGCGGGTCAGTGGGCTGCGGCGCGGACAACTCGGCGGCCCACAGCGGCACCAGCGGCACCATCGCCACCAACCCGGCCAGCGCCCGGGTCAGGCGCGCCAGACTGCGGTTCATCACGGCGCTCCACCCCACCGCCCCTCAACCGCCGGCGGCCGCCAGCACCTTGCGGGGCTGGGTGCCGGACCAGCAGTCCTCCTGTACCCGGCCGGTCTTCACGAAGGCGTCGCGCCCCTGCTCGTCCATGGCCTTGTTGTAGAGGGTGAAGTTGAGGGCGAAGGCCTTGTCCAGGTAGGCCCGGCCCAGGTAGAAGCCGGGGCGGATCATGCGGATCTCGTCGCGCACCCGCAGGCCGCGGCGGCCGGCCAGGAAGTCGGGGTTCTCCTGGTAGCCGGCGATCTCGTCGGTGAAGAAGTAGTCGATGATGATGGACTCGCGGCGGGCATCGAGCAGGCTCTGCCCGCAGTAGAGCTTGGCCGGGAAGAGCAGCCAGGTCTCCTTGCCCTCGAAATTCATCTTGGCCGGGTCACCCTTCACCAGGCCCATCTTCTTGAGCAGGGAGAGGTCTTCGATGCGGTTCCGCAGCACCCGCTCATTGCGGTAGAAGACCTTGCCACGCCACAGGGTCTCGCCCACGTCCTCCAGCACCAGGCCCTTCAGGTGCAGGCCCATGCCGGTGAAGCCGCCGACGATCTCCGACAGGCGGAACTTGCCGGTGCCGCCCCGGGGCAGCAGGATCTTGCCGTCGAAGGCGCCATCGGGGATGGGGCCGGCGGTGAGCCGGGCGTAGATCTGGTCGATCTGTTCCTGGTCGAGGGTGGCCAGCCACTCCGGGGTGATGCGGGCGACCTCGGCGGTGGACAGGGGGTGGGCGTAGTCCACCTGGGCCAGGTCCTGCTTGGAGGCGTAGGCCTTGTCCCAGGGGGCGAAGGCGATGTTGGGCGGGGGCACGTCCTTGCTGCAGGCGGCGAGGCCCAGGGCGGCACACAGGGAGAGGGCAAGGTTGCGGGCAAGCATGGCGGCGGCTCCTCTCACAGGGTGGCAAGGAAGGCGGTGACGGCCTTCTTGTCGGCTTCGGAGAGGTCCTCGCCGAAGCGGTGGCCCTCGTTTTCCACCAGCTGGTCGCAGGTCTGGTAGTGGGCGGCCAGGAAGTCGCGCTTCTCGCGCAGGATCTCCACGAAGCGCGCCGGGTTCTTCAGCACGTCGTCGGCGATGCCCTGCAGGGTGGGTACCAGGTCTTTCTTGCCGGCGGCTTCCAGCCGGGCCGGGTCACGCTTGGCCAGGAAGAGATCGCCGATGAGCTGCTTGTGGAGCAGGCCGTTGAGGAAGCCGGCACTCACGCCCATGGGGATCTTCACCTGGCCGAAGCCGCCCAGGGGTTTCTCGGCCTTGCCCTCGACGGGGCGGATGCCCAGGTCGATGAGCAGGTCGGCGTTGGTCAGGGTGATCTTGCGGCCCCGCTCGCCCGGGTGCAGCAGCTCGTGCATGGAACGCTTGTAGAGGTCGAAACGCCCCTCCACGCTGGGGTCGTAGCGCAGGCATTCAGGCTGGCTGGCCAGCAGGCGGTTGTCGGCGTCGGCGTAGCGGGCACGGTGGAAGTCGTTGTCCTTGTTGGCCGGCTTGCCGCAGATTTCCGGGCCGATGGCATTGTTGTGCATGAAGGGCGCGGTGCTCCACACATTCACCAGAGAGATATTGCGCAGGTAGCCCCGGCCACCGTTCTTGAGGGCCTCGGGCTCGGGGATGTCGGCCACCACGCCGCGGCCACGCATGCTCTCGGAGCCGTACTCCATGTAGAGGTGGCCGGCCATGTGGTTGGAATGGAGTGCCCGGCAACGGAAGGTGCCCACCTCGGTCACCGGCACCGTCTGGTCGTTGCCCAGGAAGTCGGCACGCACCTTGCGCGGGTGGGCTTCGTTGGGGGCGGCAAAGTCGCGGCTCTTGAAGGGGCCACCCTCGGCCTCGGGGATGCTCGAATGGCAGCGGGCGCAGTTGTCGGCAAACACCGCCTGCCCCCGGGCCACGGCACCCTTGCCGAACTCCTTCTCCAGATCGGCCACCAGATCGGCGCGGGTATAGGCCGCCGCCGGGCTCTTGGCCTTGCGGGCGTTGGCGCGGGCGGCGTGCAGGTCGGTCTCGTCGGATTCGGCCGAGGCGAAGAAGTCGAGGAGGTTCTGCAGGCGGTCTTCCACTGCCCGGAAACTGGGGCAATCACGCCGGCACTGGCCCACGTTGAAGGGCGTCTGGCCAAAACCACGCTGCTCCGGGTCCACCTGGCGCATGTCGGTGAAGTGATTGACCCAGCACTGCTCGGCGCAGGAGCCGATGTTGAAATACACCCGCTGGATGGCCTCGTGGGCGCCGGTGGAGTCCTCGCCACCCTTGAGGATGTGATGCACGCCGGGCAGATTGACCTTGGTGCCGCCCAGGAAGACCGGCGTCACGTCGTCATTGCGGGTGCCGAACTGCCAGCACTTGCCCTGGCGGCCGGGCTCGCACCAGCACTTGGCCTCGTCCATCCCGGCTGCGCATTCAGTCACCTTGCGCCACTTGCTCACCGCCTCGCCCTTGAACACCGGGCGCTGGGCCACGTTGATCAGCGCGTTGATGGTGCCGGGGTTGTTCACCTGGTCGTGGGAGATGGCCGAGGTGTCGGTGACGCCCGGGCGGGCGTGGGCGAACATCTGGTACTCGAGGGCGGTCTTGTGCATGCCGGAGCCAAGCAGCTCGGACATGCGGGTGTACTGGTTGCCCACCAGGCCCTTGATGTTCTCCCACTTGGGGTGGGCCGGGTCGGCCGGCGGGTTGAGGGGGTCGAAGGCAATGTGGCAGGAGCCGCAGGAGGTGCCGATCAGGAAGGGCGGTTCGATGGAGGCGTCAGCCAGCTTGCTGACCCGGCTGTCGGACTCCAGGCCGGTGACGCTGTCCATCTTGCGGTTGAAGCCCGACCAGCTGGCATTGCCGCCATTCACGGCCGCCCAGCGGGCGGCGTCGAAGCGCGGATTGGGGAACTTGCGGATGCCCAGGGCACCGGTGGAGGTGCCGAAATTGAGGTCGCAGGCGCTATGGCGCTGGTCGGCCTTGCCACCCTGGCTGTGGGGGTCGTCCGGGTCGAGGGCGGCGTCCTTCAGGCCGCAGGCCGGGTCCACATAGCCGGCCTTGCCCACATACTTGAGGAGCACGTCGTCACCGGGGCACCAGTCGAAGCCGTAGGTCTCGTCCAGGGATTTTGCCGGGCAACCCTCGGAGCCCGGGGTACAGCACGAGGGGTCGTTGATGATGCCCCAGGCCCAGAAGCGGTCATTGCGCTGGTCGGCCCGCAGCACGCGGAACCAGTCCACCAGCACGCCGACCCGCTGCTGGAAGGTGTAGGTGTGGAAGCGCTCGTTGCCGCCGGTGGCCTTGAACCAGATCAGCCGTCCGACGCATTCGGATTCACTCAGGCCTTCCCGGGCACAGGCTTCCCGGTAGGGCAGGTCCTGGTCCTGGATGCCCGGGTCGGGGACGCCCGCCACTGGCGGCGACAAGGCGACCGGCGCATCGGCCGCGTGGGCCGGTGCACCAGCGGGCATGGACCCATGCTCGGGATCGAAGACCAGATAGGCGGAAAGAACAGCAAGAACGGCCAGAACGGCCAAGGCAGCGCGCTTCATGGATGCATCCCTCATCACGGACGACTGCATGCCGGCGCCCCCCGCTTCGGTCTGGCGCACTTCGCGCTCTTGTTCCGGTGGCGGGACTCTCTGTCAGGGCCGGTTATGAGAGTGTTATAGCAAAGATCCCTCACCCCGCAATGCAACATGATTGCCCGATCAGGGTAGACCGGCATCCCAGTAGGGCGATGGGCCGATGCGTTCGGCCAGGTAGTCGGCCAGGGCACGCACCCGGGTCGGCAGGTAGCGGTTGCTGGGAAATACCGCATGGATGCCCAGCTCAGGACCCGGAAAGTCCGCCAGCAGCACGTCAAGGAGGCCGGCACGGATGGCCGGCGCGGCGATGAAACTGGGCTGACGTGCAATGCCCAAGCCGCGCTGGCAGGCATCCAGCAGGGCGTCGCCGCTATTGGCCTGCAGGCGGCCACCCACGGGCACCCACTGCATCTCGCCGTCGACGCGGTAGGGCCAGGTGGCGCGGGCGGTGCCGGTGTAGCCGAGACACTGGTGCGCCGCCAGATCGGCAGGTGTCCGTGGCCGACCATGGCGGGCGAGGTATTCGGGGGAGGCCAGGGTCAGGAGGCGCGAGGTGCTGATGCGCCGGGCCACCTGGGTCGGGTCGAGCTGGGTGGTGATGCGGATGGCCATGTCGAGGCCCGACTCGATGAGATTGACCTGCCGGTCATTGAAGTCGATGTCCAGGGTCACCCCGGGATAGGTGGTGATGAAGTCCGCCACCAGGGGCGCCAGATGGCGTACACCGAAACTCACCGGCACGCTGATGCGGATGGGCCCCCGCGGCGTCCGGTCGCCGCCGGACAGATCGCCCTCGGCGGCATCCACCAGGGCCAGGATCTCGCGGCAGCGCTCCAGGTAGACCTCGCCTTCGGCGGTGAGCTTGAGGCTGCGGGTGCTGCGGGCGATCAGCTTGACACCCAGGTGCGCCTCCAGGGCGGCAATGCTGCGCGTCACCGCCGAACGGGCCAGGCCCAGTTGCTCGGCAACGGCGGTGAAACTGCCGGCCTCTGCCACGCGGATGAACACCGCCATGCCATCGAGTCGATCCATTGTTTCATATTCAGCAACAAATAATTCCCTATTAAAGGCTATTTCAAACCGAATCGGAAGCCTAAAGTACGCCCATCGAATTCTTGAACCAGGGAAGCCACCGTGATCCTCGTCACCGGCGCCAACGGCCAGCTTGGCCGGCGCATCGTCCAGCACCTCATCGCCCGCGAGCCCTCGCTGCTCGATGGAGGGCTGGGCGTGAGCGTGCGCGACGCGGCCCGGGCCAACGAACTGGCCAGCCGCGGGGTGATCGTCCGGCAGGCCGACTTCGACCAGCCCGACTCCCTGGCCGCCGCCTTTGCCGGCATCCGCCGCCTGGTGCTGGTGTCCACCGACGGCTCCGCGGCCCAGCGCAGCGCCCGGCACCGCAGGGCCATCGATGCCGCCCTCGCGGCTGGCGTCAGCCACATTCTGTACACCAGCTCGCTGGATGCGCATGCCGACAGCCCGACCGGCTTCGCCCGTGCCCACCAGGAGACGGAAGCGGCGCTGGCACACAGCGGCGTGGCCCACACGGTGCTGCGCAACACCCTTTACGCCGACGACCTGCGCTACCTCGCCGAGCCGGCCCTGGCCCACGGCGTCCTCCGCCTGCCCGCTGGCGCCGGGCGGGTGAGCCTGGTGTCCCGCGATGAACTGGCCCAGGCCATCGCCGCCGCGACACTGGCCCCACGCCTGGACAAGCGGGTGTATGAACTCACCGGCCAGGCCGCCTTCCCCTATGCGGACATCGCCGCCCGCATCGCCCGGGTCAGCGGCCGCCCCTTGTCCTACGAGGACGTGTCGGTCGACGCCTACGCCGGGAGCCTTGTCGCCCGGGGCGTGCCCGCCTGGCATGCCGACGCACAGGCCGGCCTTTTCGCCAGCGTCGCCGCCGGTCTTCTGGCTGCCGTCAGCCATGACTTCGCTGCGCTGGTGGGCCATCCGCCCAAGTCCCTGGACTGCCTGATCCACGAATACTTCGCCCCGAGGAGCCCCGCATGAGCCCCCGTCACCCTGTTCTCTTCGTCTCCCATGGCGCGCCCGACGTGCTGCTCAAACCCGGTGCCAGCGTGGCCCTGTGGCAGCGCCTGGGTGCCGAACTGCCCCGCCCGCGGGCCATCCTGGTGATCTCGGCCCACTGGGCCGCCCGCGAACCGACCGTCAGCACCGCGGCTACGCCCGACACCATTCATGACTTCGGCGGCTTCCCCGACGCGCTCTACGCCATGGAGTACCCGGCGCCCGGCGCGCCGGCCCTTGCCGCCCGGGTGCGCGAGCTCCTGGCCGCGGCGGCCCTGCCCTGCGCCGAGACCCCCGACCGGGGCCTGGACCACGGTGCCTGGATTCCCCTCAAGGCCATGTATCCGCAGGCCGACATCCCGGTGGTGCAGCTCGCCCTGCAACCCTTTGCCGGCACCGACTGGCACCGGCGCATCGGTGCTGCCCTGCGCCCCCTGCGGGACGAGGGCGTGCTGATCCTCGCCTCCGGCGCCGTCACCCACAACTTCGGCTGGCTCACCTGGGGGGAGAACAGCAAACCCGTGGAGGCGGCCCGGGCCTTCGCCGCCTGGCTGGGCGAGGCCCTGGCCCGGGATGACCGACCGGCCCTGCTCGACTACCGACGCCAGTCCGCCCACGGTGCCGCCGCCCACCCCAGCGAGGAACACCTGCTGCCCCTGTTCTCGGCCCTGGGTGCCGCCAGCCCCGGCGAAATACCCCTGCGCCTGGAACCGGAATACACCTACGGCGGTCTGGCCATGGACGCCTATCTCTGGCAGGACGCCAGCCCCGCCCCCTTCAATCCGGAGCACTGAACATGAACTTCACGCCCCCGCGCTACACCGGGCCCGCCATCGCCGCCCATTGGGTGATCGCCGCCCTGATTCTGGTCGCCTTCCCCCTGGGCGTTTACATGCACGAGCTGCCCCTTTCACCCACCAAGCTCAAGCTCTACTCGTATCACAAGTGGATCGGCATCACCGTGCTGCTGCTCTTCGTGCCGCGCATCCTGTGGCGCATCACCCACCGGCCGCCGGCCCCGCTGCCCATGCCCGCCTGGCAGCACCGCATCGCCGAGGGCACCCACCACCTCCTCTACCTGCTGATGTTCCTGGTGCCCCTGTCGGGCTGGCTGATGAGCTCGGCCAAGGGCTTCCAGGTGGTGTACTTCGGTGTGCTGCCCCTGCCCGACCTGGTGGGCAAGAGCGAAGACCTGGGCGACCTGCTCAAGGAAGTGCATGAAGCCCTCAACTTCGGCCTGCTGGCGCTGGTTGGCCTGCACGTGGCCGGTACCCTCAAGCACATGATCATCGACAAGGACGGCACGCTGCGCCGCATGCTGCCCTTCGCCAAATAAGCGAACGACGCCAAGGAGAAACCATGAAGATCCGCACCCTCGCCCTGACCGCCGCCGTCCTGCTGGCCGGCACCGCCCACGCGGTCGAATTCAACCAGGTGGATGCCGGCAAGAGCACCCTGGCCTTCTCGTCCAAGCAGATGGGCGTGCCCGTCCCGGGCAACTTCAAGCGCTTCACCAGCCAGATCGCCTTCGATCCGGCCAAGCCCACCGCCGCCAGCACCACCCTCGAGATCGACCTGGCCAGCATCGATGCCGGCTCCAAGGACGCCAATGACGAGGTGGTGGGCAAGCAGTGGTTCAACGTCAAGGCCTTCCCCACCGCCAAGTTCGTGTCCACCGGGGTCAAGGCCCTGGGCGGCAACCGTTACGAAGCCCTGGGCAAGATGACCATCAAGGGCCAGACCCGCGACCTGGTCGCCCCCTTCACCTTCAAGCAGGAAGGCGCCAGCGGCGTCTTCGACGGCGGCTTCGTGCTCAAGCGCATGGACTACAACATCGGCGAAGGCCCCTGGGCCGACGTGTCCGCCGTCGCCAACGAGATCGAGATCAAGTTCCACGTGGTGGCCAACGCCGCCACCAAGAAGTAAGCCCGCCTCAACCCCACTCCATCAATGAAGACCAAACCCAGTAAAACGGAGAACAGCATGAAGAAACTCATCACCCTGGCCATCGCAGCCACCCTGTCCACCGCCGCCTTCGCCGCCCCGGAGACCTACACCATCGAAGGCACCCACACCTTCCCGCGCTTCGAGTACAGCCACTTCGGCTACTCGACCCAGCTCTCCCGCTTCGACAAGACCACCGGCAGCATCACCCTCGACAAGGCCGCCCGGACCGGCTCCGTGGATGTCACCATTGACACCACCTCGGTGAACACCGGCTACCCCCTGTTCAACCAGCACATCCAGGGCGAAGACTTCTTCGACACGGCCAAGTACCCCACCATCACCTACAAGTCCACCAAGGTGAACTTCGACGGCGACAAGCCCGCCACCATCGAAGGCAACCTGACCGTCAAGGGCATCACCAAGCCCGTCACCCTGACCGTCACGTCCTTCCACTGCATGCCCCACCCCATGCTCAAGAAGGACGCCTGCGGCGCCAACGCCACCGCCACCATCAAGCGCAGCGAATTCAACGCCGGCAAGTACGCCCCCTACGTGGGCGACGACGTGAAGCTGACCATCGCCGTGGAAGCGTACAAGCCGTAAGTCAGGCCTTCAACGCCCCCGCGCACCACTTGCGGGGGGCTAGCTGATGCTGTCCGGTGCCGCGCGCCGAAACGCTGCGACACCTACCGGACGACGCGCTCCCTGGCTTACAGCTTGCGGCCGCTCGTGCCACGACGCACGCTTACCGCAGCCAAGCCTGTCAGCAGCAGCGCCAGGGAAGTCGGCTCAGGGACGTGCGCGCCACGGTCAAGCGACCATGTGCCTTGTTGAACGGCGCCGGTCAGGTCAACCAAACGCGATTGGTTGGCATCACCGAGCGAAAGAACCCAGCCGTTATCCGAAAAAACAAAGTCAACATGCGGCCCATCCCCTTGGTCGCTGTAGAAATAGGGCTGGAAAAGGATGCCGTTGAACACTACGTTCGACCAACCCAGAGCTGAAGACGAAAGCACGAAGTCACCGTTGAGGTGCGTATCGTTCGGGTCGGAAATGCCGTCATAAAAGCCCTGAACCGGGGTGTCGTCAAAAACCACCGATCCGGTGACGGTAGTCGCCCCAATGGACGCATTGATGCCCCATGTCATCTGCGCCGCCTGAACCGGAGCGCCAAGGGCAAATGCAAGACCGGTGGCAGTCAGTAGTCTGATAATCGCTTTCATGAATTCTCCCATTTCAATTGAAGCCGCATTGCAGCGGACAGGCACGAAGTCCGCTGACCCATTTGCAGCAAACCGCGCCAGCCACTCCAGCAAAATTCGTTCCCTGATTTGAAACATCCATATAATCAACCAGCTGACACGACCAGCCCGACACGCCTGAAAGATTCTGTAAAGTCATTCGACATGTTCCGGTGAGGGTCAGCAACGGCGCCAGGGATCGGCGCAGCGGCGCCCGAGTCCGCGAAAACGCATCCCCATCGAGTAAGTTTTTGAGCTTTGCGGTCATCTTTCATTGGACCTGGGGCGTTGTGCACTGCACACTGTCATCACCGGGGCAGGCCCAAGATCTGCCCCGGTGCTTTTTTGATGCCCGGTTTCACCTTGCCGTCCATGCCCAGACAAACAACAAGAATGCCCGCCATCGATGCGCTGAAGGCCTTTGCCTGCCTCGCCATCGTCATGCATCACCTGGCCTTCTACGGCCCCATGAGCGATGCCGCCCGCCCTTTGATGCCAACGCTGATGCAGTGGCTCGATGAGTACGCCCGGATGGCCGTGCAGATCTTCCTGGTCGTCTCCGGCTTCCTGTTCGCCGCCAAGTTTGCCCCGGCGGGCCTGCCGGTGAAGCTGTCACCGCTGCCGGTACTGCTCCAGCGCTACACCCGCCTGGTGGTGCCCTACTCCGCGGCCCTGCTGCTGGCCGTGGCCTGCTCAGCAGTGGCCAGCGTGTGGATGGAGCATGAATCCATCTCGGCGGCCCCGGACCTGGGGCAGCTGCTGGCCCACGTGCTGCTGCTCCACGACCTGCTGGACCATGAGGCCCTGTCCGCCGGCGTCTGGTATGTGGCCATCGACTTCCAACTCTTTGCCCTGGCCATCCTGCTGCTGTGGCTGCCCTCGCGTCTGGCCGAACGGCGTCCGGCGTTGGCCGTCGTGGCCCCGCTGCTGGTCGCGCTGCTGACCCTGGCCTCCCTGTTCAGCTTCAACCGGGATGCCTTCTGGGACGAGACGGCCCTGTACTTCTTCGGCGCCTTCGGCCTGGGCATCCTGGCCTGGTGGGCGAGCAGCCAACCCCGCGCCGGACGCTGGCTGGCTCTGCTGACCGCCGTCGCCGTGGCCGCGCTGGTGGTGGATTTCCGGGCCCGCATCGCCGTTGCCACGGGCGTCATGCTGTTCCTCGGCCTGGCCCGCCAGCACGGTTTCCTGAACACCCTGCCGGTCCCTGCGGCGGTGGTGCACCTGAGCCGGATCTCCTACTCGGTGTTCCTGGTGCACTTCCCCCTCTGCCTGCTGGTGAACATGCTGGTCAGCACCGCCTTCCCGGCCAACCCGGTGATCAACGCCCTGGGGATGGTGCTGGCGGTGGCGGTCAGCGTTGTCGGCGGGCACCAGTTCCATTACCGGGTGGAGAGCTACCCCTTCCGTACCCGCACCCGGCTGCTGTTTCCGGCGGGGGTGGTGGCGGGGGGCTGGCTGACGGCACTGGCAGCGGCCAGCCTGGCGGGCTGAGCCGGCTTCAAAGGGACACACAGGGCGGCTGCGGCCGCCCTGTGTGCGTTTGCGGCGCGGGGGCAGAACAGACTGTGGGGTCGAATGCGCACAACCCCGCAGGATCGCAGCTCAGGCGTCCGCCCCTGCCGGGGCCAGCATGGCCGCCACGTCCACCTCATCCACGCAGGCCCGGGCCATGAAGCGGTCGGCGTAGCGGCGGTATACGCCGGACTGCAGAAACAGGGCGAACAGCTCAGGGTCGATGTGCCCGGCGTCGCGCATGCGGGCCATGATGCCGACGGCTTCGGAGAGGCACTTGCCCTTCTTGTAGGGGCGGTCGACGGCGGTGAGGGCTTCGAAGATGTCGGCGATGGCCATCATGCGGGCCATCGGGCTCATCTGCTCGCGGGTCAGGCCGCGGGGGTAGCCGCTGCCGTCCATCTTCTCGTGGTGACCACCGGCGATCTCCGGTACGGCCCGGAGATGGCGCGGGAACGGCAGCTCGGAGAGCATGCGGATGGTCTGCACGATGTGCTCGTTGATCTTGAAGCGGTCCTCCTCGGTGAGGGTGCCCCGGTCGATGCACAGGTTGGTCAGCTCGCCCCGGTTGTAGAGCAGCTCCGGCACCTTGAGGCGGAAGCCCCAGGGGTTGTCGGCGGGGATGACGTCCTCGAGGCTGCGCGGGATGCGGTGCTCCGGCTTGTCGCCAATCAGCGCCTCACGCACGGGCAGGGCCGGGGCGGGACCCATGCGGCGCAGGGCTTCCGCCGACACGCCGAGGCGGTCGTCCAGGGTGCGCAGCCAGGTGCGCGCGGCAATGCGCTGCAGGCGGATCACGTCGGCCGGGTCCATGGCCTCGCCACCGGCATTGCAGGCGGCCACAAAGGCGAACTCCGCGTCAAGGACAGCCAGGCTTGCCGCCAGGGTGGCCTGCTCGGTGCCGGGGTCAGCCCCCCCGGCCACGGCCTGCCAGCAGGCGATCTCCGCGTCGCGCTTGAGCACTTCGAAGCGCATGCGGATCTCGTGGATGCGGTCATGGATGGCCTCCAGCTTGGTGGCCTTGTCCACCACATACTCCGGGGTGGTGACCTTGCCGCAGTCGTGCAGCCAGGCGGCGATGTGCACGGCCTCCCAATCCTCATCGTCCAGGCTGAAGTTGCGGTAGGGGCCGTCGGTGGCGTCGCAGGCGGCGCGGGCGAGCATCTTGGTGAGCTCCGGCACCCGGGCGCAGTGGCCACCGGTGTAGGGGCTCTTGGCGTCGATGGCGCCGGCGATGAGCTGGATGAAGGCCTCGAAGAGCTGCTTCTGGGCGCGGATCAGGGAGCGGGTCTCCACCGACACCGCCGCCGAACCCGACAGGGCCTCGACGAAATGCACCAGGTCCCGGTCGGGGGCGTCGTCGAACCACAGCACCAGCAGGCCCACCCGGTCGTGCTTGCGGTCGAGCAGGGGCACCGCCAGATAGGCCATGGCGCTGGTGCCCAGGGTGGCGAACAGCCCCGCGCCACCGAGGTCCCCCACCGCGCGGCCGACGCCGGAGCGCTCACCCTCGGGCACCAGGCTGGCCATGGCCGGCCCGGGCGGCGCATCGGCCAGGGGCAGGCTGTGCCCGTCGGCGTCCCGAACGCTGGCCGCATCCAGGCCGTCACCATCGTCCCGGGCCAGGTAGAGCACGCCGGCACGGGCCCCCACCACGCCCACCGTCTCGTCCACCAGGCGCGGCAACAGGCGCTCGAAGTCCGGCTCTTCGGCCATCACCGAGGCAATGTCGAGGAAGCGCCGTACCGAGCCCTTCATCGACGCCAGATCCCGGGCCAGATCGTCCACTTCGCGCACCACCGAACGGGTCACCACCTCGCCGGCAAAATCGAAGCGCCGGATCGCCGCGGCCTCGCGGGCCAGTTCGCGGATTGGCCTCGATACCAACCGGGCCGCCCCGTAAGTGAAGGGCAGCGCCAGCAGGATCACCACCAGGGTCGCCAGAATGGCCCGGTCCCGGATACTGCGGGCGTCGGTGAGCAGCTCGTCGTCGGGGATGGCCACCCCCAGGGAGAGCGCCTGTCCGCCCTGCACTGGCAGGCTGGCGACGGCGCCGTGCCAGCTTCGCCCTGCACCGTCGAATGCCGACAGCGTCTGGTCTCCCCCCTCGGCGGATTGAGGGGCTTGACGCGCCAGGGCCGCCAGACCCTCGTGGGTCAGTTCTGCCACCCGGGGCCGCTCGACGCTCCCGCCCGCAGCCTCCGGCAGCAGCCAGCCGGGCTCGGTGCAGGCCACCACCCGTTGGGTCGCATCGAAGAGCACCAGCAGCGAGCCCGGCGTGATGCGCTGACGGCGCAGGGTTTCGTCGAGGGTGGCGAGACGGATGTCGGCCCCCACCACAGCCCGACCGCTGGCCACCCGGTGGGCCACGGTCACGCCCAGACGGTGGGTGGACGCGAACAGGTAGGGCGCCGTCTGCACGGGCTCCAGACTGCCCTGGGCCTGGATGTACCAGCCGCGCTGGCGCGGATCGTAGAGGCGCCGGTAGTCGGGCCGGGGGTCGGCACGCAGTTCATGCAGATCGGCGTCCAGGTAGATGAACAGCCCCTGGCTGCCGGCGATGCTTTGAATCAGGTAGGCCGCACCGGCGGGCGCCCCCACCAGACGCCGGTCGGCGTCGTCCGCCAGGCGCATCAGCAGGAAGAAATCACCCGAGGCGTAGCCGACGTAGTAGGCCGATACCGACGGAGTAGCCTGCAGCGCTTCCCGCAAGGCCCCCAGCCCGACCCGTCGTTCAGCGAGCGTCCGGGCGTCGCTGACGGCGTTGAGGGCCAGCAGGCGCACACTCGCCTCGACCGGGTGCAGCAGGCTCTCGGTTTCGGCCACGGTCTGGCGGGAGATGCGGGTCAGGAGGTCACCGGCAGCCCGCTCAAGCATTTCGGCGCTGCGGAAGTAGGAGAAGGCGGCGATGCTGCCACCGGCCATCAGCACCAGCAGGAAGAACAGGGTCGAGATGTGAATGTGGAGCGGAAAGCGGAAGTGGCGCGATGGGGAATCGTCCCGAATGCCGGCGGCCATGTTTGCGCTCCGTCTCCGAACCTATTGGCCCGCCAGGGCACGCCGGTACTCGCCGGGTCGGGCGCCGGTCCACTTCTTGAAGGCCCGGTGGAAGGCGCTGGCCTCGGCAAAGCCGAGATCAAGGGCAATGTCGAGTACCGACTTGTCGGAATGGCTGAGCTGGCTGATGGCCAGGTCACGCCGCAGGTCGTCCTTGATGGACTGGTAGGACTGACCTTCGTCGAGGAGGTGGCGGCGCAGGGTGGAGGCTGAAAAGTGCAGTTGCTGGGCCAGGGTCTCGAAGTCGGGCCAGGTGTCCGGCGGGATGTGCCGCAACTGGCGGCGGATGCGCGCCACCAGGCCATCGCTGTTGCGGTACTTGACCAGGAAGTTGGCCGGCGCGCTGCGCAGGAAGACTTTCATGGTGCGCTCGTTCTGCACGTTGGCCATGTCGAGGAACTCGGCCGGGAAGACGATTTCGGTTTCGGCTTCGCCAAAACGCAGATCCGGCGAGAACAGCACCTGCCACTCGGGGCTGAAATCCGGCTCGGGGCAGCGGAAGCTGGCATGACTCAGGGGAATGCGCCGGCCGATCAGCCAGCAGGCCAGCCCGTGGATCATGATCAGAAAAGTGCCGTAGGAAAACGCCCGGCGGGGATCGCCCTGCCGCTCGGCCAGCACCACCCGGGCGGTATCGCCGTCGCGCACGAGCACGCCCTCGAAATCGTCCAGCACCAGGCGGAAGAAACGCAGCGCCCGGCGCAGGGCACGCTCCAGGGACACGCAGTGGATCACGCTGTGGCACAACAGGGTGAAGCTGCCGGCCTTCATGCGGTGGCTGTCCATGCCAAAGAACTCGTCGTCCATGGCCTGGGCCACCCGGTGCCAGAGCATGCCGAAGTGGGCCGACGAGACCCGCGCCTGGGGCGCGTTGAGAAGCTCCGGCGAGATGCCCGCATGCTCCAGCAGCGCCTCCGCATCAAGTCCGCGCTCCCGCACACCAACCAGCGCCTCGCGAACAAAGCGGATGGAAATGGTGCCCTTGTCGGACGTGCGCTCGCTCATCGGAACGTTCATGGGGAAAGGAAGTAAGGCACCATGGGTGAGGGGGTATTCGCATTCCCTTGGTATGGCAAATTCTACCATCCACATTGATCGATTTCGGCATGGAAGCCAGCCCCGCTTGTCCCTAGACTGCGCCCCAAGTCAGGCATCGTGCCGATGACCCATTCCACAAGACCAAAGAGGAGAGCAGCACATGGAGATCAACAACAACGTATTCGTGGTGACCGGCGGCGGCTCGGGCCTGGGTGCCGCCACCGCACGCATGATCGTCGCCCGTGGCGGCAAGGTCGTGCTGGCCGACGTGAACAAGGAAGCCGGTGAGGCCCTGGCCGCCGAACTGGGCGCCAATGCCCGCTTCGTCGCCACGGACGTCTCCAGTGAAGAGAGCGCCAAGGGCGCCTTTGCCGCGGCCGTCGAGCTGGGCACCCTGCGCGGCCTGGTGAACTGTGCCGGCGTGGCGCCGGCCGAGAAGGTGGTCGGCCGCGAAGGCCCCCACAAGCTGGAGAGCTTCGCCCGCACCATCAACATCAACCTGGTGGGCAGCTTCAACATGATCCGCCTGGCCGCCGAGATCATGGGCAAGAACGAAGCCGATGCCGGCGGCGAACGAGGCGTGATCGTCAGCACCGCCTCGGTGGCCGCCTTTGACGGCCAGCTCGGCCAGGCCGGCTATGCCGCCTCCAAGGGCGGCGTGGTGGCCATGACCCTGCCCATCGCCCGCGAGCTGTGCCGCTCCGGCATCCGCGTGATGACCATCGCCCCGGGCATCATGGAAACCCCGATGCTGCTGGGCATGCCCGCCGACGTGCAGGACGCCCTCGGCAAGATGGTGCCCTTCCCCTCGCGCATGGGCAAGCCGGCGGAATACGCCGCGCTGGTCGAGCATATCTTCAGCAACAGCTACCTGAACGGTGAGGTGATCCGCCTCGACGGCGCCATCCGCATGGCCGCCAAGTAAGGCGCCGGCCCCTCCCCCGCCCCATCGAATTCAGAAAGGTTCTGCCATGAGCACCAACGATCCCATCGTCATCGTCTCCGCCGCCCGCACCCCCATGGGGGGCTTCCAGGGTGACTTCACCAGCCTCACAGCGCCCCAGCTAGGCGGCGTCGCCATCAAGGCCGCCGTCGAGCGCGCTGGCCTGCCCGCCGATGCGGTCCAGGAACTGATCTTCGGCTGCGTGCTGCCCGCCGGCCTCGGCCAGGCTCCGGCTCGCCAGGCCGCCCTCAACGGCGGCCTGCCGCTGACCGCCGGCTGCACCACCATCAACAAGGTGTGCGGCTCCGGCATGAAGGCCACCCTGCTGGCCCATGACCTGCTGCTCTCCGGCAGCAACGACGTGATCATCGCCGGCGGCATGGAGTCCATGTCCAACGCCCCCTACATGCTGCCCAAGGCCCGCGGCGGCTACCGCCTGGGCCACGGCCAGATGCTCGACCACATGTTCTTCGACGGTCTGGAAGATCGCTACGGCAAGGAAACCAATGGTCGCCTGATGGGCACCTTCGCCGAAGACTGTGCCGGCAACTACGGCTTCACCCGTGAAGAGCAGGACGCCTGGGCCATCACCTCCACCACCCGCGCCCAGGCCGCCATCAAGAGCGGCGCCTTCCAGTGGGAAATCGCCCCCGTCACCGTGGCCGGCCGCAAGGGCGACGTGACCATCGCCGACGACGAGCAGCCGCCCAAGGCCAGCATCGAGAAGATCCCCGGCCTCAAGCCGGCCTTCAAGAAGGACGGCACGGTGACCGCCGCCAACTCCAGCTCCATCTCCGATGGCGCCGCCGCCCTGGTGCTGATGCGCACCTCCACCGCCGAAAAGCTCGGCGCCAAGCCCATCGCCCGCATCGTCGGCCACACCAACCATGCCGGCCTGCCCGCCAACTTCCCGACGGCCCCGGTGGGTGCCATGCAGAAGCTCCTCGACAAGGCCGGCTGGGCTGCCAGTGATGTGGACCTGTGGGAGATCAACGAAGCCTTCGCCGTCGTCACCATGGCCGCCATCCGCGACCTGGCCCTGGACCCGGCCAAGGTGAACATCCACGGCGGCGCCTGCGCCCTGGGCCACCCCATCGGCGCCTCCGGCGCCCGCATCATCGTCACCCTGCTCGGCGCCCTCAAGCAGACCGGCGGCAAGCGCGGCATCGCCAGCCTGTGCATCGGCGGCGGCGAAGCCACCGCCCTGGCGGTGGAAATGCTCTAAGGCAGCAAGCCTTCCGGAATGTCGGGTTACGCCCTGCGGGCCAACCCGACCTACGGATCGGCAAGCCGGAAGCACGTCGCCTCAGGTTCCAGTAAAGGCTCGGAGCCCGGTCAAAGCCCGTTCCATCCCGCCGAGCAGCGCAGCAACAGGCGGGGAAGTCCGGCGCGGCTGTCTGAGCCCGAAGGGCGAGTTCCGCGCCGGCCGCCTGTTGCGAGCAGCGCAGGGGAGTCATCCGCTAAGCGGATGACTGGGATGGCCGGGTCGCCTTTCTTGCCTACTTCTTTGGCGACGCAAAGAAGTAGGTCGCCCGCCGGGGCGAGACCCGGCCAACGCAACACCAGACAACGGAAAGCCGTTCTGCAACCGCCCGCCGGCCCGCTCAAACGGCCCACACTGACAACGCAAGAAACACCAAAGGAAACCACACCATGATCCTCACCCAAGAACAGGAAATGATCCGCGACTCCATGCGTGCCTTCGCCCAGGAGCGCCTCGCCCCCTTCGCCGCCGAATGGGACAAGCACCACACCTTCCCCGCCCAGGCCCTCAAGGAACTCGGCGAGCTGGGCGCCATGGGCATGTGCGTGCCCGAGGAGTGGGACGGTGCCGGCATGGACTACATGAGCCTGGTGCTCACCCTGGAAGAGATCGCCGCCGGCGATGGCGCCACCTCCACCATCGTCTCGGTGCAGAACTCCCTGGCCTGCGGCATCACCATGAAGTACGGCACCGATGCCCAGAAGGAAGAATGGCTCAAGCCCCTGGCCCGGGGCGAAAAGCTCGGCTGCTTCTGCCTGACCGAGCCCCACACCGGCTCCGACGCCGGCGCCATCACCACCCGTGCCGACAAGGACGGCGACAGCTTCGTGCTCAATGGCGTCAAGCAGTTCATCACCACCGGCAAGCACGCCCACATGGCCATCGTCTTCGCCGTCACCAACAAGGCCGCCGGCAAGAAGGGCATCAGCTGCTTCCTGGTGCCCACCGCCACGCCCGGCTTCATCGTCGGCCGCACCGAAGAGAAGATGGGCCAGCACGCCTCCGACACCGTGCAGATCATCCTCGAGAACTGCCGCGTGCCCGCCTCCGCCCTGCTGGGCAAGGAAGGTGAAGGCTACAAGATTGCCCTCTCCAACCTGGAAGCCGGCCGCATCGGCATCGCCGCCCAGAGCATCGGCATGGCCCGCGCCGCCTTCGAGGCCGCCGTGCGCTACGCCAAGGACCGCGTCACCTTCGGCGTGCCCATCATCGAGCACCAGGCGGTCAACTTCAAACTCGCCGACATGAACACCCTGCTCGACGCCGCCCGCCTGATGGTCTGGCGTGCCGCCCAGCTCAAGGACGCCGGCAAGCCCTGCCTGAAGGAAGCCTCCATGGCCAAGATGTTCGCCTCCGAGGCCGCCGAGAAGATCGCCTCCGACGCCATCCAGATCCACGGCGGCGTCGGCTACACCAGCGACTTCCCGGTGGAACGCATCTACCGCGACGTGCGCATCTGCCAAATCTACGAGGGTGCCAACGACATCCAGCGGCTGGTGATCGGCCGCACCATCGCCACGGAGTAAAGGTCAGCGATCGCATGCAGCGGCAAGGACAGCATCCAGAGCACTGTTAAAAGCATCCTTTGAAGCACTTCTTGCGGTGCTAATATCAGCACCATCCGTGCAACTTCAAGGAGCCCGCCATGGCCCACCAGATCCTGTCCGACACCGCGGCAAGCATTTCGGAACTCAAGCGCAACCCGATGGGAACGGTCGCTGCCGGGGACGGTTTCCCGGTGGCGATCCTCAACCGCAACGAGCCCGCCTTTTACTGCATCCCGGCCAAGACCTTCGAGGCGATGATGGAACGCCTCGAAGACCTGGAGCTGAACGCCATCGCCAACGCCCGTGCCGACGAAAAGCGCATCAAGGTGTCCCTTGATGCGCTATGAGCTGGAGTTCCTGGAAAGCGCGCTGACCGAATGGCAACACCTGGATGGATCACTGAAGGCTCAGTTCAAGAAAAAGCTGGCCGAGAGGCTCATCGACCCGCGAATCCCCTCGGCCAAGCTCCACGGTCACCCGGACCGCTACAAGATCAAGCTGCGCAGCATCGGCTACCGGCTGGTCTATGAAGTTCAGGATCAGCGCCTGATCGTACTGGTCGTCGCCGTTGGCAAGCGGGACAAGAACGCTGTCTATAAGGCCGCCGAAAGCCGCTAGCCCACCACTGAACGCCTTGGCGCATCACCACAACCAAGGGCATGGCGCACCCCGATCGTGACCATCGCCCCCAGTCAGGAGTAAACACAATGGGACCCCTCCACGGCGTGAAGGTGGTGGAATTCGCCGCCCTCGGCCCCTGCCCGATGGCCGCCATGATCCTCGCCGACCTGGGCGCCGAGGTCGTGCGCATCGAGCGCAAGCCCGCCCCCGGTGCCAAGCCGGCCTCCGACCTTTTTGATCCCAAGATCGACATCCTCAACCGCTCCCGCCGTGTCGTCACCCTCGACCTGAAGAAGCCCGACGGGCTGGCCGCGGCGAAGCAGCTGGTGGCCGGTGCCGACATCCTTGTCGAAGGCTACCGCCCCGGTGTGATGGAGCGCATCGGACTGGGCCCGGACATCTGCCTCGAAGCCAACCCTCGCCTCGTCTACGGCCGCATGACCGGCTGGGGCCAGAGCGGCCCCCTGGCCCACGCCGCTGGCCACGACATCAACTACCTGTCCCTGTCCGGCGCCCTGCATGCCATCGGCGAGCCCGGCGGCAAGCCGGTGGCGCCCCTCAACCTGGTGGCGGACTGCGGCGGTGGCGCCATGCTGCTGGTGGTCGGCGTCCTCGCCGCCCTCACCGAGGCCCGCGGCTCCGGCCAGGGCCAGGTGGTGGATGCCGCCATGACCGACGGCTCGGCCCTGCTGATGACCATGATGTACACCCTCAAGGCCATGGGCCAATGGACCCAGCAGCGCGGCAGCAACCTCCTCGATGGCGGCGCCCATTTCTACGACACCTACCGCTGCGCCGACGGCAAGTACATCTCCATCGGCCCCATCGAACCCCAGTTCTACGCCCTGTTCCTGCAAAAAACCGGCCTGGCCGACCCGGATTTCAGCCAGCAGTGGGACCGCGCCCGCTGGCCCGAACTGAAGACGCGCCTGGCCGCCCATCTGCAGGGCCGCACCCGCGACGAATGGTGCGCCCTGCTGGAGGGCACGGACGCCTGCGTCGCCCCCGTGCTGGACATGGACGAAGCGCCCGAACATCCGCACAATCGGGCTCGCGGCACCTTCATCGAAGTCGGCGGCGTCACGCAACCGGCCCCGGCGCCCCGCTTCAGCCGCAGCATTCCTGCACAACCCCGCCCGCCCGTCGTCGGTGCCACCGGCGAGGACGTACTCGCCGACTGGGGTTTCACCCCGGACGCGATCAAGGGGCTACGCACCTCGGGCGCCATCTGAACCATCCAAAAACAGCAATCACAGGAGAACACATGGAATACCAGAACATCATCGTCGAGACCCGCGGCAAGGTCGGCCTCATCACCCTCAACCGCCCCAAGGCCCTCAACGCTCTCAACGACGCCCTGGTGGACGAGCTGGGCCTGGCCCTCAACGCCTTCGAGGCCGACGAGGCCATCGGCTGCATCGTCATCACCGGCTCGGAGAAGGCCTTCGCCGCCGGCGCCGACATCACCATGATGGCCAAGTTCAGCTACATGGACGCCTACAAGGGCGACTACATCACCCGCAACTGGGAGCGGGTGAAGACCTGCCGCAAGCCGGTGATTGCCGCCGTGGCGGGTTTCGCCCTGGGTGGCGGCTGCGAGCTGGCCATGAGCTGCGACATGATCTACGCCGCCGACAGCGCCAAGTTCGGCCAGCCCGAAGTGAAGCTCGGCATCCTGCCCGGCGCCGGCGGCACCCAGCGCCTGCCCCGCGCCGTGGGCAAGGCCAAGGCCATGGACCTGTGCCTCACCGCCCGCATGATGGACGCAGCTGAAGCCGAGAAGGCCGGCCTCGTCGCCCGCGTGATCCCCGCCGACCAACTGCTGGAAGAAACCCTGA
>WBZV01000451.1_pt1 | contig 24648 bp, 22 predicted proteins | sample 5204221 | NCBI WGS metagenome assembly WBZV01 (sample SAMN12344360, study PRJNA552823) | activated sludge metagenome | biome: Activated sludge suspended growth; feature: Nitrification reactor; material: Wastewater; isolation source: activated sludge from nitrification reactor of wastewater...
GCGTTCGTGTTCGGTTGGTTCGCCTTCCGCTCGCGGGTCACCGGCGTCTACCTGTCGATCATCAGCCAGGCGCTCACCTTCGCACTGATGCTGGCGTTCTTCCGCAACGACATGGGCTTCGGCGGCAACAACGGGCTGACCGACTTTAAGGACGTGCTGGGGTTCGATCTGCAGGCCGATACTACCCGCGCCGCATTGTTTGCGCTGAGCGCCCTCAGCTTGGCCGTGGCCTACGTGTGTTGCCGGCTGATCATCGCCTCCAGACTCGGCAAAGTCCTGGTCGCGGTGCGCGACGCCGAAAGCCGGGTGCGGTTTCTGGGCTACCGTGTCGAGTACTACAAGCTGTTCGTCTTCGTGTTTTCCGCCATGCTGGCCGGCATCGCCGGCGCGCTCTATGTCCCACAGGTCGGCATCATCAATCCGTCCGAGTTCGCACCGGCCAACTCCATCGAGATCGTGATCTGGGTGGCGATCGGCGGGCGAGGGACGCTGCATGGCGCCATCCTCGGCGCAATCCTGGTGAACTACCTGAAGACTTGGTTCACCGGCGCGATCCCCGAGCTCTGGCTGTTCGCTCTGGGCGGACTGTTCATCGCCGTCACCCTGCTGCTGCCGCAGGGAATCGTCGGCCTGCTCGGCCGGCTGCGGCGGCCCCGCATCGAGACGGCAGAGCGGGGGCGCATCGCCGGGGAGACGCCGCGATGACGGGGCAGGCGCACGCGCGGCCGGAGAAGCACGAGACGATCCTCTATCTCGACGGCGTCTCGGTCAGCTTCGACGGCTTCAAGGCGCTGAACCGCCTCAGTCTTTATATCGTCGCCGGCGAACTTCGCGCGATCATCGGCCCGAACGGCGCCGGCAAGACGACGATGATGGACGTCGTCACCGGCAAGACCAGGCCCGACGAGGGCGAAGTCTTTTTCAACGGCGGTGTCGACCTCACCAAGCTCGACGAGGCGCGCATCGCCAACCTCGGCATTGGCCGCAAGTTCCAGAAGCCGACGGTGTTCGAGAATCACACCGTCCTCGACAACCTCGGGCTCGCCGCTGCCGGCGATCGGGGTGTGTTCGCCTCGCTGTTGTTCCGGCTGTCCGCCGAGCAGCGCGACCGCATCGACCAGGTGTTGCAGACCGTATCCCTCGGCGCGCATCGGCACAGGCCGGCCGGTGCCCTGTCGCACGGGCAAAAACAGTGGCTGGAGATCGGCATGCTGCTGATGCAGGATCCCGATCTGCTGCTGATCGACGAGCCGGCGGCGGGGATGACCGACGCCGAGACGGAGGCCACTGCGGTTCTGCTCAAGGACATCGTCAAGAACCACTCGGTGGTGGTGGTCGAGCATGACATGGCGTTCGTCCGCTCGCTGGACTGCCCGGTCACCGTGCTGCATGAAGGCCGGGTGCTAGCCTCGGGCAGCCTGGATGCGGTCCAGGCGAACCAGCAGGTGATCGAGGTTTATCTCGGGCGATGACGACGCTGCGCTTCCCCCTCACCCCGACTCTCTCCCGCTTGCGGGAGAGAGAGACCGCACCGCAGTATCCTCTCGCCCGCTCGCGGGAGAGGGAGGGGCCCGCGCAGCGGGAGGGTGAGGGCCATCCATGCTGAAAGTCGAATCCATCGATCTGTTCTACGGCGCCAGCCAGGCGCTGCGCGGAGTGAGCCTGACCGCGGCGAAGGACGCGGTGACCTGCGTCATGGGCCGCAACGGCGTTGGCAAGACCAGTCTGATGCGGGCGATCATGGGCCAGCAGCCGATCCGCTCCGGCCGCATCACCTGGGAAGGCGAGGACATCACCCGGCTGCCGGCGTACCAGCGGGCGGCGCGCGGCATCGCCTTCGTGCCGCAGGGACGAGAAATCTTTCCGCTGCTCACCGTCGAGGAGAACCTGCAGACCGGCTTCGCTGCAATTGCCCGCTCGCTGCGCCACGTCCCCGACGAGATTTTCGATCTGTTTCCGGTGCTGCGCGACATGCTCGGGCGGCGCGGCGGCGATCTGTCCGGCGGCCAGCAGCAGCAGCTGGCGATCGCCCGCGCCCTGGTGATGCGCCCGCGCCTGCTGGTGCTGGACGAGCCGACCGAAGGCATTCAGCCGTCGATCATCAAGGATATCGAACGTGTCATCCGCCTCCTGGTCGCCCGCGGCAACCTCGCCATCCTGCTGGTCGAGCAGTATTTCGACTTCGCGCGAAGCCTGGCCGACACCTATGCGGTGCTGGACCGCGGCGAGGTGGTCGCCGCCGGTCGTGGCGACGAAATGGTAGAGGCCGATGTCCGGCGCCATCTCACCGTCTGAGGTTACAACTGCGGACGGCATGCACGGCGCGATCGACCTCGCGTTCCAGGCCGGCCCGGGCGGCAAGGGCGGGGCCCGGCTGGCACGGCTCTACCAGCGGGCGCCACTGCGAGCGCTGTTCCCGGTGGCGGACGGCTGCGGTGTCACCCAGGCGGTGCTGCTGACCACCAGCGGCGGGCTGGTCGGAGGAGACCGGATGGACGTCCGCGTTGCGGCCGGCGAAGGCGCCGCCGTTCTGGTAACCGCGCAGGCGGCTGAAAAAGTCTACCGCTCCCTCGGGCCTGCCGGCCGCATCGGCATTCGCCTCACCGCCGCTGCCGGAAGCTGGCTGGAGTGGCTGCCGCAGGAAACCATCCTGTTCGAGGGAGCCCGGCTCGATCGCCGGACGGTGATCGAGGCCGCGCCCGGCGCGCGCGTGCTTGCCGGCGAGATGCTGGTGTTCGGCAGACGGGCACGCGGCGAGGCCATGACGCAGGGCGGGCTGCGCGAGGCCTGGGAGGTGCGCTGCGATGGCCGGCTGGTGTGGGCGGACACGCTGAGCGCCGGGGGCGATCTGCGGCCGGTGTTCGCAGCGGCCTCCTGCCTGGCCGGTGCCGCCGCCGTCGCGACCGCGATTTATCTCGGCGACGGCGTCGAGGAGGCGCTCGGTCTCGCCCGCGACTTGACCGCGGCCGGCAGTGCTGGCGAAATGGCGGCGGCCACTCTGGTGGGCGGTCTGCTGGTCGTCCGCTGGCTGGCACCGGATCCGCGCCGGCTGCGCGACGCCTTCGCCCGCTTCTGGGCGGCGATGCGCCACCGGCTGGGCGGCCTGCCGGCGGTCTTGCCGAGGGTGTGGAGCGTGTAGGAGGAAGAAGGTGATACGACGCAGGGCCCTCACCCGCTCGCTCCGCTTACACCCTCTCCCGCGGGCGGGAGAGGGTCGGGCTGAGGGGAAAGGGAGCATCCTCCCATGCACCTGAGTCCGCGCGAGAAGGACAAGCTGCTGGTGGCAATGGCCGCCGAGGTGGCACGCAAGCGCCTCGCCCGTGGCGTCAGGCTCAACTACCCGGAAGCGATCGCCCTGATCACCGACTTCGTCGTCGAGGGTGCCCGCGACGGTCGCCGGGTGGCGGATTTGATGCGCGACGGTGCTTCCGTGTTGACCCGCGATCAGGTGATGGAGGGCGTGCCGGAGATGATCGAGGAGATTCAGGTGGAAGCTACGTTCCCGGACGGCACCAAGCTCGTCACCGTGCACGAGCCGATCCGGTGAGCAACAACACGCGCCCTCACCCTCCCGTCACGGACGCGCCGGGCCCCTCCCTCTCCTGCTCGTGCGGGCGAGGGAGCGCGATCCGGCTGCAGTTCCTCCTTCTCCCGCGAGCGGGAGAGGGTCGGGGTGAGGGGACGGGACAGGGAGGATCTGCATGATCCCCGGTGAACTCTTCCCCGCCGACGGCGAAATCACGCTTAACGAGGGGCGACCGGCGGTGACGCTGCTGGTGGCGAATGCCGGCGACCGGCCGATCCAGGTCGGCTCGCACTACCACTTTTTCGAAACCAACCCGGCGCTGCAGTTCGATCGCGAGTTGGCGCGCGGCTGCCGGCTCGACATTCCGGCTGGCTCCGCGGTGCGGTTCGAGCCCGGCCAGAGCCGGGAGGTCACGCTGGTGCCGTATGCCGGCAGACGGCTCGTCCACGGCTTCAACGGCCGGATCGACGGCCCGCTGGAACAGGCCTGAGGGAGCGGGCACATGGTGAGACGCACCATCAACCACGCGCCGTCGCCTCAATCGTCATGCGCGGACTTGTTCCGCGCATCCACGTCGTGCCGCTGCTCATCCCAGCGCAAGACGTGGATGGCCGTGACGAGCACGGCCATGACGTCCTTCGGCGAACCACAAACAGTGTAACACGATGCCCTACACCCTCTCCCGCCACGCCTATGCGCACATGTTTGGGCCGACCACCGGCGACCGGGTGCGGCTGGCCGATACCGAGCTGATCATCGAGGTGGAGGCGGACCGCACCCTCTACGGTGAGGAAGTGAAGTTCGGCGGCGGCAAGGTCATCCGCGACGGCATGGGCCAGGGGCAGGCGAGCCGTGCCGAGGGCGCCGTCGATACCGTTATCACCAACGCGCTGATCATCGATCACTGGGGCATCGTCAAGGCCGACGTCGGCTTGAAGGACGGGCGGATCGCGGCGATCGGCAAGGCCGGCAATCCCGATGTTCAGCCGGGCGTGGATATCGTCATCGGCCCCGGCACCGAGGCCATCGCCGGCGAAGGCCGCATTCTGACCGCTGGCGGCATCGACGCGCACATCCACTGGATCTGCCCGCAGCAGGCCGAGGACGCGCTCTATTCCGGCATCACCACCATGCTGGGCGGCGGCACCGGGCCTGCCGACGGCACCAACGCGACCACGTGCACGCCCGGCCCCTGGCACCTTGCCCGCATGCTCCAGGCAGCAGACGCGCTGCCGCTCAACGTCGGCTTCTTCGGCAAGGGCAACGCTGCGAAGCCGGACGCGCTGATCGAGCAGGTGGTCGGCGGCGCCTGCGGCCTCAAGCTGCACGAGGACTGGGGGACGACGCCCGCCGCGATCGACTGCTGTCTGACGGTGGCGGACGAAACCGACGTGCAGGTCGCGATCCACACCGACACGCTGAACGAAAGCGGCTTCGTCGAAAACACCATCGCCGCCTTCAAGGGCCGCACCATCCATGCCTTCCACACCGAGGGCGCGGGCGGCGGCCACGCGCCCGATATCATCCGGGTGGCGGGCCTCGCCAACGTATTGCCATCCTCGACCAACCCGACGCGGCCTTACACCGTCAATACGCTCGACGAACACCTCGACATGCTGATGGTCTGCCACCACCTCGATCCGAGCATCCCCGAGGACGTGGCGTTCGCCGAAAGCCGCATCCGCCGCGAGACCATCGCCGCCGAGGACATCCTGCACGATCTCGGCGCCTTCAGCATGATTTCGTCCGACAGCCAGGCGATGGGCCGGGTCGGCGAAGTGATTCTGCGCACTTGGCAGACCGCCGACAAGATGAAGCGCCAGCGCGGCCCGCTGCCCGGCGAAAAAACGGGCTCGGATAATCTGCGGGTCAGGCGCTACATCGCCAAATACACCATCAACCCGGCGCTGACGCACGGCATCGCTTTGCACGTCGGCTCGGTGGAGGTCGGCAAGCTGGCCGATCTGGTGCTGTGGAAGCCGATGTTCTTCGGCGTAAAGCCGGATCTGGTGCTCAAGGCTGGGACGATTGCGGCCGCGGCGATGGGCGACCCCAACGCCTCGATCCCGACGCCACAGCCCGTCCACTACCGCCCGATGTTCGGTGCCTTCGGCCGGGCGCTGGTGCAGAGTTCGGTCACGTTTGTCAGCGGCGCCTCGGTCGAAGCGGGTATCGGCGATGCGCTGGGTCTGGCCAAGCCGCTTGCCCCGGTGGCCGGAACGCGCACTCTGACCAAGCGGGGGATGATCCACAATGCCGCCCTGCCGGTGATCGAGGTCGATCCGGAGACCTACGAGGTGCGGGCGGACGGCGAGTTGCTTACCTGCGAACCGGCAGACGTCCTGCCGATGGCGCAGCGCTATTTTCTGTTCTGATGGCGATGCGGCGGACGGCGCGGCTGCTTCCGGCCGGGTCCTGGCCGGCGACCGAGCGGCTGGCGACGGTGACGCTGCCGTGGAGCGAGCGCCATCGCCGCCGCCTGCGCCTGCACGACGATGCCGGTTCGCCGTTCCTGCTCGACCTGGAGCGCTCCGCCATCCTCTCCGACGGCGACGGCCTGCTCATCGACGGCGGCGGCGTCATTGCCGTTGTGGCGGCGATCGAACCGGTGATGGAGGTCAAGCCCGGATCGGCGGCGGAAGCGGCGCGGTTTGCCTGGCATCTGGGCAACCGCCACGCTCCGGTGCAGGTGCTGGAAAGTGGTGCTCTGCGGCTGCTCGATGATCTTGTGCTGGCGGCGATGCTGCGGGGCCTCGGCGCCGTCGTGGTCCATCGGCAGGCGGCGTTCGCGCCGGAAGCGGGTGCCTATGCCGCGCTGGCTCACGTAGGGGAAGGGCACGGCCATGGCTATTCCTGAGGATGCTCTCGCCCGTCTGCTCACCTGGTTCTCGCCGGCGTTTCCGGTGGGCAGCTACACCTACTCGCACGGGCTGGAATATGCAGTCGAGGCCGGACTGGTGAGCGATTCCGCGTCGCTGACCGGCTGGATCGAGGCCATCATCCGTCACGGCAGCGGCCGCAACGATGCCATCCTGCTGGACGTGGCGTGGCGGGCGCAGACGGATGGCGACGCCGATCTCCTCGCTGACGCGCTCGACTGGGGCGACGCCTTTCGCGGCAGCAGCGAGCTAGCACTGGAGAGCACCGCGCAGGGCGGCGCCTTCGTCGAAGCGGTGCGCGCCGCCTGGCCCGAGCCGCGACTCGATGCGCTGGCGACACTCGCGGGCACACGCGACCGGGCGCTGTCCTATCCGGTGGCCGTCGGCGCCGCACTGGCGATTGCCGGGATTACCGCGGACACCGGCCGGCGGGCCTATCTGCACGGCTTTGCCGCGAACCTGGTCTCGGCGGCGGTCCGCCTGATCCCGCTCGGCCAGAGTGACGGCCTGCGCGCGCTGGCGGCCCTGGAAGCATCGGTTCGCGATGTTGCGGACGGGACCGGCGGTCTCCAACTTGCCGACCTCGGTGGTGCTGCCTGGATGGCGGACCTGTGCTCCGCCCGCCACGAAACGCAATATACCCGGTTGTTCCGGTCATGATCGGGCGCTGGCGGCGCGGCAGCCTGAGCCGCCGTGGTGCCCCATGACCGCCCCCCTTCGTGTCGGTGTCGGCGGGCCGGTGGGCTCGGGCAAGACGGCGCTGGTGGACGCGCTGTGCAAGCGGCTGCGCGACCGCTTCCGCATCGCCGCCGTCACCAATGACATTTACACCCAGGAAGATGCGCAGTTCCTGACGCGCTCGGGGGCGCTGCCGCCGGAGCGAATCCTGGGTGTCGAGACCGGCGGCTGCCCGCACACGGCGATCCGCGAGGATGCCTCGATCAACCTCGCGGCCGTCGCCCAGATGAGCGCCCGTTTTCCCGACTTGCAGCTCGTCTTCATCGAGTCCGGCGGAGACAACCTCGCCGCCACCTTCTCGCCAGAGCTGGCCGACATCACCCTCTACGTCATTGATGTCGCCGCCGGCGACAAGATTCCCCGCAAAGGCGGCCCGGGAATCACGCGGTCCGACCTACTGGTCATCAACAAGACCGACCTGGCCCCGCTGGTGGGCGCCAGCCTGGAGGTGATGGACCGGGATGCGCGCAGGATGCGTGGGAAGCGACCGTTCGTCTTCACCAACCTGAAGGCCGGCGACGGCATCGACAGGGTTGCCGAATTCGTTATCATTAGCGGAGGACTCGATGTTGTCTGATTGCGGCACAAATCCTGCTTCGGTCAGATGACGAGAACGCTCCCCGCCTCAACCCGGAACAGGTGAGACCCCGCCGATGGCGATCGATGTCGCGCTCCGCCACCGCACTGCCTACCGCTACGACCAGCTTGTCCAGCTCGGGCCGCAGGTAATCCGCCTGCGCCCGGCGCCGCATTGCCGGACCCGCGTGCTGTCCTACTCGCTGCGGGTGAAGCCCGAACCGCACTTCCTGAACTGGCAGCAGGATCCGCAGGGAAACCACCTGGCCCGTCTGGTCTTTCCCGAGCGTACCCGGGAATTTTCCATCGACGTCGATCTCGTCGCCGAAATGGCGGTGTTCAACCCGTTCGACTTTTTCCTGGAACCGGAAGCGGAGACCTATCCATTCACCTACGCCGATTGGCTGGCAAAGGACCTGGGGTCCTACACTGTTCCGCTGCCGGTAGGTCCCCGCCTCGCCGAATGGCTGGCGGCCGTCCCGCGGGAGGAGGTGAGAACCGTCGATTTCCTCGTCGGGCTAAACGGCCGCCTGCAACAGGACATCCGCTATCTCGTACGCTTGGAGCCGGGCATCCAGACCTGCGAGCAGACGCTGGAGCTCCGCAGTGGTTCGTGCCGCGATACCGGATGGTTGCTGGTGCAGATTCTGCGCCAGCTCGGGTTCGCCGCCCGCTTCGTCTCCGGTTATCTGATCCAGCTCAAGCCGGACGAGAAGCCGCTGGACGGGCCGGCTGGGGCGGCCGAAGATTTCACCGACCTGCATGCCTGGAGCGAGGTTTACCTGCCGGGGGCCGGCTGGATTGGCCTCGACCCCACCTCCGGCCTGCTGGCCGGCGAAGGTCACCTGCCGCTCGCCTGTACCCCCGAGCCGGAGAGCGCCGCGCCGATTACCGGCAGCGTCGATTCCGCCGATGTCGCCTTCTCCTTCGCGATGTCGGTGGAGCGTATTCGCGAGACGCCGCGGGTCACCAAGCCTTATTCGGATCAGCAATGGCAGGCGATCCTGACGCTCGGCGACCAGGTGGACGAAAGACTGATCGGGGATGACGTCCGGCTGACGGTCGGAGGCGAACCCACCTTCGTTTCCATCGACGACATGGACGGGGCTGAGTGGAACTCGGAAGCGGACGGGCCAGCGAAGCGGGTATTGGCGATGAATCTGGCGCAGCGGCTGCGCACCCGGTTCGCGCCCGGCGGCCTGCTGCATTTCGGACAGGGCAAATGGTACCCCGGTGAGAGCCTGCCCCGGTGGGCCTATGCCATCTACTGGCGGCGCGATGGCAGCCCTCTGTGGATGGACACGGCGACGATCGCACCCGGCAGGGAAGGGCAGGGGGACGGTCTCGACGAGGCGGAACAGTTTACCAAGCAACTCGCCCGGACCCTTGGCGTCGATCCCGATTGCGCCATGCCCGCCTACGAGGACCCGCTGCCCTATATCGCGCGCGAGCGAACGCTTCCGGAGAACGTGGACCCGTTCGACTCAAAGCTGGAGGACCCCGAAGAACGCGCCCGGCTTGCCCGGGTCTTCGAGCATGGCCTGGGGAAGCCGACCGGTTGGGCTCTGCCGGTGCAGCGCTGGAATGCGCGAGACGGCCAGGCTCGATGGATGAGCGAACACTGGTCCTTCCGCCGCGGCAAGCTGGTGCTTGCTCCTGGCGACTCACCACTCGGATACCGGTTGCCGATACCGGCGCTGCCCTGGGTGCCGAAGGAGGTGTACCCCTACTACATGCCCTCCGATCCCTTCGCCGAGCGCCCACCGCTTCCCGATCCAATCCGGTTGCGCCAGCAGCATCTGCCGGTGGCCGGAGTCGCCGCCGACCGGCCGCAGCCGCAGGTTCAGATCGGACAGCCACTTCCAGCCGAGGCTGGCGGCGCGGTCCGTACGGCGATCGGCATCGAGCCTCGCGACGGCGTGCTGTGGGTGTTTATGCCGCCGACCGAGTCGGCCGATGATTATGTCGAGCTGGTCGCGGCGATCGAGCAGACGGCCGCTACCCTGCGGACGCCCGTTCGCCTGGAGGGCTACACGCCACCGCACGATCCTCGGCTCGGCGTGATCAAGGTGACGCCGGATCCGGGCGTGATCGAAGCCAATATTCATCCGGCGAACTCCTGGCGGGAGCTCGTTCAGATCACCACGGGGCTCTACGAGGACGCTCGACAGTCCCGCCTGGGAACCGAGAAATTCATGCTCGACGGCCGGCATACGGGGACCGGCGGCGGCAATCACATCGTGGTGGGCGGACAGACACCGGCGGACAGCCCCTTTCTCCGTCGTCCCGATCTGCTGCGCAGCCTGATCACCTACTGGCAGCACCATCCCGCGCTGTCCTACCTGTTCTCGGGACTGTTCATCGGCCCCACCAGTCAGGCGCCGCGCATCGACGAGGCGCGGCACGATCAGCTCTATGAGCTGGAGATCGCCTTTGCGGAAATGCCGCCGCCGGGCGGCCCGCCGCCCGCGCCGTGGCTGGTCGACCGGATCTTGCGGAATCTGCTGATCGACGCCACGGGCAACACGCACCGCGCGGAAATCTGCATCGACAAGCTTTACTCGCCCATCGGTCCCACCGGCCGGCTCGGCCTCGTGGAGTTCCGCGCCTTCGAGATGCCGCCGCACGCCCGGATGAGCCTCGCGCAACACCTGCTGCTGCGGGGGCTGATCGCCTGGTTCTGGCGCGAGCCGTATGAGCGGCCGCTGGTCCGCTGGGGAACGGCGCTGCACGATCGGTTCATGCTTCCGCGGTTCGTCCATGACGATTTGTGCGATGTGGTGGGGGATCTGAGGCGCGCGGGCATGGCCTTCGAAACCGACTGGTATGCCACCCACATGGAGTTCCGCTTCCCGGTCTATGGTTCGGTCGAACACGCCGGAGTGCTCATCGAGCTGCGCCAAGCGCTGGAGCCGTGGCATGTGATGGGCGAGGAAGGCGCGATCGGGGGGACGGTCCGCTACGTGGATTCCTCGGTGGAGCGCATTCAGGTGCGGGTCCAGGGCATGACCGAGGGTCGCCATATCCTGACGTGCAACGGCCGTCAGGTGCCGCTCAGGCCGACGGGTTCCGTGGGCGAGCAGGTCGCCGGCGTGCGCTACCGGGCGTGGCAGCCGCCGGCCTGCCTGCATCCGACTCTTCCGCCCGACGCTCCGCTGGTCTTTGACCTGTTCGACTCGTGGTCGGAGCGATCGTTGGGCGGCTGTACCTACCACGTGGCGCATCCGGGAGGACGCAACTACGACACCTTCCCGGTGAATGCCTATGAGGCGGAAGCGCGGCGATGCGCGCGCTTCTTCCCGTTCGGTCATACGCCAGGGCACTTCCAGCCTCTGCCGGAGGTCGTTGATCCGGAGTTTCCGATGACTTTGGACCTGCGGCGCGTCCGTCCGGCCCGGGAGAGTTTTCCATCGTGACGCCGAGGGGCCATCCTTCGCAGGATAGTTCCTCCGAACGATCCTTCAGCGGGCTGATCGAAGGCTATACCCCGCTTCCGGGGGTCTACGATGAGATGATGGACGCCAATGGCGAACTGAGGCCCCAGTGGCGTCAGTTCCTCAACGGCCTCGAAAGTATGACGGATCTTGAGCTTGCGCGGCGCTGGCGGCTCGCCGAGCGGCTTCTGCACGAAAATGGCCTGACCTACACCGCCCAGCTCGATGCAAATCGCGACGAGCGGCCCTGGAACCTCGATTTCGTGCCGGTGGTGATCGGCGCCGCCGAGTGGCGGGCGCTCGAGGAAGGCCTGATCCAGCGGGCGCGTCTGCACGAAGCGATCCTGGCGGATGTATATGGCGAACAACACCTGCTGCGGGATGGCTCGCTGCCGGCGGCGGTGGTCTTGGGCAATCCGCATTTTCTGCGACCCTGCCACGGGGTGCGCCCGCGCGACGGGCGCTTCCTGCACGTTTACGCCGCGGATCTCGGGCGCGGACCGGACGGCCGCTGGTGGGTGCTGGCCGATCGCACGCAGGCCCCGTCGGGGGTCGGTTATGCCCTGGAGAGCCGGGTGGTGCTGTCCCGCTGCCTGCCCGAGCTCTTTCGCGATTTCCACGTCCGCCGGCTGGCAAATTATTTCCAGGCGATGCACGAAAGCCTGGTAGCGCAGACCAATCGCGAGAACCCCCGCATCGTGCTGCTCACGTCCGGCCCCGCAGGCGAAGGGTACTTCGCACATGCCTACCTCGCCCGTTACCTGGGCTACACCCTTGCGGAAGGTGGCGACCTGACGACCCGCGACAATCGCGTCTACCTGAAATCGGTCGATGGGCTGAAGCCGGTGGACCTGATTCTGCGCCGGGTCGACGCGGAGTACTGCGATCCGCTTGAGCTGCGCACCAATTCGCTGCTGGGCGTTGCCGGCCTCGTCCAAGCCGTCCGCGCCGGCAATATCACGGTCACCAACGCGCTCGGCAGCGGGCTGGCCGAAACCAAGGCGATGCTCGCATTTCTTCCCAATCTGTGCCGCCGCCTGCTGGGTGAGGATCTGAAGATTCCCAGCACGTCCACCTGGTGGTGCGGAGACGAGAGGGTGAAGGAGTTCATCCTCGATAACGTGGACCGGCTGGCAATCGATTCCGCATTCAAGCGGCGCACGCTGCTGTCGCGGACCACCAGCGCCGTCCCAGGCGCCTCGCTGACGCCGGAGGAACGCGTCCAGATCATCGACCAGCTCGCGATGCGCGGCAACGAGTTCGTCGGCCAGGAGCTGGTTTCGCTTTCGACGACGCCGATTTGGACGGAAGCCGGCCTGCAGCCGCGGCCGATGACGCTGCGTGCTTTTGTCGTGGCCACCAAGGACGCAGGGTACATGGTGATGCCGGGCGGCCTGACACGGGTTTCGTCATCGCGCGATGCCCGTGCCATTGCCCTTCATCGCGGCGACGGAACCAAGGACACCTGGATCCTTGCCGACGAACCGCAGACAACCGTAACCCTGCTGCGCTCCCCGCTCAGCTACGTCAAGCCGAAGCGCACCGGCAAGGACTTGCCGAGCCGGGCCGCCGATAATCTGTTTTGGCTGGGCCGCTACGCCGAGCGGACCGAGGACACGGTGCGGGTGTTGCGTAGCGTCGTGCGCCGGCTCACCGAGGACGCAAGTCCGATGGACAACGTGGCGGCGATGCAGCGGGTGCTCCGCGTTCTGTTCGAAAAGAGCCAGATGCCGTTGCCGAAAGTGGAAGCCGGCGCCAGCGGCACCACCGTGCTGGAAAGGCAGCTCGCGGTGCTGATGCTCGACCCGACGTGTGCCTACGGGCTGCAGGAGACACTCGCCCATCTTCACCGGACCGCGTCCCTGGTGCGTGACCGCCTGTCGCTCGACGCGTGGCGAACGCTGAGCTGGTTTCAGACGCGGGCGATGCGGCCGGCGCAACCGCCGGGCTCGACCGGACATCCGATCGACCTCGGCGAATCGCTGGAAATGCTCGACGACGCCATTCGCGCGCTCGCCGCCTTCTCCGGCATGGAGATGGAAAACATGACCCGGAACCATGGCTGGCGCTTCCTCGACATGGGTCGCCGCCTGGAGCGGGCGCAGCACCTCGTCGATCTGTTCCGCAGCCTGCTCGCCCGCGGCAATCCGGAGGACGACGGCAGCCTTGTGCTGCTGCTGGAGCTCGCCGACAGCATCATGACGTACCGCTCGCGCTACCTCACGACGCCCATGCTGCCGCCGGTGATCGATCTGCTGCTGCTGGACGAGACCAACCCCCGCTCGGTGGGGTTCCAGGTGGCGGCCGTGTTCGACCACGTGGACCAGTTGCCCCGCGATCCCGACGAGGACGTGCGGTCGGCGCAGCAGCGCCTGGTCCTCTCACTGCTGACCGAGGTCCGCCTTGCCGAAGTGGCGCAACTGTGCGACGAGGACAGCGAAGGTCGCCGGGGTGCGCTGGAGACGCTGCTGGATACGGTCGGCGCCCGGCTCCCGCACCTTTCCGAACTGATAACGCGGGATTACTTCAGTCACACCGAGGCCCGCCGGCCGGTCGATCTGTAAGCGATGCGCAACCACTCGATCCTTTACGAAGTCAGCCACCGGACGACCTACCGTTACTCAATTCCGGTGTCCTTTTCGCACCACCTTATGCACTTGAGCCCCCGCTCCTGCCCGCAACAGACGTGCCACCGCACGGCATTGATCGTTCTGCCGACACCGACCTATCACACCTGTGGCTACGACTACTTCGGCAACCCGATCAGCTTCATCACGCTGCAGGACCAGCACAAGCAGCTCATCCTGCACGCCAAGAGCGTGATCGAGGTGCGTCCGGTCCCGGGCCCAGATCCGGAGTCGTCCGAGCCCTGGGACGCCATCTACCCGCGGCTGTTTCACGACACCTCGGACGAGGGGCTGGAGGCCATCCAGTATGCCTTCGAAACACCGAAGACGCGCGCCGACGCGGCGATCCGGGCTTACGCCCTGGAGTGCTTCCAGCCCGGCCGGCCGGTGCTGGCCGGTGTCCTCGACCTGACGCAGCGAATTCACCGCGATTTCAAGTTCGACCCGACCGCCACCACCGTCTCGACGCCGGTCGATGCGGTGTTCAAGGCGCGCCGGGGAGTCTGCCAGGATTTCGCGCACCTGCAGCTCGCCTGCCTGCGGGCGCTCCGCCTGCCCGCGCGCTATGTCAGCGGCTACCTGCTGACGCGGCCGCCGGAGGGCAAGGAGAAGCTGGTCGGCGCCGACGCTTCGCACGCCTGGCTGTCGGCGTGGTGCCCCGGCCACGGCTGGGTGGATGTGGACCCGACGAACGACATGCTGGTGTCGTTCGAGCACCTGACGGTGGCCTGGGGCCGCGACTACGACGACGTCAGCCCGGTCAACGGCGCCATCTTCGGCGGCGGCGCCCACACCGTCGACGTGGCGGTTGACGTTATCCGGGTGGACGAAGCGGCGTAAGGGTGCCTTGGCTTCAGGCGCTCCGGGACCGCCGTGCCGGCGCCGCGGCGGGAGTCAGACGGCGGTAGGAGAGCGCTTCGGCGATGTGGATGCGCCTGACCGCCTCCCGGCCGTCGAGGTCCGCCAGCGTGCGGGCGACACGCAGCAGCCGGTGATAGGAGCGGGCGGACAGCCGCATCCGCTCCACCGCCTCGGTCAGCAGGCGCTGGCCGGCCTCGTCCGGCGTTGCCACCCGGTCGAGGAGGGCGCCGTCGGCTTCGGCATTGGTGCGCACCGGTGAAGGGCTGCCGGCCGTCGCATAGCGCTCGCGCTGCAGCGCCCGCGCCGCGGCGACCCTTCGCGCCACATCGGCGGAGGTCTCTCCCGGTGGTGGCAGCGTCAGGTCGGCGGGCGACACCGCGGGAACGTCGACCGACAGGTCGATGCGGTCGAGGATCGGCCCGGATAGCCGCGACTGGTAGTCGGCCGCGCACTTCGGCGCACGCGGACACGCCCGGCCGGGATCGTCGAGCCAGCCGCAGCGGCAGGGGTTCATCGCCGCCACCAGTTGCACCCGAGCCGGATAGGTGACGTGGTTGTTGGCGCGGGCGACGGTGGTTCGGCCGGTCTCCAGAGGCTGGCGCAGCGCTTCCAGCGCCGGCCGCGGGAACTCCGGCAGTTCGTCCAGGAACAGCACGCCGAGGTGAGCCAGCGACACCTCGCCGGGGCGGGCGCGCAGGCCTCCGCCCACCAGCGCCGCGACCGACGCCGAGTGATGCGGGTCGCGGAACGGGCGGCGGCGGATCAGGCCGCCGTCGGCAAGGATGCCGGCGACCGAGTGGATCATGCTGACCTCCAGCGCCTCGCTGGGGTCGAGCGGCGGCAAGAGGCCCGGCAGGCGCTGTGCCAGCATCGACTTGCCGGAGCCAGGCGGGCCGATCATCAGAAGGTGGTGGCCGCCCGCGGCGGCAATCTCCAGAGCACGCTTTGCGGTTTCCTGCCCCTTCACGTCGCCCAGGTCGGCGTAGCCGGCGCCGTCCGGGGACAGCTTCGGCTCGGGCGGGCTCAGGACCTGCACACCCTTGAAGTGGTTGACCAGTGCCAGCAGCGATGCCGGCGCCAGAACCTCGATGCCGGCTGCCCAGGCGGCCTCGCCACCCTGGCCGCGGGCGCAAATCAGCCCCTGGCCGCGCGCTGAAGCGTGCACCGCCGCCGGCAGCACGCCCGCCACCGGCGCCAGCAGGCCGTCCAGCGCCAGCTCGCCCAGCGCGATGTAGCCCGCCATCTCGTCGCGTGGCAGCACATCCATCGCCGCCAGCAGCGCCAGCGCGATCGGCAGGTCGAAGTGGCTGCCCTCCTTCAGCAGGTCGGCCGGAGCCAGATTGACGGTGATGCGTTTGGGCGGCAGCGCCAGGCCCATCGCCGCCAGCGAGGCGCGGACCCGCTCGCGACTTTCCGCCACCGCCTTGTCCGGCAGCCCGACCACCGCGAACGCCGGCAACCCCTGGGTGATCTGCACCTGCACATCGACGTCGAGCACGTCGATGCCCTGAAACGCAACGGTGTTGATGCGGGCGACCATGCTCCCCAGCGTACGCCGCTTGGGTTAGCAAGGGCTTAAGTCGTGCCAGTTGCCGCTCGCTCCCGGTCGGCCCCCTCGGTCGGCAGGCTCCGGGCGCCGCCCGGCAAGTCAGCCGGCTCGCCCCGGTCCAGCAGGCCGGCGCGCATGAAGCCGAAGCCCGCCAGCGCGCCCTCGACCGCCTGCGAGACCCGGGACTTGCACTGTCGTTCGAGCACGGCGCAGAACCGCACCCACTGATCCCCGGTCGCCGGCCCGTAGACGTCAAAAAAGCTCAGGCCCACCAGGGACCCGCCGGCGGCCGCGACGCGCTTTCTGATGATGCGGCCGCCAAGCGTGGCGCCTTCCAGCACATAGGCGAAGCCAAGCGCCTGTTCGACACTGCCCAGCACCGGGAGCGCCGTCTTCGGCTCAACGCGCCACTCCGACGCAGGCACCCCGAGGACGCGGAGGTCATTCCTCAGGGCGGGGAGCTTGAGCCGCCTCTCGAACTCCAGCCCCGGCACGAAGCGCAGATGCGACAGCAGGGCGGGCTCGGCGGCCGCGTGGAGCGCGTAGAACTCACAGAGGGTTGACTTGCGCCCTGCGACGGACATCAGCCGCCGCTCGATGTCCAGGCCACTCTCCAGTGCAGCGTGAATCGGTTTTGTTGCCCGGCGGATCTCATCCAGAACGCTCACGATCTGGGACTCACGCGCGGGGGCCCGGCCCATTGCTTTCTCGCGTCGGGAGGCGCAGGGGGACATCGACGGTCACGCTGAAACCCGGCGCGGCATCCGTCCGGCGCAGTTCGCCCTGAAGCCTGTCGACCAGGCTGCGCATCAGTTTGAAACCAAATCCCGTGTCCTGAGGCCGTTCCGTGGCAGGGCCGTGGTCCCGAACCCGCACATGAAGGCGTCCCGGTCTTCCTTCAACGTCCACGTCAACCGGCCCCGGCCGCCCGCCGTAGGCGTACTTGGCGGCATTCAGCACCAGCTCCGTCACGATCAGGCCGACCGACATCGCCATCTCGGTCGGCACCGTGAAGGAGGGGGTGTTCACCCGCAGCTCTCGCGACCACTCCGGCCCGAGGGAGTTTCCAAGATCGGTCAGCAACTCGGTCAGGTAGGCTTCCACGTTGATGACGTGAGGTTGATCCGTCCGGTGTAACCGGCGGTGCACCGCGGAGACAGCGTGCACCCGGCTCAGGGCCTGCTGGAGCTGCATCCTCACCAGCGGGTCGGCGATTTCCGGCAACTGCAAGGCGAGCATGCTGCTGAGGATCTGCAGGCTGTTCTGAATGCGGTGGTCGCCTTCATGGAGCAGGTGGTCCTTCTGCACGAGCAGACTGTCCCGTTCGCTCAGTGCCTTTTCCAGCGTCTCGTTAAGCTTGTTGATGCTTTGGTTGCGGTGAAGTTCGGCTATGGCCTGCCCGATGCGTTCGGCCGATTCCACCTCGGCCAGCGACCAGGCCTCGGAACGGCCGCGGACGGTCTCGCGCCAGCGCTCGAACGAGCGGCGAGGGGTGAGCGCACCGGTTGCATCGGTCTCCATCGGCTTGTGCGGGTTGCCCGCCCACTCGATCACCTCCATCTGCTCTGCCCGAAACCAGAGAAGCTGGTAAGGCTCGGCGCCGGAGATGGTGACGGCGAGCACTCCGCTTGCGATCTGTGCAAAAGCTGAGGCTGCGGCGTACTCTTGAGCGAGAGCCGCGCTGTTATAGGCGCCATCCCGACACCGCGCGAGCAACCAGTCGGCCAGGGCCAGAGTTTGCGCCTCCTCGGGGCACCGCCCGGCCGTCCATAACCTCTTCTCCCGGCGCACGGCGGCGCCATGGGCGGGGATCGTCTGGAGAAGGTCTGCGGTGTGCGCTTGGAGTGCATCTTCGACGGTCGGATTTCGCCCGAGCGCTGTCAGCAGTCCGTCTTCGCAGGCCCGCAACCGCAGCCGCGCCCGGTACAGCTCCGCCTGCTCGAGATGGGCCATCTGCTGCGATAGTGATGCGGCGAGAACCGAGCAGAGAGTTCGATCGTCGAAGGACAGGCGCTGCGGCGAGCGATGGTGGCACGCCACCAGCCCCCAGAGCCGGCCTTCCGCCAGGACCGAGATCGATGCCGACGCCGTGACTCCCATGTTGCGCAGGTACTGGATGTGGACCGGTGATACGCTGCGAAGCTGGCAGTTCGACATATCCAGCGGCGGCTTCCGGAGATCTCCGGCCACCAGGGGGCTGGGCTTGTAGCCGATGTCGGGGATCACCCGGATGACGTTGCGGACGTAAAGTTCCCGGGCCTGTCGGGGGATGTCGCTCGCCGGAAACCGGTGGTTCAAGAACGACGAGATCTCCGCGACCTTATCCTCGGCGACCACCCTGCCGGTGTCATCTGGCAGGAACCGGTAGATCATCACCCGGTCGAAGCCGGTGAGGGCCCGGAACTGGACGGCCGCAGTCTGGCATAGCTGTTCCATCGTTTCGGCTCGTACGAACAGCGCGCCGACCCTTTCGACAGTGCGGGCCAGCTCAGATCCCCACTGCCGTCGGACGGGTGCCTCCTCAAACTCCAGAACGAGTTTCCCACCGACGACGTGCCCCACCACGTCCAGGCCCCTGCCGCCAGCGGCGAGGATCCCGCCGACATAGGTTGGCTGCGCGCCGCACTCTTCCAGTGCCAGGGCCTGGGCGCTCGTGTCCGCCTCGGAGCTGAAGATGGTCCCGATCAGCGAGCGCGCAGATCTGCCGAAGAAGTCCTCGCAGGCTCCCCCGGCCTGCTCGATGCAAAGATCGTCGCGGCCGAGAACAAGCAGAACGCCGTGCGGCTGCACGGAACCCGGAATTTGGATCGGCTCTCGATCACAGGCTGTGAGGTCGAACTCGCCCATGCCCGTCTCGTCAATACTCTCCTCCCGGCACTAGCGGATCCAATAGCAACAAAAAGTCCAAAATTCCATAAGTCGGGCATGCGGGGAAGACCAGGAGGGCACGGTGGTGCGAATGGGCCCCGGCCCTTTCTCCGAGACTGCCCCGCGGTCTCGCGGAAGCGACGGCGACGATTTCTTTCCCGTGGGGGCATGCTATATCTCGGTACGGGGGCGACGGGCCGGAAAGCGTGATGAAGGATCCTTACGAAGTCTTGGGCGTCGCCAAGGGCGCGGACAGCAAGGACATCAAGAAGGCGTACCGGAAGCTGGCGCGGACGCTGCACCCCGACCTTCGTCCCGGCGACAAGGCCGCCGAGGACCGTTTCAAGGAAGTGGCCGCCGCATACGACTTCCTTTCGGACGAGAAGAAGAAGCAGGCCTACGACCGGGGCGAGATCGACGCCTCGGGAGCACCGAAGGCCGAGCGCCGCTTCTACCGCGACTTCGCCGAAGCCGGGCCGGGTACCCGCTATGCCGACCCCGGCGAATACTTCCATGACATCGAGGGGATGGATGTTTTCGCCGACCTTTTTCGCAATGCGCGTCGCGAAGCCCAGAAAGTGCGGGGCGTTGATATCCAGCAGCGCGTCGATGTGGATTTTCTCGATGCCGTGAACGGGGCCGCGCGCGAACTCGTCCTGCCCGATGGCCGGCGGCTGAAGGTGACGATACCGGCCGGCACCAGCGACGGAAAGACGCTGAGGCTGAAGGGGCAGGGAGGCGCCAGCCCCGGCGGTGGCCCTTCCGGCGATCTGCACCTGGAGATCCATGTTCGGCCGCATGCCCTGTTCACCCGCAAAGACAACGATATCTGGGCAAACCTGCCAATCACGCTGGGTGAGGCCGTCCTCGGCGGCAAGATCGAGGTGTCGACCGTGGACGGAACCGTGAGCATGACCGTGCCCAAAGGGTCCAACACTGGGACCCGGTTGCGCGTCCGGGGAAAGGGCGTCCCAATCGCCGGCGGCGGCCGCGGCGACCACTACGTGACGCTGCAGGTGATGCTGCCGACGCCACCGGACCCGGACCTTGTCACCTTTGTAGAACAGTGGAGCGCCAACCATTCCTATCGGGTGCGGTGAGAGAGCCATGCCGAATTTTGAAGACATTCTGCGCGTTCACCGGCTGCAAAGGATCGAGTTGCAGACGTGGATCGAACATCGCTGGGTGCGACCGCGCACCGGTGTCGGGGGGTTGGAGTTCGACGAAGCGGACGAGGCTCGGATCGAGCTGATTCGGGAACTGCGGCAGGAATTTCTGGTCGATGACGACGCGCTCGAAGTGGTGCTGCCGCTCCTCGACCAGCTCTACGCCACCCGGCTGGTTCTCCGGAAGGTGGAAGCGGCGCTGCGGGCGCTGCCGCCGCACCTGCGCGACGAGGTGCGGGCGCGGCTGAGCGGCTCCGATCCGGTGCGCTGACGGTGCCCAGGCCGGCCGGGCGCGTTCGCCCCTTGTATTGACGCGGCAGCGCCCATCCGATATGGCCTGACCCTCATCAGGGGCGATGTTGCCGGCTGATCGGCCGGCATGCGTCCCGTACGATTCAGGCAGGACGACGAGAAGGAACGCATGAGCGCACCCGCACCCCTTATGGCCGGCAAGCGAGGCTTGGTGATGGGCGTCGCCAACGACCGCTCCATCGCCTGGGCAATCGCCCGGGCCGTTCACGCGCACGGCGGCGAGGTGGCGCTCACCTACCAGGGCCAAGCCCTGAAAAAGCGGGTGGCTCCGCTCGCCGAGCAGATCGACTGCACCGCCCTGCTGCCCTGCGATGTCACCGACCAGGACAGCCTGGATACGGTGTTCACGACGCTGGAGGAACGCTGGGGCCGGCTTGATTTCGTCGTCCATGCCATCGCCTATTCCGACAAGGATCAGCTCAAGGGCCGTTACGTCGACACCACCGCGGAGAACTTCGGCGCCACCATGCAGGTCTCCTGCTTCTCGTTCACGTCGGTCTGCCAGCGGGCGGAGCGGCTGATGAAAACGGGTGGCAGTCTGCTGACGCTGACCTACATGGGCTCCGAGCGGGTGATGCCCCACTACAACGTCATGGGCGTCGCCAAGGCGGCGCTGGAGGCCAGCGTCCGCTATCTCGCCGAAGACCTGGGGCGCAAAGGGATCCGAGTCAACGCGCTATCGGCGGGGCCGATCAAGACGCTCGCCGCGTCCGGGATCGGCGACTTCCGCTACATTCTGAAGTGGAATCAGCTCAATGCGCCGCTGCGCCGCAACGTTACGCTCGACGAAGTCGGCGGCGCCGGCCTCTATTTGCTCAGCGACCTCTCCACGGGGGTCACCGCTGAGACCCACTACGTGGACTGCGGCTACAACATCGTCGGCATGCTGGCGCCCGACGCGGCAGAGCCCATCCGCGAGATGCTGGAGGGCTTCGTGCCACAACGCCCCGATGGCGGGTAACAGCTTCGGCACGCTGTTCCGCGTCACCAGCTTTGGTGAAAGCCATGGGCCTTCGATCGGCTGCGTGGTCGATGGCTGCCCGCCGCGCCTGCCGCTGACCGAGGCCGATATCCAGGTCTGGCTCGACCGCAGACGGCCGGGCCAGTCGCGCTTCACCACCCAGCGGCGGGAGCCCGACCGGGTGCAGATCCTGTCGGGGGTATTCGAAGGGCTGACCACCGGGACGCCGATCGGCCTGCTGATCGTCAACGAGGACGCCCGCTCCAAGGACTATTCCGAGATCAAGGAGACGTTTCGGCCCGGCCATGCCGACTTCACCTACCAGTTGAAGTACGGCATCCGCGACTATCGCGGCGGCGGCCGCTCCAGCGCGCGGGAGACGGCGATGCGGGTGGCGGCGGGTGCCGTCGCGCGGCGCGTCCTGGGCGAGGGCGTGCGCATCCGCGGCGCGCTGGTGCAGGTCGGGCCACATGCCATCGACCGTTCCCGCTGGGACTGGGACGAGGTCGAGCGCAACCCGTTCTGGACCCCCGATGCGGCCGTTGTCGAGCACTGGGCCGGATTTCTCGACGACGTGCGCAAGAATGGCTCGTCCGCCGGCGGCATCGTGGAAGTGGTGGCCGACGGCGTGCCGGTGGGCCTGGGCGCGCCGGTGTTCGACCGGCTGGATGCCGACCTCGCCAAGGCGCTGATGAGCATTCCGGCGGTCAAGGGCGTGGAAATCGGTGCCGGCTTCGCCGCGGCGGCGATGTCCGGACTGGAGCACAATGACCGGATGCGGATGCGGGACGGCCGGGTGACCTTCCTCTCCAACAATGCCGGCGGCGTCCTCGGCGGCATCAGCAGCGGCCAGCCAATCGTAGCCCGACTTGCGGTCAAGCCGACCAGCTCGGTGCTGACGCCGCAGCCGACGGTGACCGCCGGGGGAACGGACGCCGAGATCGCGACCAAGGGCCGGCACGACCCCTGCGTCGCCATCCGCGCCGTCCCCGTCGCCGAAGCCATGGTCGCGCTGACGCTGGCCGACCACCTGCTTCGCCACCGCGCGCAGTGCGGGGGGTGAAGGGCGGTGCAGCACGTGAGAGGACGGAAATCCCACAAGGAGACATGCGATCCCGAGCCGTGCATTTGTCCGGTTAGACGCACATCGTGACTTGTTGTAAATTGTAGCCTGCATGAAGCGAAGCGGAATGCGGGAACCTCTTGGCGGCAAGTAAACCCGGATTTCGCCCACGCTTAATGCAAGCTGCGCTTGCTACGCTGCTATGCTTGCTGCATCACCCGCGAGGTTTGAGGCGTGCCGCGCTGGAGTAGCGCAGGTAGCGGATTTCTCGCAACAAGCTTTCGGTGCAGCACGCTGCGTGAGCTAAATAACATTGAGATCATTACATGGATGACGATGATGACGATCTGCCCGGCATGCCACACTTTTCGGCCTTTCTTCGTGCTTACGGTCTGCACGGTCGGGGGTTTCGGCTCGAAATAAATAACTATTCGGTTTGGATAAACTCGCAAACCCAAGCGATTCAGTTTTCATGCGCTCCCGAACGCGATTTACGGAAGAGACTTAGTATAACTAAAGATGAAAAAGACATTGATGATCTTCCAATTGTGCTTATCCTTCGACGGGTTCGGTCGTCATCCGAGGATGCAAATCGTAAAGACGTTATAGGGCATCTTGTATATTCTGATGCAGTAGATGCCGATGAGAACCTATCTGCTCAGCCAGCGATGGCGGAGGGCGAGGTTGTTGCTTCGGCTAGTGCGTTTGACACTATTTTGATGTTGCTCTTGAAGCAGAGAGGGCAAGCACTTTTGGGATTACGTGTCAAGGGGACTAGAAGTGGGTGGCCTTTTGGGCCGATATGGGACATCTCAAAAACTTCCAAGCTCGAAATCGTGTATTTTGATTTTAACCTTCTGGATCGGCCAGCTGACGACGCGGATAGCGGATCTGCGGACCCCGCTGCCGTCATCGAACGAATTGAAGAGCGGCTTGCGCGGATAGAGGGGCTTATTCAACACGGAGTTCGCATTCGCCTCTTCGACTGATACGACCTGCCCCGCTAAGGGGAAAGATTGACCGCAGGCGTGCATCACGTCGTATAGTAGCCGTCGGTTTATCACATATTACGGTCATCGAGGCGTTTCGTACGCCGCGTCCGCAATGGTATACAGAGCGATGGGTAGCCCGGACGGAGCGAAGCGAAATCCCGGAGAGGATGTCGCAGGGCTTGGTCCCGGCTCAAGCCGCACCGCATTAGCAGTTCCCGCATTCCGCTAAGCTTCATGCGGGCTACGCTTGCTGCTGGCGAAACTCAGAGAGGATGATTGTAGCTCCGGCAAGCCCGCGGCGGAACTTGGGCGGCAGGGTGCACATGAAGACCTACGCTTTGGACACGAATTGCTTCATCAACGCAGTTAACCCGGCGTCTTTCCCGTATGCCGCGTTACAACGGATACTCCGGGCGGCAGAAAAAAAACAGGTCTCGTTAAAGGTAAGCTTGCAAACACTGCGTCAGCTAGAGGATAGAAAAGACGAAGCGTGGGAATTGGCTAAGACGCTGCCTGAATTGCCACACTGGCCAATCGGCAGCTGGGATGAACAGGTCGGGACTTGGACGCAACTAACCGGAACGTGGGATGATGCTAGACGAAATGATCAGATTCAGTCAGAACTAAAGGCACTTGCCAAGTCTGGCGCTGACATCAGAGATCGAGGCGGCTATATTGATGCTTTGTGTAACGGGCTAGACGGATTCGTGACCTCTGACAAGCAACTGGTCGGGTCTGGTCCGTCATTACGTATCAATAAGCAATTTTCGACCAAGGTACTTACGCCTGAGCAGGCCGCAGAAGAGCTCGGAGTATAACAAGGCGTTTGAATAGGACCTCGGGGCCGCGATGCGGCCTTCGGCCTCCCACCGGTGTCGTTTGTTAGCGAGTAACTCGCATTGCGCTGCTGCCGGAGGTGCCGCTCGGTTCGGCTCCTCCCCCGATAGCAGACGCTACGGGCGTCGGATTTGCGTAACCATCCGCCGAGGGCCGTCTTCTGCGCGACGGGGTGATGTGGCTTAATTTTGCAGTGGTGCAAACGCTGGTGTTTGCACCGGTGCAAGAGACGGTGCGATGGCGCAGGTTCATGTCCTTA
>WBZV01000036.1_pt2 | contig 24638 bp, 19 predicted proteins | sample 5204221 | NCBI WGS metagenome assembly WBZV01 (sample SAMN12344360, study PRJNA552823) | activated sludge metagenome | biome: Activated sludge suspended growth; feature: Nitrification reactor; material: Wastewater; isolation source: activated sludge from nitrification reactor of wastewater...
ACGATGGGCACGTGAGCGCAGACCAGTTGGCCGCGTTCGCGTTCCGGCAAGACCAGCCGGCCCATCCCTGAAGGGAGGTCCTGGGCCGCCTGCCTGCCCAGGAGCGAGGGTGGCTGGTAACCCGAGGACGCGGTCTCCTCGTCCTGCAGGATCCAGCGCGCGGCCAGCTGCTCGCCTTCGAGACCGGCTGCCGCCGCATCGATGGCGCGGTGGCGGATCAGGTCCAAGAGCGGCCGGCTCTCCGACGGAGGAAGAAAGACGTCCACCAGGGGGAAGCGCCGCCCGAGGGCCGGTGACGGCTTGTGGCCCACCAGGCAGCCCATGAGGGCGATGATGGTGCCGGGGCGCTGCTGCTTGATGGGCCGGAGCGCGCCAAGACGTCCGAACACCTTGTCCTCGACCTGCTGGCGAACGACGCAGGTGTTGAGGACGATGACATCGGCTGCATCGACATCTGGCTCCCATTCCAGCCCCAGCTTCTCCAGCTCGCTTGCCAGGCGCTGGCTGTCGGCGCTGTTCATCTGACAGCCGATGGTCCAGATGTGATAACGCTGCATGCGGTTATGCTCCAGGGAAGTCAAGGGACGATGGTCCGCCCCTTCGCAGCGACGGGGCGGGCCTCAGCCGGGCGCGTCCGAACAGTATAGGTCGATGGCCGCAGCATGCCGCAGCGGGCAGGCGATCAGAGCAGTGCCCGCACGCCGTCGAGCAGGGCCAGGGCTTCCTTGGCCGCCAAGGCTGCTTCGGCGTTCTCGACCCAGAGATCGAGGTGGTACGAGATGTAGGTGCCACGGCTCGATCGGCGCTCGGTCAACCTGACCTCACCGACGAGCGAGCTCGCCTCCAGGTGGGCAAGCATGGACATTCGGAAGGCTTCCCCCGCCAGGGCGACGACCACGACGGGATAGTAGCCGGGCAAGGGGTGCCGCTCGGCCATGGCGTCGAGCAACTGCTGCCGCCCGACGCCGTCGGCGGACTGGGCGCCTGAAGAGGCATCCTGCAGGCCGCGCTCGATCTCCTGGGACCACATCGTCTGCCTCCGTTAGGGCGGGCGCCGAGAAGGCCGAGGTCGCGGCGCGGTGCCCGACGGCCTCCCTCGCGGGTCGGTTCCGTGACGCGTCTGCTAACCGTAGAGGGCCTGGCGGCGGGCCTGGAGGGCGGAGAGGATGTGGAACACCCACCCCAGCGTGCCGGCCGAACCGACCCAGAATCCAGGCGTCACGACCAGCCAAAAGATACCCCAGATGGGCCGACCGGCATAGAACTGGCCGAAGCCGGGGACGAGCAGGGAGAGGATGGTCGCCTTGCCGGCGCGGTCAAGACGATCGGGGCTGTGGCTGGCGGTCATGGGAGGTCTCCTTTGGCAGGGGCGGCAACCAGGTCCAGGGGCGATGCGCTCGCACCAAGGCAAAGTCTACGCAGCTGGCGCCCTTGTGTTGCGCAACCGCAGGCTCCTTGTGTTCGTAAGGCTGAATGGACGAGCGGCCCGGTCGCCCGTGCAACCCATCTCCGTTCTCCCACGGGATGGCCGACACATTCCCCCCCCAGGAGCCAGACCCATGACCTCATCAGGCCGCCCACCGCTTCGCCGCTCGGCGACCGACCGTATGATCGCGGGGGTCTGCGGCGGCATTGCCCAGACCCTGCAGGTCGACCCGACGATCGTCCGCTTGCTCGCGGTCCTGTTGGCCCTGTCGTCAATGGGAACCGTGGTACTGATCTACATCATCATGGCGGTGGTCATGCCCGTCGACCCGGCCTCCATGGGCGCCCCCGGTGCGGGTCAGACGGGAGGATCCCTCGACGTCCAGCCGGGCGATGCCGCCACGCCGCCCGTTGCTGAGCCTCCGGTCCTCCCGAGCGCGTCGTTGGCCGCTGACCCGTCGACCTTCACGGCCGAGGAGATCAAGCGCTGGGACCTGCCGGGTGCTGCCCCGATCATCGCGGATGAAGCGGCTCGGGACGCCGACCCGTCCGGTCCAGCGCGGTGACGCGCGCTCGCGCCGGCCGCTGCCGGCGCGAGCGCATCCCAGCGGGCTCAGGGCAGTTCGAGTTCGGCCCGCAAGGTGCCGCCCCGGTCTGAACGCAGCAACAGACCCACCCGTTGCCTCGGCGCTGCCTTGACCAGCCACTCGGCCACGCGACGGTTGTCCGTCGGCGAACTGCCGGGGGTGAGGCCGTGTTGGTGTGCCCGGCCCTCGATGTGCCCGAGATCCAGCCGCTCCTGGCCGGTGACAAGAAGAGCGCCGGCCGGGATCTCCAGTTGGAGGATCACGGGGCGGGCTGCCCCTGCCTCCCTGGCCCGCCGGGTGCCGCTCGTCGAGAGGTAGCCCTGGTTCTCCAGGGCCGCGCGCACCAGGTAATGCCCGTCACCCATGGCCACGGCGCTCAGTTCGCGCCAGGCCAGCCGGGCGGGCAAGGTGCCCAGGCTGCGGGCGAAGCGGGCGACCGGTGCGATCTCGGCTTCCAGGAGGGCCGGTGGCGGGTTGCGCCAGCTGTAGAGGGCGTTCCAGCCGCCGAGTTCCACACGGCCGAGTTGAGGGTGGTCGAACGCCCGCCAGTCCTGCAGCGCTTCGGGGGCCTGCTGCCGCACGAAGTCCAGAATTCGCAGGTCGTCCTCTTCAGGGTGGTCGCGGAACCACTCGATGAAGCGCTTGTCCGCGTTCTTCGCCGCGATGCCGGCGGCGCTCGGCAGGTCCCAGAGCTCGACGGTCAGCGCGATGACCCCCCCATGGCTGTAGGCCCAGTCGTCGAAGGCTCCGCTGATCACCTGCTTGGGGTGGTACTTGAAGTGGTGGTAGACCGACACGGTCGGGTAACCGGTCAACGCCGTGCCCTCGCGTCCCACCGCTTCGTAGAGCCAGAGGTCGTCGGTGTCCATCTGCTCGTCCGGCTTGTCCGAGAACGGTCGCAGCAGCGCCCGGCTGAAGGTGTGCAAGGTCAAGGCGGCGTAGATGTTGCGGTGTTCGGCAAAGAAGCGCAGCACGGCCTGCACCTCAGGCTCGGAACCCGGATGGTCGCCGGCGCCTGGCTGTTCACCTTCGGGCCGCCAGCCGTTCGGGAAGTTGCGGTTGAAGTCCAGACCCTGCAGCGGGGGAGCCGTCTCGATCAGGTGGCCGTCGAAGCGACCCTCCAGGACGCCTTCAGGGAAGAGGCGGTAGTAGTTGCCTCCCTGGTCGAAAGCCCGCCTCTTGAGCATCAGGCGCGGGTCGTCCGGGCAGGGCATCCAGTCGCCCGCCGGGTCAGGCAGGCGCATCTGGAGAATGCGGCCGTCACCATCCAGGTCTTCCGCGTGCAGGCCGGGGCGCAGGGCCTCCCAGGGGTAGGAGCGGGTACCGGAGCGCAGGAACCGGGGCCGCGGCGCCATGGCCAGGGCGGCCCCGTCCGGATTGAGACGTGGCACGACATAAACCGTCAGGTGGTCCAAGAGGCGCTCTCCCATCTCCGCCTGGGAGTCCTCGGTCAGCAGGAGGTCGACGAGGTAGAGCGCAGCCATCGCCCCCGTGAACTCGGTGGCATGGATGTTGCCGTCCACCCAAAGGGCCGGTCGGGCGTCAAGCTCGCTGGGCTTGCCCCGGCCGAGGGTGACCAGGGTGATGGTCCGGCCTTCATGGCTGTGGCCCAGGACGCCCAGCCGGCAGCAATCGGCGTGGGAAGTCGCCATCGCTGCCAGAGCGTCGTCGATCTCCTCATTGGTCAGGTAGCGGTCGTAACGCAGGTGAAGGGGCGGGCGAGCGGTCGCTGCGGTATCGGACATGGGGTCGGCTCCTCGAGGGAATGGGATCGGAGGGACGAACCGCTGGGAAGAGGACGGACACGGGTTCAGAGCGCGGCGCCGGTGTCGACCCAGTGACGGATGACGACGTCGGGCGGGGGGGGGCCTGGCGATGCGCTGATAGCCAACGTCGCCTGCACCTGGTCCGTGACCGCGGCCAGGTCGGCTTCGGAAGAGGCGTGGATCTCGATCCAAGGCCGTCCCTGCTCGATCCGGTCGCCCGGCTTCACGAGCAGGCGGAGCCCCACAGCGTGGTCCACGCTGTCCTCCTTGGTCCGCCGGCCAGCCCCGAGCGCGACGGCTGTCTCGGCCAGGCCCAAGGCGTCCAGCCCGGCCACCCAGCCCCCCCGAGCCGCCGGCAGGCTGTGGACCACGGCTGCCTGGGGGAGGCGGTCCGGTTCGTCGATGAAGCGCGGGTCCCCGCCCTGGGCCTCGACCATGCGGCGCAGACGCAGTAGCGCCGAACCGTCGCGGAGCGCGGCCTCCATGGCATCGCGCAGGTGCTCGGGCCTGGCGGACTGGTCGGCCAGGACGAGCAGGAGACCCACGAGGGTCAGGGAGAGTTCGTGCAGGTCGGCCGGTCCTTGCCCGTGCAGGGTCTCGATCGCCTCGCGCAGTTCCAGGGTGTTGCCGATGCTCCGCCCCAGGGGCCCATCCATGCGCGAGAGGCAGGCGCCCATGCGCCGGCCGCTGCGCCGACCGATACCGATCATGGCTTCGGCCAGCTGCTCCGCGTCCTCCAGCCTGCGCATGAAGGCGCCGACGCCTACCTTGACGTCGAGCACGATGGCCGGGGCGCCGGCGGCGAGCTTCTTGCTCATGATGGAGGCCGCGATCAGCGGGATACTGGGCACCGTGCCGGTCACGTCCCGGAGGGCGTACAGCAGCTTGTCCGCCGGTGCGAGGTCCACCGACTGACCGGCGATGACCAGCCCGATGCGCCGCGCCTGGTCGATGAAAGCCTCGGGAGCGAGGTCGACCCTGAGTCCCGGGATGCTCTCGAGCTTGTCGAGGGTCCCGCCCGTGTGGCCGAGCCCGCGACCGCTCATCTTGGCCATGGTCAGGCCCATCGCTGCGGCCAGGGGGCCCACCACCAGGCTCGTCTTGTCGCCGACGCCGCCGGTGGAGTGCTTGTCGACGACGCCCCGGCCAAGGCCGCTGAGATCGAGCCTCCTGCCGCTGTCCGCCATCGCCTCGGTGAGGGCGGCCGTTTCGGTCGGGTCCAGGCCGCGGAGGTAGGCCGCCATCAGCCAGGCCGCGACCTGGTAGTCGGGGACTTCGCCGGCCGACAAAGCCCCCACAAAACGCCTCAGGTCCGCTGGCCGGTGGCTGGCGCCGTCGCGCTTGGCCACGATCATCTCGAGTGGGGTCATGGGCTCATTCCTGGCGGCTTCAGCACTGGACAAGGATGGGGCGACCGATTATGATTGTCACGGTAGCGCCTGGGATGTCCAGAACGGACGACGTGCTGGTGAGGGCTTCGGTCTACCGACAGAGATTTCTGGACACATCCCGCTCTGAACAACCGCCCAGCCGGTGGCGGAAGACTACTGACCGGCGCATCCACGTAGGCGGCGAGTGACTTAGGTCGCTCGCCGTCTACGGTTAAGGTTGCCCGGTGCCTTGCCGGAAGGGGAGAACGCATTGACCAATCCGAATCGCGGAGGAGGCAGCAAGGCGCCCGCCGTCGACAGCGATCCTGGTCGGCCGCGCATCTCCATCGTCGGAGCCGGGCTGGCGGGCGTCGAAGCCGCGTTGCAGGCCGCCGCGGCAGGCGTCGCGGTGGACCTCTGGGAGATGCGTCCGGTGCGCCAGACGCCGGCCCACCAGACCGATCGCCTGGCCGAGCTGGTCTGTTCCAACAGCTTCGGCGCCAGACAGGTCGATCGCGCGGGTGGCCTGTTGAAGGAAGAGATGCGCTTGCTGGGCAGCCAGGTGCTGGCGGCCGCCGAGGCGAACGCCCTGCCCGCCGGAGGGGCCCTGGCCGTCGACAGGGAGGCTTTTGCGGCCCAACTGACCGACCAGGTGGCCGCCCATCCCTTGATCCACCTGCGGCGCGAAGAGGCCCGGGCCTTGCCGGAAGGACCGGCGATCATCGCCTCCGGGCCCCTGACCAGCGAGGCCCTGGCCGGGGCCATTGCCGCCTTGACCGGCGAGGACCAGCTCTACTTCTTCGATGCCCTCGCGCCCATCGTCACCTTCGAGAGCATCGACATGGGCAAGGCCTTTCGCGCGTCGCGCTATGGACGCGGCCAGGAGGACGAAGGCGACTACATCAACTGCCCGCTCGACAAGGCCGCCTACGAGGCCTTCGTTGCCGAGCTCCTGGCGGCCGAGCGCAGCCAGCTCCGGGACTTCGAGGGAGACACCTACTTCGAGGGCTGCCTGCCCATCGAGGTGCTGGCCAGCCGGGGGACCCGCGCCCTGGCCTTCGGGCCCATGCGTCCCGTCGGCCTGACAGATCCGCACACGGGCCGCCGTCCCTACGCGGTCCTTCAGTTGCGCCAGGACAACGTGGCGGCCAGCCTCTACAACCTGGTCGGCTTTCAGACCAACCTCAAGTGGGGCGAGCAGGAGCGGATCCTGCGCCTGATCCCGGGCCTGGAGCAGGCCGAATTCGTGCGCCTGGGGCAGATGCATCGCAACACCTTCATCGCCAGCCCGCGGCTCTTGGATGCCAGCCTGGCCAGCCGCAGCCGACCGGATCTCTTCTTCGCCGGCCAGATCACGGGTATCGAGGGATATGCGGGCAACGCCGCCAGCGGGCTGTTGGCGGGAATCAACGCGGCCAGGGCGGTCATGGGGAAGGATCCGGTGGTCCTGCCGCGCGAGACCATGCTGGGCGCCCTCTGTCATTACGTGACCCATTGCGACCCTGAGCGCTTCCAACCGATGAAGGCCAACTTCGGTCTGCTCCCGCCCCTGGAGCATCCGCCCAGGAGCAAGCAGGAGCGCTACCAGGCCTACGCAGATCGGGCCCTGGCCTCCCTTGCGGCGGCGATGGACGCCGGCGGGCTGCGGTCGAACGGACCCGCCGGCGGGCCGGCGGCCCGCCGGGGCGACGGGCGGCAGGCCCTCGCGTTACCGATGGGTGGGGAGGTGCAGGCTTGAGCAGCTCGCTGCGTGAGCAACCCGGGATCGATCATGATCGGGCGGTCGAGGCGGCGATCCTGATCGGCGTTCGCCTGGGGCAGGACACCGATGGCTGGTCCATCGAGTCGTCGATGGAGGAGCTGGAAGACCTTGCATCCACGGCGGGGCTGGCGGTCGCGGCGCGCGTCGTGCAGCGGCTGGAGAGGCCCGATCCGGCGACGCTTCTCGGATCGGGCAAGGTGCAGGAGGTCAAGCTCCTGGCCACCGAACTGGGCGCCGAGGCCATCGTCGTCGACCGCGAGCTGTCGCCCCGCCAGCAGCGCAACCTGGAGCGCGCCCTGGACCTCAAGGTGGTGGACCGCACGGCCCTCATCCTGGACATCTTCGCCCTCCATGCGCGCAGCCGTGAGGGCATGCTGCAGGTGGAGCTGGCGCAGATGGAGTATCGGCTGCCGCGGCTCACCCGCCTGTGGACCCACCTGGCTCGCCAGGCCGGCGGCCGAGCCGGGGCGGGCGGCGTGGGGCTGCGCGGGCCGGGCGAGACCCAGTTGGAGATCGACAAGCGCGAGATCGGCCGCCGCATCAGCTTCCTCAAGGCGCAGATCCAGGCGTTGAAGGAGCAACGACGCAGCGGACGGAAGCGTCGACGGCGCAGCGGACTGCCCCTGATCGCCCTCGTGGGCTACACCAATGCCGGCAAGAGCACCCTCCTCAACCGGCTGACCGGGGCCGACGCCTATGCCGCGGACCAGCTCTTCGCCACCCTGGACCCGACGACGCGGCGCCTGTCCCTGCCCGGTGGTCGGGTCTGCCTGATCACCGACACCGTCGGCTTCATCCAGAATCTGCCCACCCAGCTGGTGGCCGCCTTCCAAGCCACCCTGGAGGAGTTGGAGGATGTCGACCTCCTGGTCCACGTGATGGACCTGATGCACCCCGATGTCCTGCGCCAGGCGGGGACGGTCGAAGGCGTGCTGGCCGAGCTCGGTCTGGGAGATCGCCCGCTCATCGCGGTCGCGAACAAGGTGGACCGTCTGGCCGAGGCGGTCGGCGACGACTCGCCTTCGGCCGAAGACGGCCCGACCGAACAGGCGGCGGCCCGCCTTCCCCTCCTGCGCCAGGTCTATACGCCGCTGGTGACGGTGTCCGCGCGGACGGGAGAGGGCTTGCCGGACCTGGTCGCGGCGATCGAAGCCGCGCTTGACGGCGTCCTGGTCGAGCGCTTTCTCTGCCTGCCCTTCGCCCAGGGAGGGCTGGCGGCGAGGGTCCGCTCGCACGGCCAGGTGACCTGGGAAGCCTATCGGGAGAACGGTGTCTACCTGCGTGCGCTGGTGCCGCATTACCTGCTGGGGGAGCTCGCGCCCTTCATGGTCGAGGAGGCTGCCCTGGGTCCCGACTCAGCGGCGGCTGCCGACGCTGACGGGGGTCGCCAGGCGCAGGAGCAGGGGTAGGTAGAGCTTCGGCTGGAGCGGTGTGGCGCTGGGCTCGACTGCCTGGCTGGGGGTGGCGCTGGGCGAGATGGGCGTCTCGGGCGTGGGGGAAAGCGTCAGGGTGGGGCCCACGGTCGGGGAAGCCGTTGGGCTCGGGGCTTCCATCGTTTCGCTGGGCGCAGGGGTGACGGTGGCCGTGGGGCTGGGGGCCGCGGTCCCGCCCGTCCAGTCCGCCACCTGGCCCCAGAGGTATGAGCCCTCCTTGGCCGCGGTTCCGCCGGCAGCGCCTTTCAAGCGGTACAAGGTCTCGTCGGCCAGGTTGAACACATAGAGGCCCTTGAGTTGCTGCCGGGCCGCCGGCGGCGGGGTCGGCTGGCCGGGCAGCGAGAGGCCGCCGTTGTAGGTGTTGTAGACCAACAGCCACAGGCCGTCCGGGGACCAGGTGGCCTGGATCGAGGCCCCGGAGATCACCGGGCGGTCGGCACCGGTCTCCAAGTCCAGGACATGAACGGTGCCCGCCCCGAAACAGGTCTGGCCGGCGATGGCCAGGTAGGCCAGGCGCCGGCCGTCCGGCGACCACCGCGCGCTGCATTCGGAGATGCCCTCTGTCCCACGCAGCAGTGACTCCTGGCTCCCGTCGGGGGCGACGGCAAACAAGTCCCAGCCGCGTCCGACCGCGGGACCTTGCAGCGAGCGGGCGCTGAAGACGATCCGGTCGCTGGCAGCGGACCAGTCGGGCATGTCCTCCTCGCGGTCGGTGGTGGTCACCAGGGGTCGGGCGGTGGCGTCCGCGGTCCGAAGGAGCAGGTCGGTCGTGCTGGGCCCGGCGGCGGCAGCAGCCACAAAGGCGATGCCGCTGCTGTCCGGGCCGACGCTCGCAGCGCCGGCCTGGGGCGCGCGGACCGTCGCGAGGGGCGCGGGCGTGCCGCCTTGGGCGGCGATGCGCCACAGCGTGACGACCTGTCCGCTCTTGTCGGTGGTCGCATAGAGCAGCCATCGGCCATCCGGGCTCCAGCGAGGGGCGTCGGCGCCCTTGCCGGCCAGGGCATGGAAGGTCAGTCCCTGGTCCTGGCTTCCGTCGGCGCGCGCCCTGAAGACCTCCCACACGAAGTCATCGTCGGCGCGCCGGGTATAGGCGATCCAACCCGGCAGGCTCTCGGGGGCTTCCGGCAGGGGAGTGGGCGTGCCGTCCTGGGACGGGCGGTATCGCTCGCCAACCCGGCCGCCCTCCGGCGCCGCGGCGATCCAGGGCCGGCCTTCCGCCCGGGCATCCGCTGCTTGCGCCAGGTTCAAGACGATGCTGCCGGCGAGGGACGCTGCGGCGAGGATCAGCCAGCGGCCCGTCCCTTGAACGCGGGGAGGGCGCCCCGATCGCGCCGGGCAGGATGGATCAGAACCAGACATAACACCGAACTCCGCTTGGGTGGCGCTTTCGCTGGGCGGTGGGGGAGCAGGGGCGCCCCAGGGAGGGCGCCGCTCGGCGGGCAATTGTACCGTAGGCAGGGGCGCCGGGCTTGGTCGCCGAAGCGGCGTTCGGGCGCCGTGGAGGTCATGCGGCGCGGGACGTGCTGGCCTTGCGCCATGGCGGCAGCGACGAAGCGGCCTCCCACAGCTCCTCGCCTGTACTTCGCACTATGGACATTATGTAGCCTGAAGGTCGATGATCGATCATTGCTGGACATAATGCTTGCCAGAGAGGACGTGAGGTTGGGGCAGGCCTTGCGGGCGCCGGCCGGCTCGCGGAACGCGTCTGCCGGGCTGGCCTGTGGACCCTGCTTGTGGTACCGTGATTCGGCGAGCATGGCGCATCCTGTTCGCTTATCGTACAGTGGAGTCCCCTTCGCCATGGATATCAAGGGCAGAACCGCGTTGGTGCTGGGCGGCGCCGGGCTGGTCGGCCGCGCCGTCTGTCGCGAGTTGATCCTCGCGGAAGCCGGCGCCATCCTCGTCGGCGGCCTGAGCCGCGACGAAGCCGAAGCGGCAGTGGCGGACCTTCGCAAGGCACATCCCGAATCGCGCACCGACCTCAGGCCTGTCTGGGGCAACGTGTTCGTGCGGGATCGCCTGGCCGAGCGCCGTCCCGACAGCGTGCGCCAGGACCCCGAAGCGCGAACCCTCCTCCTGCGCGACGCCTTGGACGAGCTGCGTCCGGACACCTATGCCGGATCGCTCCTGGTCCAGTTGATCCTGGGCCGCTCCTCCATGGCACCCGATCTGCGGCCCGATGTGGTGGTCGATGCTGTCAACACCGCCACGGCCCTGGCCTACGGCGGCATCTACCCCACCATCCGGCGGGTGCTGGATCGGCGCGGCCATGCGGCACAAGCCATGATGCCCGTGGATGCCGAGGATGTCGACGATCTCCTGGCGGCCCAGGCCATACCCATGCTGGTGCGCCATGTGCAGCTCATCAGCCAGGCCTTGATCGAAGCCGGCACCAAGGTTTATGTAAAGATTGGGACGACCGGCACCGGCGGCATGGGCCTGAACATCCCCTACACGCACGGCGAGGAGAAGCCCAGCCGCACCCTGCTCTCGAAGTCGGCCCTGGCTGGCGCCCACTCGATGCTTCTCCTCCTCCTCGCCCGCACCCCGGGGGCGCCGGCGGTCAAGGAGATCAAGCCCGGCGCCGCCATCACCTGGAAGGCCATCCGCAAGGGCCCCATCCAACACCGCGGCCGCGCCATGGCCCGCTACGATGCCGACGTCGATGCCCCGCTCCGACTGACGGAGGGGCAGGCCTTCGCCCTTGCCGGGAGCGGCCGGGCCACCGGATCCGCGCTCGAGAGCGTCTACATCGACACCGGGGAGAACGGGCTCTTCTCGGTGGCCGAGTTCTCGGCCATCACCGCTCTGGGCCAAATGGAGGCCGTCACCCCCGAAGAGATCGCCGCCGCCGTCCTGCGCGAGATCCGAGGCCAGACGTCCGGCCTGGACATCGTGGCCGCCCTCGACAGCACCGTCATGGGCCCGAGCTACCGCGCCGGCGTGCTGCGGGCGCATGCCCTCCGCGAGGCCCGGGCGCTGGCCGAGGCCAGCGGTCTGCCATCGGTGGCCTTCGAGATCCTGGGTCCGCCGCGCCTCTCCAAGTTGCTCTATGAGGCGGAGTTTCTCCGTCGGGCCTACGGAGACCTCCAGGCGCTGGCCGCCGAGGCGGACGGCCAGGCCGTGTCCGCACGCATGCTCGCCTGCGTGCGCGAGCAGGACGACGTCCGGCAGGCGGCGATCTCGGTCGGCATTCCCGTCCTGCTGCCGGACGGACAGGGCCTCCTGGCTGCTGAGCGCGAGGCGGCGAAGCACGACTGGGAGCGGCCGGGCTGGCTGCTCACGGCCGAGTCGCTGGATGCGCGCTGCCACGCCGAGTGGATCGACCTGCGGCCGGAGAACGGGCAGCGGTGGCGAGACCGCGCCCGACGCCTGTTGGCCGAACAGTCCGCCGAGGATGCTTCCGGCGTCAGCTCCTCCCAGCTCGACCGTCGCTTCGACGCCGGCTGTTTCGACATCGGCGAGGTGGCCGCCTGGATCTTCATTCACGAGGACCAGGGCGGCCGCATCGCTTGAGCACCGCGCCGCCCGCGGACTCCCAGACCTTTACCCTGTGCCGCCGCCGCCCACCCTTGGGCGGCCTTCGACCAGCCGCCGCGCCGCCCGGTTCCCGAGGCGCCGCCCCTTCCGCGAGCCCAGCCCCATGACCGTTCATGAAGTGTGGGTCATCGATGCCGTCCGCAGCCCCATCGGCAAGATCCGCGGGGCCCTGGCCGGCCTGCGGCCCGACGACCTGGCCGCCTCAGTCATCCGCGCCCTTCTGGACCGCCATGCCATCGACGCGGCGCAGATCGGCGATGTCTTCTTCGGCTGCGCCAACCAGGCCGGCGAGGACAACCGCAACGTGGGTCGGATGGCCGTACTCCTGGCAGGTCTTCCGGAGACCGTGCCGGCCACCACGATCAACCGCCTCTGCGGGTCCAGCCTGGATGCCCTTCAGCAGGCCGCGCGCTGCCTGGCCGTCGGCGACGCCGAACTGGCCATCGCCGGCGGCGTGGAGAGCATGACCCGCGCCCCCCTGTCCCTGCCCAAGAGCCAGGTCGGCTGGGCCAGCGGCAACGTCACCGCCTGGGACACCACCCTGGGCTGGCGCTACCCCAATCCCAAGCTGGAGGCCTTGTTCCCGCTGGAAGCCATGGGCGAGACCGCCGAGAACATCCAGGAGGCCACGCAGATCGGGCGCGACCGTCAGGATGCCTTCGCCCTGCGCAGCCATCGCCTGGCCTGCGAGGCTGCCGAGGCCGGTCGCTTCGGCGCTGAGCTGGTGCCTGTGACGCTCGACCTGGGCAAGGGGCGCAGCCTGGTCGTGGATCGAGACGAGGGGCCGCGCTCCGACAGTTCGCCGGAGGCCCTCGCCGGGCTCCGACCCATCTTCCGGCCCGGCGGGACTGTGACCGCCGGCAATGCCTCCTCCCTCAACGACGGCGCGGCCGCCCTCCTCCTGGCCCGGCGCGATGTTGCCGAGCGCCTGGGGCTGCGGCCCATGGCCCGGGTCCTGGCCTCGGCGGTCGCCGGCGTGAGCCCGCGCCTCATGGGCCTGGGCCCGGTGCCGGCCAGCCGCCTGGCCCTGGAGCGGGCGGGCCTCACCGTCGCCGACCTGGACCTGGTCGAGCTCAACGAGGCCTTCGCGGTGCAGGCCCTGGCCTGCATCGATGCCTTGGGCCTCGATGAGGGCCGGGTCAACGTGAACGGGGGGGCCATCGCCTTGGGGCATCCGCTGGGTGCCAGCGGGGCGCGCCTCTGCGCCACCTTGCTGCACGAGATGCGGCGCCGCGGCGCCGGCTGCCGTTTCGGCCTGGCCACCATGTGCATCGGCGTGGGCCAGGGCATCGCCACCGTATTCGAGAACATCGCCGAACGAGGTTGACATGATCGACATCGACCGCAAGTCCTACGGGATGACCATCGGCGGAGAGGTCGTGGCCGCCGCGTCAGGCCGGACCTTCGAGGCCGTCGAACCGGCCGTCGGCCGCCCCATGGCCTCGGCGCCGCTGGCCGACCAGGAGGACCTGGACCGCGCCGTCGCCGCCGCTCGCGCCGCCTTCGATGGCGGCCCCTGGTCCCGGACACCCGGGCAGAAGCGCACGCGCCTGATGATGAAGCTGGCCGACCTGCTCTGGGCCAACCTGGATGCGATCGCCACCGTCGAGGCGCGAAACATCGGAAAGGCCATCAGCTCGGTCAAGGGCGAATTGAGCCAGGGGATTTCGGAGCTGGAGTACTTCGCGGGCGCCGCGACGAAGATCCAGGGCAGAACCCACGAGGCGCCGCACGGCTTCCTCAACTACACCCTGCGGGAGCCCCTGGGGGTCTGCGGCCTGATCGTGCCCTGGAACTACCCCTTGCTCCTGACCTTGCGCAAGCTGGCCCCGGCCATCGCGGCAGGCAATGCCGTGGTGCTCAAGCCCGCGCAGCAGTCGACGCTCTCGGGCCTGCTGCTGGGCGAGCTGGCCATCGAGGCCGGGTTCCCGCCGGGCGCCATCAACGTGATCAGCGGATCAGGCTCGCAGGTGGGCGCAGCTCTGGCGGCGCACCGGGGCGTCGACAAGGTCAGCTTCACCGGCTCCACTGCCGTGGGACGCAGCATCCTGGACGCCGTCAAGAGCGACTTCCGGCGGGTGTCCCTGGAGTTGGGCGGCAAGAGCCCGGCCATCGTCTTCGCCGATGCCGACCTGAGCTCGGCGCTGCCGAGCACGGTCTGGTCCATCTTCTACAGCGCGGGCCAGTCCTGCGACGCCCGCAGCCGCATCCTCGTGCAGCGCCCGATCTACGAGGCCTACCTGGAGGGCTTTGCCCGCCTGTCCGAACGCATCCGCGTCGGCGACCCACTCGACCCGAAGACGCAGGTGGGCTCGTTGATCAGCCCCGCCCACCGGGCTGCGGTGGAAGGCCATCTCGCGGCCGGCCTGGCCGAGGGCGCAAGGCTCCTGGTCGGGGGGCGGCGGCCGGAGGGCGAGGCCTTCGAGGCGGGCGCCTTCCTCCTGCCCACGGCCCTGGCGGACTGCCACAATGCCATGCGCGTCTGCCAGGAAGAGATCTTCGGTCCGGTCGCCGCCATCCTGCCCTTCGACGACGAGGCAGAGGCGCTGCGCCTGGCCGACGACGTGGCCTACGGCCTGACCGCCTCGGTGTGGACCCAGGACCTCGGCCGGGCACATCGCGTGGCGCGCGGGCTGCGCAGCGGCGTGGTGACGGTCAACCAGCCCTTCACGGTGTTCCCCGGCACGCCCTTCGGCGGCTACAAGCAGAGCGGTTGGGGCCGGGAGGCCTCCTTGGACGCCCTCCTGGACTTCACCGAGCTCAAGAGCGTCCTCGTCTACACCGGCGAGCGGCCGCTCGACCCCTTCCGGCTGGGCTGACGCGAACCGCCGGGTCAAGCGCGAAGCCGAGAGAGGGAGTAGCCACCGATGCACAGCCCTGCGCCGGACCAGGTGCCGCTCATGGAATGCCTGGCCAACATCAGTGAGGGACGCGACGACGTGCTCCTCCAGGACTTGGAGGCTGCGATCAGCTCAGCCGGTGCACGGATGATCGATCGTCAGACGGATGCCGAGCAGCACCGAGCCATCCTCCGATTTGGCGGCAGGCCCGAAGCCGTGCGGGCTGCCTGCATCGCCTTGACCGAACTGGCTGTGCGACGGATCGACCTGCGTCGGCATCGCGGCAGCCACGCCCGCATCGGCGCGGTGGACCTCCTGCCCTTGGTGCCCCTGGCCGGCATGCAGCTGTCCGATGCCGTCGCCGAGGCCCGGACCCTGGCGGCCGATCTGGCGGAACGCTGCGGCCTCCCGGTCTACCTGTCCGGCGACGCAGCGCTTCGGCCGGAGCGCCGTGACGTCGGCATCCTGCGCGAGGGCGAGTACGAAGGCCTGGCGGATCGCATCGGGAACGACCCGGCCCGCGTGCCGGACTTCGGCCCGCGCAGCCTGGGGCCGGCCGGGGCCTGCATCGTCAGCGCCCGACCGCCTCGGCTCCACCTGGCCCTCGAACTGGCCGGCATGGACCTGGCGTCTGCCGCTGCCGTCGCCGAAGCACTGGACAGCGCTTCGGGCCCGCTGCAGGGTGTGGAATGTCGCCTCCTCGATCCTGATGGGAGCTCCGACGACTCCCAGCGCCTGGCGCTCACGCTCTTGGATCCGGAGCGCCTGCCCTTGACCCTGCTCCTCGACTGGGCTCAGAGCGCGGCGTCGGGGCGGGGCGGCGGGCTGGCTGCGGTACGCCTGCTCGGCCCGGTTCCCCGCGGCCCCCTGATGGAGGCCGCCACGCAGCGCCTCCGCCTGGCGGCCACGCCGCGGGTCATCGAAGACCATCTGGTGGACGGCATGGAGCCGGCTCCCGCCCTGGGCGTCAGCCCCCTCGGCGGATTCCTGGAGCGCCTGGCGGCACCTGAGGCGACCCCCGGCGGCGGCAGCGTGGCGGCCTTGGCTGCGGCCCTGGCCGCGGCCCTGGCCGGCATGGTCGCCGGGTTGACGATCGGCCGCGAGCGCTATGCTGCCGAAGAGGCCCGGATGCTGGCGCTTCGCGGCCGGGCCGAGGCCCTCCGCCTGCGCTTGCAGGACCTGGTTCAGGCCGATGCCCTGGCCTTCGAATCCGTGATGGCCGCCTACCGTCTGCCCCGGGAGGGTAGCGCGGAAGCGGCCGCGCGCCGCGAGGCCATCCAGGCGGCGCTGCGCACGGCCACCCAGGTGCCCCTCGACACCCTGGCGGCCTTGCGAGAGGTCATGGCCGCCGTGCAGGAGGCGGCGGCTTACGGCAATGCGTCCGCGGCTTCCGATGCCGGCGTGGCTGGATACCTCGGCCTGGCGGCGGCCCGCGCAGCAGCCTTGAACGCCGAGATCAACGTCCTGGGCCTGCGCGACCTGGAAGAAGGCGATCGGCTGCGGCGGCAGGCCCAGCAGGGTCTGCGCGAGGCCGAGGCGGCGGCAGACGAGGTTGAGCGCCGGGTCAGGGCTCGCATCGCCGGCGGGGCCTGAGGGCCGCGCGATGTCCGATCAGCGACCTGCGTCCGCGCAGCAGGGTCCCTTGGGGGGGACACCCACCCAGGGCGCCGCTGTGGAGCTGTACGTCCTGGGGTACAACGGTCCCGTCGACGAGGAGGGCCTGGGCCGCCCGGATCGCTTCGTCTGGCGCTACGCGGTCCTGGGTCCGCCTGGCGCGTCTGCGACCGTCCTGGCCTTCAGCAGCATGCCGAAGCTGATCGCCTTCACCCGGGCGGTCAACGGTCGCCAGGCCTTTGCGCTCCCTACGGAAGCGCGACGCTGCCGTCTGGCCAGTTCCCTGCCTGCCGGCATCACCGTTTGGACGGACCCGGAGGTCGACGCCTTTGTGTCGCGCTATGCTTCCCTGCAGGCCCGAGAGCTCGTGATCGACGGCTTGGAGGCCTGACTCCGTCGCTTGCCGCCGGGCTCCACAGGGGGCTCGGTGTCCCAGAGAAGGGATGCCCCCGCATGGCCGTCGCGCGCCTGCCGCTTTGCTCCAGCTGCGCCTTGCTCTTCCTGACCCTGGCGGGAGCTTCCGCCGCCCAAGGAGCCAACCCGCCGGCGCCGCGAGGATCCCCCCCCGCCCGAGCCGGCGAGCACGACAGCCGGCCGGACGGCGGCGGGCGGCCCCTGTCCGCGCAGGGGGCGGAGTGGGGCGGAAGCTGGTCGCCGGTCGCCGGCAGCTTCCTGTCCCAGGGCACCGTGCAGGCCTCGCGGTCCGCTTCGGAGATGGACGGGGCAGACGCTCCACGGCTCTGGATCGTGCAGCTGGCCGGGACCACGGTGGCGGAGGAGAGGCTGGCCGAGCTGGCGGCCCGGGCCCGGAGTCGCCGTGGTCCAGAGCTGGCCCTGACCGCTCAGACGAAGGCCGTGCTGGCGCAGGGCAGCGCAGCGGCCCGACTGAGTGCGCGCCGGCGGGACATGCTGGCAGCCGACCGCCCCTTGGTGGCGCACGTTGAAGCCCGCGGCGGCGTGCTTGTCGATCATTACGCCTCCTTGCTCCGTGGCCTGCTGGTGGCCGGCGATGAGGCGTCCGCGGCGTCCTGGCGCGCCCTGCCAGGGGTGCTCGGGGTGGTGGAGGCCCCTCGGGCCCGGGCGGATCTCGCACGGGCTGGGCCTCACCTCGGCGCCGACCGGCTGAAAAACATGGGCCCCTACAGCGGCAAGGGCCAGGTGGTCGCCGTCCTGGACAGTGGGATCGACTACGGGCATCTGGCCCTCGGGGGTCACGGCGACCCGGACCTCTACCGCGGCAACGATCCGGAGCGCATCGAAGCCGGGAGCTTCCCGACCGCCAAGGTGCTCGGAGGCGTGGACCTGGCCGGGTCGGCCTACGCCGCCGACTGCCCACTCTTCCCGCCGCCCGAGCTGGTCTGCAGCCGCTTCCCCCAACCGGACGACGACCCCGTCGACGAGGTCTATCTCGATGGGATGGAGTTCCAGGGCCACGGGAGCCATGTCGCCGGCATCGTCGCGTCGGTAGGGGCGGCGGCGGCTGGGGAGCCGCCGGTGGCTGAGGGCATCGCGCCGGGGGCGAGCCTCCTGGCCATCAAGGTCTTCGGCAGCCCGCGCAGCAGCGGGGACCAGGTGGTGGGCGAGACAGCCTTGACCGTCAGCGGCCTGGAGTGGCTGGCGCGGCACAACCTCGGCGAGGCGCTTGACCACGGCATACCGGCGCAGGATCCCAGGGGCGTGCGCCTGCCGGTCACCGTGCTGAACCTGAGCCTGGGCACGCCTTACGGCAGCCAGGGACAGGTCTACGATCAGTTGCTCGGTCGCCTGACGGCGCTGGGGATCACGGTCGTCGCCTCGGCCGGCAACGGAGGGGACCTCCCCTTCGTGACGGGCGGGCCCGGCTTGAGCCGCCACGCCCTCAGTGTGGCGGCTGGTTTCGGTCCGGAACAGAGCCAGCCGCGGCTCAGTGCCAGCTGGCCCGAGGGAAGCCTCGCCATCGGGGGACTGGAAGCGGGTGAGCTGCTCACCCCCAGGCTGCCGCGGGAGGGTCTCAGTGAGCTTCCCCTGGCGTACGTGGGCGACGCCTGCCCCGGACCGGACGGCTCGACGGTGCCGCCCTCGGAAGAGACCCGCGGCAAGATCGCGCTCATCGCCCGCGGCGGCTGCTTCTTCACCCAGAAGCTGGCGCGGGTCCAGGACCTGGGAGCCTTGGCGGCCGTGGTCTTCAGCACGGGCGGAGCTCCTCCCCTGGTCATGCGCGGCGACTGCGGGCGCCTGCACGGTCACTGCTACCGGCTGCCCGCGGTCATGATCGACCAGGCGACGGGCGAGCGCCTCCGGGCCCTCAGGCAGAGCGGCAAGGACCTGCGCGCGACCCTGGACCTCGAGAGCCTGCCGGAGTTCACCGACCGCATTGCCGTCGGCTCCAGCCGCGGCCCCGCGGCCAGGCGCGGCTTCCCCCTCAAACCGCAGGTCACGGCGCCCGGGGCCGCCGTCTGGTCTGTGGCGGCAGGCAGCGGGGACGAGGGCCTGCTGCGCGGCGGGACGTCGATGGCGGCGCCACAGCTGGCCGGCCTGGTGGCGCTTCTGGCCGAGGCCCGGGCAGGGCGGGCGCCCCTGCTGGGCCCTCTGGACCTGGCGGCCCTGGTCATGAACCAGGCCCGACCGCAGATCCACGGCGGCGCCGGGGCAGCGGTGGCGACGGCTCGCCAGGGTGCCGGGCTGCCCGATGCCCCGGCCGCAGCGCTGGCGCCGGTGCTGATCCGAGCCGGGGACATCGCCGAGTTGAACTTCGGCCTGACTTCCGTGGGCAGCCGGACTTTGGAGATCCGCCGCCCGATGACCCTCACCCACCTGGCCGGTGATCCGCTCACCCTCGTCCCGCAGGCCCGGTTCCGGGACCCCGTCGACGAGGCGAGCGGCTACCGGCTGCGCTTCGAGCCTCCCTCGCTCAAGATCGGGGGCGGGCAGACCGCGTCCATGACCGCAGTGCTTGAGCTGGACCCGAACGGCCTCCGATCCTGGACGCTGCCGGGCAGGGGGCGGGCTGAGATCCTCAGCCAGACGGCGGTGCTCGAGACCCTTGAGGCCGACGGCACCGTGGAGTTCGAGGTCCCGGAGCAGGCAGGGGCGGTCGTCGGCCGCGTGCCCTTCTATGCGCTCGCCCGCCGTCAGGCCTGCGCGGGTCCGCAGGCGCGGCGGCTCGCTGCCCAGCCTGGCGAGCAGGCGCTCCTGATCCTCCGCAACGACTGCACCGAGGTCGGCGGAGCGGCCCTGTATCGCTCCATCGGCCTGGACGCCGTCGATCTTGAGCTGGCCGCCGGCCTGGACCTTCGGCGCATCGGACTGCGCACCTACACCCTGCCGCCCGAGGCGCGCGATCCGCGTTACCCGGCGCTGCCCCTGCAGCTCATGGAGTTCGTCATCGAGACCCGCGGCTCCGTTCCTCTGCCCCTATCCCTGCGCCCTCGGGTCTACTTCGACGTGGACGACGACGGCGACTGGGACAAGGTGGGCCAGGTGCTCGCCTTCGCCGGCCCCCAGCTGGGATCCTTCGTCACCGATGTCGACCCGGTCAGCCTCAAGCCCGATTGGGCTGCCCTGCCCGTCGATCCCAGGACCGGCGGCACCTCCTTCTTCGTCAGCCAGGTGCCCTTCGACCTGGACGCCGACACCTGGGTGCTTCGCTTCTTCGTCAACCATCCCCTGTTCGGTCTGGGCAAGGACCTGCAGGCGCTCGACACCTTGGGTCTCGGGCTCAGCCTGGAGGATGCCACCGGGGACCTTGCCCGGCCGGGCGCGGGGGCCATCGACACCTACCCCGGCGACCTGACGCGAGGGGCACGGATCTCGCTCCGGCCCTTGGGCGATGCCTGCCTGCACCTGAGTTGCCCGGACTGCACCGAAGCACCTGACGGCTCGGAGGCAGAGCTGATCGCCCTGCCAGCGGGCGGCGACAGTCGGCGCGTGCTGGTGGCCACCTGCGACGGCGCGGCCGCGCGCCTGCTCCTGCACCTCCCCCACAACGCCGCGGGTGAACGACTGCTCGCCCTGGACTACCGCGATCCCGTGGACCCCGGCAGGCTCCTGCTGCCCTGGCTGAGCCGGCCGGGCGAGCCGTGAGCCCACAGGCATCCGCGCGGCACGCTTCAGCGCCCCGAGAGGGCACCGTGACGCGATCGACGTTTGTTGCCCGCCAGAGCCCGTGCTAGCCTATGCCCCAGGCCGTTCCGCTCGACGCCGCGTCCATCGGATGCGGCGCTGCTTTGTTAAACCGCGCCCAGGACAAACCACGCCATGAATCCCCGTGACAAGGTACTGCTGACCCCCGAAGGCCATACTCGCCTGGAAGAGGAACTGCGCCACTTGATCGAGGTGCGCCGCCCTGAGGTGGCAGCCATGATCCGCGATGCCAAAGAGGATGGTGACCTGCGCGAAAACGCAGCCTACGACGAAGCCAAGGAGCAGCAGGGCTTCATCGAAGGTCGGATCCAGGAACTGGAGGACCTGCTCCGCCGGGCAACCGTCATCGAGACCGTGCAGAGCGACTCGGTGACCCTGGGTTCGGTGGTCAAGGTGGCCGAGGTCGATGACCAGGACGCCGAGGAGGAGTTCCGCATCGTAGGATCTGCCGAGGCAGACCCCCTGCACGGCATGATTTCCAACCTGTCGCCGCTCGGCTCGGCCCTCATGGGCCGCAAGGCGGGTGACGTCGTCAAGTACAACGCACCCAACGGCACTACGATGAGCTTCAAGGTGCTCGCCGTCCGCTGATCCCTCGATCTGGGCGATCACCCGATAGACCTTGGACCGACAAGGAGGCCTTGCCGTGACCGACGCGTTGCCCGACGGCTCCGCTGAATCTGCTCTCGGGGGCTTGGAGGCGCTGATCGCCGCCCGGATGACCAAGATAGAGGCCTTCAGGTCTGCCGGCCTGGATCCCTATCCGGCCCGGGCCTCGCGGAGCCATGGCAGCACGGCTGCCGTGGAGGCCTTTGCCGCCGCCGAGGCTGCCGGCGCCGAGGCACCAGGGGGCGTCACCGTGGCCGGTCGCCTGGTGGGCGCCTTGCGCCGCTTCGGTGGATCGACCTTCGTCCACCTCCAGGACGGCGAAGGACAGATCCAGCTGCACCTTCAGCGTGCCGCCATGGGCGAGGACGCGTACCGGCGCTTCCTGGACCTCTTCGACAGCGGCGACTTCGTCTCGGCCACCGGCACGCTGTTCCGCACCCGTTCCGGCGAGGTGAGCCTGGCGGTCAACGAGATCGGGATGCTCGCCAAGAGCCTCTTGCCCTTGCCCGAGAAGTGGCATGGGCTCCAGGACGTAGAGGTCCGCTATCGCCAGCGCTACCTCGACCTGATCAGCAGCACCGAGTCGCGCGAACGCTTCGTCAAGCGCAGCCACATCGTGGCCGCCATGCGCCGGTACCTCGACGGACGCGGCTTCCTGGAGGTCGAGACGCCGGTGCTCCAGCCGCTCTACGGGGGTGGCTCCGCTCGCCCCTTCACCACCCATTACCATGCCCTGAACCAGGAGATGTTCCTGCGCATCGCCGACGAGCTGTACCTGAAGCGGCTCCTGGTCGGCGGCATGGAGCGGGTGTACGAGATCTGCAAGGACTTCCGGAACGAGGGCGTGGACCGCACCCACCTGCCGGAATTCACGATGATGGAGTGCTACTGGGCCTACGCCGACTACCTGCAGATGCTCGACCTCACCGAGAACATGATCGCGGCGATCTGTCAGGAGGTGAACGGCAGCTTGCAGGTGGAGCATGACGGCCGTCCGCTGGACTTCAGCCCGCCCTGGCGGCGCCTGACCGTGCGCGAGGCCATCCGCGAAGCCACCGGCATCGACATCGAGGACCACTGGGAGGACCTGCCGGGGCTGCGGGCGGCCATCCAGGCCCGCGGTCTGGCCTGCGAACCCCAACCGACCTGGGCCAAGACCGTCGACGAGCTGATCGGCGACTATGTCGAGCCCCAGATCTGGAACCCCACCTTCCTGCTGGACTACCCGGTGGCCCTCAGCCCCTTGGCCAAGCGCAAGCCGGGCGATTCCCGTTATGTAGAGCGCTTCGAGCCTCTGATCGCCGGCTTCGAATTGGGCAACTGCTTCACCGAGCTCAACGACCCGGTGGACCAGCGGGCCCGCTTCGAGGAGATGGCCAGGCAGAAGGACTCGGGCGACGACGAGGCCCAGCCCCTTGACGAGGACTTCCTCAAGGCCATGGCCCACGGCATGCCGCCTGCCGGGGGCCTGGGCATCGGGATCGACCGCCTGGTGATGGTGTTGACCGGAACCTCGAACATCCGCGACGTCGTGCTGTTTCCACAGCTTCGCCAGCGCGGCTGAGCAGCGCCGGCCGCATCTAGGCTTCTGTGGGTCGCTCCTGGCCCGGCAACTGCGCCGCTCGGTGGCGCAGCCACAGGACCTGCAGCAGGGTCGCCGCGGTCATGGCTCCTGCGACCACTGCCAGGCCGGGATCCCAGGCCAGCCACAGGCCGATGGGCAGCGTGATGCCGAGGACCGCCAGGTGGACCATCGTACCCTCGGTGATGCCCCGCGTCCGGCCCGCCTGCACCAGGCGGCCCTGGTACCAGTTGAGCCACGGGGTCAGGGCGATGATCGGTGTCGAGAGCCAGAGTCCGAGCAGGGCCAAGGGAACCAGGTCCGGACGCAGGGCGATGAGGTCCTCGAACCAGGCGGTGCCCGCCGGACTGAAGAGGAGGATCAGCCCCAGGCCGGTCAACGAGGCGGACAGGAGTACGGTGAAGCGGCGCAAGGCCGGGGGACCCCCCCGCCGATCATAGAGCGCCACGACCACCTCGTTGAAGGCCACCCCCGCGCCCTGGAGGATGAACAGGAGGCCGTCGAGGGCCGGCCAGGCGGCGAGCGAATCCAGGCTGCGCGGCAGCCGGGCCATGGCCGCGGCCCCAATCGGCAGGGCGAGCAGACCGAGGAGCGAGGTCAACACCAGGGGCAGGTAGAAGGCCACGAAGCCGGGCCAGGTCAGAGGCAGGTCCGCCGAGGTCCGCGGGGGCAGTTCGGCGACCGCGGGGCGGCTGATCCAGGCCACATAGGCCAGCTCGACGAGCACGCCCCCGATCACGCCCGTGCAGGCGACGGCGACGCCTCCGAAGGCGGCGCCGCCCGAGCGTCCCAAGAGCAGCAGGATGCAGAGGACGGTGCCGATACGCACGAGCGTGCCCCAACCGACAGCGCGGGCGTACCCGCGACGGATCAGGAGTCCTTGCTGGAAGCGCCGGTGCCCGATGGCCCAGGTCCACGGCAGCATGATGGCCAGACCCAGTCGCGCCGGCTCCACGGTCTCGGGCGGCGGCCGAAGGAGGCCCACCACCACGACGTCGAAGAGAGGGGTGAAGGCCACGAGCGCGTGCAAGGCAGTCAGCAGGGCGCCCGCGATCTGCATGTAGCGGTAGACCTGGCGGTAGCTCTCCCGGTCACGGCTGAGCGCCGTCGAGGCCGCCAGGAGCATGATCACCGGCGACTCGATGATCAGCGCCACCGGGAAGACCACGCCACCGTAGGCCGCCAGGTGCACCTTGGGGTCGGGGAGGCGGGACATGGCCGCGGTGAGCGCCGGCAGCTCTGCGGCCATGCAGGTCCAGCTCAGGGCCAAAGGCCACCAGGTGCTCAGGACCCGGCGCAGGTCGACGTCGTCCTCTGAGCGCAGCTCGGATTCAACGCGCTGGGGAACGCTCACGAAGGGCCACCCATCCTATCGCCCGGGGGCGCAGGCGTGGTGGGTCCAACCCTTGCGCGCGGCGCCGGGGCGCCGGCACGCGGCTGCCCCCCTCACCACTTCCCGGATGCGCCGCCGCCGCCGAAGCTCCCCCCGCCGCCGGACCAGCTGCCGGAGCTGCCCCCGGAACCGCCCCAGCCGCCGCCCCCGCGCCCGCTCGAGGAGTTGGTCCACCCATCCAGCCAGCCGTCCTTGCGTCTGCCCGCTTTCGAGCCCTGCGTTCGGTCACCGGCCGTACGCTCGCGCAGGGCTCGGCCCCAGGTGAAGTACAGGATTGGGAAGCCGATGCTCCAGAGGCCGAGAGAGAACCAGGCGACGAAGGGGCCGGCCAGCACCAGCGGAAAGATGTAGCTGAAGGGAATGACGGCCCCATAGACCCCAGCGGCAAAGGTGCCGCCGGTAGCCTGTGCGGCCAGGCCCAAGACGGCGATTACGAGATAGAACACTGTCAGGAAGAGCACCTTGGCGATGTCCCCGCCCTCCGGCGCGACCTCGGGCATGGGTTCGCCCCGGATCACGGGATCGAGGGCCTCGACCGCCGCAACGATGCCGGCGCCGAAGTCGCCCTCGCGGAAGCGCGGCACCATCCGTTCGT
>WBZV01000454.1_pt1 | contig 24373 bp, 31 predicted proteins | sample 5204221 | NCBI WGS metagenome assembly WBZV01 (sample SAMN12344360, study PRJNA552823) | activated sludge metagenome | biome: Activated sludge suspended growth; feature: Nitrification reactor; material: Wastewater; isolation source: activated sludge from nitrification reactor of wastewater...
CTCGCCAGCCAGCCTCTCTAACTCGGGATGCGGCATGCTGTTCGCCGTGCCAAAAGGTACGCTCATCGTCGATTCTCCAGACACCTCGGTGTCACTTGCTTTCCTAAAGATGAGCATTTACACAATCTAATTTACAGTCCCGATGAGCGAGATCGAAGTCTACACCATGCTTTCCCCCCACCTGATCAAAGGCCGGAACGCCCAGCAGGTCGTCGTCGTCCGCCATCCCGCCGACCAGGCGCCGAGCGGGGTGCGCCACGAGGTCGTAGCCGTCGTCGGCACCCTGCCCCCGCAGCCTCGGGTCTCCCAGAAGCCCGAGATCGCCCGAATGCTGGCCGAGGCGGCGGCCTGGATCGAGACCGCGCCGCCCGAGGCCGAGCTGGAGCCGCTGGCCGAGTTCGGCGCCACCGGCCGGCGCCGGTGCATGGAGGCCCGCTACGTCGAGGACCGCCGCGAGCGCGCCGCCCTCGTCCGGGCGCTGCGCAACGGCGTCTCGCGCGAGGAGCTGGCCAAAACCTACGGCGCCAAGCGGGTGGCCGACGTCGTGATGGCCTACCGGCGCTTGAGCGCCGTCCCGGCGCACGCGCCACCTTCCCCCGAGCGCGTGCGCCGCGCCCTGGTCGCCGCCCGTGCCGAGGCCGACCGCCGGGCGACCGAGCCGGGCGACGATCCCCGCTATTGGGCCGGCCGCGCGGACCTGGCCCGCGAGCTGCTCGCCCTGTGGGCCGGCGACTAGGTCCCCGCCGATCCGCCGTGACCGCTTGCGGGCCGGCGGTGGCGTGGAATCGCCGCCCCACCCGAGTGGCGGTCTTGCGTCGCGTTCCAAACGATGGCTATTATATCCGTCGGAGATATTCGCTACGGATAAAAAAGTCACTCTTCGGAGACGTCGTTTTGGACACCAATGCACCGTTGACCGTGACCCAGCAAATCGGCCGACAAATCGTGTCCCATCGCACCGCTCGTGGAATGCTCCAGGGTGAGCTGGCGTCGAAGGCGGGTTTGCGCCAGTCTCACCTCTCCAACATCGAGCAGGGCAAACGCACCATCAGCGTGGAGGTCCTGGCGGTCATCGCGGATGGGCTGAACTGCAAAATGGCCGATTTGATGCCCGTGCACCAAGGCGGAAAGCGCGTGGCTTGAACGGCGGCCCATCCGGTCGCCGGCGCTTCCCTTCGCGCTCCCGATCCGGCGCTCGCGCTCTCGTGCGGCCGGTTCCCTCTCCGGCATCCCCCGCCGGTTTCTTCGCGACGACCCTTTCGAGGCTTCGTTCGAAAGAGGCTCGGTGAGGTCTTCACCCTTCCCGTTTTCTCCCAGCCCCGCATCGACCGAACCGCGCTATCGCGATTCGCGATTTTCGCCTTCGCTCCCGAACGACCGTCCTACCTCCCTGTAAAGCGGGCGCGCGTCCTGCGCGCACGCCGTTCGCGGCATCGGGAACCTTCGCGCGGCGGGCGCTTCCGGCGCGCGGCGCATCGTGGCCGGCCCGCTCGACTCTCGCGGGACGCGGCCACGCGCGCCGGGAACGAGTGGCGGCCACGGGATCGACGCGCCCGCCGCTTGGCGGTTCCGCCCCCTCGCGCCGTCTCTGTCGTAGCCGCCGGCGGCGCGAGGGGGCGAAAAACCTTCGCCCGGCCGAAATGGTTGCCTCGTTCGGGTTCGACGCCCTCCCTCCCTGGCTCTTCCGCGCGCTCCCGGCGCGCGACGGGACGAGAGTTGTTCCCGGCTTCGAGGACCAAAGCCGGATAGGTGGCGTCCTCCTCGCGCCTTTTCGCTTCTTCGCCTTTCGACAATGCCGCTCCAATCGGCATTAGAGGTTCTTCTTCGCGTCAATTCTGGCCAGCAATCGATTCGGTTTGACATTCCATCATGCGCTTGGCGCACATTAAAAACACGCCAGCGGGGAAAGAGCAAAACGCGAGCCGGTTGCAATTAATTCGGCAATTATTATTGGCCAATTCTTCTTTTTTTATTTCTGGAATCGATTAAATAAATTTTATTTTTATGAATAAATCTATTGAATTTTATATATCCACTGGATAAAATTACTATCAAGGATTAAGTAAAAAGAAGGATTGATCTAACCACCTTAATGGCAAAAGAAATGACCATAGCGATCAAAGTCAATCCGAACGCTTACGCCATCGGTCCCAGCCTGCACGATGCGGCTTGGGAGAAATGGGAGGAACAGGAGAGGAGGCGGGAAGCGCGGGAGGCGGCTTTTGAAAAAGAGTTTGAATGGTGGCGCATCAACCATTATGGCGACCGCCAGCGCCCGCGTGACAAAGCGGAAATCGCCGAGGTCATGAGCGAAGCTCTCAGCAACCTGTACGGCAACGACAAGGACAGCGCGGCATTCGATCAGGCGTTGTTCGCGTGGTATTGCTCCAAGGACAACATGGAAGCGACCAAGGCGCTTCACGGGCTATTGGACAAGCACATCAAGAACGCGGTGAAAAGGGAGCGGGAGAGAGAGCAAAAAGCCGCATGAAAAAAGGCGCTTCCGTTCTAGCACAACGGGAGCGCCCCACTTGAACCCCCAACCGTAACGTAAGAGGTGACGCGATGGTAGCAGAGAAGACCGAACGCCGAAACGGGTGCAAGCCGTTCGGCAAATCGAAGCAGGCGCTTTCGACGGTAGGCCAAGAACTGGCCCGGCAAGGCCAGCGGGTGCGCTGGAACGCCAAGCGCCGCCGCGCCGAGATCGTGGACCGCTGAGGCCGGACGACTACCAACGTAGAGGACAGATCATGAACGCTGTAACCCAACCCATCGAAATCGCCCTGGACGAGACCGGCTTGCCGGAGGGGCAAATCTTGGCCGATTCCATCCGCCAATGGCGGTCGGATTGCCAAAGCGGCCAGTTCAAAATCGGCGCCGCGACGATGCGCGGCCCCAAGCTCGACATGGAGATCGTCGGCGCCCAGATCAGCACGGGCGAGTTTTTCGCGTATCCGCTCCAAACGTGGCTGGCGGTCCTGTTCGTGGACCCCGATGGCGTACTGGCGTCGATTCTCTTCAAGACCGAGAGCTTGGACAACTTCGAGGAGTTGCGGCGCGCGCGGCGGCTCAAGGGGGAGACCCTGCTCGGCAAGACCATCCGCGCCAGCATGAGCAAGCGCGTCAGCCGCGCCAACGGCGAGAGCTACTACGCGGTCGAGTTCGAGGTGGTCAGCGAGGGCAAATACGCCGCCGCCATCGCCGATTTCCGCCAGCGGCACTACAGCCCCGGCTTGTTCCGGCTATTGACCGGCCCCGCCGAAAACGACGAGGGCGACAAAGCCGACGGCAAGGCCGAAACCGCCCGCAAAGGCAAAGGCAAGTAACCCCTCACCCCACGCGAGCGCCACGGACGGCGCACGACCGGAGACAAAATCATGACCGAGAACACCGCCGAATACCCGATCGCGACCGCCGCCGGGCCGACCGCCATCGCCGAGTACCGTCCCACCGCCGCCGCGCTGGCGCATTTGCGGGCGAAGTACGCCGCGCCGTTCGACGCGACCACCGCCGCCGGGCTGGCCGCCGCCAAAGCGGCCCGCGCCGAGATTCGCGACTTGCGCGGCAAACTGGAAAAGACTCGCGCCGAGATCAAGGCGCCCGTGCTGGCGCAGGGCAAACTGATCGACGACGAGGCGAAACGGATCAACGCCGAACTCCTCGCCATCGAGGAACCCATCGACGCGGCGATCAAGGCCGAGGAGCGGCGCAAGGCGGAGGAGAAAGCCGAACGCGAACGCGCCGAAGCGGCCCGCAAAGCGGCCCTGCAAGCCCAAATCGACGCGATCCGCCGCCGCGTGCTGGACGTGGCGAACCGGGACGCCGCCGCGATCCGTTCGGCGCTGGACGAGGCCCGCGCGTTCGAGCCGGACCCGGACGCGTTCGCCGACCGCTGGCCGGACGCCATGCAGGCCATCGGCGAGGTCCGGCTGGCGCTCGAAACCCTGCTGGCGGAACGGGAGGCGCGGGAAGCGCGCGAGGCCGAGGAAGCGGCCCGTTTGCGGGCGCAACGAGAGGAACTGGCCCGGCGGCAAGCCGAACTGGATCGGCAACAGGCAGCCGAGGACGCCCAACGGCAGGCCGAACAAGAAGAACTGGCCCGCTTGCGCGCCGCCGACGCGGCCCGCCGCCAACAGGAAATCAAAGCCAAGGACCGCGCCGGGCGCGAGCGGCAGGAAGCCGAGGCCAAGGCCCGCGCCGAAGCGGAGGCAGCACGCAAGCGGGCCGAGGCTACGGCGAAGCCCGCCAAGGCCCGCAAGCCGGCCAAGGCCGACCCGCTGGACGGGATCAAAGACGCCCTCGCGGCAGGAACCTTGACCGGACCCGAGGCCATCGACCGCGCCTATCGACTCGGCTTCGAAGCGGGCGAGCAAGCCACGCGCCAGGCCGCCTAGAGACGACTCGCGCCAGGGAAGGCGCGGAACAATCTGCGACGAGAGCGAGCGAATCCCCATGAAAGCCAGAGAAATTAGAGCGTTGCTCGAAGAAAAAGGGATGGATATGTCGGCCGTCATCGAAATTTCCGCAGGGGAAATAGAGGTGTTCGTCGATGGCGAGAACGGGCGAGCCGACGAAAAAAAGGTCGCGAAGGCGGTCGAGCGCGCCGAGCGTATTTTGGGTTGGCGAGGCGGTTACAAAACGGGCTGCGGGGGGTTCGTCCTGCAAGAAACGCCCGTCGATTGGGGCGATTACAACCATCCATCGAGCAAATGGCACCGCTGAACCGAGGAAAAATCGGATGAACGACTCGCGCAGTTATTTCCAACGGCCCGGCGTGTCGAGCCACGCCCTGATCGAGATCGACCGGACCCCGCTGCACTGCTGGTCGAAATACGTGGACCCCGCCCGCGAGGACGAGGAACCCACCGCCGCGATGCGGTTCGGGACGCTGGTTCACGCGCTGGTCTTGACGCCGGCCACCTTCGCCGACGAGTTCGTGCTGGCGGATTCGATCAACCGCCGCACGAAAGACGGCCAAGCCGAATGGGCCGCGCTGGCGGCGACCGGCAAACAAATCGTCGCCGGCAAGGAATACCGGACGGCCTTGGAGATCGTCAAGGCAATCAAACGGCACCCGGTGGCCAGCGGCCTGTTTCGGGTCGGAGAACCGGAAAAAACCATCGTCGTGGAGCGGGAACCCCACCGGTGGCCGCTCAAGGGGCGGTTGGATTGGCTGAATCCCCAACCGGCTATCGTGGAGTTGAAAACCGCGACCGACGCGAGCCGGGAAGGCTTTTTGCGCGCGGTCTACCGCCACGGCTATCACCTGTCGGCGGCCTATTACCGGATGCTGGTCGGTCGGGCGACCGGCACGCCCGAGGACGCGATTCCGCACACCTTCGTGGTGGTCGAGACCCAGCGCCCCCACGCCGTGGCGGTTTACCCGACCTCCGAGCGGTTGCTGGCGGAAGGACGGGAACTGTGGGAAACGAACCTCGCCCGGTTCGATGCGTGCTGGACGACGAACGACTGGCCCAGCTATCCGGTCGAGTCGCTGGAGCCGGGTGTCGGCGGTGGACGGCCCCGCTTCGAGGTCGAGGAGGGGGAGGTCGAACTGTGAGCGGCGACCGGCCGCACCGGCGAAAGGGCGCGGCGGCGCAAACGCCGCCGCTGTCCGGCGCCCAACGCCGCCTCGTCGCCGGTAGCCGGGCGCTTTGGGTCAAAGCCGATGGTTTCGTCGAAGACGGCATGTTCGGCGCCCGCTTCGGCAAGAGCGCCAAAGAAGCGGCGGCGATGCTGGAGTCCATCGGCTACTGGCACGACGCATTTCTCGGCGTCTACCGGCGAACGCCGGCGACGCTGGAATTTCCGACAGAGCAATAGGAGGTTGACATGGCATCCCTGAACAAAGTGATTTTGATCGGCCACTTGGGCGCGGACCCCGACATGCGCTATCTGCCCGACGGCACGCCGGTAGCGTCCCTCCGCGTGGCGACGACCGAAACGTGGAAGGACAAGAACACCGGCGAGCGGCGGGAACAAACCGAATGGCATCGGATATCCCTGTTCCGGGGGCTGGCCGACATCGCCGGGCGGTATCTCAAGAAAGGCGCGCAGGTCTATGTCGAAGGCCGCTTGCGGACCCGCAAATGGACCGATCAGGCCGGCGCCGACCACTATACGACCGAGATCGTCGCCGACGAGTTGAAGATGCTGGGCAAACGGCCCGAAGGCATGGACGCGGGCGCAAACGACGGCCCGGCGACCTATTCCGCGCCGGCCCGGTCGGGCTTGGCGCCGCCGCCGCGCGAGCCGGCGGCCGCCGGCGAAGAGTTCGACGAGGACAATATACCGTTTTGAGAGCGCCACCATGCCGCGAAATCCGATCAAACCAATCCAAAAAACCTGGACGCCGCCGTATTGCGGCATCACGTATCTCGGCATTCTCAAGGACGAGCGACGGGTGGCCGTCGAAGACCACGGCGATTTCGCGCTGCTGTTCCGGTCCGTTCGCGGCGCCAGCTTCCGGTCGAGAAAATCCCGTCACCCCAGCGTCGAGGCCGCCCAACGCGCCGGCGAGCGGTGGATCGCCGAAATCGACGACGGTTGACCGTATAGGGGCCGTCTCAGAACACGGAAAACAACGCACGCCAAGGCGTCTCGCAGACCTTCGTTTGCGAGACGCCTTGGCGAGAAGGCGGCGCGGCCTTGCGCCGATGTGGCCGAGGGGTTCTCGAAAACCGCTCTCGGATCAGGTCGCGGAGAACGGCGCGTTTCGAGCAAGCTGGACGGTCGCCAGCGGCAAGAACAGGGTGCGCGGCGAATCCGGCAGCGCGATGAAGCCGTGATGCCGGTAGAAATCCGCTGCCGATTCGTCCTTGGCGTCCACCATCAGAGCATAGGCCGCAATCTCCGCGCGGGCGGCACGGTCGAGCGCATCGGCCAGCAGCGCACCGCCTAGACCCTGGCCCTTGAAAGCCCGATCGACGGCCAAGCGGCCCATCCGAACGGCGGGCACGGTCGGATAGCGCGGCAGTTTCTTGCCGATGCTGGCTGGAAGATCGGTTAGCAGCAGGCTGGCCGAGGCCAAGGTGTAGTACCCCGCGATGCGCTGCTCATCGGCCAAGGCCACGAAACAGGCGGCCACGCGGCGGCGAACGTCTTGGGTAGCTTGCTCGTGCAGGTAGCGGTTCAGTGGCTTCGAGTCACTGTCGAACGCGGCGCGATCATGGGCGGCATCGAGCGGCGCGAGCCGAAACGGTACGCCGCTCATTCGGTGCGCAAGAGCTTGCCGCGACGGGCAAAGGCGCGTTCCAGAGCCGGGGCCGGTGGCGGCGGCGACAGCAGCGCGCGTGCAAAGCACTCCTGATCGGCCAACGAGAGCCGGATCACTTCGGCCTGCTCGATGGCGCGTTGTGCGGCATCCCGGACGGCGGCCACGACGAAATCGGTCATGGTGCGGCCTTGAAGCTCGGCGGCGCGTTTGAGCATCGAATGCAGCTCGGTGCTGATCCGGGCTTCGAGGCGGGCGGTGGAGATGGCTGCGGGCATGGTATTGTCCTCCTGAGGCAATAGTACGGCAAAATGCCGTACAACTCAACCGCTGCTCTTAACGTGCGTTGTTTTCCGTGTTCTGAGACGACCCCCGTATAGCGCCATGACGCCGTGACGGTTTGGTGTCACGGTGTCATGCAACGGCTTGAAGGGTGGTCGGGTCTGCCTTTCAATGGCCAGTCCCGGCCACCGGCTCGATCAAACCCGTTTCCTTTTCGATGGACCGGAATCGGAGAGCCATTCCCCGCCAGCGGGCGAAACCGGCGTCCGGCCGCCCGGCGCGGTTCGATCCTGCATCCTCATCGGTTCGCGGCCCCAATCGCCGTCCGACCTCCCTGTACGGCGCGCGTGCGTCCTGCACGCCACGCTATCCGTGGAAGACTGCGGGGGCGGTCCTCGCCCCCGTACCCCCACCGATCGCCGTCCCTGGCTCGCCATCCGTGGCGGTGGCGCTCGTTTTGACTCGCTCATCCCCCGGCCGAACCGGGGGGCTAGCCGCGACCCTGCCCTGTGCGCCGCCTTTCGCGCGCAAGGGTTCGCTTCGCCGCGATCCTCGCCCGGTCCCTCGCTGCGCTTCGGGCTGCGGCCTCCGGTCGCGCCCTGGCGCGCGGCGGCGCGGCGGGCCGTGGCGCGTCGCCCCCCAGCGGCTTCGGCCCAGGGGGGCGCTCCTGGAGGGGCATCCCTTCCCCCTTCCTTGGAGCGCGGCTCCTGCCGCGCCATGCCGCGCGTCCTTCGCGCGGGATCGAACCCGACCGAGCGAGGTGTTACGAGATGACCGCAAACGAAATCCTGGCCATCGCCGACTTTTTAGGCGACGAGATGACCGACGAGCAGACCGCACGGCTCATGGACGAGTGCCGCCAGCTTTCCATAGCCGACTGCGAGCGCCTGTTGGCGACCGTATGCGGCGGAAATCTGTACACGGAACTGTCGATGCACGCCCACGAAATGGGCGGGTTGTCCCGCTATTGAAAGGAAAGACGCCATGACCGCCAAGACCTTCACCGCCAAAACCGCCAAGACCGCCACCGTCCAGCCCGACGTGTACGAGCGCGTCACCGCCGCCATCGTGGCCGCGCTCGAAGCCGGGACGCGCCCGTGGATGCAGCCGTGGAACGCGGCCCATGTCGCCGGCCCGATTTCCCGCCCCTTGCGCCACGACGGGACGCCGTACCGTGGCGTTAACGTCCTGTTGCTTTGGATGGCGGCGATGGAGAACGGCTACCTCGCGCCGCACTGGATGACCTATAAGCAGGCCCAAGAACTGGGCGGACAGGTCCGCAAGGGCGAACACGGCAGTCTGGTTGTGTTCGCCAACGCGATCCAGCGCACCGAGACCGACGAGAAGACCGGCCAAGACGTGGAAATCGAGATTCCCTTCATGAAGGGCTATACGGTTTTCAACGCCGACCAGATCGACGGCTTGCCCGACCGCTACCGCGCCACCGCGCCCGCGCTAGTCCTGTCCGACGCCGAGCGCAGCGCCCGGCTCGATGCGTTTTTCGCCGCGACGGGCATCGATATCCGCTACGGCGGCGACCGGGCTTTTTACAGCGCCGACCGTGATTTTATCCAGATGCCGCCGTTCGCGGTTTTCCACGACCCGGCGAGCTTTTATGCGACATGGGCGCACGAGGCGGTGCACGCGACATGCCATCCGTCCCGGCTGAATCGCGACCTGAACGGCAAGCGGTGGGGCGATGCCGGTTACGCGATGGAGGAGCTGGTCGCCGAAATCGGCAGCGCGTTTTTGGGCGCCGCGTTGGGCTTCGCGCCGCAGGTGATGGAAAACCACGCCGCCTATGTCGATTGTTGGGTCCGGGTTTTGGCCGGCGACCAGCGCGCCATCTTCACCGCCGCCAGCCACGCCCAAAAGGCCGCCGATTTCTTGCTGGCGCGGACGGACGCTCGCGCCGCCGAGGAACCCGCGCGGTTGGCGGCTTGAGCGCACGAGCGAGGACAATCGTCGTGAGCCCACGCTGGCAAAGTTATATCCGTATTGATATAATCCAACCATGAAACCGATCCAGTTTCTCGGCGATTCCTTGAAGCGGTTGCGCGAGTTTCCGCCCGCAGCGCGCCAGGACGCCGGGCATCAGCTCTACCGGGTGCAGCGGGGCGAACAGCCGGACGATTTCAAGCCCATGCCCACCGTCGGCAAGGGGGTCGAAGAAATCCGTGTGTGGGACGAGACCGGCACTTATTGGGTGATCTACACCGCCCGTCAGGCGGAAACGGTCTACGTGCTGCACGCCTTCCAAAAGAAAACGCCCGCCACATCGAAACGCGACCTGGACATCGCCAAGGCGCGTTTCGCTCAAATCGCATCGAGGTGAACCGTGAACGACGCCACGACCGAAACCTACGCCAACGTGTGGGATGCTCTCGCCGACACCCCGCAGGAAGCCGCCAACCTCAAGGTCCGCTCCGAGCTGATGGGCCAGATCGCGGCGTTCGTCCGGGAACGCGGCTGGACGCAGGTGGAGGCGGCCCGCCGCTGCGGCGTGACCCAGCCCCGCCTGAACGACCTGTTGCGCGGCCGCCTGTCGCGGTTCTCGCTGGACGCCTTGGTCAACATCGCGGCGGCGCTCGGCTGCCGGGTCCACGTCGGCCTGGAAGCGGCTTGAACACCATGATCGAATTCGAGAAAGGCAGCACCAACGTCTACGCCGATTTGGGCTTTCCCGATGCCGAGGAAATGTTCAGAAAGGCACAACTCACCGGCGAAATTGACAAGATTATCAAAGCCCGTCGCTGGAGCCGGCGAAAGGCCGCCGAGGTCGTGGGGATTCCACAGCCCGAGCTGTCGGCGATGTTGCGCGGCCACTTTCGCGGCATCGGCGAAATGAAATTGCTGGATTGCCTCGCGCGGCTGGGCCGCGACATCCAAATCACCGTCGGCCCCGCCCGCCGCCGCACCGCGCCCGGTCAGGTCAGCGTGGTTTTTCGCTGAGCCAGCCCGACGGTGCGGCGCTCGCGGCCGCGAGCGTTCGAGCCCGGCAGCGGGGCGTTCAGTTCGCCGCCGTCAGTTCTCGCAGCACTTCCGGATGCATTTCCGCCACGCGCAGCAAGGTCTTGGCCGCGCCCGTGGGCGAGCACCGGCCCTGTTCCCATTCCTGCAAGGTGCGCACGGAGATGCCGAGCAGGGCGGCAAACTGCGATTGCGAGAGCCGGGCGCGAAGCCGGGCTTTCGCGACGGGCGATTCGATCACCCGCCCGTCGTCGGTCACGACCGACACCCGCCCGACTTGGCCCGCTCGCATCTCCCGGATCGCGTCCACCAGTTCCGCGTCCAGATCGCGCCCCGCATCGCGCGCCAACAACTCGGCTTCAGTCAATTTCGGCATGGTCGGCCAATTCCCGCAAACGGTTCAACGTCGCCGCCGCGATGTTCTCGCGCGCGCTCTTGGCGTACACCGTCAACAACCAGATCCGTCCGTGTCGATCCTGTACGTAGTACAATACCCGCACGCCGCCCCGTTTCCCCATGCCCGCCCGGCTCCAGCGCAGTTTGCGTACGCCGCCGGTTCCGGGGACCACGGCGCCCGCGTCCGGCGTTTTCGCCAGATGCCGTTGCAAATCGGCCAGTTCGTCGTCGTCGAAATAATCGGCGGCTTGACGGCTGAACAGGGGAAGCTCGACGAAAGTGTACATCAGCGACACTATACGTTAACAACGTATAAAATCAAGTTGCTTTAGCTTGGCAGCCCATCGCTAGTTGTCCCCACACCGTCATTTGAGTCACCGCCCCCGGACCGCCGGCGCGGCCGGCTTCGGCGCGGGCGCGGTTTCGGCCCGCGCCGTCAGCACCCCCTTGTCGAAGCCGGCTCGTTCGCCCCGCTCGTAGCCCGAGCGTTCGCCCAGCCCGTAGGCCAACCCGGCCGCGCCGATGGCGCCCAGGCCGGCCAGCGCCAGCGCCACCCCCGCCACCGGCCCGCTCAACACCACCGGCCCGTCGAAACCCAGCGCCTTGACCGACACCCGGCGGGCGGCCTGCTTGATCGCGGCCGGGAACTGCTCCAGAAACCGCGCCCGCGCCGACTCGATCAGGGCGTCCGTGGTCTGGCGGGTCTCGTCCAGCCGCCGGGCGATGGCCTGCTCGAACGCCCGCCGCTGGCCGTCGATGGCCGCCTCGACCGCCCGCCGCTGGCCGTCGATGGACTGCTCGAACCGCCCGCGCAGGTGGTCCAGGCCCATGATCAGCAGCCACAGCGCGTCGTTGTTGTCCAGGTCCAGCGCCTCCTTGACCCGGACCAGCTCCAGCTTTTCCGCGTCGGTCGGCGCGCGGCCCAACAGGGCGGCGAAGCGGTCCAGCGGCGCCGCCTCGGGTTTGGCGGCAACGGGCGGCCGGGCGGCCGGGCGCACTCCCGCCGCACCGGGTTCCGCCGCCGTCGCTTCCGGCGACCGGGCGTCCGCCGGCCGCGCGGCGCCCGGGATCGCGGCCCGCTCGCCAGCGGGCGCCGGTCCGGGCGGATCAAACAAGTTCAACGACGTCGCCATGACGGACCACGCGCTCGAAGGCGACGGCGCAGCGTTGCCGCCAGCCGGTCAGGGCGGCGCGGTTGCCGATGGGCATGGCGCGCAGGGCGGCGGCGACCGATAGCCGGTCGGAAAACAGGCCCTTCGCCACGTCCGCCGCCAGCTTGGGCACATTCGCGCTCGTCCCGCCGGCCGCCTCGACGATTTCCCGCAACCGGGAGCCGTTGTACAGGTCGAAGCTCGCCTCCGCCCCGTGCTTGAGGTTGCGCAGGACGTGCACCGGCCGGCCCGGCATCGCCTCCATGAACGCGGTCAGCAGTTGCAGCCCGTCGCGCTCCGCGTTGATCACCCACAACACCACCAGCTCGCGGCCCAGCTCGGCCAGCGCCGCGTCCAGGATGTAGCCGTGCTCGGCGACGCCCGCGTGGTTGCGCGCGGCGGTGTTGACCACCACGGCGGCGTCGGGATGGCGCTCGCACAAATTGGCGAAGCGCATCCAGCCCTCGTCCCGGTCGAGGTCGGCCAGCTCGACCCGCACGCCGGGGTCGTCCTCGAAGCAAGGCGCCACGTCGGGGTTCGAGGTGTCGGTCTCCAGCACCAGCACCGTCTCGCCGGCCCGGTGGATCAGGTAGTCGGCCAGGGCGATGGACACCAGGGACTTGCCGACGCCGCCCTTGCCGCCGCCGACGAAGTAGATGGGTTTGCTCATGCGTATCTCCAAACGAGGCAAGTGGGTTTACAGGTCTTTCAGGTCGGGACGCCGCGCGAACGCGCCGGGAGGAATCGCGTCGCGCCCCGGCCCGTCCGGCGGCGCGACGGCGCGCATCCGTGCCCCGTCACGGCTCGTCATGGGCGCGTCGCGGCCCGGCCCGCGTCCGTCACGGCGCGGCCGCGCGCCATCCGGCATCGCGGCCGCCCGCGGTTTTTTCTTCCTCGACCGCGATTTTTTTTGGCGCGGCAGCGCATCGCGGAGCGTGTTGTAGTTGATGTCAAAGCCGCGATCCCGGAGATGCCGGGCGATGGCTTTGAGGGTGTAGCCCTTGCTTCGGGCGTGCTGGATGTCGCTCGCCAACAGCGCGACGATCGCGCGTTTGGTGTGGTTTACCAAGGCGTCCGGCAAATCGGCCAACGATTCGCCAAGGCTCTGTATGGCTCGCATATCGAGCGGTGCCGCGTCCGTCATCATCCCCTCCATGCGGCCGTCAAACGGCCGTCAAACGGTCGTCGAGCCACCGTCGAGCCGCCATCGAGCCGCCGTCGAATGACCCGCACGTAGTCGTCATCAATCCGTCCGTGGCGCATCGACGATTCGCGATCGATCCGTCGGCGTTCGTCGGCCGGTCGCTCGCGAGCGTCAGGGGATCGCCCGCCGCCCGCGCCGGTTCATCGCCGGGACGGCGCGACCCTGCGCCGCGCTCGTCACGCCTCCACCACCGCGCGCCCTGTTTCATCGGCGACCAGAATAACCGAAAGATGATTCTATTTCTAGAAATGACTATTATTTAATGATTAAATAGTTTTTATAAAGGAGTTTAAAAATCGCTTTTCAATAGTTCAGTAGTTCTATCAATGGAGAACAACCGAAACGGACCAGGCAGCGAAAGCAGCGATAGCGTCTCGATGGTGTGGCAGAGCGAGATCGTTGGGCATCGCCAACCGGTCAGATGGGCGGGGTCCATCGTGGCATTCGGACGGCGGAAACAATGCGAGAACAGTGTCGGCGATGTGGAACCGGCGGAGTTATCCACAGGCGGAAGGCAGGGGAAGGCTGCACACCCCTTGCATCTTGCGATGCGGTCAAAAAACGACCACGCAGGAGGTAAGTCGATGATAGCCAATGAAAAATCGTGTATTACAACGCAATACAAACGTGTTACGTTGTAATACAAATCAAATTTATATCAATATTTTCAGCATGTTGTTATGAAAAACGCCAAACCGGAATTTACCGAACACATCAATTTTCGCTTGAACGAAGACGCGATCGCGGCGATCCGAAAATCGGGGCAAAACACGAGCGACTGGTTGCGCCAAGCGATCCGGTGTCGCATCGAGAGCGAACGGCGCACCGAAGTCGCGCCCGGCCACTTCGAAAAGCAAATGGCCGCGCTCCAGCAACGCATCGACGACCTCAAAAAAGACGGCATCGGCACGCAAAGGGAAATCGCCCGGCTCCAGCAATCGGAGGCCGTCGCGCACGCCGCGCTGGCGGAAATGCGAAAAACCTTGGCGGCGATCCAGCAAAACCAGGTGGCGGCCCAGCAAAACCAGGTCGAGCTTCGCCGCTCGCTGGACCAGATCAACGCCGGTTTCGGCCATGCCTTCGGCGCGCTCGGCCAGTCGCTGCTGGTCGCGCTGGGCCAGCAGTTGCGGGAGCTGGTCAAGGCCCACGAAGAGCCGCCGAAGAAACCCCTGCCGCCCCCGCTCCCGCGAACCCGGCTTTAGGAGGTCACATATGTACGGTTCCATTCCCTCGCAACCCTCTCGTCCGCAAACCGCGTGGATTTACTGGATCGGCTCGTTCGCCCTGCTGTACGGCGCGCTGCTGTACGTCTACCTGCACGCGATTTGGCCGCTGGGCGGCATGACCGCCGGGGTCGGGCGTCACGCCGGCTACTGGTGGCAAGGGGTCCGGGCGGCGTTCGGCCACGATCCGGTTTCCGCGCGCGTTTGGGCGGGCTACGTGGCGCTCCTGACGCACCACGAACTCTGGTTTCCGCTGCTGTGGCGCGCGGCCGGCGCGTTCGTGGCGCTGCCGCTGGCAGCGGCATGGGCGTTGTCGCGGTTTTCTTTCAAACGGGAGACCGAGCAGCACGTTCGCGGCCTGCAATACGAACCCGACGACCGGCGAAGCGCGGTCTTGGCCGGCCAGCAACTGGCCCAGTACGGGTACGGCCAGCCGGGGGTCGGCTGGCTGACGATCCACCCCGCCCTCGCGTTACCCCCGGCGCTGACCAATACCGGCGTGCTGGTGATCGGCGCCACCGGATCGGGCAAAACCAATTTTCTGCTGCCGGTCTTGCAGCAGATCGTCGCCGGCCCGCACCGCAGCCTGATTTTGGACGTGAAGGGCGATTTCACCGCGATGCTGGCCTATCCCGGCGAGCGGTTCATTCTGGTGGCGCCGTGGGACCGGCGCGGCTGGCGCTGGGACATCGCCCGCGACGTGACCAGTCTCTCGCAGGCGCGGCTGTTCGCCGAGAGCTGCATCCCGCCGTCCGACGAGCCGATCTGGTCCACCGGCGCGCGGCAGATTTTCGCCGGGCTGATGCACTATCTTTGCGTCACGCGGCCGGGCCGGTGGGACCTGGTGGATTTCGTCGAGCTGACCCGCCTGCCCGACGAGGAGCTGATGCAGATCGTCCACCAAGGCAACCCGGACGCCGCGCGGGTCGTCGCCAACCTGGAAAACAACAACCGCACCGGGCAATCGATCCTCATCAACGTGGCCGCGTTCATCGGTCCGCTGTCCGACCTGGCCTGGTCCTGGCGGGAATGCCCGGACGCGCCGGCGTTCAGCATCGACGAGTGGCTGCGGGACGGGACGGCGTTGCCGGGCGGGATGCTGCTGCAATCCCGCCGCCGGTTCGGCGAACTCTCGGAAGCGCTGACCAATGCCCTGGTGACGCTGTTGACCGACCGGATGGTGGACGCGGCCTTTCCCGAAGCCGACACGCGCGGCGCGGACTGGCGCCTGTACCTGGTCCTGGACGAGATCGCGCAAAGCCGCAAGATCGATGCGCTGCAAAGCCTGTCGTCGGCGGGCCGCTCCAAGGGCCTGCACCTGTTCGTCGGCGTCCAGTCCGTCACCCAGCTCAAGAAGATTTACGGCCCGGAGTTCGCCGACCTGCTCTATACGAACCTGCTGACGCGCTACGTCGGGCGCACGCCGGACGGCGACAGCGCGGAGTGGCTGGCGGCCAAGTTCGGGGAGCGGGAGATCGAGCGGCTGGCGGATTCGCTATCGCATTCCGCGTCCGATCAAGGACCGTCCGAACAGCGCAGTTGGAGCTGGCAGCGCGAACGGCGGGCGGTGCTGCTGCCGTCGCAACTGGCGTCCGAGCTGGGGCCGGATTTCCGGCGCAACCGGATTCGCGCGCTGCTGGTGGTCGCGGGCTGGTCGCACGTCTTGCGGTTGGCATGGCCGAAGGTCCACACGCCGAATCGCCGGCCCGCCTTGCTCGAAGCCGATTGGGCGGCGGGCGTACCGGCGGCGAACCCGCCGGCGGGCGCGGCGGCGGGCGCGACGGCGGCCGGGCGGCGGCCGACGGATGACGGACCGGACGACGGGCCGGACCGCGCCGCCTTGGCGATGTGGGACGCGGTGGCGGGGGCCAGCGAGCCGCCGTCGAAAGCCGTCGAGTAAGCCGCCGTGCTGTCGTTGCACGGGTTGGGGGCCGCCGCCGGCGGCGCGAGCCGCTACTACACGGACCTGGCGCGCGACGATTACTACACCCAGGGCGGCGAACCGCCCGGCGAGTGGCTGGGGCAAGGCGCCGCCGCGTGGGGATTGGCCGGCGCGGTGGACGCCCCCGCCTTGCAAAACGTGCTGCGAGGCTTCGACGGGGCCGGCGCCCGCGCGCTGGCGCAAGGAGCGGGCGACGACCATCACGCCGGTTGGGATTTGACGTTCAGCGCGCCCAAATCGGTCAGCGTCCTGTGGGCGACGACCGGCGATCCCACGGTGCGGGCGGCCATTCGGGACGCGCAGCGGGCCGCCGTCGCCGCGACGGTGGCGTTCGCGGAACGGCATTGCGCCCTCGCGCGGCGCGGTCATGACGGGATGGACCGGGAGCGGGTGGCCGGCCTGGCCGTCGCCACCTTCGAGCATGCCACCTCGCGCGAGCAGGACCCGCAGTTGCACACCCATTGTTTGGTCGCCAACCTCGCGCCGCGTCAGGATGGCACGACCGGCACCCTCGATGGCCGCCACCTGTACCGCTGGCAGATGACGCTGGGCGCGTTGTACCGGGCGGAGCTGGCCGCGCAACTGCAACACCGGCTGCCCGTCCAGATCGGCCGGGACGGGTCCAGCTTCGCGATTCGCGGCGTGCCCGAGGCGGTGCAGCACCACTTTTCCAAGCGGGCGGAGCAGGTTCGGGAATGGCTGGCCGCGCACGGCGCCGAGGGTGCGAAAGCAGCAGAAGCGGCCACCCTGAGCACGCGGGCGCACAAGCCGGACATCGACCGCCCCGCCCTGTTCGACCGTTGGCAGGCGGACGGGCGGGCGCTGGGCTGGGGGCCGGAGCAAGCGGCCCAGCTTTTGGAGCGGAGCGCGTGGGAGCGCGACCGGCTGGCCGAACCGGCGCTGGCGGACGTGCGCGAGGGGCTGGTGAAACGGCAATCGACGTTCGCCGAGCGCGACGCCTGGCGGGCGCTGGCCGAGGGGCTGCAGGGCGTGGGCGGGATTCGGGACATCGAGGCCCGGATGGACGCCTTCCGGCGCGATCCCGAGGTGGTGCGGCTGGGCGAGGACCGGCGCGGCGAGATGCGCGGGTCCACCGAGTCGATGCGGCAACTGGAGGCGACCGCCCTCGCGCGGGCCGAGATCGGGGCCGAGGACCGCTCGCATGCGCTGTCGCCCGCGCAAATCGAGCCGGTCTTGCAGTCCCGGCCCCACCTGAGCGCGGAGCAGGTCGAGGCGGTGCGGTATCTGTGCGAGCGCGGCGGGGCGGTGGCGACGGTGGAGGGCTTGCCCGGCACCGGCAAATCGCTCCTGCTGGATACGGCCCGCGCGGCGTGGGAAGCGGCGGGTTACCGGGTCGTCGGCGCGGCGCTGTCGGGCAAGGCGGCGCAGGGGTTACAGGAAAGCGCCGGCATTCCGAGCGACACGCTGCACGCCCGTCTCAAGGCGTGGGCACCGGAACCGGGCGCGACGGCCGGACAGCCGGACGGCGGCGGCGCGCTACCGGTCGTCGACGACGGGATGTTGTTCGACCGGGGCGGACGGCCCGCCGCCGGCGCGCTGGATGCCCACACCGTGGTGGTGGTGGACGAGGCCGGCATGGTGGACAGCCGGAAGCTGGCGGCGCTGATCGAGGCGGCCCGCGAGGCCGGCGCGAAGCTGGTGCTGGCGGGCGACCACCGCCAACTCCAACCCATCGAGGCCGGCGGCCTGTTCCGGGCCGTCGCCGAACGGATCGAGACCGCCCACCTGACCGAAATCCGCCGCCAGGTCGAGCCGTGGACGCGCGAGGCGGTCCACGCCGTCACCGAGGGCCGGGCCGGCGCGGCGCTGGCCGCCTACGCGGCGCGCGGCCTGCTGCACGTTAGCGACGGCAAAGCCGGGACGGTGCGGGCGCTGGTGGCCGCGTGGGCCGAGGCCGGCCGGGACCATCCGGGCGCGTCCCGGCTGATGCTGGCCGGCGAGCGTGCCGACGTGCAGGCACTGAACGCGGCGGCGCGCGACCACTTGCGGCAAACCGGACAACTGGGCCAGGGCCAGCCCCTCGCCACCGCCCACGGCCCGCGCGAGTTCGCGGTCGGGGACCGGCTGGTCTGCACCCGCAATTCCACGCCCTACGGCGTCAGGAACGGCCAGCTCGGGACGGTGGAGGGGATCGAGGTCCGGCGCGAGGGGGCCACGCTGCGGGTCCGGCTGGACGAGAGCGGGCGAGTGGCGGCGCTGCCGGCCGCGCGCTACCCCCACCTGGATCACGGCTACGCGCTGACCACCCACAAGGCGCAGGGCGTCACCGTGGACCGGGCATTCGTGCTGGCCGGCGGGCGCATGGCCGACCAAGAACTCGGGCTGGTGCAACTCAGCCGGCATCGCCAGAACGCGCAGGTGTTCGTGGATCGCAGCTTTTACGAGGCCCAGCAGCCGGAACACGGTCCCGAACGCGCGGCGCGACACGCGCCGGCCGCACCGGCTCAGGAGGCGCCGCAACCGACGCCAACCGCCGCGCCGGAGCCGACGCCGCCGCCCGATCATGCCGCCCGCGTGCGCGAGGCGATCGAGGGGCTGGCCGCACAGCTCCGGGTCAGCCGGCAGAAGGACACGACGCAGGACTACCACCCCCGGCAACCGAGCCAGGGGCAGGGGTTGGAGTAATTAATCACCAGTAGTGGCGTGGTGCACTGATTACCAAAAACATAGCGAGCAGGCCGCCCAGTAGGAACACGAGGGTCAGCAATCTCAACAACGCCTCGAAAAGCTGGCTCGCGACGGCGCGGCCGTAGCTTTCGAACTCCTCCACGCCGGCCGCATTGGTGCGATAGAACTGTCGGCGACCGATGTACAAGTGAATACCGACGTAGCCGACGATGCAAAAAATCCAAACCGCGAGCGCGATCCAAGCAGGACGCATAGCGATCTCCTCTTGTCGGTTTTTAACAATTAGCGCGGCCGGCTTTTCAGCCATTCCTGGTACTGTTTCGGTTCGCGATATTGCATGATCGAAGGGCCGTCTTCGATCAAGCGGGAGAGCCACGGATAGCGGGTATAGTCCAGGAATTGCAATTCGTCGTCCGGCCATTGCTCGCTGGCCGCCCGGTCGCAAAGCCAACCCTCCCATCGGCTGCTTGGATCGTGGATAGCCAATTGCCCCTGGTTGTTTATTCCAGCTTGGTACCGACCAAAATTCGGACGCTTACCGGCATAAAGATGGTCGAGAACCAATCGGGTTCCATTCCAATCGTAAGCAAGCTGTTTACCTTTATGAACTGGACTCCACATTAAGATCACTTCTTTCTTGGTCGCATCAAAGGTCCAATTACTGTAATACTGCTTTTCGAGCGCGCTGTTCGTCTTGAGAAAATGGCATTGCCAGACGCCATCGAGCTTCCGGTACGCGCCGGGATCGGCGGCGTCGCGCGGGTTTTCGTTCGGGCCTTGCGCCCGCGCGACGCAATTGGCGACCGCCAGCAACACCAGCCCGACCGCCCTCGTTTTCCGAACCATCGACATTCTCATCGTCAACCTCCTACGCATTCCCTCGATTCTTGCGATTCTGCCACCATTCGCCGATTTTCTTGCCGACCGGGCGCGCGACGCCGACCGCTTTATCGCCCATACCCGGCACCCCGCGCCCGCCGCCTTTCAGGCCCGCGCCGGCCTCGTCTTCCGCCGATCCGGCCACGTTCCCCAGGGCCACGTCGATCCAGCCGAAAGCCATGTCCGGGATCAAAGTGATGGTCCGCAGGCAGAGCGTGGCGAGCGCGATCACCGCGACGACGTAGAGGACGATCAGGCCGAGGCACTCGAACACCGAGTTGGGCGGATTCTGCAAGGTCGTGCCCAGAGTCCGATCGATGAACCAGCCGAGGATATAGACCAGCGCAATACCGGCAAACAGCCCGAAGATCAGTAGGACCGGGCGGAGCAGCAAAGACAGTAGCAACCCGTAACCGGTTTGGGCGCGTGCGCCGCTGATCCCGTCGCCCTCACCGCTCAGGTGCATCAGCATCCACAACGGCATCCCGAACGCGGCGACGACTGCCGCGATCAGCCAGGCCATGACCTGGAAGAGCCAGATCAGCAGCGGCAAATAGCTCAAGTAGATCGAGAGCGTCCAGCCGAGCGCGTACAAAAAACCGCCGACGCTGGCGACCAGCAAGCCGCCGGTGGTCGAGAACAGGCCCGCGCCGACGCCGGCGAGGATGGCGGTCACGCCTAACGCCATCAACGTATGGCCGAACCGATACCAGGTGAGCAGCGGAAATTCGTGGGTCTGACTGGGGCGCGCCCAGCGAAACACCTCTTGAATGCCCGCGCTCAAATTTTTGAATAGCGCGTCGGTCAGGTCTTCCTGGAAAACCCGCCCGCCCCGTGGCACGGCGTAGTTGAAACCGGCGGAGTCGTTTTGCGCCGCCCGCCAGCTGGCGAGGTTCTGGGTGCCGGTCGCCGCCGCCGTCTGGAGTGAAGCGACCATCGCATCGTTGCGGGCAATCGCCATGCGCACCTGATCGGCGGTTTCCTTGGTGAGCGACGTCAACTCCGACTTGAAGCCGGTTTGCTCCACCATCATCTCGTTTAAAGCCGTGGATACCGACAGACTCGCTTCGGACAACTGCCAAAACCACATCCCGTAGGTGGCCCAGCCGTCCTTCCGGGCCGCTGCCTTCCATTGAGTGATCATGTCCGCCTGGCGGGTCCGATAGGCGTCCATCCCCGCCTGAAAGATCGTGTCGGCGTAGTCGTTGATGAGTTGCGCGTAGCGGTCGCGGGCCACTCCTTCATTGCCGGCCTGCATCGATGCCACCACGTCGCGCAGCCCCGCCAGCAGCCGCTCGTAGGCGTCCAGATGAGCGCTTTGCACGTCATTACGCATCGCGGCTTGCACGCTGTTGGCGGCAGTGTCGTCGGAGGTCGTGCGCACCGGCACCGAAATATCGCCGCACAGGTCGGCGGCGTACTGCCCGCCGCCGAACCGGTAGTGCCGCAACGTGGTCCCGGCCACCTCGCCCGGCAGACCGCCGCCGAGGCGGTTGTAATGGCCCAAGACCTTGGCAACGTAATCTTGCGTTTCCCGATAGGGCGGAATGCCGCCGTACTGGTCCACCGCGCCCGGCCCCGCATTGTAGGCGGCCACCGCTTTGTTGATATCGCCGTTGTAGCGTTGTAGTAGGCTCGCCAGATACCGGGTGCCGCCGTCAATGTTTTGGGCGGGGTCTAACGAATCGGTCACGCCCAAGTCTTTTGCAGTGCCCGGCATCAACTGCATTAGCCCCAGCGCGCCCGTTCTGCTCTCCGCATCGGGGTTATACCCCGACTCCTGCTGGATCACGGCGTGAATCAACGCTGCCGGCACCCCGTATTGCGCGGCGGCCGCGTTGATGAGGTCGTTGTATGGCGCGCCTTGCGGGCTACTCCGAACGGAATCGCCGAGCCAGTCCCAAAAGCCTTTTTCCGGGGCGACATCTTTCGTACTCACGCCGAGCGACGGATAGCCGCCGGGGGTGGATTCCACCCGGTTGATAGTCTCCACGCAGGTCAACGCATTGAAGGTGTTGCGGGCTAACTGGCTCGCCAACGGTTGGGCGGTCAAGGTCGCCGCGTTGGCGACAAAGCCATCGGCGGTGGTGGATTCGATGCCGACCAACCCGACCTTATTGGCGAAGCCGGTACCGATGGCGAGCACCCAAAACAACAGGGCATGAATCCCCGCCAGCCCTCCTAGCGCGGGCAGCGGCAACAGCAGCATCCAGCCCAACACGGCCCGCAGCGGCACCCACAGCGAATGCCAGCGTTCGCCGAGGAAAGCGCCCGAGTGGGCGCTTTGCGCGGTCCCGGCCAGGACCAGATACAGCGCCATCAGGATGGAAACGACGAACACCCCCACCAGGAAAGAGCCCGCCGTCTCGCCGAGCACGGCGGCATCGGCGTGGGCCTCGAAGCCGGTGGCGGTGGTCACGGCAGGACCGAACAAGGAGGCGATCTGGGTCATCGCCACGTCGGTCGCGGGCGGCAGGAACGCCTTGACCTGCTCCCAAAACGAGCCGGTGGAACCGCCGGTCGTCGATTCGGCAGCGGCAGCGGCCCCGCCACCACCGACCACGACCACGACCACGACCACGATTCTATAGCACGTCATCATTAAAGATGGATTCACAATAGCCTCCAAAAGAGGAGTTTTGAATCTATTTCATATTCTATGTTGATTTCATCATTATTGAATGATATTTAATGACATTAATTGATTTATAACAAGATCAGTCACGGCTATGTTGAATCGACGATTGTTGTATTCTCTGTGTGTTACCGCGTGGATAGGGAGCATTCCGGCCTATGGACTGGATTTGCATCTGCAAGAGTTGCCGCCGGCACCGGGTTTGCGGCCGAGCGAAGCGCTCGATCCGCTGGCGGGCGTGCGGGACGCGGTGAACTGTGGGCTGGATTTCTTGAATACCGCGAAGGCGTGCGGTCTGAGCGCGCCGTCCAAGACCGCCTCGCCGTTTCTGGTGCGCTTCGATCCGATGTACTGCCGGCTGACGATGCGGTTTTCCATCGGGGAACTGATCGACGGCCTGCTCAAGCAGTGGCTCGCCGGCGCCTTTGCCCGCTTGAACAGTCCGGCGATTGGGGCGCTCTGCCTATTGGGGATTGGGTCGCCATTTTGTAGCAGCGCCACGACGACTTCGACACCGTTCGAGGCCGCTGTCCGGCCGGGCGCCGTATCGTCGAAAGCAGCCCTGCCGCCGACCCGCGCCCAGCCGCAACGGTTGGACGCCATCGGCCAGGACACCACGCAGGGCGATGCCATGCCCCCCGCGTCGACCCTGCCGGCGGCCAGCGCCCCCTCGCTCGACACCACCCCCTCGGAGCGTAACGCGCATGAACGGACCGGACTCGATCGCCTTACCCGTTGACCCGGCGAGCCCCGACGCAACGCGGGCCGCGCCAGAGGAACCCGACCTGCTGGCCGCCGCCGGCATTCGGTTCGAGTGGTATCGCGACGGATTCCGATTGCTATTGGGCTTGCTGCTGATCGGCGCGCTGCTGCTGGCGGTGTCGCTGGGCTTGAACGTGTTCCTGCTGGCCTCTCAACCGCCGCCGCGCTATTTCATCCAGACGGCGGATCATCAACTGGTTGGGGTGGTGCCGCTGAACGAACCCTCGTTTTCCGACGAACGGGTGACGCAATGGGCGACCGAGGCGATTGTCGCCGCCAATAACTGGAACTTCGCCAACTATCGCGAAGCGCTCCAAGCCGCGTGTAATCGCTATTTCACCCCCGCTGGCTGTCAGGAATACCGTGACGCCCTGATCCGCATCGGCAACCTGGAGTCGGTGAAGACCAAACGGCTGACCGTGCGGGCGGTGGTGGTCAAGCCACCGATCATCTTGAACAAGGTGATTCAGGGGCAAACGCAGCGATTCGCCTGGCACCTGCAAATGGAAATCGTCGCGAGCTATCTCAGTTCGTCCGAGCAGACCACGCAAAACTTGATCGTGACCGTGGTGGTCGTCCGGCGCGCCGTGACCGAGACCGAGCAAGGCATCGGGATCGAGAAGTACGTCGCGGCGGTGGGCGGAGGGCGCTAGCCATGCGAGACCGTTCCAACACGCTTTCGCTGGCGCTTTCACTGGCGCTGGGGTGTATTGCCACGGTCGCGCCCGGTCAGGGCAACGATCTCGGTCAACAGATCGAGGGGGCAACCCCGCCGGCGCCCGTGGCGCCGCCCACGCCGGTGTCGCCCGAGGCCACCGCCGCCATTCAGGAGACGTTACAGTTGACGCCCGAGGAAATCCGGGCGCTGAAAGCCCAGGCGGCCGGCGTGTCGAAGGCGCTGGCGATTCCGCCGGGCGCCCCGCCCCGCCCCTTGACCTCCAGCGTGCCGGTGAAGTTGGCGCCGGGCCATGCGCCGCCGACCTTGTTCCTGGCGAGCGGCATGGTCGCGAACGCGACCTTTTTGGACGCGACCGGCGCGGCCTGGCCGATCGAACGCTGGGCGGTCA
>WBZV01000457.1_pt1 | contig 24280 bp, 15 predicted proteins | sample 5204221 | NCBI WGS metagenome assembly WBZV01 (sample SAMN12344360, study PRJNA552823) | activated sludge metagenome | biome: Activated sludge suspended growth; feature: Nitrification reactor; material: Wastewater; isolation source: activated sludge from nitrification reactor of wastewater...
CTGGCCGGCGCTCAGCCCTCCGCCGCCCTCCAGGCCCTGGCCGCCGCGGACCCCGCGCGTATCACCGTCACCGGTTATGTCGCCGACCTCGCCGCCTGGCTGCAGCGCGCCACCATCGCCGCCGCCCCTCTGCGCTACGGCGTGGGCATCCAGAACAAGGTCCTGGAGGCCATGGCCTGCGGCCTCCCCGTGGTGGCCAGCCCCTCCGCCGCCCAGGCCCTGGGGGTGCAGGACGGCCGCGACCTCCTGCTGGCCGCCGATCCGGCGGACCTGGCCGCCGGCATCCTGGACCTGCTGGAGCGGCCCGAGCGCGCCGCCGCCATCGGGGCCGCCGGGAGGGCCTACGTGCTGGCCCGGCACGGCTGGGACGCGGCGGCCGAGGCCTTCGAGGGGCTGTACGCGGCGGCGGGATCGCCGCCCGCGGGCTGAGGAAGGGCGGGGGCCCCAGGACGCCCGCCGCCGGCGCCCGCCTGGCGCCGATCTGTCCCAAGCAGGGCGCGCAGCCCCTGGCGCCAGCGCGGCTCCGGCGTCATCCTTTCCCCATGACCAACCTGCCCGCCCTGCTTGATCGCCCCGGATTGCGGGCCTATCCTCATTCGCGCCCTTCCGATCCTCGCCATCCCGTCCACCCCCCTCGCCTGCCCCCCGCCGGCAAAGGCAACAGCCCATGTCCGTGGCCATCCTGCCATCCGCCGACAAGCGCCGGAGCGCCAGGCCCCATCCTTTGCCGGCGTCGTCGGATGACGCTTTTCTCGCCCAGTGCCTTGCCAACCCGGAGCTGCGCCTGGAGCGTAGCGCGCAAGGCGAGGTCTTGATCATGCCGCCCGAAGGCGGCGAGTCCGGCTATCGCGGCCAGACCGTGGGCGCCCTGCTGTACAACTGGGCCCTGGCCGACGGCAATGGGCTCGCCTTCGGCTCGTCGACCGGTTTCCGCCTGCCGGACGGCTCCATCCGCTCGCCCGATGCCGCTTGGGTCCGCCGCGACCGGCTGGCGATGCTGAGCGCCGAGGAGAAGCGCGGCTTCCTGCCCCTGGCGCCCGACTTCGTGATCGAGATCCGCTCCCCCACCGACCGCCTGCCGGACCTGGAGGCCAAGATGGCCGCCTACGCCGCCGTCGGCGTGCCCCTGGGCTGGCTGATCGATCCGGAGTCGCGCAGGGTCCAGGTCTATCGTCCCCAGCAGCCACCGGTGGTCATGACCGACATCGAACAGATCGCCGCTGATCCGGAGTTGCCGGGCTTCGTGCTCAACCTGATCAAGCTATGGCAGCCGGATTTCTGAGCGCCGTCGACGACGATCCCCAGCCAGCCTGACCGCCACGCCTCGGCGACCGCCGTTCCTGCAGGACGGCGGCCGCCCCAGCCCACCCCCAAGCCCCTGCCCCCATGCCCCATCCCCGCCCCAACCTGGCCCAGCAGCTCCGCCGCCTGCGCCTCGCCCTGCTCCTGGGCGATGCCTGCGTCTTGGCCCTGGCCCTCCTGCTCGCCTGGTGGCTGCGCTTCCGCCTGGGCCTGGACTTCTTCCAACCTTCCACCGGGCCCGCCCTGCTCTACCTGCGCCTGGGCGGGAGCCTCCTGGTGCTCTGGCTGAGCCTCTTCGCCCTCGGCGGGCTCTACGATCCCGAGCGGCTGCTGGGCGGCACGCGGGAGTACGCCCTGATCTTCCAAGCCCTGAGCACCGGGCTGATCCTGGTGGCCTTCGCCACCTTCCTCCTGCCCACCTTCATCCTGGCCCGCGCCTGGCTGCTCATGGCCTGGATCCTGGCCGGTCTGGCCGTCGGCGCCTGGCGCTTCGGCGCGCGGCGCGCCGTCTACGCCCTGCGCGGGCGCGGCCGCTTCCTCGCGCCCACCCTCATCGTGGGGAGCGGCGACGAGGCCGCCGCCCTGGCCGCCCAGCTCAGCGACAGCCGCCACAGCGGCCTCAACGTGCTCGGCTTCGTCAATGCCGGCGAGGGCGAAGGCTTTGCGCGCGGCCTCTTCGCCCTGGGCGACCTGGAGGACCTGGACCAGCTCATCCCGCGCCACGGGGTCTCCGAACTGGTCGTGGCCACCGGGGGCGTGCGCCGAGGGGAGCTGGTCGAGCTCTACCGCCGCTACGGCGGCCGGCCCGGGCTGAGGCTGCGCTTCTCCGGCGGCCTCTTCGAGATCATCACCACCGGCCTGGAGCTGCGCCAGTTGGCCTTCACGCCCCTGCTCACCCTGCCGCCCGTGCGCCTGGCCGGCGTCGACCGCCTGCTCAAGGTGCTGCTCGACTACACCGTGGCCCTGGCCGTGCTCGCCCTGGGCTGGCCCCTGTTCCTGGCCCTGGCCCTCTGGGTGCGCCTGGACTCGCCCGGCCCCGTCCTGCACCGGCGGCGCGTCCTGGGCCTGGGAGGCAGGCCCTTCGACGCCTTCAAGTTCCGCAGCATGCATGTGGACGGCGATGCCGTCCTGGCCCGGCACCCCGAGCTCCAGGCCGAGCTGGCCCTGAACCAGAAGCTGAAGGAGGACCCGCGGGTCACCCGGGCCGGTCGCTTTCTGCGCCGCTCCAGCCTGGACGAACTGCCCCAGTTCTTCAACGTGCTGCGCGGCGAGATGAGCGTCGTCGGCCCGCGCATGATCTCCCCCGAGGAGCACGAGCGCTACGGCCGCTGGGACCTCAACCTGCTCACCGTCAAGCCGGGCATCACCGGCCTCTGGCAGGTCAGCGGCCGCTCGGACCTGAGCTACGAAGAACGGGTGCGCCTGGACATGAGCTACATCCGCAACTGGACCATCTGGCTGGACCTGCAGATCCTGCTGCAGACCCTGCCCGCCGTGCTGGGGCGGCGCGGGGCCTACTGATCGCTGCGCGGGGCGCCGCAGCCCCTTGACAGGCGCGTGTGCTTGGCGTACCCTTACGGTTATCACGACGTTAAGACGCGGTGGGTGCCGGTGCGAGACAGGCCAACACCCCGCCGCCGCGGCGAAGCCGTTGCCGTGCAGAAGCGGACAACCTTGGTGCTACAGTTGATCCGACTTCGTGCGGTTGCGTGCGACCTATTGGGTTGGGAGATGCCGGGATGGAACTGAAGGACTACCTGGACCTGTTCCGCAAGTGGCTCTGGCTGATGGCCCTGGCCACCGTGGTGGCGGCCGTGGGGGCTTACGTGGGCACCAGCTTCGTGCCCAGCAGCTATGCCTCCAGCACCACCATCATGGTCGGACGCGGGCTGGACAATCCGGAGGTCAGCGCCCAGACCATCTACCTCAGCAACCAGTTGGCCACGACCTATGCCCAGATGGCCGGCCGCGAGCCGGTGATGCAGGCCGTGGTCGACGCCTTGAAACTGCCCATCGGCTGGCAGCAGCTCAAGGGCATGGTCAAGGCCCAGCCCCAGCCCGGCTCCCCCCTCTTCGAGATCCGGGTGGTCAGCACGGACGCCAGGCTCTCGCAGGAACTGGCGGCCGAGACGGCACGGCAGCTCATCGCCCAGTCGGCGGCCGAGCGCCTCAAGGACCAGCAGGGCGATGCGGCCTTCCTGCAGACCCAGCTGGACCTCCTGCAGGACAACATCGCCCAGGCGGGGGCCGAGATCACCGCCCTGCAGAAGCAGATCGACACCGAGACCTCGGCCCGGCAGCTCACGGAGCTGCAGAGCCGACTCAACGCCCGCCAGGCCCAGCTCAACGAATGGCAGTCCCGCTACGCCGAGATGCGCACGGGCCTGCAGGGCTCGGAGGTCAACGCCCTCTCGGTCATCGAGCCGGCCACGCCGGGGCTCAGGGTGGGGCCCGACGTGACGATGAACGTCCTCCTGGCGGCCCTGATCGGCTTCGGGCTGGCCCTGGGCGCCGCCCTGGTCATCGAGTACCTGGACGACACGGTCAAGTCCCCGGAATCCGTGGAGCGCCGCCTGCACCTGCCGGCCATGATCGCCATCGACCGCATGGAAGCGGTGGACGAGCGGGCCGAGGGCCTGATCACCGTGCGCGCCCCCCGCTCGCCGGTGGCCGAGGCCTACCGCGGCCTGCGGACCAACCTGGAGTTCGCCCTCCTGGGCCGCCCCGCCGGGCCCTTGACCATCACCAGCGCCAACCCCGGCGAGGGCAAGAGCACCACCGCCGCCAACCTGGCCACCGTCTTCGCCCAGACCGGCCGCCGGGTGATCCTGATGGACGGCGACCTGCGCAAGCCCAGCACCCACCGCTTCTTCGACCTGGCCAACAACCTGGGCTTCACCTCCCTGCTGCTGGACAAGGACCTGTCCCTGGACTCCGCCCTGCGCCCCGTGGAGGCGGTGCCCAACCTGCGGGTGCTGACCTCGGGCCCCCTGCCGCCCAACCCGGCCGAGATCCTGGGCTCGGCCCGCGCCCGCGAGCTGATCGACCGGCTCTGCGCCGAGGCCGACCTGGTCATCATCGACTGCCCGCCCATCCTGGCGGTCACCGACGCCGCCATCCTCTCGGCCCGGGCCTGCGGCACCCTGATGGTCTTCGACGCGCCCGTCACCCGCCTGGACGCTGCGCGCAAGGCCCTCGAGGTACTGGAGAAGGCCGGCATCAAACCCCTGGGCGCGGTGGTCAACAAGCTGGACCGCCAGCATGCCGGGGGCTACTACCGCTACACCTACTACGCGGGCCATGGCTACCAGGGCTACGGCGAAGGCGGCGACAACGCCGCCGGCCGGCCCGGCGGCGGGTCCGGCTCCCTGTCCGGGCGCCTCCCCCTCGCCGCGGCGGCCAGCGGCGGCTGGCGCCGTCGCCTGGCCGATGCCATCGCCTCGCTGCTGGGCTGACCGCGCCCGCCCCGCCGCCGATGATCGCCTCCACCCTTGCCGAGCAAGCAGCCTGCCATGTCCGCCAACCGCGATGACATCCCCCAGGGTCGGCCCCTGCCGGCGCTGAAGTCCACCTGCCTCTACCTGGGCCGCGACGGCGACCCGGGCACCACCTTCCTGCTGCCCCACCCGGACCATCGCTGCTACGCCACGGCCCCGGCCGGGCCCATCGAGGCCGCGGACCAGGAGCGGCACTGCTTCGCGGACTGCGGCAGCTGCGCCCGCTACATCCCCCCGCTGCTGGCCGGCCGCCGCGCCGCGCCGCGGGTCCTGGAAGGCGCCGCGGCAGCCCTCTCCCCGGCCGCGCCCGGGGGGAAGGCCGCTCTGGACGGCCGCTCGGCCGCGGCCGATCCGGCTGCCGGACGCAGGACCGGCGCCGCCGAGCGGCGGCCCTGGCCCCGCCTCTCCTTCGAGGCCTGGGCCCTGGCCCTGGTGGGCGTGGCCCTGCTGGCCGCCCTGGTCGGCGGCCGGCTCCTCCGCGGCGAGCCCGCGCAGCCGGAGGCCGCGGCGCCCGCGGCCACCGCGACACCCTCCCCGGCCGACCCGACCCGCTCCGCCAACGCGACCGCCGCGCCGCCCTCCCCTTCCGCCGGCCCCACGCTCCGCCCGGCCGCCGGCGATGGCGGCGAGGGCTCCGGCGCCGGGGCCTCCGGCCCGGCCGGCCCGCCCACGGCGCCGCCCGGAGGCCTGGTGGCGGCCCTCTCGCCGGTGGAACGGGGGGTGGGGAGCTTTCCCGCGGGCTCCCGGCTGCCGGTCTTCGGCGACCGCAACCTGCGGGTGGGCCGCTACGGCGGCGAGGAATACCTGGGCGGCATCCTCTTCCCCCTGGGCAAGCTGCCCAAGGGCTCGCGGGTGGCCTACGTGGCCCTGGAGCTGGCCGGCCTCTCGGACAGCCAGCTGGGCGCGGGCGGCGAGTGGACGGTGGAGCTGCTGGACCCCGCCGCGGCCACCGACTGGAGCAACCTGACCTACCAGACCCTGGACCAGGCCCCGGCCACCCAGCTCAAGACGGTCTGGCGCCTGCCCGACGACCAGCTGGCCCCCCGCCGGGTCAACGTCCTGGAGTTCTCGCCCGAGGCCCTGGACGTCTTCATCCAGCGCCTGCCGGAGGGCAAGGTGGCCTTCCGCCTGCGCGGCCCGGCCGGCGGCGGCGCGGAGGACCGGCTCTTCATCTGGGACACGGGCTACGGCGAGGGCTTCGGCCTGAGGCCGGTGCTCCGGGTGGCCTTCGTGCCCCCGCCGGCCACGGCCACCCCGGCGCGGGGGGAGGGCGGCGCCCCCAAGCCCACGCCCCTGCCGCTCATCGTCTGGGTCTCGGACCCCACGCCGGCCCCGGCGGCCCCCACGGCCACCCCCTTCCCCATGGGCACCTACGGCCTGCTGAAGGGCATGGTCCTCTTCTACTCGGACCGCTTCAAGCCCCGCGAGGGCCTGGACAACAGCGGCAAGCCCCTGCCGGGCCTGGGCAACCCGGACCAGCAGCTGATGGTCTACGACCCGGCCTCGGGGCGCACGGGCCAGGTGACGCAGGACTGGACCTACCGCCTGGCGGTCATCATGAACACCCGCGCCGCCGACGCCCGGGTGGGCATGCGCCAGGAGCCCTGCGAAGGCGGCAAGTGCCAGGTGATCACCATCACCGACGAGGCCGGTGGGACGCGCCCCTTGAGCCTGAACGGCTTCACCCACTATGATCCGACCATCTCGCCCGACGGGCAGTGGGTGGTCTTCGTCTCGAACGGCTACGGCAACGACGAGCTGGTCCGCATCCCGCGCGGCGGGGGCGACGAGCTGCGCCTGACGGACAACAGCTGGGAATGGGACAAGCACCCCTCCTTCTCGCCGGACGGCAGCCAGATCGTCTTCTTCTCCAACCGCGACGGCCGCAGCCAGATCTACGTCATGAAGGCCGACGGCACGGAGACGCGCAAGCTCATGGAGAGCCCCTACAACGACACCGACCCTGTCTGGGTGCGCTAGGGTCCCCCCGATGCGCGTCCTGGTCACCGGCGGCGCCGGCTTCCTGGGCTCCCACGTGGTCGAGGCCCTGCTTGCGGCCGGCCACGCGGTGGCGGTGCTGGACGACCTGTCCACGGGCCGCGCCGCGCAGGTGGACGGGCGGGCGAGGCTCCAGGTGGCCGACCTGTTGACGGCCGACCTGCCGGCCCTGCTGGCGGAAGTGGCGCCCGAGGGCATCGTCCACCTGGCCGCCCAGGTGGACGCGCGCAAGGCGGCCCTGGACCCGGCGCTTGACGCCCAGGTCAACCTGATGGGCGGGCTGAAGCTGCTGGCGGCGGCGCGGGCGGCGGGCGTGGCCCGCCTGGTCTTCGCCTCCACCGCCGCGGTCTACGGCGAGCCGCAGGCCCTGCCGGTGACCGAGGCGCACCCGACGGTGCCGCTGAGCGGCTACGGCGTCTCCAAGCTGGCCTTCGAGCAGTACCTGCGCATAGCGGCCCACACGGGTGGCCCCCGGGCCAGGGCCCTGCGCTTCGCCAACATCTACGGCCCGCGCCAGGACCCCTGGGGCGAGGCGGGGGTGGTGGCCATCTTCGGCCGGCGGCTCCTGGACGATGCCCCCTGCGCCATCTTCGGCGACGGCCGGCAGGCGCGGGACTTCGTCTACGTGGCCGACTGCGCCCGGGCCTGCCGGCTGGCCCTGGAGGACCCCAGCGAGGAGCGCTGGTCGGTCTACAACGTGGGCACGGGCGGCCTGCTGACGGTGGCCGAGCTCTATGACCGCCTGGCGGCCTTGGCCGGCGGCGCCCGCCCGGCGCAGCACGAGGCGGCCAGGCCGGGCGAGATCCAACGCATCTGCCTGGACGCGCGGGCCATCGGCGCCGCCCTGGGCTGGCGGCCGACGACGGGCCTGGACGAGGGCCTGGCCCGCACCCTGGACGCCTTCCGCGTCCCGGCAGCGGCCTGAGGGCGGGCGGGACGATGGGCGATTCGGGCTGGGTGGCGCGCCGGCCGCACAGCTGGCTACGCGCTTCAGCCCTCCTCCTCCTGCTCCTGCCCGCGGCCTGCGCCGCGCCGGACGCCGCCGCCCCCCAGCCGACGGGCGGCCTGCAGCGCGCGGTGGTGGTGGATGCGCCTTCAGCGGAGCGCAGCCCGGCCGCCCCCCCACAAGCCGCGTCGGTCGCCCCGACGGCAGGGCGACCGGACCCGCTGGCCGAGGCGGAGCTGTTCGCCACGGCCACGGCGGATGCCCTTGGCGCCCTGGCCGCGGCGGCGGCCTCAGCGCCGGGCGAGCCGGCGCCGGCGGGCGCGCCCTCGGCCCCCGTCCCCGAGACAGCGGGCCTGGTGCTGTCATTGGACCCCCTGCCCTGCGGCGCCCTGACCCTGGACAGCCAGGAGCCGCCCCGCGACTGCGCGGTGGAACTCCTGCAGAGCGGTCGCCTGGCGGGCCGCGAGCTCCTGGCCTTCCTGGGCTTCGACCTGGGCGCCCTCCCTCTGGGCATCGAGCTGCTCTATGCGGGCCTGGAACTGGTGACGGCGGACGACCGCTTCGCGGCCAAGGACGGCGCCTGGCGGGTGGAGGCGATCGCCCTGCCCAGCCCCAGCTTCAGCCAGGCCCTGGCGGCCCGGCCCCTCTCCCCCCACCTGGTCTGGCGCGTCGAGGCGGCCGAGCTGGCCCCGGGGCGTCGCCTGACCCTGGAGCTGGGCGAGGAGGCCCGCGCCTTCCTGGCCGAACGCCTGGCAGGCGGCGAGGCCCGCCTGGGCTTCCGCATCCAGGGGCCGGGCCGCGGCGAGGGCCTGGTGAGCTGGCAGGCCCGCGGCCAGAGCGGCCCCCGCCTGCGCCTGGCCTACCTGGAGGCGGAGACGGCGGCGGGCGACGCCCCGGAGAACCTGGTGGACTGGCAGGCGCCCGCCTCGCCCGCGTTGCCCGAGGCCACCCTTCCAAGGGCCCCCCTCCCGGCGGCCACGCAGCCATGATCATCACCCAGGCGCCCCTGCGCGTCAGCCTCCTGGGCGGGGGCACGGACTTCCCGGAGTACTTCGCCGGGGAGGAGGGCTGCGTCCTCTCGACGACGATCGACAAGTACATCGCGGTCATCCTGAAGCGCCGCTACGACCAGCGGATCAGGGTGGGCTACACCCGCACGGAGCTGGTGGAATCGGTGGCCGACCTGGAGCACGAGCTGGTGCGCGAGGCGATGCGGCTGACGGGGCTCAGCGGGGGCATCGAGATCAGCACGATGGGCGACATCCCCTCGCGCGGCTCGGGCCTGGGCTCCTCGAGCACGGTGACGGTGGCCCTCCTGCACGCGATGTGGACCTACCTGGGCCAGCTCCCCACCCGCGAGGCCCTGGCCCAGGGCGCGGTCACGGTGGAGCGCGAGGTCCTGGGCCGGCCGATCGGGGTGCAGGACCAGTACGCGGCGGCCTACGGCGGCCTGCGCTTCCTGCGCTTCGGGCCGCAGGGGGTCTCGGCGGAGCTGGTCCTGCCCGGGGGGGCGGAGACGGAGCTGCTGGCCCGCCGCCTGGGCGAACGCCTGCTGCTCTTCTACACGGGCATCACCCGGCAGTCGGCGACGGTGCTGGCGGAGCAGCGGGACAACATCCCGGAGCGCCGCGCCCAGCTCCGCGCGATGGCGCAGCAGGCCCACGAGGGCCGGCGGGCCCTGGCGGACGGGCGGCTGGATGCCCTGGGCGAGCTGCTGCACGAGGGCTGGCAGCTCAAGCGCCAGATGGCCAGCAAGGTCAGCAGCCCGGCCATCGACGCGCTCTACGCCACGGCGCGGGCGGCGGGGGCCCTGGGCGGCAAGGTCAGCGGCGCGGGCGGGGGGGGCTTCCTCCTCCTCTACGCCCGCCCGGAGGACCACCAGGCCATCCGCGCCGCCCTGCACGGCCTGGCGGAGCTGGAGTTCGGGCTGGAGCCGGAGGGGTCCTTGGTGCTCTTGCACCACCGGCGGCGGTGAGGGGGGGAGGCGGCCTCCCCGGCAGATCGCCGGGGGAGGCGCTGAAGGCCCAGTTGCCACGGTTGGCACCTGCCTCGAGGGTGGAGTTGCGATAGACTTGGGCCGGTCGCCTTGCATATCGATGAGCGACAGGAAGGCCAAGGTTCCAACATGCGACGTCCCACCAAGGTCGAGCCCCTCGCGGGCTTCAGGCTGCATCTCGTCTTTCCGGATGGCGTGGCCGGCATCATCGACCTCTCGGCTGATATTGGCCACGGCGTGTTTGCGCCCCTCGCGAACGAAGCCAACTTCCGCACGGTCCACATCGGCCCCTTCGGCCAGATCGCCTGGTCCGAGGACCTGGAGATCTGCCCGGATGCGGCGTATCACGAGATCGCCCGAGCCCTGCGAACCGAAGCCCACCATGCCTGAAGTCTGTCGCTTCTACGGCATCGTCCATCTGCCCATCCTGCCGATTCCGCCGCTCGACTGAGGCGCGGCTCCCCCTGCTCAGCCCTCCCTACCGCAACCCAATGCTTCCTGACCTGTCCGATCGGAGCGAGGCGCGGCATCTCCTAGGACGATGGACCTGAGCGAGGGCGCTTGGCGCCAGACCTACCTCGACCTGCTGGCAACGGCGGGCGAAGCGCTGCTGCATTACCTCTTCGACCTGACGGGTGACCGGACGCAGGCGGAGGACCTCTGCCAGGACTGCTTCGCGGCGGCCTGGCGCCATCGCGAGCAGCTCCGCGACCCCTCCAAGGCCCGCTCCTGGCTCTTCGCCATCGCCAGCAACGCGGCCCGCGCCCAGTTCCGCCGCGAGGCCGTGCGCCGCCGCTGGGCGCCGGAACTCCGTGACGGCTCCGGCGCAGCCACGCTTGCCTGGGAGATGCCGGAGCAGGACCTGGACCTGCGCCAGGCCCTGGCAGCGCTGACGGTGGACGACCGCGCGCTGGTCCTGCTGGTGGGCCACCAGGGCTACACAATCGCCGAGGCGGCAGCGCTCCTGGGCCTGGGCGAGGCCGCGGCGGGCAAACGTTGGCAGCGGGCCTGCGCCCGCCTGAGCCGGGTGCTGCGCCGCGGCGCCCTGGAAGCGCGGGAGGCCCGCCCATGACACCCTGTGACCGCCTGCGCCACGCCCTTGCTTCCGGCGACCAGACCCTGCTAGCCGACCCGTCCCTGCGCGCCCACCTCGCCGCCTGTCCCACCTGCGCCGCGGCCCTGGCGGCCGACCGGGCCCTCCGCCGCGCCCTGACGGCGCTCAGCCGCCCGCCCTTGTCCCCCGCCCTGGAGAGGCGTCTGCGCGCGGTGCCGGAGGGGGCGTCCTCCCGCGCTGAACCGTCGGCGGGCCGGCAGACAGCCCCGCCGGCCACTGGCGATGCCTCGCGCGACCACGGCGCCCCTCGCCGCGCCACCCGCTTCGTTGCCCGCGGCTCCGGCCGCCGCGATCGCGCCGTCGCCGTCCTCCTCCTCGCCGCCTGCCTGGCGGGCCTGGCCTTCGCCCTCGGCCGCTTCCGCCCCGCCCCCGCCGACCTCGATGCCACCCCCCCGGCGCCTCCCACCGCCCCCACCCGCCTGCCGGGCGATGCCTCGCCCACCCCCGCTGACCCCACCCCCTGGCCGACGCCCCGCCCCCCGCTCCCGCCCCTGCCCCGGATCCCCGACGAGGGCCTGGCGCTGCCCGAGGGGGCCATGGTGGTGGTGGCGGATGAAGCGGGGCTGCTGCTCTTCGAGGGGGTGGAGAAGGGGCGGCGCTTGGTGGAAAACGGTTGGGAGGAAGACCTGCGGGCGGTGGGTGCCAAGATAAGCCCCGATGGGCAGTGGGTGGCATTCAGTGCCCAGCGACCTCTGGCCACAGAAGTTGGTGGTGTCTGGGTGGTTGGCTCGGCTGGGGGAGCACCACGCAGGGTGATCGATGCCACGAACCTGGCAGAGAAGATGCCCGCACAGCGAACACCAGCAACCAGCTGGCGGACCACCCTGCGCTCCGTAGACTGGACACCCGATTCCAAGGCGCTGCTGTTTGACACCTATGAAGCCGACATCGGAGCCGGAATGGGTTCAGCAGACAACGACGATCTCTGGCTTCAACCCGTCGATGGAGGCGAGGCGCAACGCCTGCTACCGGCCGGGCAAGGCGGGGACTTCAGCTTCTCTCCGGACGGCAGGAACATCGCCCTGGTCCGGAGGGTGACAGATGGGGGATCGGGGTACGACAGCATCGCCCTGGCCTCTGCCAAGGGCGGAATGAGCAGGGAGTTACTGCGCCTCGCGCCGATGGGCACCGACTCCTCGTGGAGACCACTTCCTCGTCCGCTGTGGTCACCCGATAGCACGAGCCTCTTCCTATTCTTGACAAAGGCAAGTCCTGGCAGGAACGGATATGCCGACATGCACGCCCCTGCTCCATTGATCCAGCTGATGCTCGACGGAAGCTATCGTGAGGTTGCACCGGCATCGCGCAGCAACGTGATGAATGGCTTCAACATGCCTTTGTCGCCAGACGGGAAGACGGTAGCTCTCTACCATCCGCTCGATCCGGCAGTGGTTCCAAAAGCTGTGGCACCGTCGCAGCAATCGAGCCAGGCGGCCTCCGCATACCCTTCAGACGATTCGACGCCCTATCCACCTCCTGTTGTCGAACCCGTCCAGCCAGATCAGGAGGCCTTGATGCTCGCGACCGTTGGCGAGCGTGCAGCAGTGGCCTACGACCTTGTGATGATGGGCATTACCCACCAGTTGTGTTGGTCGCCCTCGGGCCTGCGCTTCGCCTACGATGTGGTGCATCCCAAGTGGCGAATCGGCACCCGCAATGAGGCGCCCCGCGAACTCGACCTCTCGGTGGCTGCATGTCATTGGCTCAGCGACAACCTGCTCCTGGTGCGAGAAGCCAAGGGGCTCCGCCTTCTCGACATGGATGGCGGGGAGCGCTTGCTCTGGGAGAGCAGGGACAAGGAGAGCTTCACATTCGCTGTCCATCTTGTCCTACCCCCAGCCGCACAAGCGGAACAGCCGGTCGAGTTCTCGCCCACCCCCACAGCCTCCGCAACCGCCCGCCTCTTCGCCTCCCCGCCCATCCTCACCGCCGCCCACATCGGCAGCATCGGCTTCGTGGGCGATGGCGCTTGGGCGCAGGTGATGGCCTGGGACGAGGAGGATCTGCCGGTCGAGGAGCCGCCGCCGGTCGGGCGCCTGGGCGACTGGCCGAAGGGCCGGCTGGTGGCCCTGGACCTGGCGGGGGGCGGGGCCTGCCACCTGGCGGAGGCCGCCGGCCCGCCCGTCCCCGAGCGGCGCGACGAGGCTTTTGCGCGCACGGCCTGGCTGGCCGAACACGGGGGGCCACAGGTGCTGGCCGCCGGCAAGGTGGGCGAGAGGGAGGGGCTGCACGGCTGGTCCGACCCCTGCGACCCGCCCACCCACATTCCCCTGCCCGATGGGGCGCTCGCCTCCGCCGTCCTCGGGGCGAATCCGCGCGGGACGCACGCCCTCGTGGCCTCCGCTGACCGCTACTGGCTGCTGGATCGTGCAGAAGACGGCAGCTGGTCGCGCGCCCGCGCCATCCCCGGCCTCATCCCCGTCGACTGGGCCCTGGCTCGCTGGTCGCCGGACGGGCGGTGGCTGGCGCTCATGGCAGCCGCAGCCCAGGTGCGGCCCGGCCTGAAGGCCACGCCGCCCGATATCGACAACTCGCCACATGAGCTGGTGTTGGTGGACGGAGCGCTTGCCGGAGGCTCGGGCGACATCCAGCCTGCTTGGCGCCTTCCCCTACGGCTGAGGACTGGGATGGGCTCTACGCTGCTGACCCATGTCGACTGGCTGAGCGACGAGGTGCTGCTGCTCGCCTCCTCCAGCCTTCCGGACAGCGTCCTCAAGACCGATGGCCGGCGGCAGAACGTCGCCGACCTCATCGGTCTCGATGACCTGGCAGCAAAGAACGACCTTGAAGTGACGGGTCAGCCCAGTGCAGACGGCAAGGCCTTCCACCTTCTGGTCTACCAGGGCGCGGATGACCTGGACCGGCTCCTGTACCATTCCGAGGACGGGAGCGTTGAATCCTTGGGACGGCTCTGGCGTGCCCGCATGACATGGGATGACCGGCTGATCGGGCAGTCCGACCTTGACGACGAGAAGGCGACGCTCATCGCTCGTCCCTTGGATCCGCCCGGCGGGCAACCCCAGGAATCCCCCTTGCCCTGCGGCCAGGACATTGCCGAGACCTTGTCCGGAGCTGCCTTCCCTTGGCGCCATGCAGTCAACGTGCCGCGCTACGTCGGGTTGCGCGCCGGTGGTCGAATCGCCTTGCGTGATACTGAAAGCTGCGCCCTGACCGACCTCGTGGCCATCGAGGGTGTGGATCGCGTGCAGCAGGCCCGGCTGTCGCCCGATGGCCGCAAGCTCATCGTGGTGGGGGGCAGCGGGATCCTCGAGGACCTCGGGCTCTACGTCGTAGACCTGCAACAGGTGGCCGACGGTTCGGTGGCTGAAGCGCCGCCAATCGGCGGCGCAGAGCCTGGCCCCTATACCAACCCCACGGCCGTGTTGTCCGGGGATGATGGCAGCTTGGCCTACGCGCCCACCGCTTGGGAGTCTGAGCCCAGCAGCCCCGACGGCGCACCGGAACCGTGGCTACGGTCGCGCCAGGTGCCGCAATGCTGGCTGCGTCTGCATGGCGACGTGTTCACAGGCCCTCCCACCAACCTGCTGGAACTTGGTCGCTACCGCGTCTACCTCGGCGACGACAGCGGCCTTGGAGCGTTCTACTCCCTGGAGCCCACGGTCCAGGTCCCAGGCGAACAGCAGCCGCAACCCGCCCGACTGCTCCGCAGCCGCTTCACCCCCCGCTCCTGGGCCGCCTGCGACCAGGCCGTCCGGCGACTGATCGAGGAGCTGCCCTGAGCGCGGCCCTCTGCTTGACCCCGCGTCGTCGCTGATCTATCGTCATTTCACGATGAATCGCCTTTCGCCCACCTCCCCCCTCCCCGCCTGCTGCCCGCCCCCCGACCAGCAGCCGGACCTGCGTCCGGTGGAGGGCGCCGAGGCGGACGAGGAGCTGGCCGCCCTGGCCAAGGCCTTGGGGCATCCGGCGCGGCTGCGCATCCTGCGGCTGTTGGTGCGCCGCGAGAGCTGCGTCTGCGGCGACATCGTCGACGAGCTGCCCCTGGCGCAGTCCACCGTGTCGCAGCATCTCAAGGTGCTCAAGGACGCCGGCCTGATCCGCGGCGAGGTGGACGGCCCCCGCATGGCCTACTGCCTGCAGCCGCGGACCCTGCGCCGGCTCAAGGCCTTGGTCGGTGGGTTGTGACGGGGATCGACGTGGAGCCGCTCATCGTCATGTTCCGATAGATCAACCTCGCCCGTCCTCCCCGTGCAGGAGCCACCCCCATGTCGAACACCGCCCCCGGCATCGCCGGACGGCTCTCCTTCCTCGATCGCTACCTCACGCTCTGGATCTTCCTGGCCATGGGCCTGGGGGTGGTCCTGGGCGTGGTCGCGCCCGGCATGGCCGGCCTGCTGGACCGGCTGAGCGTCGGGACCACGTCCATCCCCATCGCCGTCGGGCTGGTGCTGATGATGATCCCGCCCCTGGCCAAGGTGCGCTACGAGGAGCTGGGGCAGGTCTTCCGCAGCCGGCGCGTGCTCTGGCTGTCGCTGCTGCAGAACTGGGTGGTCGGGCCCCTCCTGATGTTCGGGCTGGCCGTGCTCTTCCTGCGCGACAAGCCCGAGTACATGCTGGGCCTCATCCTCATCGGCCTGGCCCGCTGCATCGCCATGGTCATCGTCTGGAACGAGCTGGCCGAGGGCGACGGCGAGACCTGCGCCGGGCTGGTGGCCTTCAACGCCATCTTCCAGGTGCTCTTCTTCCCGGTCTACGCCTACGTCTTCGCCACCCTGCTGCCGCGCCGGCTGGGGCTGGAAGGCGCGGTGGTGGACATCAGCATGGCCGAGATCGCCGGTTCGGTGGCCCTCTACCTGGGCCTGCCCTTCCTGGTGGGCTTCCTGCTGCGGCGCCGGCTGCTGCCGGCCAAGGGCAGGGCCTGGTACGAGCAGGTCTTCATCCCCCGCATCAGCCCCGTCACCCTGGTGGCCCTGCTCTTCACCATCGTGGTGATGTTCTCCCTCAAGGGCGAGACCATCGTCGAGCTGCCCCTGGACGTCCTGCGCATCGCCCTGCCCCTCCTGCTCTACTTCCTCCTGATGTTCGCCGCCTCCTTCTTCATGAGCCGGCGCCTGGGCGCGGACTACCCGCAGACGGCCACCCTCTCCTTCACCGCGGCCTCCAACAACTTCGAGCTGGCCATCGCGGTGGCGGTGGCCAGCTTCGGCATCGGCAGCGGGGTGGCCTTCGCCGCGGTCATCGGCCCGCTGGTGGAGGTCCCCGTCCTGATCGGACTGGTCAACGTGGCCCTCTGGGCCCGCAGGCGCTTCTTCCCCGCCCCCGCGGCGAAATCGCCCGCCTCACGGAGCTGACGGCATGCCCCCCACCCTTCCCCCCGGCCTCCTCTTCCTCTGCGTGGCCAACTCGGCCCGCAGCCAGATGGCCGAGGGCCTGGCCCGGAGCCGCTTCGGCAGCCGCCTGCGCGTGCAGAGCGCCGGCAGCCGGCCCGCCCAGGTCAACCCTCTTGCCATCGCGGTCATGGCCGAGTGGGGGATCGACATCAGCGGCCAGCGCTCCAAGGACGTGGCCGACATCGACCCGGCCAGTGTCGACACCGTCATCACCCTCTGCGCCGAGGAGGTCTGCCCCGTCTTCCTGGGCCGGGCCCGCCGCCTGCACTGGCCCCTGCCGGACCCCGCCGCCAGCGACCCAGCCCTGGACCGCGAGGCCATGCTGGCGCGCTTCCGCGCCGCGCGGGACCGGCTGGCGGAGCACCTGGAGGCATGGGGGGCCGCGGAGGGGCTGGACAGGGCAGAGGGCCCAGCCGTATGATGGGGCCCACGTGATCGCCGCCCGCGGCCTGGGCTCCAGAGGCCGGGGGAACAGGGGCATCCATGCCAGTTGCGGCCAGGGCGGATACGGAGGCCAGGCAGGAGGGGGACGGCGCCCTCGGCATGGGGCTGCGGCCCTGGCTGGAGCTGCGGGTGCTGGGCGGGGTGAGCCTGGGCTGGGAAGGCGGGCCCACCTGGTCCCCCATGCGGCGGGAATGCCGCCGCCTCCTGACCCACCTGGCCCTGCAGTACGACCGCCCCCTGGACCGGCGCGCCCTGGCCTTCCGCCTCTGGCCGGATGTCCTGGAGGAGGTGGCGCTCAACCGCCTGCGCCGGGCCCTGAGCGCCCTGCGCGCCGAGCTGGCAGAGCACGGCCAGGACGGGCCGATGCTCCTGCAGGCGGGCCACCAGACGATCGGGCTGCGCCGCCACCCGCGCCTCTGGGTGGACGCGGTGGTCTTCGAGCATGCCTGCGAGGACCTGCCGCTCCTGGCGGACGCTGAGCTGGGGGTCCTGCGGCAGTTCGAGCCCCTGGTCCTGCTGGGCTGCGGCCTGATCGACGAAGGGCTCCTGGCGGAAGACGACTGGCTGCGCACCCAGACCCAGCTCCTGCGCGAGCGCTGCCGCTACGCCCTGGTGCTGCTGCGCGACCGGCTGGCGGCGGGCGGGGACCTGGAGGCGGCCACGCGGGTGGCGGCCCGCCTGGTGGACCTGGACCCCCTCGCCGAGAGCGCGACGGGCGAGCTGATGCGCCTGCACTGGCTCCTGGGCCGGCGCGACGAAGCGATGGCGGCCTACGCGCGCTGCGCGGCGGTGATCGCCGCGGAGCAGAACTGCCCGCCGGCGGACTGGCTGCAGGCCCTGCGGGCGGCCATCGACCGCGGCGCCACCCCCCGCGAGGTGGACCGGCTGCTGCCGCGGGCGCGCTCGGTGCTGGTGGGGGCGGGCGGGCGGCTGCCGCGGCCGATCAGCCGCTTCTTCGGGCGGGAGGAGCAGTTGGGGTGGCTGAGGGAGGCCCTCAGGGACGAGCGGCTGGTGACCATCCTGGGGCCGGGAGGCATCGGCAAGACGCGCCTGGCGATCGAGGCGGCGCGGCTGCACGGGGACGACTTCCGCGACGGGGTCATCTTCCTGCCGCTGGACGAGATCACGATCGACGAAGGGGTGGCGGTCTTCCTGGTGCAGGAACTGGGGCATTCGGATCCGCTGAAGGGGAACCCGATCGACGAGGCGGTCCGGATCATCGGGCAGCGGCATCTGCTCATCGTGGTGGACAACTGCGAGCACGTGATGGCGGGTGCCGAGGGCCTGGTGACGGGCATCCTGGGGGGCTGCGCCCACGTGGCCATCCTGGCGACGAGCCGCACGGCGCTGGACATCCCGGAGCGCCGCGATCTGCGCCTGGGCTCCTTGGACTACCCGCCGGTGGACGGCGGGGTGGCGACGGAGGAGCTGTCGCGCGCGGCGGCGGTGGCGCTCTTCGTGGACCGGATGGACTGCCTGGGCTTCCGCAAGGTCCAGGGGCCGGACGACCTGCGCACGATCGCCCGGGTCTGCAAGCGCCTGGAGGGGATCCCGCTGGCGATCGAGCTGGCGGCGGCGCGGACCACGATCATGACCCTGCGGGGGATCGAGCGGAGCATCGACGAGCACCTCTTCGCCCTCCTCGAAGGCCCGCCGACGGATGCCCCGGAGCGCCACCACGCCATGTGGACGACGATCGCGTGGAGCTACCAGTTGCTGGGGGAGGAGGACCAGCGGCTGCTGCGGTGGCTGGCGGTGTTCCCGCACGACGCGGGGGAGGAGGGGGTGCGCAGGGTCGGGGAGATGCTGGTGGCGGGGGAGCGATCTCCCGCGGCGGGCGCTGCGCCGGACTGGCAGGCGGGCCTGAGGCGCCTGGTCGGTTGCTCGTTGATCCAGGCGCAGCCTGCTCCGGGAGACCTGGATCAAGCAACCGCCCAAGAGGATGCCACCTCGCTGCCGGCCCTGCTGGAGGATGTGATCCCACTGGCTCTCGACCTGATCGCCCAAGTGTTCCCGTCGGAGGGTTCTAGCGGCTCAAACGCGGACGAGTGGAACGAAGGCCGGGAAGCGTCGCAGCCGGCCGAGGGCCCGGAGGATGTGGGGAACGGAGCCCGCTCCGAGGCGAGCGTGACCGTCGAAGAGCCGGACGGGCAGGCGCGCTACACGATGTACTCTGTGGTTCGCGAATTCGCTCGCAGGCACCTGAGGGCATCGGAAGACCACGCACCGGCTCGGCGTGCCTGCTGCGCTTACTACACGGACCTCGCCACCCGAGCGGGCGAAGGCTACGCAGGCTCCGAGCAGGAGCGGTGGCACGCCATCCTGCAGAGCGAGGGGCGGAACATCGCCGAGGTCATGCGTTGGCTGGAGGCCGACGAGGATTGGGAGGCCTGCCTCACGGTCGCTCTGGGACTGACGATGTACTGGTACCAGACAGCGCGCTACGGCATGGAGCTGGAATGGGTGGGGCGCCTGCTGCAAAGGCTGCAGCTTCAAACTGAAGACAAGGTATACCCCTACACCAAGCTGCGCCATCGCTACGCGGTCATGCTCTACGGTGCGGGCCGGAACCAGCAGGCGATCGACCTGGCAGAGACCTGTCTTCGCGAGGAGCGCTACGCCGCGGACCCGGACACGAAGGCCCGCATCCTCCTTCACCTGGCCTATTTTCAGCAGGGCATGGGGCGCCTGGACGATGCCGAGCAGTACTGTCGCCAACTCCTGGACCAGCCACTGGCCATCGACGTCGAGGTCAACGCAATGGGCCTGCTGGCCTTCCTCACGCATCGCACGGTCGGCGCAGGGAAGGCGGCAGAGATGTTTGAGCAGGCCCTGGCCAAGGCACGGAGGCACGGGAAGAAGCTGTCGGGCGAGCTGGACCTCCACGACGGGCTGGGCTACGCGCTCTGCTCGATGGGCCGCTACCGCGAGGCGACCGAGCACTTCGTGCGGGCGATCAAGGGGGCGGCGGACGTGGGGGCGGTGCATGTGGTGGTGACGAGTCTGTTGGGGGTGGCGTTGAGTTGTCACAGGGTGGTGTTGGGGAGTGGGTATGGAGTGGCGGTGAGGACATTCCAGGCGGTCAAGGCCACCAGTTCGCCGATCCTTGTGGATCTCGCGTGCTATCAGGTAGGAGCGTCGCTGGTTGAGACAAAGGAGTTTCAGCGCGCTTTGCTCTTTCTTGAGAAGAGCAGACAGCAGAATCGCGATGCCAATGATGGACCAGGCGAAATGTACGCGATTTGTAGCCTTGTTGAGGCGAGTGTGGAATTGGGCCAAGCAGATGAGGTCCAAGCGCTATTGGATCAAGTCGGGAACAAGCCTCGGCACTTTTGGAGCAACAAGGACTTGAGCGCGCGCTACAAACGAGCCAGGGCGATACTACTTATGAGGCAAGGGAAGCATATTGAGGCGGCTGCTCTTGCGGAAGACGCAGTCACCGAATTCTCCATTCAACAGAGCGTATTTGACGAGCTCGTAGCAAGAGTGCTAGCGGGGCACCTGGATACCAATGACTCGGCCACACATTGAGACTGCATGGATCCGTGCGTGCCCTACACCTTGTTGTCCCGCAGGATAGGATTGGACGTACAATGATTCTATTGAAATTGTCCACGGAAGTGTGATCATGATAGTAATCAGAATCTCTATGGGACGCTTTTGTAACGGCACTGCAGATACAATGTAGCCAGCTTGTGCAGGTTGCGCAACACGTGACCTAATGCATACAAGAGAATATGTTCGCAGTAGCTGTTCAAGCACAAGAGATGACTCCGTTGACCTGAGAGAGGTCGCGGAGCTTGGGTCACACTAAGTCTTGACACAACTTACCAAACACTGCTTCAGGAAGGGACGACCATGCGAATTGCTAACGACAAAGCTGTGTTCCCGTGACACTCGTTCCGGGATCTGTAACAGATGACCTCACTGTGGCCACTAGCAGACGACTTGACGAGCTAGATCGACCCTCGAAACAGCATCAATCCTGATCATGAGACAACAAAGGAGTCTCACAGTGTCTCCGGTGACTAGAAAGCTCACAATCCTCTCGGGTCTCCTGTTGTTTGGGCTTGTTGTAGGGACGGGTCAGCCAATTGATCACTTCGCGCGAATTAGTGCACAGATGATCACGCCACCATCCCCACCTCCAACAGGTATCTCATCCCCCGTTCCATCCCCAACGGTGGTTTCATGTCAGCAGCCAACGAGCATGCCGTACTCCTATCACGTCGGCGACCAGGAAGTGGAGGAGTACCAGGATGGTGACCAGACAATGCGACGGGTACGCATACCAGATCTCCACCCCTCTTGCGACCCAAGCAATGACAGATCACTGAATGCATACATTGACCCACATCCGAGTTTCGAATACCTGGTTGTCGAGGACGGATCAAGGACAACGCGGTCGGCCAACATCTATCGTTTTGGTGACCCCACCAAAACGATTCTGACTTCATGGGACTGCATAAGCCTCGATGGGTACCTTTCTGATGTCCCGCTTGGCCTAGAGTTCGTTAAAGGTAGTGGGTTCTACCACTGCTGCAACAACTGTCCGAGATAGCCACTGTGATGTTGAACCAGACAGATCAGGTATGTACCTTCCCCCATGAACCAGAGTCACCTGTTAGTGCAGGTTCATTGCCGTGGTCATAACTCCTTCCCCTCAAAGCCGACACATGTTTCCAACCGACAGCACTGGAGAATGAAATGCAGCCGCAAAGTGCACTTCGCCACAGTACGGCGCGGGTTCCACGAAGAACCTTCCGCCTGTTCCACCTCTTACCATCCCTGCTTGCCCTTGCACTGACAGCAGTTGCTTCAACCGAGGCAGCGGGAAGTAGGGAATCACGCTACATCATCCTCCTAAACACTCCCCCTCTCGCCTCCTACACCGGGACAATCCCTGGTCTAGCCGCAACCAACCCTGAGACGATCAAGCTCACTGCCCCCTCGCGCTACACGGGCGTGCATGTAGATCTCGACAGCCCTGAGTCCATTGCTTATCTGAGGCTTCTTCAGGAGCAACAAGATGCATTCCTGAGTGATCTTCGCACAGTGTTCCCCGAAGTCGAAGGGCCGGACTGGCGCTACGCCATCATTGCCAATGGCTTGGCCCTTCGGCTTCCGGCCATTGCGGCAATCCATGCCAGCAAGATGCCTTCAGTACTAGCAGTCCAACGAGAAGAGATACTCCTCGAAGAACTGGACGCCAGCGTGCCTCTCATCGGAGCCCCCGTGGCGTGGCAGCAAGGCGATGGGCAATCCGGCCAAGGGCAAGGCGCGCGGATCGCTATCGCTGAGGCAGCGCACGCGGTCGACCACCCCTTCTTTGCAGATGACGCTATGCCTGCACCTCCTCCAGGATACCCTGTTGTCGAATACACGGTGGCTGGCAGGACTGCTACGAGCCACAGCGAGCCGCATACACTGACCAACAAGAAGATCATCGCGGTACGCCTGTTCGCTGAAGAGCTTGACGCCGATGCAGCTCTTTCCTTTCTCGCAGGCAAGCGGCTGACAAACCATGGAGTACACTTGGCTGGGGTGGCAGTGGGCACTCCCGGCGAGTATCGGATACTTCCCGATCTGCGCACTCAGCTCAGTGGCGTTGCCCCCATGGCCCATCTGGTTAGCTATCCACTCGCAGGCGGAACACCTGAGCTCATGGCAGCGCTGGATACCGCTGCAGGGAAGGACAAGATCGATTCCTTCATCCTCAGCATGGGGACACGATCGTGGTTGTCAGATCTCCCCCAACACGATGTACTTACACTTGCTATGCGCGGTGCCAGCGACGCAGGAGTCGCTGTGGTCACGTCGGCAGGCAATCAGTACGCAATAAGGGGACCAACAACACTCACAGGTGGGTGGAAACACAGTGCCGACGTAACTACAGTGGCGGCTAGTGGACTGGACGGAGGAACGGGCATCGCCATGAGGCTGCGAGGTGGTACCGACACGGCTAGGGTCGAAGACCTCATTCTAGTGGCCCTTGGACGTAGTGAGTCTCGTGTCGCTGCACCCCTTGCGGCGACAAGAGGCGATGGTTGTGATGTCGAGCCAGACCTGGTTGGCAAAATCGTAGTTGTACCATCAATCACGTATTATCTCATGCCTGGAGCCCCCATGAGGTGCACAGAGGACTCACTCACACTTGCGATGGCACAGAGTGGGGCCGTGGGCGTCATCTTGGCGGACAAGAGGGTGACTACTGGGATGACCACTCACCCAAGCTATGCTGTGTCGCTTCCTACTTACTTCCTTCAACAACCCAAAGGCCCGTGGCTGCTTGAAGCGCTTCGCTCTGGCCAAGAATTCGAAGCGGAGATTTCCCCGAAGCTCATCCGAAATTGGTATCGCCTGTCCGAGTATCTGATGCCTGCCACCTCGAGAGGACCCGCACTTGACGGAAGCGTCAAGCCGGACCTCAGCGCTCCAGGTACGAATGTCATCAGCAGCGTGATCGACACGACTGACCTGCCTTATGCCCCGATCGATCCAACTCTCGCATTCCAACCTCTCTCAGGTACTAGCATAGCGGCAGCCCATGTGGCAGGGGCAATGGCTGTCCTGAGGAGCCTGCATCCGGATTGGACAGTTCCGATGCTCCGCTCTGCCGTCATGATTACAGCTCGTCAAGGACTGGTCAACCCAGCATTCGATGGACCCTCCCCTTCCCGAAGCGTCGATACCGGCGCAGGACGACTTGATGTCTTACGAGCAGTAGAACCGGGCGTCATCATCGATCCCCCTAGCATCGGATTCGGGCATCTTGCAACCGATAGGCCTGCTGTCAGATCCCTCACAACGATCTCGGTGGATGATCAGGTTACATGCTGGAGAGTCCTGGCACACACCAATCAACCTGCGTCAGCCATCATGAAGCCGGATACGTTGTTGCTTTGGCCCGGCAAGACTGCAGCTTTCACGATAAGCCTTGCGGCCGACACGTCATCTTCCGGGGTGATCGACGGTGCGATTCTGCTGGAGGAACTTGCTGTTCCCAACCTACCCGCCCATGATCCAGTCTATTTGCCTAGATTGATGATGCAATCCGAAGCCGGGACGGACAAGCATCGCGGGGCGCTGCTTTCCCAAGGGAAGAAGATTGGTCCTGCCCGAAGGATCTTGGGTCGCCTCGATAGAACAGCACACACACAGATCTGCCGCGGAGACGAAGCGCCTACTGGGAGGTCGCTCCGCGTGCCCTTCCTTGGATACCCGGAACAGCCGGAGCAGGTGCGCCGCAACGTACTCCTGGTCAATCACACCACCGGAAGCCCCGCCAACCACATTACCTATTACACAGACGCGCTTAATGAGGCAGGGTTGACCTACACAGTTTGGGACATGGCCAAGTCCAACGAGCGGACTTCATCGGCAAATATCAAGACCTATCACCCCGACCTTTCGCTCATCAATGAGCACGACATGGTACTCGTGAACACCGATGAAAGCACCAGGTCGCTTCAGGAGAAGAATCAGGAGTACATCCCCCAATACCACACCTACCTCCTTGCAGGAGGCAATCTCCTTATTGCTGGCCAGGGGCCAGCCAACGGATGGCGATATCTCAAGCGGTCCTCGTGGTTCAGCGACAATCCAGGGCGCCGCTCGCAGTACCCCCAAACC